>AZIG01002344.1_pt1 | contig 93661 bp, 160 predicted proteins | sample 359071 | NCBI WGS metagenome assembly AZIG01 (sample SAMN02429714, study PRJNA222667) | marine sediment metagenome | biome: Sediment sample; isolation source: enrichment culture of sample MGS-AQ(UA) from oil contaminated terminal site... | place: Jordan: Aqaba | collected 2011-05-15 | depth 18 m m | reverse complement strand
ATCAGGGCGCCGGCAAGCGCCCCCAGGATGCGGTTTGCTTTCACATTGGCTCCGGATATCAATTGGGTGCGCTTACGTCTACAGGCGTGAGGCTGTTGGCAGTGCTGCTGTTTCCAAGTTGCCCTGACGAGTTCGTGCCCCAGCATTTGAGGGCGCCGCTGAGCAACTTCGCGCAAGTGAAGTTGTTTCCAGCGGAAATAGTTTGAACCTCCCCGCCAATATTCAGAACTGAGGATGGAGACGTGCTGTTGGTGGTAGTACCGGTTCCTACCTGGCCTCTGTTGTTCAGCCCCCAGCATTTGGCTTCACCATTGGTGGTTGCAACGCAGGCATGTGAATGTCCGACTCCGATATCAACAACGCCGCTACCAAGACCGGTCACAGAGACAGGGATCGAGCTGTCGTTGCTACTGCCATTTCCAAGCTGACCGGCTTGGTTGCGCCCCCAGCAGAGTGCGGCACCAGCGGTTGTTATTGCGCAGGTGTGATTGCTGCCGGCGCCAATAGTGGAAATGCCGGAGCTGAGACCTGACACCGGAACCGGAATCAAACTATCTGTGGTTGATTGCGTCCCCAGCTGACCCTGGCCGTTGTAGCCCCAGCACAGAGCAGTACCAGAGGTCGTCGTGGCACAGGTGTGATAGGCAAATGCAGAGATGCTTGCAACGCCGCCGTCAAGATTCGTTACAGACTGCGGGATATTGCTGTGGCTTTTATTGTTAAGGCCTAACTGCGCGTAGTCGTTCTTTCCCCAGCATTTGGCTGCGCCGTTGGTAGTTACCGCGCAGGTATAGCTGTTCCCGGCTGATATTGACGCAACGCCGCTACCAAGTCCTGAAACTTGCACTGGGGTGAGGCTATCTGTGTTAGCTCCATTTCCAAGCTGACCTACGCCATTGCGGCCCCAGCATTTGGCAGCACCATCAACGGTGATTGCGCATGTGTGCTCGGTACCGGCTTCGATGAAGGCAACACCAGTGGAGAGTCCTTCGACTGGGGTGGGGGTGTTGCGATCGGTGTTTGTGTTATCTCCCACTTGCCCGTAGGTGTTGGCTCCCCAGCACTTGGCTGCGCCGTTGGTGGTGACAACGCAAGCATGTGCTCCGCCAGTTGTCAGTTGACGCACCTGTAGGGTCTGTCCGCCGACTACGATGGTGTAGATCTGCTGACCATCGACGCCGGCGCGAGTCGCTGTAATGGCGAAGGCCTTGCTGCCAACATCGGATGACGAAGGAGCGCCAGTAAGCTCTCCGGTAGCGGAATTGAGACTAGCCCATGTAGGGAGGGCGTCTCCCGACCAGGAAAAGTCTTGTAACCCGCTGGGCGTGATTAGGTCATAAAACGAGTAGCTGTAAGCCTTGCCGCTCGTGGCGTCGGGGAGGGTGGCATTGCTCAGTGCCCAACTGGTCTCTGGGTTTTCCGGATCGATTGGGGTAGTTGCAGTAGGCTTGAGGCCTTTGAGTGGACGATGGAATTCGTATTCGCCAGCCTGTGCTGAGCTGACGGCGGACGCCAGCAGGATGCCGGCGACGATAGAGAGTGCGTGTTTAGTTTTCATATCGGTACCGGATATCAGTTAGGGGAATTTACTTCTGCGGGGACGCTGCTGTTGGCTGTGCCCCCTGTGCCAAGTTGGCCGTTGCCATTCCAGCCCCAGCACTTGGCAACGCCATCGTTTGTTACGGCGCAAGTGTGATTGCCGTTCGCAGTGATGCTCGCAATGTGTGTATCGGGAGAGGTGACATCCACCGGGACACTGCTACCGGTGGTAGAGTTATTTCCTAGCTCTCCATAGCTGTTATTTCCCCAGCACTTAGCTGTTCCGCTGGAGGTTGTGGCGCAGGTGTGGGTGCTCCCTGCGGAGATACTGGTGACGCCACTATCCAGCCCGCCGACAGATGCCGGGGTCGATCTGCTGATGGTGGTTCCATTGCCGAGTTGGCCTTCGCTGTTGGCCCCCCAGCATTTAGCCGCGCCGCTGGTTGTCACCGCGCAAGTGTGGCTGCCGCCCGCTGAGATACTGGCGACACCGCTGGATAGGCCGGTGACAGATACGGCGGAACTGCCGCTGGTATTGGTTCCATTGCCGAGTTGGCCAGAGGTGTTGGCTCCCCAGCACTTGACCGCTCCGCCTATGGTTAAGGCGCAAGAGTGACTGCTACCTGCTGAAATGCTGGCAACCCCGCTGGTCAGCCCTGTCACCGTCGAAGGAATACTTGTGTTGCTGCTACTGTGACCAAGCCGGCCTTGGCTGTTTGATCCCCAGCAGAGAGCCCCGCCGCTTGTTGTCAAAGCGCAGGTGTGGACGCCACCAACAGAGATACTGGCTGCACTGGTGGATAGACCGCTGACAGTTGAAGGAGTGAGCCTGTCGGTGGTATTGCCCGTGCCGAGCTGGCCGTTCGAATTCTCTCCCCAGCAGTACGCCCCACCGCTGGTAGTCACAGCGCAGGTGTGAAGTTGACCTGCTGAGATGCTGGCGACTCCGCTGCCTAGATTGCTGACATGTACAGGGGTTTGGCTATCGGTTTTAGTGCCATTGCCTAACTGGCCGTACGAGTTCTTTCCCCAGCACATGGCCGCACCACTGGTGGTAACAGCACAAGTGTAGGTGCCACCTGCTGAAATCTGCGTTACCTCAAGGGTCTGCCCACCTACAACGATCGTGTAGATCTGCTGGCCATCAGTGCCATTCCGGCTCGCCGTGATGGCGAAGCTCTTGTCACCGACATCGGAGGCGGATGGTGTTCCTGTTATCTGTCCGCTGTTTGGGTCCAGAGAAGCCCAAGAGGGTAGGGATTGCCCCTGCCAGGTGAACCCGTCAAGACTGCTCGGGGTAATCAGATCGGAGAACGAGTAGCTGTAGGCATTGTTGGCGATAGCCTTGGGCAGGGTTGCTGATGCCAGTGCCCACGTATCCTCTGGCTCGGTCGGATCATCTGGACCTTGTTCGAGTGATGGCTTCAGGCCCTTCAGGATGTAGCTGTATCGGTAGTCTTCGGCGTGGGAAGATACGGAGATGGCTAGCATTGTGCCAGCCATAAGTGCAGGTAAAATAAAATGTTTTTTCATGGCTAGCGAAAATCCGTTGTGCTGAGATTCAAATCAGATCGCGGAGCAAATCTCATTTGGCCCCGAAATAATGTAAATCCTAGCAAAAAAAAGCTTGCAAGCCACGCAGTTATTGAGTTTGAAAGGGTCCGCTGTGTTTTCTCGAATGCTGTTTTGGCGCGGGCTTCGAGTTCGTTTACTTCTCCGGTGCCGGCGCCGGCATGATGTCGACTTGTTCTCGGCAGTTCCAAGTCAGCAGGGCTTGCTCTGGATTGTCAAAACCCAGCGTTATTGGCTTGATTGGGCACGCGCTATTTCTGCATGCGGCGATCCAGGCTGCAGAGAAGTCGCGCTCGATACGCGGCTTTTTCTTACACCATGGGCAGACGTCCAATCGGTGTTCGATATCGCGCAGATCCGGGTGTTTAATCCTTTCCTGATGGGGCATATGCAAGCCTATCCTTGGCCAAGTGAAGGGGATATCAGCCATTGCCAAAGGCCAACGAGGTTTGTGGCGCAAAAGCAAACCTGCAGGCTAAGCAGCCCCCAGGTGCGGCAGTGTACGGCAAAGAAAGCCAGCGAGACGCTGCTGACTAAAAACGCAATCCAGCCATAGGGCGAGTAAGCGGTATTGGAGGCGATTACCAATGCGCCGAAAATACCGGAGCCGGCGCCAATGAATTCCAACGCTGACATGTTTTTTTTAAGCATGAGTCAAAGCCCGACACGCCTCAATTACAAGAACTGGGTATCTGGGAAAAATAAGCAGATACTTTGCTCAGGATGTAAACCCTAAACCTGTGTAAATTACACCATAAATGCAGGAAGGGTAGTGCATTTCAATGGTTCTATGTTGTTATTTCGTGCCTGCCTTGTGTCTCTGCGCGCATTGCTTCGGTGTTTTGCCGTTCTTGGTATCTTTAAGTCATGAATGCGTTGGCGCACTGAGACTTTGAGGGGAGCGGCCATGTTGGATCAGGCAAATGCTGCAGCGATGGAAAAACCTTGCGGTTCGGGCTCTTACTTTGGCGCTGCCGAGGCGTTAGGGCCTGATCTGGTGGTGCATCGAGATGCCCCAGTGTTGACTGCTACGCTTGAGTCGCGAGCGGCCATTCGTGCCGTTATGGACGTGGAAGAGATCAACTCTGAAATCCAGGCTCTGAGCAACCTGGCCGCAGCTCGATATGAATTCGGAGACTTCACACTTCTGGGCCTGAAGCCTCTCGACTTGGCCTACGGCTGCATTGACTCCGGCACCGTTCTGCTTGCATGGCTTCATCCCCACGAGCGGGCGCGTATGCATGTGCTGAAAAATGCTCTGCCGACGCAGGCTGAAGAGGCTGAGAGCGCTCGGGCGCGTATTCTTGCGCGGCGAGCTGCCCGCCGTGCTGCTGTTGCTGCGTGAGGGGTGTTTGATGCCGAGGATTGATAGTTTCCACTGCAAGGGCTGCAACGGGTGGTTTTCGGTGTTTGAAAAGGGGGCGGCTAAGGGCTTTTGTCTGCGCTGCAAGCCGCGACAAGAGCAGAAGGCGCGCTGACAATGGCTGTTGTTCTACCCATTCCAGAGCCGAGGGGCTTCAGTAGCTGGAATCGCTCCCTGCAGGGCGCCTACCGAAAAGGTGTTCTGGCTCGCCTTGAGGGTCTTACCTTGCGAGATTGCCCCTATCGGGATACCCGCAAGCCAGATGGGCGTCTGTCGTGGTCGCGAAGTTTTATCACCGCGTGGCGGGATGGATACGTCGATGCGCAGCGGCACCAAGAGGGGCAGAGCTGAGCGTTGTCCTTGGCCGGGGCGGGCTAGATTGGTGCGTGGTAGGATCGGTTCTCGAATCTCGGAAGTCTATTCCGACCAGATTGCATGGAGTGTGAAGGATTGATCGACAAAGCAGCGTTGTACGAACTGTTGAATCCGCCTGATGCACAGGATGAGTTCACTGACTGGATGCGTCGGGAAGGTATGTTTCGCGGGGCCAAGCGCTTGCCAGATGGAACCTACGCGGGCCTCTTTCCGCTGATGTTTTCTACTGCTATCTGCATTGGTGTAACACCTGATTCGTCCTACAGGCGCAGGTACTGTTTCAACAATGGGCCAGAAGTTTTTGCCGAGTACCAGGCGCTTACTGGCTTTGACTCCGAGCCGCGAGGCTGGATCGCTACCAGACCGTTCAGGGAGCCGCCTGACTGGTCAAAATTGGATCAGGAAGGGCAGCACGATGAAACGACACAACCATAGCTGGCGATGGAACGAGGCAGCAGAGGAGAAGTACCAGGCCAAGCGGGTGACGCTTGCACGGATGGGCTACCAGACCGACGAGGAGGTGGCTCAGTTCTTCGTTTCGCAGGGTGTTGCCGGGGTAACGGCTGAGGATGTCCGACCAATGATGCTGGATGCACTCACGGCAACTGCCGCAGAGCAGGCTCTGGCAGAGCTGTCTTGATCTTCCCGCTGTCGGAGCCCGATTCTTCGGGCTTCAATTAGCCTCGCCGGCGAGGGAGTTTCTTCGGCTATTCAGCACTTTAGGTACATTGAATCCATCGACTCAAGAGGGATTTAACCATGCCTATTCAAGCTGCCACGAACCCGCAGGACTACTCAATCCCCAAGCCGGGTTTCTCAATCGGCGATCAAGTGAAGTTCACCGAGCGAGCGATTGCGCAAGGCTCATTGAAGTACTTCCTCGGGCGCTTGCTGCGCCATGAAATCAAGAGTGTTCGTCGCTTCCGCAATGAGCGTCCGATGCTGGCTTTCAACAAAGACCAGATCCGCGCCAAGCTAGCCGGTGCCGCCTCTGCGACTCGAATCGACATCGCGGGGATGGAGCCGGTGTATGGCCAGAATGTTGGAGCCATTGCCAACGAGTGCTACCTGTCGGGTGTGCTGAATGCGGCCAGCCCTATGGAGTTCCAATACTTTCTCTGTTTCCGCTGGACCTGCGACAACGGGAATGCGCTGGCCTATGTCCCCACCATTTCCCTTGCTTCAGGGCAGAACTTGGAGCTGGTTGTCTCGGAGCAGGAGTCGGTGCAATGACCACACAAGAACAGGCGATCAACACTATCGCCCTGACCAAAGCACGTCATGAAGCGCTTGAAGCCATCTGTGGTGATCACTACAGGGACAGTCTTGAAAAAGCTCGCATTGAGCTGGTCAAGGAGAAGGGCCACACCCGGGCCGTGCGCGGGGGTATTGAGATTGCAACGATCCCAGGGCGGTTCAGCAAGCAGCAGCTGCGTAACGTGCTCAAAGACCACCTTCTGGAGCAGGCCGAGAAGACGATGGCTTCCGTGAAGGCGATTCTTGAGCAGGAGTTGGTCGTCGACGACCAGTACGTTTTTACGATGGACATCAAAGACGACCTGCGCTGGATGGAGACCATTCGCAGTCGACAGTTCTCTGCCCATATTCGCCGTAAGGTACCTGACTCTAATGATGCCAGCGCAGTGTCCATCGAGTTCCGATTCTGGATACATGAGGCGGATGGATTCATGGTCAGCCGGAAGGGGAAACCTTACCTTGGCGAGTACAAGCAGTTCATCACCGACGGGGCTCAGTTCCCGCGCGCGCAAACGCACGAGGATCTGGCGAGACTGATGGCCAAGACGTTCAACGAAGCGGTGGCCACCGTAGGATGGCGTTAACAGCAGGTAGGGTGGAGCAGTAACGAACATGAGAAAGAGCAATCAGCGGCCAGGTCCGCAACGAATGCTGCAGGGTTTTTTCGGGGCGATTGGGGTGCTGCTGCTAACCGCCCTCGGGTGCGTCGCAATCGATCAAACGGCTTACGCGGAGCTTCAATTGGTTCTGCCGGTTCTGGGGATAGTGCTTGCTGGTGTGGTGGTGCTCAGGGCGCTTCCAGATGACTTCGGCGAGGACGCTGAGGAAGGTTGATAAGCCACTGCATTCCTTCGGGATTTGCTGGGGAGCGCTACATTGGCATCTGACGAATCGACCAAAGACCGCCGCAAGGCTTCAGGGGGAAGGACATGCTGAACGTGCAAGAGCAGGACCGGATCGCAGAGCAAGGGGCGGCGGCGCAGCGTTCCTGCCAGGTCAACGTGCTGGATAAGTCCACGCTCAATCCCTACCAGCCGGGAACCGATGAGTTCGGCATCTGGCTCGCTGGCTATGAGGCTGAAGCCGAGTGCGCAGGTTCAGACGGTCGAGACTGGTAGCATTTTTTCAGGGCGCAGAATCTGTCTTCGACAATGCGTTCCGGACTCGCCGAGGATGGCCCGATTTCTTCGGAAACTCTTACCTCTTGATATCTTGTTCTTACTGAAATCAACTACCAAGGACAGCCCACTATGAGCTTCAATACTTCGCTAGATTGCCTGCTGGACCAAGACGTCATCCTGTACATCGGCACGCAGGGTTTCAATCTAAAAGGCACCATCGGCGAGAAGCCGGACGACGAAATTGACGTTGTGGTGCTGCACACCGAGGCTGGTATGACGAAGGTTCGCCTGGGTGATATCTCTGCGTACACTGTTTTTCCGTATGTGGAACAACATAACTGACGCCGCGAGCGACAAGGAACCAAGAGATGAGTCAGGCAGCGAACACGCGAACGATGACCGTTGAGCAGCTGTGCAAAGAGAATGACAGGTCTCTGCCAGAGATGGAGAAGGCCTTGGCGAGCTTGCAGGCGAAAGGCTTGGTTACGGGCTACGTTCCAGGCGACCCGACTGCCGTTATCACGGTCACATCGAAAGCCGATATCTACAAGGATTGATGATGACTGAGCGGGTAGTTTCGGGCCAAGAGGCTGAGCGCGGCGTGAATGTAATCGCTGCTTACTCCGAGGCGATGGCTGAGCATTACAGCCGGCTTCCAGTCCCGCTCTGTCATTTCGTTCCCATGGATTTGGAGTTCGATGACTCTGAGTCAGGCGGTGGCGATTGCTGGTTTGAGTGCCGTCATTGCGGACACACCAAAGACGTCATCTATGCGAAGAAAACATCACTAGGCGCCCCGCAAGATGGCGGGTCCGCTGCAGCCCTATTTTAGGAGTACGCATTGAGCACGTTCACAGTTGTTCGATTTCCCAACGGCTCATGGTCTAGCGGCGGACCAGTATCCTCGCCAGATTACGAGCGGTGTGAGGTTTATGTCGTGCCGGCGCAGCCCGAGGCGGCCGCCCGTAAACAGGCCCAGGCCGCACGGCGCAAGCTGACCAAGAGCGGCGCGGACATGCCCTCGCAGCAAGCCCCTTACATCCACCCTTCCTGTATGGATTGAAGAGGATAGCTGAGGATGGCCACGTTACCATCGATTCAGGATTTGCAGGCGTGCCCTCATTGCGGCGGCGAAGAGTTTTACGTCGTCCAGCGTTACAGTGGCAGAGGTGTATATCGAAGAACCTTTGATGGCCACTTCGCCGATAACAGCCATATGTACGACTGCCTGAACACCACGGTTGGCAAGCGAGCGTTCTGCAGTGATTGTGAGGTCCCTGTTGCGCGCTGGGATGAAGACCAGGATGGCGAGAAGTACAATAAGAGAAGGGAAGATCATGGGCCATGGTCATGAGCTTGAATCGCGTAGCCCGCAGGTCACGCTGAGCGTAACCATTGAGGCAGGCGTGAGCAGTATCAAGCCGAAAGCGCTGGCAGTATCGAATGTCGATATCGGGTTGGCAGAAATTGCCGGGTTGCAGGCTATGGACGCGGCGGCCGGGTATCGATTGGCGATGGTGTGTCGCCTTTACGGAGCCGGCTAGCTTTCAGAGCGACCAGCTATCCAAATGCATTGAGAAGAGAGCGATGAGTAAACAAGCTTCGTCGGCAGGATCGGTCGCGCTCCAGACTATGAAGGCGCCAACTGCCGAGCACTCACTTGGTTATCGGTTGAAATACTATCGGCTGAAGGCGGGCCTTTCGCAGTCTCAGCTCACGGCTTGTTGTGGCTGGGCTTCTGCCAATGGTATGCGGATCAGCCACTATGAGCGTGGTGTCAGGCAGCCGAGTGTTGAGGATTTGAAGACCCTCGCGTTTCATTTGGGCGTTACCGCGTCAGATCTGACCTATGGGGACCAGCAAGCAGAGCAAGGCTCGCATAGGGTGGAGGAAGCGCCAGGCTGTTCCTCAATGGCTGGCCTCGGCCTTCAGCAGGTTAATCCTCGGATGGTCCAGCATGCGCGTGCAGTCATTGCAATGGATCGCATCCTGCAGGCAATTGCAGCAAAAGGCACAAGCGATAATTTGCTTGATCTTCTTGAAGGCGTCGCTGACAAGATCGCGAAGTAGTTTCGTCTCAGCCCCGTGCCGGGGCATCCGCTCCAGATAACCTAGCCTGGATCTCGGCCAGCTTCGCGGCTTGCGCTGTCGCGTATGCAGACAGGGCACCTTGCCATTCCACACAGTCCCCAGAGTAGGCGTAGTCGTGGTACAGCTGAGTGAAGGTGCCCTTCTTCCCCATGGTGAGCATGGCAACGCTGATCTCCCGAGCCAGGTCGGGCGGCGTACCGATCTGGGTGAGCTCTTCCATAAGGTCGCCGGGGAAGGTGGTCTGGTTGATCCAGCAGATTGCGTTTAGTGTCGCGGCGTCGATCAGCGGGGCCGCTGGCTGCGTTTTGAGGGGCAGGGCAGCATTGAGCCCGTCCTGAAGCGCCGAAGCGTCAGATTCGAAGCCGTTGCGGGCTTGCTGTACACGACCGCACGCTGTCACCAGCTCCCATCCATAGGATTCGCCCGCATCGTAGACCTCAAGACTTAGGCCATCGAGCTGGACTGCGTGGATGTACTCGCGGTCATTGGCATTGGGCGTCATATCGAGGTCGGATTCGAGGGGCATTTGGGTGCTCCAGTCAGGCTGCGACGCGGGCGTCGCGAAAGGCGATGATGAAGCCCGAACCGCACGGCTCCCAGCCAACAGTGCCATAGCCTTGGCCCAACTGCATGCCGAGGTCGGTGGCGTCAGCGGCGTTGCGGACGTGGACGCCAACGCAGTTGTTGATGCCGGCGAAGCGCCCCGCCATTGGCTTGATGCGCAGCTTGGCCAGCGCTTCCAGCAGCTCGATAGCGATTTGGTTCTCTGGGTGCATTGATGGTTCCTCGTGGGCTCACAGCAGGCTCAGCTGGTCGATGAAGGTTCCAACCGTATGAACGGTCGGAGTCGGGAGGGAGTGATAGGCGTAGAAGGCGAATGTCTGGTCTTCTTCATCGAACAGCGCGATTTCGTCCCCGGAGAAGGACCAGCGACTGTCTCGATGGGTGAACTCGACCCAGCTGAAGGTGAGCAGCCAGCTGCAGACTACGCCGCGAATGTCCAAGCCTTCGTAGTGGTACAGCAGGGCGGCGATGCTATCGCATGCGGTGTCGCTCAGGCTTTCCTGCCATTGGTCTCCGCTCCAGCCCTCACCTTCGTCTTCATGGTGCATGGCGATGAACTTCGCTGCCTCGTTGGCCAGCAGTTCCATACGGGTGGCACCGACACTTTCGATGGGGCGGTTGCGGCGTTGACCATGCTTGTTCGCATACTCGGTCATGGCCTGCAGCAGGACGCTGATGTCTTGGTTGTCGGTGGTGCGGCTGTTGCTAGTGATCATCTTGCTGTCTCTTCCATTTACGGGTTCGCGTTGAACCGACTGGGTATATGTGAAGAGTACAGCTTTGCGGCATTTTAGAAAATAATTGGCTTTGCGTTATTACTTAATTGCAGGGCTACAAAAAACTCAATATCTGCTCCCAAATTTGGCTCTCGTGCGCCCGTTTTTTTGACGGATTCATATTGCTGTTAGTCTGTTTTTGCTATCAATTATTGGAGTGGTTTGGAATGTCAGATGCCGCGTTTCGCCCGGAAGTTGGGAAGCCCGTTTTCGTCTCATTTCTGCATGGAAAGCCGTTTCTAACGCAGGTCACTGAATACTTTGCTGACCCCAGGTATCAGACAGAGCGATTCAAGTATGTGCGCGTGAGTGGCAATAGTATTGGTTCGTCCTTGCTGGCTGATGCGACGTTCTACCCGGATGCACCGAGTGATGCGGAGTACCTGTATGTCGTCGTGCTGGAGCAGCACGAGTTTATGGACAAGAGCGAAGAGAGCGAGCTTGGATTCTTCTTCGATCCGAAGAGTGCCTTTGACTATCTGGACGAGCTGGAAGCAGGCACGGTCAAAGCGAGGGTCCAGCCGTGGATGGAGTTTGTTGACTACTCGGTGCGGGTGGAGCGAGTTCGCAGCAACAAGTAGTCGCCAGTTGTTCAGTCTGCCTCTTGAGCCCGGTAATTCGGGCTCAGCTTCTTGCCTTCTTCCGTAGCCACCCAGCAAGGGTGTCGTGACTCGCGTTCGACCAGGCCAAGGCGCGTCAGTGTCGCCATAGTGTCGACGTTGCATGCGCGCTGGCCATTGATCTCAACGGCGCTGCCATGGCTTACGCGGGCTGACCATCCCTGACTTAGCCACAGCATGACCTTTTCTTGGACAGGAGAGAGTTTGGGCTTTTTCATGGCTTGGCCTGGAACATATAGGCTTGGCCATTCCAGTACAGCAGTGCCGGCGCGTACATCGTGCGGGTGCCGTTCCCGGGCTCATAGAGCATGGCAGTTTTCGGAATGTGCTTGGCATACTCGGCCATCAGTTCTGCGTGACTCAACTTTGAGCCTCCGTAGTCGCGCGCCTCTGCAATTCCCGGCGTAATGAAAATGGGGCCGTAGAACAAGCCTTCGGTGTCACCTACGGTCTGCACTCGCGGCTCACCTTCGAACGGTGGCCGCACGTTGTGAAGCTCTTCGATTGGGTTTCCGTACCAGCGAGGGTGCTGGATAGGGTAGGCAGTAATCGTTACGTCATCGACAGCGACTGGTCGACGACCTTGAAGGATCGTTTCACGAACAACGGCCCATTTCTCAGCAACGATTCGCGATGCCTCAGCAGCATCGGCGGCTTCATCAGCTGGCACCCAAAAGGCAATCTGGCGACGGCGCAGCATCGGATTTGGCCGGGTGTACCCCAGAGCCAGGCCGGCGAAGCCGATAGCGTTGGAGCCGGTGATAAACCCAACGTCTGAGTATTGGAAGGCCTGTTCTTTACCGATCAAGCTACCTGCGGAACCGGTGTCGGAGTCCGCCGAGGAATCAGCCATCGCGGGGATACCCATTTGATCAGTGAGCATTACTAAAGCGTCTGACCAGTGCTCGCGAGGGGTAGATGCGGGGTCAAGTAGGATTACGGTCGGAACTTCTACCTTCATAGCGCTGCAGCCGCTCAGCAGCACGGCTGCAGCGATCAGGCAGGAGGTGAGTGCATTCTTTAAGGCCATTCTTGAATCGGTCTCCGATTGTCCTGATGCTGGCAGAGGTCACCGCCTGAGCCGGTAGTGTTCGCAGCGCGGCTGAACTCCGCAAGTAGCGAGAGAAGATCGTCGCTGCGGCGTTGTAGTAGCGCCTGAATGTCGGTCATCACGCCTGCAGGTATCGGCCGGCTGCCTGAGACCCACTGGCGGATGCGCCGGGTGTCAGACAGGCCGAGATCTCGTGCAAGGGGAGTATGCCAGTGTTCTCCGTGCAGGGTGGACCCGCCGAGTCTTAGCAGATCCTTTTCTGAGCTTCTTCCGGGCATTTTAGGCGCTCTGCAGCAGCTGTTTCGGAACCCGAACCTGAAGGCCTGACAGGCTAGCCACGATGTGGCGCATGGCTGCGATGAGTAGGGTGTCGCCGGTCATATAGCTACCAATCTCAGCCTTTTTGCCGTCATATCCGACACTCATGCGGCGCTCGGTCCAATGCACGTTGCTTGAGGTGCCAGGGCGCTGAGCGTACCACTTGCCTTCATTGGGGCCGAAGACGTTTGGGCGCAGGACCATCTCCCGGCCGTACTTTGTAGTGAGCACGTCTCCCTTTGAGGGGTCGTAGTGTCGAGGGTCGATGAGTGCATGGGGCGGGGTTTTGTACTGGCGGACGTCGACGCCAATTTTGTTCACCATTTCTGCGCCCTGCGCGAACGAGATGGAGGGGCAGAACTCGATTAGTTCCGCACTGGCGTCAGCGCTGATCACCTTAGAAAGCCATTCGCCGTTAACATAAACCTTACCGTCACGGATTACAGGATTAGTGCCAAGCATTTTGGCGACAGCCCAATCTAATGCGGGGTACTTAAGGTCGCAGGTGTTTACGGTTTTCATGATCGCCTCTTTAAGCGGATTTACGGCGGCTCCGTAGCCTGCCTTTCACTTTTTTCAATATACATTCTTTCAGTATTTCAGAAATTATCTTGGCATTATTGCTTTATTTCGGGGTGTCATTTTGTTGCTGTATACTCCAATAAAGTTCGATGACTAGCGCAGGCTTGTTGCTGTTTAAGCGAAAGTTATTTTCAAGATTTTGACCAGGAGAGAGAAGGATGAGACTGCCACGCACGCCGAAGCCAACGCGGCTTCATACCGGTGGTTACAAGTTTGCGTTGGGCTTGAGTACGCTGATGCTGTTTACGCCGGTGTATCTGTTTTTTTTCGGCATTGTTGCGTTGGTCATCGGCTTTTCCTTGCATCCGTTGCCGGCAGTCGTGTTTCTCCTTTTCGGCCCTCCGATTACTCATTTCTTCATTGAACGTAAGCGGTTCCGCGATTTCGATCGGGCTCACGTCATGATGTGGAATTACGCTCTGTTGACGTTCAAGGAAGTTGATTACTTCTGGTCTGCCTGGAGTGGCGCGATTTCACTCGACGTCGCAGCCGGCAAGATCGCGCTCGTGCATAAGATGGTCGACTTCAAAAGCAAGGCGCGATTCACGGTCATTCCGTTAGACAAAATCGTGAGCTGCTACGCGCATATTGCCGACAAGAATCAGATTGAAATTCTAGGGAGCGTTAGCTCAAGCCTGCGGAGCGATATCCAGTGGAAGAACCTCGTCAATCTAGACAAGGCAAAGGCTGAAACGGGGATCTATTTCATCGTCGATGAAGTCAGCTCGAAGAAGCATTTTATTTCAATGCCTGAGCCGATGATTCAGGTTTGGGTGCGGCTTATCGACAAAATGAAAAAAGGGGAGCTGGAGCCGCAATCAGCCCCGATTGATACGGCCAAGCTGTAAGGCGGCGTACTGAGCTAATTGCTTGCATAGGTACTCATCAATGGCCATGTAGCCGGCTGATATGTAGGCAATAACTGCTGGCCATTTGATGTTTTCTGACGCTAGAATTCCGACAGCTAACCGCTCAGCAAGCGAAACCCAATTAAATCAACGGGATGAGTTCATAGCCTGGCTTTGCCAGCCTATTGGAACCGGGTTCTGCTTGCCGCAAGGACGCAGGATTCCTGTGAGATAAGGAAGCAGTGGTTTGAATTTACGCACCGCATTGATTGGTTGCCTGGCAGCCATTTCTATCCCGGCCATGGCCATTGACTTTGCAGGACTGGAAGCAATGGTTGCCGCCGCCAAGTCCGGCTCTTCTGAGCTGGTTAATGATCCGGTCGATTGCAAGGCCGCGTACCAGAATCAGGAAGGCTTTGAGCCTCCATCGGACTTCGATTTCTGTCAGGTCGAACGCCAGCAATCATTGGTGAAAAGCGGGCTCTATTTGGCCGAGGGGGGCGATATCAAACCTCTCCCGGTCCATGCCGGCAGTGTCGTCGCTGAATCCAATGTCGTTGTGCCCGTTCTCGTCCGTGATGACGTAGCACCGATGCCTGCCACTCCCTTCGTAATCGACCTGGAATGAGCCAATGAGCACAGAGCGTAAAACAACTGGGCGCCTGCTCAAGTGGGGCGTAATCCTCCTCGGGCTGCAGGCCGTATATCTCATTCTGGAGTTGGCCTTTAACGCGCGGCTGGTCGACAGCGCGACGGTTTCGGACCCCGATTATTTCGAGCACTTGGCACATGTCGGTCGCGTGCTCTCCGGTATCGGCGGCACATTGCTGGCCTTCGGTCTGCTGAGCAAATGGAAAACCAAGTTGGTGTACCTGCCAGTGCTTGCCCATATTCTGGCTGCGGCAGTGGTATTCCCTTCGATCTACTACGGACAGGAAAAACTCGTCGATGCGCTGGTGGACAGCTCAACCGCCGAGCAGCGTGTCCACGCCCAGTACATCGCGCTGTTGAAGCGGGGGTTGGCCACCAATGCGGTTGTCTTCAAGGACGTGGAATTCACGCAGGAAGACATCGAGCGGCCGGAAGCCAAGACCTTCATCAACACGATCGGATTTGCTGTGTTCTTCGCTCCCGATTACATCCAGAGCGTGGCGGAGAACTCTGACCGCATCTTGAACCACCTGGCCACCCGGCAGGCGAATGAGCTGCTACCTGATGCGTACGTTGGCTACCTCACGGCGCGTGAAGACGTAACCAAGCTGTCCGAGCGGTATAACGAGGCGAACCGCGAGTTTGAAGAAGGCGCCCAAGAGGCATCCAAGCAGGCCCGCGATATTTGGGCGCAAACCTATGCGTCGCTGCAAGAACAGTGGGCCGAGTATCAATCCGATGACCGTCGCGCCAAGCTGAAAGAGGGTCTTGACCAGCTGCAAGACCGACTTGAGCTGTACTTCCTTGCGCGCGGTCGTTGCACTGGCCGACACGCTGAAACCTGCCTGACCAAGTTGAATGCGGAGTACGACGCGGCGGTTAGCGCTCAGTTCGGCAAGTCGGTTCCGCCTGAGTACTGGTGTAAGCCTATCGCGGCCTCAAGCGCTACTGTTCTGCAAGGCTCCCGGTTCGTGGAGGTCAAGCAAGACGCGCGGCTTGATTGCAGCGCTCAGAACGGTGACTACATCGAAGCACGATTCCTTGAGCTCAATGGTGTATCCGCTGTTGGTTATGACAATTTCTCCGCGTTTATGGCCAGCGCAGAAGTCGCACAAGCGGTGCGCGAGCGTTTGGCAGAACAGGGCATTTCGATGCCCGAGACCTATCGCCTGCGCAGCCATGAGAGCTTCATCAAGGGGGTTGAGTACGAGCTGACCAAGAAGCTCGCCGCCGCCTTTACCGAATCAGCAGAGACTGAACTTGGCATCGCTATCGAACCTCGATTGAGCAGCGACGCATTCCTGTTGCATCCAGCTGTTCAGAAGCCGCTGCGCCAAGCACTGGATCTTGATGCCGGCGCCGACCCGGTAGCCATCGACCTGTCTCAGCGCGCTTTCCGCGACGATATTTTGGTGCCCCAGATTGAGCGCAACCTCGCGAAGGAACGCGCCCGCCTGTTGGCCCGGACAGAGTTTTTTGCCGACGGCGAGCCCTACGCAGAAGACGGTAAGACCTACGTTCGCAGCGTGCTGATCCCGCCGATTGCCATGGGCCTATCCCTTTTGTTCGGTCTGCTGAACTTGGCCAGCTTTGGCGCGGCGATGATTTCCCGGATGAAGCTCCCCAAGGTCGCGGCGAAAGCAGGGAAGCTGGTGTTCATGCTGGTGGTGATCGTTGGCCCGTTGGTGGCATCCAGCCAAATCGCCAGTTCAGCGCCATTCCAGAAGATCGTGAACGAAACCCAAGAATCGCTTGGTGTGGGCCGTTACTACGTGGTCTGGCTGACGAGTCTGCAGCCGGTGGTTTACCCGCTGGGAGCTGGCCTGGCGGACCTGTTCAACCTGTTTGAGCCGCAATCATGAAGATCCGTATTGCTACCGCCGCCTGCTTGTTGTGGCTCGCGGCCCCGGCCGCAAGTGCCAGTACCTGTGACTACGCCGACGACGTGCGACTGTCCGCTGAGCAGGCTCCCGCCCTGATTCAGGAGCTGATTGCAGGCCGCCCGGTACCGCCAGTGAAAATCCGAGTCGGAAGTTACCTGCTGCTGGGTGAGCAAACCCGTGAGCTGTTGGAGCCGCACCTGTCGATGCATGACGCCAACTGCGCACCGGTTGGCTTTCTCGGCGGTGAGCTGCTGGGGCGTCCGGTGATCCCATTTGAGGAGTATTACCGCGTCATGGCACAGGCCATTCATGACAACCGCCCAGACATTGCCAAGCGCCTGTTCAGCAGCGCCCGCGCGGCGCCAATGACGGTGCAGCAGATTCAAGAGCTGTTCGGGATGCTGCCTTACCCCGGTACTTACGGGATCGAGACCCGAGATCGGATGCAGGCAATCTTTCCTCAGTTCGCACGGACTCAGCCGGCTGACCGCGCACTGGCAGACCCGCTCAAGGATGGCCGTCCCCAGGACTACGCCATGTTCAAGCTGTTTCAAGTATTCGGCGGCACCTTGGTGCTCGATCAGGGCTGCGGCCCATACGAGCTCGATCCGTCGTTTGTCCGTACTGAAAAGGTGTTTGGCCGAGACCGCCAAATCGCTCGATCAGAACCTTTCCGGCACCTGATGAGGGCGCTGGGTTTTGGAATCAGCCGTGAGGCAACAACACGCTACCGCGTCGGTAGCTGCAATTAGGAGTGTCAGATGAAATTCAAGAAGAACGTACTGAAAGTGGCAGTTGCGGCCCTCGTGCTGAGCAGCGGCGTGTATGCCCAAGAGAACGGCTGGGGCGACGTAGCTGGTAGTGACACGGCCGAGGTAGGCGGCTGGAGCACACCGGCAGCTGAAGCGCCGGCACCGGCACCGGCAGCACCACAGGCAGAACCGGGCAAGCTGGCCTGCGGTACCGACGATCCGCGCTACGCGACGTTGGTACCGGTCCTGAAGTCCCTGCAGGCTGGCGAGAAGATTGAGCCGATGCAGACCAGCTTCCCGACCTACGTGACACTGAGCCAGAACGTGCGCGGCATCCTCGGCGATAACATCTTCATCAGCTCCCCTGACTGCACCGAGCAGTACCTGTTCAACGGCGAACTGACGGGCAAGATCAACGTGCCATTCACGGATTTGTGGCAGGTGATCAACGACGCCATGCGCACCGATGATTTGCCGCTTATGCAGTTTGTGGCCAAGAACACCCGCGCGGCGCCTGAGTCTGCCCTCAGCGTTATCTCCATGGTGCAATTCGTGCATCTGGATGATGCCCAGGTTCGCAAGCTCTACTCAGTGATCGCGCCAGATAAAGTGAAGGCTTTGGACATTCGCAAACCTCTGATGCTGGAGATCTACTTGGCTTACGGCGGGACTGTCGCCCAGGCGGATCGAGGAAAAGCTGCCTTCGTATCCAAATATGGTGCCTACTCGGTGGACGGTATTTACCTCGCGAGACGTGAAGGTGTATTTGAAACTGGAAATTTGACTTTTGAAAACGCTAGTTTGGTAGTGCCCTCCCTGCTCAAGACTGCGGGACTCGAAGCACAAGCCATTCCGAATGGTCGCGTGCAACAAATGGCCAACCAATAAATCTACCAACCATCCCCTACGTGGCTGCTGACCGACTATGGCGGCCAGCAGTTTGCTGAGGGGTATACCGTTAGTTCTCTGAGCTCATTCAATACCAGTGCAAACATGTAGTGGCTCTGGTGTCCGCAATCCGGAGTGTTAAATGAAATTCCAAAAAACTGTACTCAAATTAGCGGTAGCGGCTCTCATGGTCAGCAGCCATGCGTATGCCGACGACAATGGTTGGGGCGATGTTGCCGGCAGTGACTCTGCAGACGTAGGCGGTTGGAGCGCACCAGCAGCACCACAAGCAGAACCGGGCAAGCTGGCCTGCGGTGCCGATGACCCGCGTTATGCGACACTGGTTCCGGTCCTGAAGTCGCTGCAGGCTGGGGAGAAGATTGAACCGATGCAGACCAGCTTCTCGACGTATGTCTCGCTGAGCCAGAACGTGCGCGCGGTACTTGGTGAGAACATCTTCATCAGTTCTTCCGACTGCTCCGAGCAGTACCTGTTCAATGGGGAACTGACAGGCAAGGTCAATGTTCCATTGGCTGAATTGTGGCAGGTGACCAACGACGCAATCCGTTCTGGTGATCAGGGGTTGCTCCAGTTTGTGTACAAGAACACCCGTGCTGCGCCGGAATCAGCGCAGAGCATCATTTCCATGACGCAATTCGTGCATCTGGATGACGCCCAGGTACGCAAGCTCTACTCGGTTATCGCACCCAACAAGGCGAATAGTGCAGGGGATAACAAGCCGCTCATGCTGGAAGTCTTCGTGGCTTACGGCGGCACTGTGACTCCAGCTGATCGCGGAAAAGCCGTTTATATTGCTTCAAGACACAACTCAATCATTGGAATGCATCTTGAACGCCAAGGTGGGTCGAATGAGCAGACGTTGAGGTTTGACGGCGTAGAGCAGCTGGTTACTTCGCTTTTTTCGGGGGTTGGACTTCGTGTTGAGGCTGGCCTAACAGGAAACGAAGCAAAGCGTCTTGGTTCCCAATGAAACGACCAATCAATCGCTACGCTACAGCGCTAGTCGCTATAGCGGTCTTGGCGGCTGGCGGAGCGTACTTCTCTCGTGACCACCTGACTGGCCAGCTCGTGCATAACGTGCTGACCAAGCAGGCTCGGGCTGCACTGGAGCAGGACGCAGAGTTGTCGAGTATGACGCTCGACAGCTCCTCGGGGCTTATCAGCATCGAGCAGCTGGCTTTCACAAACCTTGACGACCCTCGGCAGCAGCAGAATCTCTCGGCTGAGCGAGTGGACCTCGATGTTGTCGTCACCGGCATCATGTCGCCCCAGGTACTGGTGCGCCATGCACGGGTGTACAACGCGGATTTCACGCTGGAGTACATCGCCCCGGGCGTCTCCAACTTGAAGATGATCGAGCAGAGCTTTCGCGCCTACATTCAGCAGCGCAGAGCCGAAGGCAAGAAACCGGTACTGCAATGGGATCTGGAGCACGTCGAGATGTACGACGTTCGCTTTCACCTGATCGATTACGACGGCAAGCAGCTCGCCGACGTTGTGATTCCCCGCATTGCGCTGAATTCACTGGGTACCAGCAATACCCCCGCTGATAACGTCGCGGCGTTCCTGCGCCAAGTGCAACTCAGCGTGATTGAGGAGACCGTCAAAGGCCGGGTCAAGGGCGATTACGACGCCATTGGCTTGCTGCAGCTGATTCGCAGAGAGCTGCCGAATAGTCGGCTGATGGAACAGAAGCCAACAGAAATGCTGAAGAACATGGGGCGTTCATTGATGGAGAGGTTCACCCAATGAGTATCCGTCGTTTAGCCTTAGTCTCCGCTTTGATGCTTGGATCTTCGGGGGCCCACGCTGTTGGTGCGCTCGACGTGATGGGCTCAACGGCGAAGGGGGTTCACACCTTTTTCTGCACAGGGGATCTTCTCAACTCATTAAGAGATAAGGGCGCTGCAGCTAAGGCCATGGTCGGTGCTGACTTTTCCCGTATCAGAAATCACAACGCGCGGCTTCGTGAGATGGGTGATGAAGAGTTTTCCGAATACATGAGCGGTGAAGTATGGAAGGTGGCGCGATGTCACCCAGTGGCTTCAGAGCTGATTGGAAACTTTCCTGGTAAAGATTTTTTAGGCCCTCTCAATACCGTAGCAAGCGTGCCTGGATCTGCTGACAGGAAAGTTACCTATGCAATCTGGGGTTACAACTGGCTGTACAGATCACTGAACGGCTTCATTTCTGAACTGAAGCCTGGTACGAGCGCTCTTGTTGATGCGGATCTGGAGGCTGCCAAGCAACTGGCAGAAAAACTCCGACAAGTAACACCTCAAGAAGTGGCTGACGGGGCTGGTCCTTCCCAGATCATGCAGTGGATGGGCACACAGGGCGAAGATGACGTGTCCGGGGCTGTCCGCCCAACCGTGCCGGTATACGCCTTGGTTGGGCGACAACTGGTGATGTACGAAGTCGAGACTGTGCATCTGATGTTCCCGTCCAGCAATGGCCCGGGGCAATACTGCTATGAGCGCTACAATCCGGATTTCCCGAAATTCGCTCGGTTGTTCAATGCGGGCAGGGCAGAGCAGCAAGCAGAAGCGGTGTTGAGCGAGCAGGAGGCATCGGAGCTGCTGAAGTTCTTCAACTCGGCTGCCGGCGTCAATGCCAATTCGTTCATCCTGTCTGACCTGGCCGCCGTGGCAATCAGCGAAGGTGACGCGGGCAATGGAAATGCGCTGGCTAACTGTGTTCGCTTGGCCCAGCAAGAGGCGTTCGGCGATGAGAACGACTCTTTGCGTTGGGAGCGAGGCTCGGTTGTCCACTTTGCCGAGGACGACAAGACGTGGCAGACGCTGATGATGATGCTAGCCGCCAAGCGCATAGAAGTTGCGCAAGAATCGGTTGCCGATTGATCTGATTTCGTAGGCCCGTTGCTGCATTCTTAGCCCGCCACTGTGCGGGCTTTTTGTTAGGGCTATTGGGATTTCTGTGCGTAACGAAAGTTGAAGTAAGCCAGGCTCTGCGTATGGAGTCTGATTTTCCGTAAACTCCAGTAGCAGGCAGAGGTCGGGTATTCCCCAGGCCTGATCTTTGACCTATTATGTCAGGATAGACAGCAATATTCCGCTCAGGGTGATAGATGCCGAAGGCCATAGTTGTTGAGGATGACCAGCTGGAGCACGCGGTAAAAGTCGCCAAGATCAGCAGTGCCGAGAATGGCGTCAGGGACGCCGCTCTGCTGCTTGCCTGCTTTGGTACGGGAATGACGGTGACCGAGTTGTGCCTGCTGCGCGTGAGCGACTATCTGGCAGAGGACGGGAGTGTTCTGCGCGACTCCCTAGTAAGGGCCGAGATTGCCTACAACCACAAGCCTCGACCGCTGTGCTGGACGAACAAAAAGCTGACCAATGCCATAGACGCTCATCTGGTAGAGCGTTTGGAGCGCGGGCATGGGGTGTCGAGCAGGAAGGCGGCGTATCGCGGCCTTGATCCGGCATCGCCGCTGTTTGTATCTGGGCGCACAGGTGACGGGCTCAAGCTCAGCGCCAAGCAGCGGGACGGCAAGACCTACTACAGTGCGACACAACTCAGCCGGTTATTCACGCGGCTTTTCGAGCAGGCGGGGGTCGAGGGTGCGAGCGCCCAGTCAGGGCGGCGAACGCTCGCGGTGAAGCTAAAGCGCCGAGGCATTGACCTGCGGCATATCAGCGAGATTCTGGGTATCGAAAGCCTGGAGGCAGTCAAAAAGCTCTGCGCGGGTGATCCGGCCCGCCTGGGGGACATAGTGCGGAGGATTTTGTAGTGGCTAATAAGCGCCTGACACCTGATGAGTTCAAGGCCATGTTCAAGCAGCGCGGCTGGACAGGTAAGACCTTAGCGGTGCGCTGGGAGGTGTCCGAGGCTTGGATTAGCAAGATCGCGAAAAACCCGCATCGCGCTCCACATTGGGACGATGCCGTGCGTGGTCTGCCTCCAAAGATTGAACCATAGTTAATAAAATACTTGACGCGAAATTAACTATAGTTCAATATGACCTCATTGAAGCGAGTCACTGAGGAAGATAAATATGAGCACCGAAACCCAGAAAGAATTCAAGTTTGACGCAAAGTTCTTTGCATGCTTTACGATCAAAGCAGGAAGTGAAGCAGAGGCTCGTAAAAACCTGGAAGCGATGATTGACGGTGGCGTGATCACTGTCGGCGGCGAAACGGGAATTACAGCAACTGCAGCGTTGGACGGAGAGTTGGACTGGTTGGATGAATGATCCTATGGCAGAGCATACCGACACAGAACGCCTGAACTGGGTATTGCTGAAAGAGCCAGAATTTGAGGATGGCTTTCTTCGCATCTGGATGGGGCCGGTGGCGGCCTCGGATGCTGGATTTGAGCCGCAGAGCGGCTACTACATCGCAGAAGGAAGCTCCAAGCGGGAGCAGATCGACAACGCTATGTCTGGCCTGCTTCGGCTGGCGGAATGACGAGGAAACCGACCATGTTGCATCTAGAGACAGATCAGTGTGAAGGCGCGCCAGACTTGCTGGCTCCAGGGCTCCACGCGGATTTTGAAATCCGCTCCCTTGCCGGCGACGTGATTAAGACGTTTGCAGCCCCTGCCACGGGTTGGACGCATGAGCAACTGGTGGCTTTAGCGGTTGAGCATGAACGGATCACGTGCGACGGAGCAGATGGGTATCTCGGTGGTGAGTGGATCGGCAGTACCGAAATCTAACCCAGGAAAAATCGAGTACAACCAACGCCTCGGCCAGTGGCGGGGCTAGGTTAGTAGAAGCGCCAGATCGGCCAGCTCAGAAAATCCAGACATGTGTTGGACTGATACCGTAACAGAGGCGCGCTTTTGGCGCGTCCATAGAGCATGAGGAAGCATTGTTTATGGGACAGGCAAAAAACCGTGGTTCTCGGGAGCAACGAATAGCAGAGGCTCAAGACAGTCGAAAGATGACTAGCAGGCTGCATGCGATCATCAATGAAACGCGCATGGAAAGCGTGATTCTGCCTAAATTTCCCTGCGCAGAATGTGGTACCTGGATTACGCCAGACCCCTCGAAAAATGAAGAGCTTGTTGTTCCTGTGCGTCATGGCGTCCAGTTCGGTGAGTGCCAGCATTGTAATGCTCGGCATTTGGTTGTTTCAGCCTCAAATAAACAGGATTGCATAGCTCTTGAACCAATTCTTGCAAGCATGAAGCGCTCAATGAGTTGGGTTTGATCCAAGCACTGAACGTCTAGGAAAACAATCATGAAGACCAGACAGGAAGTGATTGCGATTGCAGAGAATGCGATTCGGGCTAATTACCCTGCGCGCAACGCTTGTTTCGTGATTGGGAACCCGGCTCGCCACCGTCGAATGGTCGCGAGTCGTCGTCATCAGCTTCGCGAGTGGGTTGCTGTGCTGCGCGTTGCCCGCGATGAATCCACCGCAGCGAGCATTGCCCAAGTCACGCATGCCGGCCCACTGCCAGCGCACGTTCTTCGTGCTCGCGTACTGACTCTGATTTAACGAGGAAACCGGCCATGGCCAACGCCTACAAACAAGAGATGGAGCGTAAGCGCGATGAATCGCTTATGGAAAAGTGCCAGGAGTTGATCCGCACTGGCAAACGCATCGACGCCATCAGAACCTACCGTGCTGCCACCGGTTGCGGCCTTGAGCCTGCAATGCGTGCCCTTGGCGTGCGCTAACGAAGAAACCAAATATGGATAGCCAATCACAAAGCGCGGGCGAGGGAATGGGCGCATTTAGCATTCCAGCCTGGTGCCAATCAGGTCATTCCACCTAAAGACGAATAGGCAGGTAAATCAATATGTTAGCCAAAGGCCCCATGCTAGGCTCCACGCCAAAACAGGATGCCCTGGCGATACTGCCGAAGGGAACCAAGTGCCAGCAAGTCACGGCCATGGGGATCACCGGCTATGTGGTGACCCTGCCGGACGGACGCGACATCGCCAGCGCGGGTAATGCTGGGCAGGCTTGGAGTAAGGCCCATGATTGGGCTCTCCGCAACCCTCTGGGGAACGTATCCAAGGTCTCTAACTTCTAGGAATTCCATATGAGTACCACACGAAAGGCACTTGGTGTCGTAGCTCTGCTGTTTCTACTGGGTATTGTGCTCGGGATGTGCAAGATGACGTTCGACTGGTTTTTTGCAAGGCCTGATTGCGAAAGCTGCGTGGCTGAGTCGTACTGGCTCATGGCGGGTGGAATTGTTGCCCTGGCATGGGCAGTGATCCTATGGGTTGGGCATAAGGTGTTCGGTAAACAGACACGCGAACAGCAGCCCTCGCGTCAGGACTAACAGTTCGAGGAAAACACCCAGGAGCGCCCAAGCCCAGCCCACGCGCTGGGCCGAGGCCGTAGAGGACACCGCATCGGCGTCCACCCAATCGAAGGAATGACGACATGGCGGTATCGAGCAAGGCCCAACGGTTTCAAGAGGACATGGTGCGCTGCCGGGGCATCGAGTTTGCTCGCTTGGGCATGATGGTTGAAGTCGATGGTGACATGGGAACCATCCAAGGTATGAACGCCAGTGCAAACCTGGATGTGGTTTTCACCAACCAGCTCAAGCACGGTAAGCGCAGCCACAACTGCCACCCAACCTGGAAAGTGAAGTATTTCGATGAGAGCGGCACCCTCATTGCTCACTTCGATGAGAGCGGATGTGTGCTCCGACCAGAACGGCCTGCAGCGTAGGAAAATTGTCTAGGGAGTGAGGTTTGACGACGAACATTGAGCATGTAACGCCGGTAGATGACGAGCACGAAGTCGTCAGTGTGAGCTCGTGCGGCGAGGATAGGGCGCGATACCGGCGTGAGCCGTGCAAAGATTGTCCCTGGCGCCGCGACGCTGTTGGCGAGTTTCCGGCTGAGGCGTTCCGGGTCAGTGCTAAGACTGCCTATGACATGGCTGAAACGACTTTTGGCTGTCACGCGTCAGGGACGAGCAAGCCGGCAATCTGTGCCGGATTCCTGCTTAAAGGTTCGAACCACAATTTGCGGGTGCGGATGGCTTTGATGACAGGTCGAATCGAGCTTGATCAGATCGGAGACGGAGGGCACGCGCTTTTCGATTCGTATCGAGAGATGGCGGAGGCTAATGGCGTAGCCGCTGATGACCCAGTGCTAAGTCACTGCAGGGACGATTAAGAAGTCCACATGCCGACCATGCTGGTGGTCACCAGCAGATGCGAGCGCGCCTATTCGGGCCTAATTGGGTTTCCTTTGGAGTCCGTCTCTCGTGCGTTGCTCTCAAGGTTGTGGAGTGTTGCGCAGTTGCCGCAGGACAGAAACACAGCAGGGGACAACTCGCCGTCGAAGTCGTTGCCTTGCGGGTCGATGTAATAAGTCCACATGTCGTTGCAGCCGCAGTTACCGCAGATCAGGTGCAGTCGTGCCCGTGCCATATAGGCTCCTCAATCAATTTTCTTATTCGCCGTGCAGAACTCGCCAGATCCCTTCAAGGCGCTTCTTACCCAGCCCAGGTACTGTCAGGATCTCCTGCTGGGTGGCGGCCACTAAACCAGCCATAGTGCCGAACTTGTCCGCCAGTGCTTTTGCCGTTCTGGCGCTGACGCCTGGCAGCCCCTCAAGGGTGAAAGCCAGTTGGTTGGAAAGCTGAACCGGCTTCTTGCCTCTCAGTGCGAGGTCATAACCGAGTCCCGATTTCGCATGAACGGCCAGTTTCAGAATCATGTAGGCGCTATGGTTCAGGTTCAGGGTGTTAATCACGGACATTCCCTGAATAGTGATCAGAAAGCTCAAGGCCCCATCCACGGCCTGAACCAGCATGGACTGAGACGCTTCGTGTACTGGCCCCTCGATCATCACGATGGGCACGCAGTCGCTTTGCAGCTTCAGCTTCTCGGATTGAAAGAATAGGCGCTTGTCGTCGTCGATAACCGATGACTCAAAATCAGTTCTGGCTTCACCGGTACAGCATTTGCGCTCAATGAGAATGTCGCCGCCGTTGATCTCGATATCACCAACGCCAAGCGCTTCCCGTGTCACGGTGACGTTCGGCAAGTTGGAAAGCAGGGTGAAAAGCGCCTCCGGCTCTCGGTGGTCGATGCCAATCGTGACTGGCTCCGGTACCGGGATCGTAGTCAGATCTAGCTCTGCAGCGGCTGCCTCTCGGTCTCCAGCGATCACTGACCGTGGAGCCTTTGCCTTGGGGGGCCTCGGACTTCTGGTGCTTGGCGCAGGAGCCATAGCGACGACCGCATCAAAATCTTGGTCTAGGATCTCTTGCCCACCCGACGCAATGAACGCGGCTAGTGCCTGGGGCTGCGCCGTTTCAGGAGAGGCTTTAAGCCGACAGGCTTCGCCGTTGGCCACTAAGTAGACCTTAACGTCTTTCGGCTGGCCTACCAGGCCGTTCGCGTAGACGCGGATATCGTTCTTGTTTCCCGGGTTTTCCCAGACGGCCAATTTCATGCGTGTTATTCCCCGTGAATAGCCGAGCCAGCAGCGCTGCTCTCGGTGCTCTGAATATCATCGTTGCTGGTTGGGAATGCCATATTGGTGATGCTTGCTGACACGTCCTCAATCCACCTGACGTTTCGGCGCCATAGCTCATTGGCTGTGATGGCCCCACTTTCAAACTCTTCAATCCCGAACGGCTGCATGCCGCACTGCGCCTCGTATTGCTCGAACGCTGCATTCTGGTCAGGGGTCAACTTATCGCTGTAGGTGCGAGGCCCCGTTACGCGCTGATCAACTGTGTGCGCGGTACCGCCGAAGTTGTGGCGGTCGTAGGCTGCGCGCAGATCCGCTTCCGATTCGTAGTTGGTCTCAAGCCAAGGAAAAGGGATGCGCAGAAAGTGCCTCTGTTCGGCCTGGGTTAGCTCGGACCAAAGATAGGTGTTGCCGTCTTCGCCCCGTACGCCAAATTCCCCAGACCAGTACCGGTCGATAGCGGTCAAACGCTGCTGGCCATCCAGCAAAATGAGTGAGATTTCTGTATCGAGAGAGTCATTGACCATGAATGGGCTTAGGGCCACGCCAAGCCAGATACTCTCGATGAATTTGGCGCACTGCTTGTCGTCCCAGACAAAGGGCCTTTGCCATTCTGGGAGCTTGTACCCGAATAGTCGCTTGCCGCCTTCCCCTCGATGAGAAACGCCGTCGTTAGCCCGGTTGCGCTGCAGGAGTAGCGCTTGAAGGCTGGTTTGGTAGGACTGCCCGTAGAACCTGCGCTTGAGGTGGCGAATGGCTTCAGACATGGTGTGGTTTGCTGCCAGCGCTGATAGGCGATGATTGCTAGGCATTCAGTCTTCCTTGAGTGGTTGCTCTGCGCGCTGGTTACGCCAGAGCGTAGCAGTTAATGATAAAGACACTTTCGCCACCGTGCTTGCCTTCCAAGCGCTCGATGTCCTCAAGCTGCAGGCCTGCATCAGCGATCAGCTCCTGGGAGAATACGTCGGTTGCATCGCCTTCATCTTCTGCCATTACCAGATGGACAGTATCGTCGTCGTCCTCGGGAATACGACCGGAGACGAGGAAAGGTTTGGGGCCGTCGCCGATGAAATGGTGTTTGCTAACGGAGATGAAATCGCTCATTGAGTTGTCCTCTGTTTCAGATAATTCCATCCTAAAACAGGTCGCGATTTCAGCAAGAAACTCCCGGTGCAGGTGGGTAAGGTGTCCCGGCCAGGAGTTTGGTTGGGAATTACTCTGTGCTGGTTTCCCGCGCTGTAGAATCGGAGACATTGAAGTCGGGCGCCGATACGGGGCCAGAATAGCGGCCGAAAGGGGGCCTGATGAACACGACAGGTAGTCGAATTAAGGCCGAGCGAGTGCGACTCGGCTGTCTTCAAAGTTGGTTCGCGCAAAAAGGTGGCGTGGCGAAACGCACTCAGGCAGCGTATGAGGCTGGAGAGCGTTCACCTACGGCAGAGTATCTGGAAGCCATTGCGAAAATTGGCGCTGATATTCAGTTCATCGTCACTGGCCAGGTCGGTTATCACGGGCCTCCGATTGCTCAAGACGAAGCGCGATTGATTGACTTGTTCCGGGCGGCACCGGGTGTTGTTCGCTGCGCTGTCCTCGCGGCGCTGGGGGCTGTTGAGCATTATCATGACGACCCTGTTGGCGAAATGCAGGGCATGGGTATTCACTCAAATCAGACAGGGGGTAGCGATGGGAACGCTTAAAGATCGGTATGCGATCTACGTTGAACAGGCCAAGCAGCTGGGGTGGCCCATCAAGAGTTTTGAAGACTGGCTCAACTCATAACCACGTCAACTTTGTAGGAGGGGAAGCATCCTGTGCTCCCCCTGCGTTCGTTAATTGTTGGTCTTCTCGTGGTAGCCGGTAAACGCCCGGTGGCCACACCCTTCGCGAATGGCGTTGAGCGCCGTTTCTGCGCCGTCAGGGCTTACTATGTACCTGAACGTCTCACCTGCGGGCTTGGTTCCTGTGGGGCTCATTGGAGCTGTCTGGTCGATCTCGGTCACAAGTAGTTCGAAAGGTTGCTCCAGCTTGCCGGTGAGAGCAATCACGCGATCAATCTCGTCATTGTTGTATGAGGTTGATTCGATCTGAACTATCTCGTCGTCGACCTTGTAGGCGTACCCTTCCCAGGTCGTGTTAAAGAGCGCTGTTCGCAGCTGCATGATGTAGCTTTTGTCCTTGTGATTTGCGACGTCGCCGTAGAACTGCAGGGTGAGCCAAGCGGTGCTGCTCTCGGTGTAACAGCTGAAGCCTACATCGACATCGCCGGACTTGGTGTGGGCTAGGGCGCCTCGGTATCGAGAACCGATACCGGTATCGACAACGTACTCCCAGTCGCCTGCGGTGCCGGTGATCTCAGCAGAGTAGGCGACTGGGGTGAAGGCCATGGCCAGTGCAAGAAGGAGCTTTTTTCTCATCAGGTATGCCGGTACTTGAAGAAGGGGGACTCGACACTCACTCACGCCTCCATGGTTTTTGGTCGAAACGGCAAAGGATGCTTTCGACGGTATCACCGTTCCTGAGCTTTTTGAACGCCCAGATGCGGGTCATTTCGGCCCGCTGTTCGCGCAATCCTCTTGCTTCAGCAGGGCGAGGATAACCGTCGCCATGCCGCCAAGATACTCGCTTCGGCTGAAAATAGCTTCGTCGATCAACTGAGCATTATCCAAGGATGGCTCAATGTTCTGCAGGTCATCTTGGCTAGGTACCAGCTCGCGAGCCTTATCCATGAATCGTTGTGCCAGTGTCATCGCGGTTCTCCAAAACAGAAAGTGTTGACGTCAGTGGATCTCGCCGATGCGCCACGTTCCTTCCCAGCTTGTCACCGGGCAGTTGGGGTTGGCTTCTGGGTCCAGTTGAGTGGCTGCGCCATAGATCGAACCTAGATCGTCTGCGGTGAAGCGAATTGTTCCGCACCCAGGGATCTCCGCTTCAGTGATCGTCAGGCCGACTTTGGATACCTCAGCCATGATCACTTCTACCGGCACGCTGCGGTCTTCGTGGAACTGAAGCAACCGACCATGGTGGTTCTCGCCGGCACTCCAATACGCGAACTCACCGGCTATCGACGAAGGCTCTTTTATCACCTCAGCATTTTCAGTCGTTCGCGCGGCCATAAATACGACAGGCAGAGTAATTATAGCTGTCAATATACCTACAGCCTGCAAAGTCGTTCTGCTGAAACTGTATGCAGGCTTGTTGCCATAATTGTTTTTGCTCAATAAATTAACTCCGTGATAATTAATGTCTTCGAATATCATAGCATGCTTTATTGCCTGCTAAAGAAGCCCCGTTTTTTTGTGATAACCAACTTTTCATTATCATTGGTCATCGTATTTAGTTTGCATGGAGGTGGTTGTGTCTGTTGAGCAATCTTTCGGTGAACCTATGCGGCTCCACTACTTGAGCCCTGAATTCATCCATGCCGAAAGGGTCCCGCCCAGTAAGTTGGAAGGGAAGCTGAAGGCGGGCTGGCAACTTAGACGCTTGGTTCCCGGCTTTGGCGCAACGGGAGGGATGGCGCACTACTCCAGAGCGCTGGTCTCGCCGAATGGTGTCGTTGCCGTCGTCAGTGACCGCGCAGAGCATGCTGAGTCGGCCGACTCGCTGCCAGTGCTCGAAATCAGCTATGAGTTGGTGCTGCTGAAAGTCTCTTTTTCAGAGAAGGACGAGGCGAAGCGCATTGGCGCGGTCTGGGTTCAAGGCCTTAATTCCTGGGCGTGTGCTCCTGACCGCATTGAAGACTTCCGCCGCTGGATTCAGGGTGAACCTAAGCGCTTTGATTTGTTGAAGAACCAATAATCGGGCTTCGAAAACGTATTTGGAATAGCTTGGCTGCATAGGCCGCAAGGAGCGAAGGATGAAATACCTTTGGGAGGCGCAGGACGTTGTACCTGGCCGTCGGGTTGATGCTCATAACCGATCTGAGCAATACGTCATTGCCTATGACCCAGCCGTAGACACAGCAGCGGGAAATCTGCGGTTGGTTTCTCTTCGTGACGGGATGATTTCCGGCGAATTGGCAACGGCCGGTGACCTGGCCGCGAGAATGAATTCTGCGGGAATTCGCCCAGTGAGCATTGATCTGGAAGACCACAAGGATCAAAAAAATGGCTGACACTGTGGCGGATGTGATGGGTGATGCGGCTAAATCGGGGCTCGATGTTCAGTGGCCGGTGCTGACTGCGCCGGCGCTCATCGGTGGCTGTTTCGTTGGAGCAGGCTGCTCGACGCGGCACGTTGTTGAACTGGCTCAGCGGCAACACGCGATGATGGTTGAGAGCGATCCAGAAGCTGCGAGACAGCGTGATTCGGCGATGCTTGCTCGCCTGCAGCAGATTTGCCAGAGTTCTTCCGCCAAGCCGGTTGAAGATGCGGGCGGCGAGGAAGAGCGGCTGTCCCGAATGCTGGATGATCTGGTCGGGGGCGTCTCTACGCTGATCTTCCATTGGGATCGCCGCGAACCGGTACAAGAACATATCGAGCGACTTCGGTCGTTGCTTGAGCAATGTGAAATGCAAGGGAGTTAGGGATGGCGAAAGACATTCGTGAGTGGTCCTACGACGAGATGATCGACGAAGCCACTGGCAAGGTACTGCACAAGACGATTCGCGGAGATATGCGCGACGGCGTGATTGAGGCGATCAACGTGGCGATGGCCTGGCAGAGAGAGAAAGCCCTGAGTGAGGCGGCAGAAAAGCAGCCGGCAGGGAATGCAACGGTAGCCGATATCGGCGCCTGATCTGAGTTCGATACAGAGTTAGAACATTGAAAAAACAAGCACTATTTACGGCGCTCGCGGCGCTGCTCACAGTTTCTGGTTGCGCGTCGGATGGGCCAGCAGTATGCGATTCCGAGCATGTTATCCCTGAGCTGGTCCGGATCTTCACCGAAGATCAAAGTGACGCCATCAAGGGTGTGTTTGCCAATGCACGCCTTGGCCCTACGTCGAAACTTGGTACTGATGAAGTGACAGGGGTTGCCCAGTGCAGCGCGCGTTTAATCCTGCCCACGGAGCATGGCCCGCTGGACGTTGGGATTGAGTATCGCGTCGGCCCGAAGGCATCCGACGGTAGCTACGTGTTGATGCAGATGAACTGGACTGATGAGCATGACCAGTTCTTTCGGGTAGTTGAGCGAGTGGCGCGACAAGCGGAGGAGGCGGCTAACCGTGGCTAAAGCGGCTATTCCAGCTGCGCCGCCTTCAGGTTACGCGATGGTACCTGAAGGGCCAGAGGCGCATGTCGAGGGCGGAGATCTTCTCTGGTGCGTGAGCGCAGATCAATGGCAAGAGCCGGAGCGCTGGGAGCTTGGCGAACAGGTCTCGACGTATTACGGCGTAGCGCGGAAGGTCCCAGCATCAGCGTAGCTGGGATTTTCTTTGTGGAATCGGGATATTCAGTAAGCTGCAGTCTCAAGCAACATGGAGCATTGAGATGAAAAAAGAAGTGAGCCTGCTGAAGCGTTATACCGACTTCAACGACCGCCTGAAGGCCCGAGGCGTGGAGTTTTCCGCGTTCAACTGCCCCTCGTGCGACGAGCAGATTGAAACCCAGGTCGCGCCTGCCGGTGAGCGCTGGGACACCATCGCCGAGTGCCCTTATTGCAACACGGATTACGTCAAGATCACTGAGGGTGCCCGTGCTTATGGTGTTCCCCTGACTCCTCGGAAGAAGAGCGCTTGAGCACCCGCGTGGGGTTCTCTGAGTCGGTCGCTGCCTACGTTGATATGGTAACGCAGTACATGGATGGTGCTGAAATGTTTGCGGGCGACACGGTGCCTCACTGGTGCTTTGCCTTCGCTGTATCTGCTGCAGCTCTTTTTGCTCTGAAGGGCGTATGGATAGGACTGTCAGCGCTGCCACTTGCCCTCATGCTGCATCACTCTTGGCGCTCCTGTTCCAGGGCGCGGGAGAAGGCTCGATACTATCGGGATATGGCAGCGGTGCTCAGATCCGAATGAGCCCTTAACGAAGCAATCCATCTAGGGCTCTTCAGTGTGTCTCACCAGCCTTCGTAGCCGGTTCCCGTTTGTGTTAGACGCCAGTGCTTCCATGAGCATAGGGCCGAAATCAAAAGCATCCCAACTACACCAAATTGGACGAAAGGGTTTACCCAGAAGAGCAGATGGGTTCCTGTGGTGTAGCTGAGCCAAGCAATAAGGCCTGCTGCACTGGTGGCGGTAAGCAGGGCGGTAATTGCAATCCCCAGCAAAGAGCGCTCAATGCTTCTGCGTCGGGCTGCGTCAGTCATGACGAGACTCCTTTCATAGTAATTAAGTGTTAGTTTTGATCGGATTCAGACTTCGAAAACTTGTTCATGATGTCGGTTCCGATTGAGTTGGATAGCCCGAGTAGGAAGGCGCTGGCCATGACTAAGCAACCCCCCATTACAGCCAGAACGAAAGTGATGCCAAATCCATTCCCGATGATTTCAAAATACTTGTGGATCGAAGGCGTTTCGAAGTCTGACAGCAACATCATTTTGAAAGGCTGCAGACTCTCTGGAATGACGAATTCGTGTGCGATGTAGGCAGCAAAGTACGACACGTAGTAAAAGGCAATAAGTGCCGCAGTTAAAGCAAGCGCGATACAAGCAAGGCCAATGAGGTTTGCAATAATGGACTTCATGGAAAATTGTGCTCTCCTGGGTTTTCAGTAGGGGCGGAAATCGGTCTAGGATCAGGGCTCTTCGGCGCCGTGAATGCGTTCGTAGGCCGCCTTGGGGTCGCTTTCGGCGAGCTTTGCCAGCTCCGGCGCTAAGGCGTGCAGCACGTTCCACGACTGGGCCACAGCTTTGTGGGACTGCCGAAAATACTGGATGGATACGAGCTCTTTGAGTGCGGCGTGCAGGCGCTCATCGGTGAGCGGCGGGACGTGGGCCAGAGGGACATATTCAGTCCCATCTATGACTACCTTTGGCATCTTTCTATCCGTCCTTGGAGTTGGAAATTAAGAGGACTTCACGAGACCTTTAAGAACCTTGCCTGTTTGAATTCCGCCACCGATGAAGACGGCTATTACAATAATTGAGAAAACACCGGTGAGAACAAGAGTGAGGGCACCGAACACGGCAATTGAGAACATGTCCCCGAGTGAATTACTTGGCAAGATTGCGCGAACGTCAGCGACGATGCTGGAGCTTTCAGGCCAGAGGTGGGTTGCAGATAAAACGCCCGCCCAATAAGACAGTACAAAAATGATCGCCAATAATGTTGGAAAAGCAAACATGCCAATCAATGTGTAATTGTAGTCATTCTTGCTCATGCGCAGCTCTGTTCTGAAGGAAAGGTCACGGGTGCAGCCTAATTTGTTGGTACTTTTACACTGCTTTTTATTTTATTGCAATTTTTCAGGGCCTCGCGAGTGCCGATTACCCCGAGCCAAATGGCTGGGGTCCGCGCTGATACCCATCAGCTGTCAGATGGTGCTAAGGCGGGCCAGGTCCGCAGCCCAATCGGACAGGTAGCCCGGGAGCATCAGCTCGTAACGGGCGCGTGAGGCACCAACGTAAACGGCAGAAAGCAGCTTGGCTCTCTCTGCCGGCGTCATGGTAGTAGGGCGGGGCAGTAAGTCCGGAGCCAGCAGTACCGCATCGAACTCAAGGTTACGCACGTCATTGACCTTGGCCAGCTTGTACCCGCTGGCTTGGTCATTGCCGTGCCGTACGAACAGTGATTTCAGTTCGTCCATCCCCAGCCCCTTTTGCAGGCGGCGGGCGAGGCGCTCGACGGTCGTGTTCCCAGCGGCTGATTCGGCCTCGAACAGCGCCGTCCAGGACGAATACTTGAACAGCAGGCCGTGTGATGCGCGTTCGCCCCTGTCGTGCAGCTTGATCAGGTCCTGAGCGAATCGCTGAAGTTCTTGGCGACTGCCCAGCAGCTCAAAACCGGCACGGGAGCTTGTGTGGCTCAATCTTAGGAACCATTCCAGCTGTCCCCAGAGATCCCCAACCAGGATAGCGCAGGGGCGTTCCGGCATCTCCAACTTGTCGTAATGAGAAAGTCGGGTCTCGATACTACCGTTCCCTTCGTACTGAATTTGAGGCCTGGAAGGGTGAGACTCGATCAGGGGATTCAGGACGCGTTCCATTGGCACGCCTGCTCGAACTGCCAGGCCAATATCCCTTTGTCGAATCGTAGCGCTGTGCTTGTTCACTCGCCCGGAGAGTGCCTGCAGGTCGTCCCCAAGGGAGATGAAAGCCTGCGGGGAGCGCTCCAGCACCTGAATCATCGGAATGCTGAGGTCATGGCTCTCGTCGACAATGACGTGGCTGAAGGTGCTCGGTATGGTGAAGCCCCGAAGAGCCATCAGCTTGATCAGGTGGTACGAGCGTATCGGCATCAGGATGTTCGGCGCGGGGCTCAGGATCTCTCGCCACAGAGCGGTGGCGTACATCACCAAATCTGCTTGCTCTGCGTCAGTGCCCCTGCTCTTGGCCGGGATGTTCTTCGAGCTGATTGCGCGTGCAGGGCCGCTGCAGAACGACATCACCATGCGCTTGCATACGCCGGCGACTTGCGCAGGTGTCATATCGGCAACAGATCTGAAGTTCAGGTGGCGGGCAAGGTGTGCATCACCAATCTGAGTTGCTGGGTGGAGACGATCTGGGGTAGGTGAGGTGTAGCGGAACTCATAGCGCTTGAGGTTTTTGTCGTGCTCAAGCACCTCTAAAGCAAGGCCATGAAATGTCGTGAATAGCGCATGACTGTCGGGCACCCGGTTCTTGATCGCGCGCACTTGCTGCTGGGTTTGGCACAACACGAGTGGCATGGCGGGCCAGGGCAACAACTCAATCAAGCCAGAGAGGAGGTGAGTCTTTCCCGTACCGGCGAGGCCTTGTACATGCAAAGGCTCGTCCGTGTTTACCAGCAGGCAGTCAGTCACCCGTGCTTGCGGATCAGTCAGCCTTACCTTAACGCCGGTGCCGGCGTCTCGGGTGCGGATGATCGGTGTCAGATCGTTGCGTCGCTGGCGGTATCCAAAGTCCCAGCCCCCTACCACGGTTAGGTACTCGCGTGCGCTGACCTCAGTGTCGCTCATCAGGTTGATCTTGAGCGGCTGTAGCTGAGTGAGCGCCCATTGGAGCATTGATGGATTCAAGTCGCGTAGGAGCACTGCCCGAAGGGGATTCCCGCTTCCTTGGCCGATGGCTTCGTTGGCCACGTCGATCGCGGTGGCCAGCAGCTTTTCGAGCGCATCGAGTCCCGATTGGCTGGCAGCATGCAGCTTCATCAGCACCAGCGCTGCAGCGAGTTCTGGGGTGCTCAAGCTCTCGCAGGCCGCTTCGCGATCTTCGTTGAGCAATCTGTCTGTCGTGTCAGCGCTGATGGGGATGAAAAGCGAATCCATGAACGTCCGGTGTCTGGGAGTTTGCGTTGAGTTTAGCGCGAATCAAGCCCCGGGTAAGCGCTACCTTGCGGGGCTCTGAGCCTCACTTCGGTTGTCGCAGCAGCGGTGCGGCTTCAAGGTGCGCCAGGGCCTCATCGGCATACGCCCACCAGACAATATCGTCTGTCTCCACGCTCCAGGCATCAGCGCAGGCGGTGCGCCAGGTCGGCTCCGGATCTTCGTTGTCGAGGCTATGATCGGTCACCTTGAGGACATGCAGCCCATAGGTGGTTGTCAGCGCGATGAGCTTGGGCGACTCACCATCATTCAGGCGAGGGGTTTGGGCGGCAGAGTAACGGATCATTGGGTTGCTCCGGATTCAGGCAGATTGAATTGAGGACATGGGTTGGCCGATTTTGCTGGTCACGCGCAAGATTTCCCCGATGGTGACGGTCTGCAGCATCTCCGAACGCCCGCGCTGGATGTACTCCTCACGGGGCATCTGCCGCCAGCCTGGACTGGGGATGTTGCTGCACACGACCCAGTTGCTGTCAGGGTTGGGTCGGCGGAGAACGTAGTAGTGGACTTGCGGCTTCAGGCCAGAGTCATAGCAGCGTGTCGCTACGATGCGGGCTTCGGACCCATCAGGACGCTGAAGGGTGCAGGTGATCTGAGTGATGGGTTCGCTGTTCATTATCGCCTCCGCAGGCTGAATGCGGGCGGCTCCAACAGCCTTCCCGGTCATGTGTACAGCTTACGGGAAACAGCTATTTGCCAAATTAAGTCGTGGCCGCTGAGCGATGGCAGCGGCCGCGTCTGTCAATCGGATTCAGATCGGGCAGGCCCAATGATTGCGCTAGGACGGGCTTCGTGGAACATGTGCGCCACGGCTTCGGCGAAATGAGCTTCTTGGTTTGCGCGACAGTATTGCTCCAGCAGAAATTGAGCATCATCCAGAGAAATACCGTTGAGCGCTGGCCTGCCTTCTTGGTGGCTCACTGACGTGGCGTAGCCAGCCACCCAGTGCAGAAACTCATAAACCCGGATCTTGTTACCGTCGCGAGCACTGTTCGCGGCTTCGACAAACTTTGTGCAGGGTTGCTTCCCAAGGCCATAGCCGGTGATCTCGGCTTGGGCGAGCGAAGATGTTGCCAGCATCAGCGCAGCTACCATCCATTTCATTGTGACTCTCCTCTTGTGCTCATTCTGATTCACAGCAGTGCTGCTTGGCCAGTCAGCCGGGCTTCGATGCGCATGTTCATTGCGCGGGTCTCGGCCGCAAAGCGAGCGCGGCGTTCGGCGCCAATACCGTTGAACTTCTCAACGAGATAGATCAGATTCGTCGGGCTCCAGGCACCACGGAAAATGGTCTCCCAGTCCCGCTTGCACTGCGCACGCAGCGCAGCCGGCAAAGCAAAGTACATTGCCCGAGCACGACGCCATAGGGAGGCCTCCCGGGCGCGCCAGGCCACGACAATGCTGTCGCTCTTGGTCTGCCGCTTCAGCTTTTCTGCCTCCCAATCATGCTGCTGCTCGCGGACCTGCTCACTGAAGAGAGGCAGGGCATTTGCTTCACGGTCTTGCTTGCGCTGGAACAGTGATTCCTTGCGGGCATTGAACTCCAGCGTTTCGGGGCGGTGCAGAAAAGGCTTAAAGCGCATGGCTAGCTCTCCAGAAGATCGGCTTTCGATTGGTCGTTGGCGTCGCGATCGTTGGTGATTGAGGCGTACACCTCGATCAGTTTGTTGATGTTGTTGCGCTGCGTCGGATTCAGCGTATTGAAGGCTTTCATGCAGGCTTCTTCGCGCTTCTCCTGAGTATCCAATGCGTCTTGGTAGAAAATAGAGATAACTTCCAGCACGCACTGCTGACTGGCGTCACCGAGGGTGCGGAAGGTGTCAATCAGCATTGCTTCCGGAGCGATGATTGTGGCGGCATCTGCACTCATTGCTTGCTGCCCTTCAGCTCTTTTTCCTTGGCCAGCAGCGCGCGGACACGCGCAATTTCATCGGGACTGTGTTGAGTGCCACCGGCGTTTAGGGCGAGGTAATTTTCCAGCAGATCAGCGCGGCGCGTGAAGCTGTGAATGGCGACCTTCACATAGAAACGCTTGATGCCGAATTGGGTGCCATCCAGCTCGGCCATGGTAAGGCCGAAGGGCATGATGTTGCCTTTCGCGAACTCGGTAATCGCGGTAAAACGCTGCAGCCCATCGAGGCACAGCAGCCCAGATGGGAGATCAGTCTCAATGTCTTGTTCAGCCCAGCTGCTGCAGCTGAACTGGATAAGCAGACCCGCAGAGCTGACAACCCCGCGCAAACAGTTCTCGATGTAGTGGCGTTGTTGATCTGGCGTCCATACATGCCCACGCTGAAAGTCGGGGCACATATCCAGGCTACCGTAGTCTTCGCCGAGTTTGGTGATGGCGCTTTCCAGCATGTCCCAGCGGTAGTCCGCCTTCCATTTTGCTGTGTTCAGGGGCTTGATGATGTCGATCAGAGCCTGCTCGGCTTCGGTGATAAATCGGCTCATTTGGTGGTGTTTCCTCGGGTCTGGCCGTGTAATCAGGTTATGTGCTGATTCTACCGAGGGGGCAGATTCGCCGAAGTAACTGGGGGGTTACCAGACGGTCGATGACAGGAATCGGATGTCGATTGTTGGTGTGCTGCTGGCTACCCCTGGAGCCACGGCGGTGCAGCGACGAGGAAGTAGTTTCTTGCTGGATCAGAGCGATGTTTCATAATCCACTCATCGAGAAGAATCAACGAGGACATAAGCATGCCCCGAGGAACTAGAACCAAAAAGCTGCGTGCTGCCGAGCTTCTGGACCGAGCAGTGCGCGGGCCTGATATGAGTCTGACGTTCTCCCGCGCAGGTTTGTCGGCCGAGCAGAAAGAAATCTTGGAAGCGGAGTTGGTCGAGCGTTACCGCATTTGGTCGCAAAGCTGGTTGGTGCCTGAGATGAAGGTCCTTGTGCCAGAGCTTCGCGAAGCCAAGTAATCCGGGAAGAAGTCTCCGAACACGAGTTAAGAGAAGCAGCCATGAAGTATTTCGAGTGGGAAAGTGCAGTGATTGATGCGGTGGCTGAGTCGATGGCCATCAGTCATTCCGACGCGGCTGGTGTTGTTGAGGCGCAGCCGTTCTGTATGCAGCTATCTTGGGGGAAGGGTATGGACGCGCAGCAGACCGCTGCCAAGGTCATTGAGCAACTTACTGACGTATAGGAAAACTGCCATGCATCTCCGGGACCTTTTCAAAATTGCTCAGCAAGCTGGTAATGCGCCGGAAGGCGTGGTGCCAGACAAGCGAGAGTCGTTCGTTTACATGGACGTTACATCGTCCGAGTACCGCAAGCAGGCGGCAAGAATTGCCCGTCAAAAACGCTAGGAAACCATCATGAAGCCGTATACGCCGAACACCGACAGGGGCCGCACCATAGGCGGGGATGACATCCACCACAAAACTGCCGACCAGCCGAAAGCAGCGGCCAAATCCTCGTCAAAGGCGATGCGCCATGCTGCGCGGCAGGAAGCTCGCCGCTTAACCAATGACAAAACTGAGTAGGTCAAAGAATACTGATGATCTTCCGTGCAATGGTCAGCGCGTACCCAAAGGGGCTTCCTGAGCGCGCCCAGGATGAACGAGTCGTCTTCCTTGAGGCTGCCAACAGAGACGATGCCCGTGATCGCCTTCCAGCCCTTGCCGCCAATGTGTGGCGGGTGCCGGTGGAATCGGTCGAGGTGTGGAACTTGGTCCCCGAATTTGAATTACAGGCTGACCCAGGCGCAGAGGGTTTGACCAGGGAGCAGGCACTTTTCGTGACTGGATGGAGCGCTGGACGGCCTACGTTCACAGACGGGCGCTTCGGTCACCCGTTGTTTTTCCTCGGCAGCGAACTTGACCGCGTGATGGCTGCTTATCTGGCGTTGCCGAGGGGCGAAAGCCAGCCCTCGACCGGCTCCTGATCTGTTAAAGAAAATCGCCGATTAGCCAGCTCGATGCGCTTCGCACATCCGCCTCTGTCCTGTGTATCGGGTGTCGATATTTGCGGAACCTCAGTCTGTCGATGATGACTCAGACATGAGGTGAGTGTTTCGGCCGACGCGCCTCAAGTCCCTAATTGCAGCCTGCTTTGTGGCGATGGGTAGCGGTCGGCCGCGATGGACAATGGAAGCCAAAATCTCGGTTGCTCGGCGCTGAGTGTGGGTGAATTCAATCACGCCGTATGGCGTCCGGTACTCGCCTTTGCGCCCGGTTGTCATGACTGTCAGGCGTCCAACGGGGATTTGGGAAATGACACCCCACTCAGACAAGGCTGACTCCAAGCTGACGTAGTTGTATTCCATTCGGCGCAGGGTGCGTGCGATGAGCTCAAGCGTGTGTTCGCCTCGGTGTTGGGAGAGGGTGTAGACGTAGACCCCCTTCACTGGATGCTGAAGGATGCCGGATTTCACGAGGCGGCTCAGCGTGGCTGCATGAGTGCGCGCAGAGTCGCCGTGGAGAACTTTGGCCAGGTCACGAACGGCGTAAACGAATCGCCCGCGCTGATCGAATGCGTCGAGCCGCTTGATAGCCTCAGACAGCCTCACTTCCCCCTCCCAAAACATGACGCTAAGAACATGAAAATGTGTCGTTAGCGTCCAGATAGTAGGCTTTCTGGGTCATGCTGGCCATCGAGTTTCGATGCTGGGTTGCCGGTGCCATGAGTGATGAGGTGCATCAGCCGGTGGGCTTCTGCTCAGGCGGATGGAGTGTTGTCAGTTTCGAGAGCATGAAGCCGACTCCGGCAATCTTATGCTCGTGCTTGGGTGCCCAGCACTGAAGGTGCGCGCTGATGCAGCGTCGCAGGGCAGTCGGCTCCAGGTCGTTGTGCAGTTCGATCTCGCACTCGGGGACTGGCGTCCCATTGAACAGCGCTTCAACAACTCGGGTATAGAGGTTTCCGGTCTTGAACTCTTCGGGGATCTCTTCCCATGCTGGTAGAAAGCGCTTGGTGCCAAAGGCGCTCTCTACGTCATCCACTGATCGGGCATGCTCTGCGGTAATTTGGTATGCCATTGTCGGTCCTCGATCTTGAGCTCAGGCGGCCTTATTGGCTGGCCGTCGCCGGGGCATTGTTTGCGATGAAGTCGTCGACTTGATCCTCGACCGATTCCAGCCATTGCTGCACCGAGAGAGGGATTTCGACGTAGAGGTCGCGGAGCATCATCTCGCCGTTGTCCATGGCCGTGTGGAAGGTGCTGGAGGCGCCTTTGGGGCCGTACAGCATGGCAGGAGTGCCGTTGCCGGGGTCGTCTGGGAAAATCTCGGATGCGTCCAGCTCAATCCGGAAGCGGGAGTCAGAGGGGCAAATGATCTGCTGCTTGGCGCTCATGGGGGATACCTATGTCGTGGGTAAATGTCACTGACGCCAAGTTACCAAACTGCCCACTATGCCGAAGTAAAGCCTTGCCGGGGATCACTTCAAAAATGACTGCAGCTTTCGCTCGTAGCGTTCTTTGGCTGCTTTAATCTCTGCCGCGACCATTGATATCTCGCTGACGCTGGCGGTCGGTAGTCTGTCGATCCAGTGACTCAATTCCGCCCAGGCTGCAGGCAAGCTGTCATTGCTTGGCTTGTCGCCGAGAGGGGAGGTCGGTTCCGCAGCAACTACGGTATGTTCGGGCAGCGGGACAGGTTTGGCTGTTTGACGCCGGTTTTCCGCGTTAGCTCGGCCTGACTGATGTTGTGTCTGGCTATCAATTTAGCCAAGACTACGTGTGTGCTGTCGGTACTCAAAGGCCCCTCCTTCTGATGCCCTGATTATGCCAAGTTCGAGTCTCGATATCTGCTTTTGTCTATTCGTCTTCGTCTTCCAGAACCGCGTGCAGTTCATGCAGGCTTCGCGTTGAGCGCTTTTCTGTCTCAAGGTTGAATACCGTCATTTCATCGAACCGGGGATTAACCCCGACCACCCGAGCCTCGAATGAGCCGCGAGAGTGCTTAACCAGGACGCTCTTGCCCTCGAAGAACATGAGGTTTGCGGCCATCTCGGCGTAAACAGCTTCTGCCTCCTGTTTTAGTTCCCTGTGGCGGGCCATGACGGCTTTCTGCTGGTCTGTGAGGTTGCCTGTGAGAGGGCCTTGTTGTGGCGCGTCGCTGCCGCAGGGTTGGGCTGCTGGCGTGATGCTCGCTTTGGATTTCGCGCAAGCCTTGGCAAGGTTCAGTAGAGCCTCTACTTGCTCAAGATCGGACTCGCATCCTTTGTGCAGGCGGCTAACCAGTTCGGCGCCGTCCAGCGTCGACCATTCAGGATCTGCCTTTTCCATCAGCACTGCATACTGGGAAATGTAGTCAGTCATTTCCTTGAATGTTTCAGTGGGCACATGGATATAGCCATTCATCTGGCTGTACTGAAACGGTGACAGCAGTATCCCCATTAGGTCGTCGGGAAGGTTCATGGCCAAGAGCTGTTCGCCAGGCAGGTCGCAGAAGCTATTTTTGATCACGACGTCATTTCCTCCTGCGAAGCCAGCACGGGGAGATCATCTGCGGTCATGGGGCGTTCCACGAAGAAGCAGAGGTCATGATAGGTGTTGGTGAACTCGCCTGGTTCAGGCTCCTGCATGACAGAAACTTTCCCGCCTTCGCGCAGCTCGACTTGCTGGTCTTCGAAGTGGTACTCGATGTAACAGTCGACAGTCAGGCGGAGCGTTTCCTTGTGGCTGGATTCTTTAAATATCCCGATATCAATCTCAAGCGCTGCGTCGTTGCCGACCGTAATCTTGGATGCGGCATTGGCAAGTTCGAACAACGTAATGGCAGGCATCTTTGGCTCCCAAAATGTGAATTAGCAGAGGCTCGAATTAGCAGCTAGGTTGCTGGTCGTCGAAGTCAGATGCGATTACTTGAGCCGGCGTTTCGCCTGCCTTGAAGCGATCAACGTAATCGGGATCAGGGTCATCAGGCGTGCCGGCCATGTCTTCGTGGCCATATCGCTCTCCGAGCTTGTTGAGCTCGCGAATCCATTGGCGCAGGGCCTTCAGTTCTTCCCACTTCATATCGCTTGTCCTTTGTAACCGATTGATGTATCAGCACGATACCAGTCAGCCCGGTTTCTCGAAGTAAATGGGGGCGGGGGCTTGTGACTAGCGTATGGCTTGTCTTGGCAGGCTCTCGTCGATTACCTATGATTAACTTTCAATCGTCTTAACGCAGGTTGGCGCAACATTCGCTGCTAAGGAGTACCGCTATGGCCGCATCCGGTAAAACTCGATCCGTTACCGCTCACGTCCCTGTTGAGATGGCTGAGCGTGTTGACGAGATTGCCGAGCGGCTGGAGCGCTCTAAGAATTGGATCGTCAAGCAGGCCCTGTCTGCCTGGCTCGATCAGGAAGACGAGCGTAGTCGTCTGACCCGTGAGGCCTTGGCCGATGTTGACTCTGGCCATGTGATTGACCATCAAGCCGTTCAAGCATGGGCTGAAAGCCTTGGTACCGATACACCGCTGCCGGTGCCTAACTGATGGAGTTGAAGTGGACCAGCAAGGCGCTGTCTGATCTAGTGCGTCTTTACGAGTTTCTGGCGGCGGCGAACCAACCGGCTGCGGCGCGCACTGTGCAGCAGATTACCGTAGCCCCGACCACATTGCTGACAAACCCTCGCATCGGTGAGCGACTGGAAGAGTTCGAGCCGCGTGACGTGCGGCGGATTCTGGTCGGGCAGTACGAAATGCGCTATGAACTTGCGGGCTCGACCATCTACCTACTGCGCTTATGGCACACCCGCGAGGATCGCTGACAGGCGCTTCCTTCTCCCCGATTATGGTGCCGTCGGGTAGCGGAGCACTCTCAAGAATGACGCCACCCACGGGAGCTTTGAATCGAGTCTGGGGTCAAGTACCCAGAGGTTTCGACTGCGCACACCTTCACGGCGCACCAGCCGGCCGATGCCTTGGCGCAACTGCCAACAGGCTTCTTGAGCAACGATCCCGAACCCAGCAACCTGCGCCCTGCGTTCGTGGGTCAGCGTGCGATTCAGGCCCACCGGCAGGCGAGTAACCAGAAGGTCAGACAGCATCATGTCTTCTGCTGGCTCAGCATCGTGATCGCTCAAATCAATCCCTGTCCATGCTGCACCGGTACCCAACCAGATCGGTTTCATGCCCGCTTTGTACATTTCTCGATACCGGGCGACGCAACTAGCGGCGCTGTTACTGGTTGTCTGCAGTATCAATCGAGGTCCGAAGTTGGCGGCAAGGTGTTGTTCGAGGCTAGCCGCGTTTCGATGTGACGTGCAAAGCACCAGGGTTCCGCCTTTGGCTTTCGTTGCTACACCGGCAATGATCGCGGCAGCTTCTTCTGCCCATTGGTCAGAATCGTCAGGCGGCGTTGCTGTTCTGTCTTGATGCAGCCGCACCGGGGCTTTCACCCAGTCTGGATGGATGGAAGGTAGGTATGCGGCCCGCGCAGGAGGTACGGAGAGTTTCCAGCGGATTAGCTTTGAGTCGCTGCCGTCTGAGTAGAGCGTCGCGGAGATCAGCGCGACACTCTGACACTGAGCCCAAATGAACTCCATGGATGCTTGGAGGTTTGATCGGCCAACCATCAGACTCGGATAGTTTCTGACAGGGGATAGATCCACCTGCAGGCGCATCCCGGCTTTCGCGGAGCTAATGCACGCTTTGATCGCAACATTCAGCACTGCTCGACTGCCGGGGGAGAGCTTCTTCTGTTTGATGGCTGAGAGGGCGATGCCTGTTTCCTTCAGTGCAGCAACCAGCTCGGACTCTTCGATTGTCAGGCCAGAAAAGCGCTTTCCTTCGTTTCCGTGGATCAGGCGCTTGCAGGTCTCTTCTAGCGCCGAGATGGCCGCCAGCGCAGGTTTTTTGCCTAGCGTTACTTCGTTCTTGATCAAGCGCTGCAGCGATCGGAGGTGGATTGCGTTGGTGTTGATGCTTGCCACCGCAGTTTCGAGCAAATGCGCTTCGTCTATCAGGAGAGTATCAATCTTGGTCGGGATGCCGAGCGGCCCAATCGAATCCTCTTCTGGAGTATCAGAGGCCCCGTCGCTTTGATCTCGACCAGATTGGATCTGCAGGGTGCGGAAGTGTGTCGCGAGCATAAAGTGGGAGCACAGGACTATTGCTGCCTCTGGCCTGCCTTTACGCAGCGCGAGGAATTGTTTCTCTGACTCGCAGTCATCTCCATCATCTACTTTGTGCAGGACTACTGAGCTGACGGGGAGGTTTTCAGCAAGGCTGATGGCATCTTCCATCATCCAGCACAGTTGAGTGCCGGTGACCTTGCTCGCAGAGAGTGCCTTGGCAGAAATGGGCTTTCCACCGGCCTTGATCCATTCAATGAGATCCTGGGCGCCATTGTCTTGAGCCCATTCTAGGGCGGCAGCAGGGGAGATGAAGTTGGGGCGTCCGAGCACGAGGCGGATGCCAGCGTGCTTCGCCTCCGGTATTGCTGACAGGTCCTCGATCAGCTGCCAGGTCACCGCCAGCGGGGCGCTGATGACGACTCGTTTCCCATTTTTTGCGGCGTCTGCTGCGAGTGCCGAAATCATCCGTCCTTTGCCGGTACCGGTGGCGGCTTCAATGAATGCCACCTTTCCTACAGACATTTCCTCATGAGCTGTCCGCATCAAAGGGCGCAGGACTTCACGTACACGGGACTCGCCGGCGAGCAGGGTAGGTGTCGACGCTTTGATATCGGCTTTCGATTCTGTCCCGCTTGCCAGAACGGCGGCGATTAGGCCGGCAGAGTAGTCGGTGACGCTCATTTTGGTTTGAGCTGCACCACGAGTGAGTCGATCACTCAATGCCGGTGGCAGCATGACCGTGTAGGAAGTGAGCTCATGGCTAGGCAGCAGCACCGGAGAAAGCTCCTGCTCGACGGCCAGAGTCAGCAGTTTTCGCGTCCAGGGGCTTCGGCCTTCATCTGGAGGGTTTAGGGCGCCAACGCGGACTGTTTTCAAAATTCCTTGCTTCCTATTTAAAACGTGTTAGAAACATCTCACAGTTTATGAGGATGCGCTAGCCATGAGTGTGGTTCAAACAAAATTTCAGGATGGGCGAAATTACCTGCCTGGTGAGTCGAGAGGATATGTCGCCCAACTGCTCGATGCGTGCCAGCCAGAACTGCTGGCAGCACTGATGAACTATGAGGCGGGTAGCACCAAGACCCTTGGCGAATTCCCAGCCGTCCATTTTCGTGGATACAGGGATGGATTTGCGCTGCTGGGGTATGGAGAGAAGGGTGCGGAGCTTGTTGGTGATGTGTCTCCGCTGATCCTCAAAGCCCTGGCCAAACGCAGTGACAGGGTTATTCAGGTCGAGACCAAGGCGATGGCCATGAGTGCCGAGCTGCGCCCCTACAAACTGGAGTACACCGTCGGCAAGATGGTGGTTCAGAAGAAATCGCGCCATTTTGATTTGTTGAGTGATCCCGTCGCCGGCAAAGCACATATTGAAGCGTTGTTTCTGCGCTCGCTGGAGCGGAATGCCGAAGCGGTCGGAGTGGTGCTGCCAGACGGCATTCAAGTTGAGTTTCTTGGGGCTTCCAGCACCTTCGCCGCAAAGAATGGCGACGGCAGACCCGCTCTGATGGGTGTTAACGGAGCAGTATTCGCAGTTAACCTGCGGCTCACGGGGATATGGTCTGTTGGCTATCTGCTTTCCAAGGGCTACGGGCAGTTCAATGCCACAGCTCAGCTGGGGGGCGCTCAATGATGAGATACCCCAGTGACGTGGTAGATCAGGTTTTGGGGCTTGGTCCCGAAGAAATCATGGACGAGTGGGACGGCGCGGATACAGCGTGCAGCCACTGTGCCCGCCCGATAGCTGCAGGGGACTACTATGTGAAGTCAGACGTGGGCGCCTTTTTTAGCGATACCCGTGACCTGGCCTGCACCTCTCGGGCAATCTGTTGGCGCTGCGTAATCCTGCGGAAAAAGGTCATGCTCAACGGTTTGGCGGCCTGCGTCATCACTGCCAATGGCATTTACCCGATCTTCAAAGACGTTCATAAGGCCTGGCTTTTCGAGACTCCCCCGCAGCCGCCGTACTTTGTTATGCACTCTTCATCCACGATGCAGCATCTCGCTTGGCGCAGCATCGCCACGCTGGATAACCGCGTTATCGCCGTTCGATTTGGACCGCACCAATTGTTGGTGAATCGCCAAAAAGTCTTGGACGCCCTCGCCATTGCGGATCGGATCAATGAGGGTCAGAAAAAGTGGGTTTCGCCGCTGATGCTGGACCGTAAAAGCGCGGAGCCATGGCACGGGCAATTGAACCCGCGTGCAACTGAATCTCTCAGCGAAGACGAAATCACGTTTTTCCGAAATTTGGGGCAGGGCGAGAAATGGGCGCTCAGTTACCTGATGCACTCCAAGCGGCCTGTTGCTGAACAGCCTGAACCCATTACTCAAACTCTGCTCGACAAACTCTAAAAAGGGATCTGAACATGGAAATTACCGTTATCATCCGCAATCTGAGCCCGATCTTCTCGGCTGCACCCGGTGCCAGTACTGTCACTCTGGCGGGCAAGATTAACTCACCAGAAGGCGGCTTCCCCCTGACCCGAGCACGCACGATGACCGTGATTGGCGATTCTGGAGAGGGCACTCTCAAACCGGTTCACGTCCCAATCGTGCCGGGTAATACGATGCGCAACCTGCTGCGTCGCTCCATCCTGAAATCGGTGGTTGAGCCTGCCTTGAAGGGTCGAGCAACGCTGAGTATTGGTGCCTACGCCACCGCTTATGCAGGTAATGCCAGCGGCAACCCCGATGGCGTCCCCAGCTCCTTCGACGAAATCGCCAAGATGCGGAAGCACCCGTTTATTGGCCTGTTCGGCGGCGGACCTCGCATGTTGAAGGGCCGCCTTATGGTTGAGTCGCTTTACCCTGTCCACGTTAATACCCAGCGCGTTCTGGGGGCTGGCTTTGAGGACATGATGGTTTCCGGGGTAATCACCAATGTGGTGTGGACCCGTCGAGTCGACCCGATTCGTCATCTGGGATCGGAGGAGGATGTAGAGGTCATCGAAGGTGGAGCAGCAGCTGCTAACAACTGGATGGCTGAGCTGCTGGAATCGACCAAGGCTGCAGCGAGCAAGCGGAAGAAGAAAGGCGCAAGCGAGGAGGTGACCGTTGATGAGGTTGCGGAAAGTGGCGGTCGCGGCCTGCAGGCATTCAATGCCCATGAAGTCGTGATTCCGGGCGTGTCGTGGGTTTGGCGTGTTGCTCTGGATAACCCGACCCAGGCTCAGGTTGGGGCTGTGTTGATGGGGCTGGCCAACTTGACCGACCTGGCAATTGCAGGCGGTCACGCCAAGGGATATGGCAAATTTGTCATTGATGACATTGCGCTCGATGGTTGCAGCGTTTGGCAATCTGGCGATCTGGCAGGCAGCACCGGTGAGTACATTGATGCGCTCGCTGAAGCAGTCGATGCGCTGGGAGCAGAGGATTTCGAGACCTTTGCCGCCAGTGCCAAGAGTGCAGCCTAATGCAGTCGCTCAGGATCTCAATCCGACTGCGTACGCCCATTGTCGAGAGCCGATCTCCGCTGCAGCTTGATGCATTGTTGGCAGCGCTTCAGGTGAGCAGAGCAATGAAGCAGCATGGTGAGCAGATCAACCCGCGCGATTACCACCACGATTTGCCGCTGGAGCGGTTCACCAGTCCGAGTGGTCAATGGGTGTTCAAGGCATCTGGCTTTACGCTACATCGCGATGCCCCTACCTTCACCTGGATGCACACCGGGCGGATTGATCTGGCAACAGCGGCGGAGCATCGAGCGAGCGGCTGGCTGTCCCTGCGGGCGGCCAAGCCTGTTCTTGGTGGTGGGCCATTCAAAACCTCGCTGTATCACCTGAATTTGGCGTGGGGTGAGTTGGTGGCCGATTGCGTTGGCGATAAAGAGGGAATCGAGTCACTGCTTGCAGAGTGTCGGCAGGTTGGCGGTCGGCGGGGGACTGGCTTTGGTGTAGTTGATAGCTTCACGGTTGAGCCTATCCCTGAACCTGAGTGCAAGTGGACGAATCGGGCTATGCCAGAGGATGCTGAAGGTGTTGCGGAATCACATGCGTTGACTATCGGGGGATTGCGACCGCCTTACTGGGATAAACTGCTCCATTGTCCGGTACGGATTCCTGTCGTTGAATAACGACACGACATGCTGTTGTTTTTATTTGTGTAATGCCTATATGTTGGTGTGTTCCCCGCACGCGCGGGGGTGAACGGGCCATCATCGGACTAACGTAATCCGTCAACAAGTGTTCCCCGCACGCGCGGGGGTGAACGGAGCCATCAGGCAAATTCGGCCACTGAGTCGGGGTGTTCCCCGCACGCGCGGGGGTGAACGTACTACGAATATTACCGACAAATCGGGCGCAAAGTGTTCCCCGCACGCGCGGGGGTGAACGGGTTGACGACATCTGCCGTCATCTCAGTATTCCGTGTTCCCCGCACGCGCGGGGGTGAACGGTGAAATCGACCGTTTTCTATGGAGGTTGCGCTGTGTTCCCCGCACGCGCGGGGGTGAACGGACGACTACGACGATTGATATCGTTCAGAAAGAGTGTTCCCCGCACGCGCGGGGGTGAACGGGCCGTTATTCAGATATTCCCGGCCTGATACCAGTGTTCCCCGCACGCGCGGGGGTGAACGGCGGAAGGAAAACAGCTCCGGCGTTCTGCCTAAGTGTTCCCCGCACGCGCGGGGGTGAACGGCGCGATAGTTGTAAACCAAGGGGCCTGCCCGAGTGTTCCCCGCCCACGCGGGGGTGAACGGATCTGTCTGACGGCTGCGGATTCTCTTCGCGTATTCCTCGTAGATGCGGGGGTGAACGGCCGACTAAGAATGCGGCTATCTGATCGTTCGTGTGTTCCCCGCCCACGCGGGGGTGAACGAGGTGCAAGATGAAAGGTGCTCGTGCAGTGTTCCCCGCTCGCGCTGGGGGTGATTGGTGGAGGCAGATACGGACGCGCTCAAACGTGATGTGTTCCCCGCGCACGCCGGTGTGATCGCAAGGTTGCAAGTAAGGTTGCAAGCTCAGGCGGCGTGTTCCCCGTATGCGCGGGGGTGAACCGGTTTTGACCGCAACGAAAACGCCGAGGCAGGCGTGTTCCCCGCACGCGCGGGGGTGAACGGGCATCTGGTCAGCTGCCAGACATTAAACAATAGTGTTCTCCGCTCAAGCGGGGGTGATTTGGGGCGGATACGGTTGCTTACTGGCTATCGAACGCTGCCCCAGATATGCGATTGCTCTCGTAGTTGCCATTGGCGACTTTGTGGAGCGTGAGGGTGATGGCTGAGTAGCTGGTAGAGGTTTCCTCAACCTGCATGGGCTCGCCCTGGGAGTAGCTATAGGGCTCAATCAGTCCATATCGGACTGCGATATTGATCGTGCCGGCGTTGACGTTAACCGTTTTCGTTGCGCCATTCGGCACCGTGACGTCTACGCGCGTGGACCCTCGCACCTTGACCAGCGCGTACTCTCCGCTGAAATTCTTAAATGTGATGGTGCTGGACTGTACCGAATCGGCCCCATACCCGTAGCCAGAGGGAGCGGATGGGATGTACGGGGTTGTCGGGGACAATGGGCTTGAAGGGAAAAGCGGGGCGCTATCTCGCTGGCGATCGCGCTCAATCGCCCTCTGAACATCTCTCTGGGCTGACGCGCAGACTTCTGAGGAATATCCATACTGCCGGCAGTAAAGTTCGGCCATTGCCCTTGCGTGGGTTTCTTGTGATGCCTGGGCATCGAGCAGAGGAAAGAGGGCGAGCAGGGCAATCGCAGTGCGTTTCATAGGGTCTGTCCGTAGATTGAGTGAGTCCAGAGATAATTGGATTGTAGTCGCTTTTCTCGCGCTGAAACGATGGGGCTGTTAGCACGCTCGGAGTTTCTTTGAGGAATCCACTGCCGCTGGTATGCTTTGCTCATATTTCGACCCGGCGCAGGGGGCTAATACTGCGTGGTTCGGCCAGCGGTGACCCATAACACTGGCAGTCAGTCATGGCGATAGGTGCCCACTACACGGCATCGCCTCCTCGCTGGGGACTGACATTTGTTTTACCGTTTTGCGTGCAATCGGGGCTTTCTGAGCCCCGTGCGCATCGCGGTCCACTCTCCGCATCCGCTGTTTCTCCTCTTCTGCAGTTTTCGTGAGCCCTTCTTTCTCTCCCGTCCAGGCTAATTCTAGGCAGCGTTTGCCCATTTCTTTCCGGTAATGAGAAGGCAGTTAGGATGGTCGAAATTGAACGAAATAACCTTCGAGGAAGCGACCATGAGTAACTGTTTCGCTCAGTTGAGCGTGAAATCCTTTCAGGTCAGCAAGCTGATACTCGCCGCCGAAGTTCGTTACGGAGAATTCCCTGCCAGATTCGCTGAGCACGCAATGAAATTTCATGTCACGAGCTTGGGCCGCCTCTTCAGCGGTGCTGTTGATTAACGAGACGTCACCGAGTCGAAGGTCGATTTTACAGAGTGCAGTGATCTTCTCTCCGGCGCCTGACCAGGCAACAAAATCGGTTATAGCGAACTCTGTGTTCTCGGCCGAGGCCTTCAAGTCTTCTGCCGCTGAGATGGCTCTTTCCGATTGCTTCCGGGCCGCGTCCAGTTCCTCAGATGGAAATTCGCCGATGCCAGTGACGACGACGGTTCCCTCATGCTCAAGCAAGGCTTGCAGCGCTTCGAGTAACGAATCTCGCGACTGCTCCAATGCGCGGCAGTATGCAGCACAGTGCGTATGTTCTGGCCGGGACAAAGGACTGCTTTCGGCGAGAAGAATGTCGATTTTATCTGCGCAGCGGTTGGCTTCGGTGAGCAAGCTGCAGTGCCATGCGCCGAACCCTGCGCGCTCAGCTGCGCCTGCAGCCGCTTGATACAGGGCGCCGGCACGCTCCAGGTTCCGCACTCGATCTTTGGGCTTCCACCATTGGGGGCCGAACGGCCATGACTGAGGTAAGGGAGAATTACTGGCTGTTGCGTGGTGATAGCAGCGGGCTGCCTTCTCAAGGGTCGACGGGCCATGTTCATCGTCATGTTCCGGGCTCCAGCCTTCAGATTCGATCTGTCGCAGGCGTTCAGCCGTAATGCGCGCGGCGCCATTCATGTCAGTCAACGCGATGCTCTCCAGCTTCGTTTGTGGCCGGGTCTGGGTACGCTTTGTTCAGCTCTTCGAGATTGCGCTTTGCAACAGCCAGCCGGTCTTTTTCTTGCGCAATCTCGTCTTCAAGCCTTTTGATAAAGTCTGCTATGCACTCGATATGAAGAGCGGCGGCTTCCTTCGCGGTGGCGATGATGACGTTTTTGTCGGTGCTGAAGGTGTTGTTATGCATCAGCACGCCGTCATGCGTACTGTTTGGCCAGCCGGGGACCTCGCAGCGCTTTTCGATGATCTCGCCGCCGTGGTAGGTGTAGACGGGAATGGAGGTCGTAAAAACGTCCTCAGCTTGAATGTGAGCCAGGATCTCAGCAGCCGGTGCAGCCGCCAGCCTTGGCATGTGTTTGTTTACATATCCGCCTTCGATTGTGCCTTTCTTGATCTCGCCGGTGCTCGTGTCGATGGTGGCGATTTCGTCAATGTAGCCAGAGCCAATGGCGATCCCCTGCGGGGTGACGTTCAGGCGCTGGGTAATCCCGTACGCCTCTTTGAGGGTTTTCCAGCCCATATAAGCGATTCCTCGTTCTCGTTCTGCGACCGATTGTGGTCTGTACTTTCCGACTGTATAGGAAGGCTCAGAAACTCGAAGAAAGGGGCTACAGCTGGGAGCGAGTGGCTTGAGGTAGGGTAAGGGGAAAGGAAGGTCTTTGTAAGGTTCGCTCCAGGCAACCGGATACGTGCTGCAGGTATCCGGCGCCGGAGCCTCTGCCAGATCAGCGAGTTCTCACCCAGCCGTTATCAGTTTCTTTGAACACGTCGTAATAGCGGTCTCTGGTGTGGCCTGAGATCGGGGCCGTTCTATCGACCTCAATATCGCAGCGGAAAACACCTTTTCGGATCTCATTGCGGCCATGCACGATCAGTTTGATCATCAAGACTTTGCTTTTCAGCGGGGGCCATTTCTTGTTCCAACCGGGTGTTCCTTGATCTGGTCAGGACATGCCCGGGGCAGAGTGTTCGTCAATAAACTCAGCAGTAATGGTGCTGCCGTCCTCTTCGCCGCCTTGGCCGTAGTCGATAAGCTCTACCAGAGCATCTGAAATATCAGTATGGCCATATTCGGCTTCGAAGGCATCCACCCAGGCACGCTGAGCAGCGTTTGCCTTCGCATGAGCTTTAGCCGCGGCCCTTGCCAGTCTCACCAACTGTTTGCTCGCCATGGCATTTTCCTTAGCTTTTGTCAGGCTTCGGGTGGCCGTCTTGGATGCGTTGGTAGATCTCCTTCCGATGTACCGCGACGTTCTTCGGGGCCTCTACGCCAATGCGCACTTGGTTTCCCTTTATGCCTAGCACCGTGACAGTAACGTCGTCGCCAATGTTCATCGTTTCGCCGATGCGGCGCGTGAGTATCAGCATTCTTTTTTCCTTTGTGATTCGAAGACTGTATTTGGTATCGGCCAAGCGTGGATGAATGGCCGATTGAAGCGAGAATGTAAATATCAAAGCCAGCCAATCAGCTGACTCTGATTTGCTTTACGGGTGTCTTACATGCCTGCTGCGTCGAGCAGCGGATTGCCAGACTTGCCTGGAGTGCCGCCAGCTTTGTAGGCGTTGACCATCACGTTACCGCGAAATTCGAAAATGGTGTTTTCAAAGATGTTCGGCGAGCCCGGAAGGGCGCCGATTCGGGTGTAGGTGTAAGTCCAGACTTCCATGCCGCTCACATTCGATTTGGTCGGCGGATTGCCTACGACAGCGATCACTTCGCTCTTTGTAGAGCTGCCTTTCTTCAGTGACGCCATCTGTTCTTCAGTGATCAGTGTGCCCGTTTCATAGTCGAGACCAGACATTTTCGTGACAGAGCCAACGACGCCACTCACGGCAGAAGAAGCAAAGCTGATACCGCTACCGATGCCACCGGATACCTTGTTCATCGTGTCATTAGCGTTCATCCCAGCGCAGCCAGTCAGGGTCAGCATGGCAACAGCCATCAGGCCAGCAGCGGATGAGCGGAGAGAGTAGTTCATGGGCATTTCCTTATGTTGTGAAGAAATTGGAGTGGGTTTTAGATGGCCAAAGGCCATTTATTGCCAATGGTATCGTTTAATCGCCTTGGCCGAAATAACTCGCCTATGGCGATTGTTGGTTTTATCGGGAAATCGCATTTCATGCTTCGCGCGACTTAATTCACTTCCCCTTTGCGCATGTTCGGAGGCCGATATTTGGTCTCTTTGGCTTCTCTCTGTCTTGTCTGCAGTTTTTTGCTGCAATGGCCTTTTTCGATACGATGAAGTGAATAGATCAATGCCGAAAGGGCAGAGCATGAGCAGATTCAACAGCCGGGAGAGCGAAATGATTGTCGAAAGCGAGGTGTATTCGTCATGACCAATTACTACCCGCAGGCGAGCGTTTTGGTCACGATGCTCAAAGCTTTGGCTGAAGCTCATCCGAGCAAGCGTGTCGCCAAGAACTGGGCGAACACCTGCATCGTCGTTGACGCCTACCGGCAACATGTCGGCGGCAAAGCCCATTGGCGCTATGTCTGGCGTATTGATGGGGTGCGTGTGAAGCATGACCGGGTGTTAGAAGAGCTGCAGGAACTGCTCAGCGAAGGGCTGGCCAGCGTCCACGACCTCTGCATGCCTAAGCCTGCCCAAGGGAAGCCATCATGAGTCAGCCAGCAACACGCCAGACGCTTGCGGTCGCCCGGGAATCGGGTCAGTTAAAACCACTGGATCGCAAGCGAATTCGTGCGCAGTTCGCGATGCTCGATCGCTTCCAGGCGGCAGACATTCGGCGGGCGCTTGGTCTGCTGCTGTCGCGCCTCTCAGACCTATACGAGGTTATTGCCTACACAGGCCCCGGCTATGTGTACGGCAGGGTAGATAGCGAGTACCCCTCGGCGCTGTACGCCATGCCAGTGCAGAACTACATGGATGGGAGCTGGATGTACCAAGAAATGAGTCCTGCCCATCCGACTTGCACCATCGAGCGGCTGATTCATGAAGCGGGGTCGATGTGCCTGCAGACCGCCTGCAAGGTTGCACAGGCGGAGCTTTGCCAGGACGTGCCCGAGGCTCAAGAGCTGTTCCGCCTTGCGGGCCGCGCGGTTCTATCCATGGCGGCCGAGAGTGAGCTGTCTGGGGTGCGCTGGTCCGATGCGCGGCGCCGGTTGGGAGCGCCAGGTATCCGCAAGATGCTCAAGCGGCTGGAGGCCGCGTTACCTGAGTCGCATGTGGGCTGGTCTGGGGGGACCGTTCCGGTGGTTGTCCCGGCCACGCTTGAGGAGCGGCTGAGGCTGTACCGCGATGTTACTGATTGGTCTTATGCCGAGCCTGCTGTTGCCTTGGCGAGCTGACCGGAAAATCCGAATTCGATATTGAAGAGAGGTGGTAGCTGTGACGATGGAATCAAACGTGTTGTACATGCCGGATGTGTTCGCGTCCTTCCCTGATGTGGAAGAGCTCTGGCCTACGCTCCCGTGGGACCAGCGGACGGAAGCGCGCAAAGAGTGCTTTTTCAATGAGCGCGGCACCGATTACACCTACGGCGGAGGGGTCGGGGTGAGAACGTATAGCCCTGCTGGCCAGCACCTGATTCCGGCCTGGGTACGCGCGTGCTGGAAGCACGTTGAAGAGCACTACGGGACGGCGTTTGAGGCGTGTTTCATCAACGGCTATGAGCATCATCGCCAGCACCTTGGTTGGCACGCGGATGACAGCGACATGATCAATCACGAGCAGCCCATCGTTGTGGTCAGCTTCGGCGCCAAGCGCGAAATCTGGACGCGCGAGAACGACGGCGATGAGGTCAAGAAGTGGCCGCTTGACCATGGCTCGATCTTCGAAATGCCTGCCGGCTTCCAGCAGACACACGTACATCGAATCCCGAAGCACTCGGCAACGTGCGGCAAGCGCATCAGCCTGACGTTTCGGGCTTTGGTCTGATCTGCTTTGGTGGCGTGCCTGCCGTCCGTGAATCCCGCGCGGCCCTGCTGGCATGATTGCCAGGAGGCCGCTGGGTTGTGTCTGCAGCGGGGCGCGTGCCTGAATGCAGGAATGCGCCAGCGTACTTCACTAACGCCATCTGTATTTGCGTATGAAGGGCATTATAGACGCGGCCCAGGCATCTTTGAAAACATTTCACTAATCATATCAATGTGATTGTCTCTCCACACTTTAAAAAGTGATCTGTCTAAAGTTCCAAGAACATTGAATAACTCCTCAGTTATGCCGTGCTGAAGGAGTTTTGCATCTTCCCTAATCTTACCAAAAGAAGTGGAATCAGGACTCAGAGACAGTGGGAGCCATCTATCGTCAATGAGAACTTCTCCCCAGAACGAAATGCATCTTTCGTCTGGTTCCGACCCTGCCAACATTGGGCTATTCCAGAAAATGATTGTGTTTGATGGAAAAGAAACCTCAATATGGTGCCTGAGATTATTGCAGAGCACGTCCTCATCGTCATAAGGTGACTTGGCTGGATGTAAGACGAAAACAGGATAATCAACACCATTTTCAATAATCACAAAGGCTGGGGTATCCCACTCTCTATCAATGTTAACCGAGCCTTCTTTGATTTTAAATCCAAGATGTTCGGCTATGGCAATCCAGCCTGTAGGATTAGGGACAATGGCCATCCTGAGCGCATCTTCAATATAACTTGGCTCATCCTCATCCTCATCCTCATCCTCATCCGCGCTATCCAAGCTCGGGTCATAATCGAAGAATGGTTCACCCCAGAATTCATCGCAGAAAACTTGCTCGGGATCAAATTGCGGGATTACCGGAGCTAGTTCTTTTGTTGGCGAGAGATAGTTAAAGAAAAAGGAACTGAACTCGGGTGTGAATTCATGCCACTCAAGGACAGCCTGGTAGTGGGCCTCAATTCCAGAGCGATCTTCATCGCTGATGGCATCAAAATTAAATCGAAGCATGTTGTCATCAAAGTCGAAATCGTAGCTGCTGGCTTCCTCCTTATCAATTAACTCGGAAAGTAACCTGCTGCTTGTGTGGAAATAGGCGAACTCTGCGAGAATTAGCATTGAGTCGGCTGTACTTAGGCCGGAAACCTTGCTGAATTTGTCTGACCAATCAAATGCTTCATCCGGAGTGACTGGGTAAATATGCATAATGCCTCTATTTAGATGAGTTTTGCGGCTTATAGTCCGCAATTAAGGTGTGTGGCATTGGTTTTCATATAGTTCTACCTCGATTTTCGCTAAGGGTAAAGACGCAAATTCTCACGGTTCTCGGCATTTTGAGCTATTGTGTAAGTTTACATAATGGTCCGCTTTATAAAGCTTTGCGGACTATAGTCCGCAATTAAAGTATGCGGTATTAGTTCCCCCATAGATCTATCTTGACATCCTCCGACCGGGGACTAAGCCCCGAGGCCTCTCGTGCTACTGGTGATTCGAGCCGTCAAGCCGATTCAGAAGATGGCCGAGCGCGAAGGCTGGCGGCATGCGAAACTGGCTCAAGGCCCCAAGGGCATGCTCTGCCCGAATTGCGTCAAGCTCTACGAGGCGCAGACTGGCCACAGACTCGATTAAGGAACCCATAATGTCCGCGCATAACAAGCCCGTGAGCAGCCAATCCGCGTCAGCCAGTTCTGACGCGCCCCGGCCACTGATCGCCTATCAGGTTGGAGACACCGACGTTGTGGCTGCACACGACCCAGAGGGGGCGATTGCAGTCCTGTGCGAACAGTCAGGCCAGGTCCCCGGCGACTTTGATCTATCGGATGTCGATTTGGTCAGTGATGAGCATCTGAACGCGCTGGAGTTCTTCAATATCGACGAAGGCAAAGCAGAGCGTTTGGAAACCTCGCTGCGCCAGGACATCGCCGCACTGACAGAGCCAAAGTACCTTTTCGGCTGGGAATGACGGCTTTATAGCCAGGTTTCTTGCTGGAAACCGGTTTGCTGGCAAGCTGTATCAGAGAGCCAGATAACCACCTTTCTGCAGGTGTCTGGGTATACAATCTAAGCGGGCGGAATGCCTCCTTAGCAACATGAAGAGGAATGGGACATGACGAACAAAACCGAAATGGCGGCTGTAGACATCCTTGGCCCAGAGGAGAAGAAACTCACGGCGTTGATCGACGCAGATGTCCATAAGGGCATCAAAACGCTTGCCGCCGCTTCCGGGAAGTCGATGAAGGAGCTTGTCATGGAGAGCTACCACCAGTACATGAAGCCGAAGTACGGCAACGGCGCGGCTTAACAGAATCGGACACGGATGGCCCCGGAACGCGGGCAGTCTGGAGTTCCAGAAGAAAAGGCGAGTGGGAATCCTCGCCTTTTTTTGTTCTCGGGATATGGCCGCAAGCAGGTTGGCCGGCTTACCCAATACAGGCAGAAGGAGCCAGGTTGATGCGGATTGGCGACGCTATTCCATGTCGGTGTCCGAAGTGTCGCAGCACCGACTTAATTCTGAGTGAGGAATTTTCTGTTTGCGACGTGCTAACCGTGCGCGGCGGCCGGCTGCAGGATCGCAGCGCAGGCGAGTCACCCATGGCCACTGGGCGCGTCTATGGCGAGTGCAGTAACCCAGCGTGCTTACACAGGTGGACGTTTCGTGGCTCGCCAGTGCAGGCGGCTTTTGATGCCGCGCAGAATCTGTAACGAGCAGGACTGGCGCTTTTTAGCTGATTGTTCTCGTGCGCCGATGATAGGTTTTCCCAACGGCCTTTGGCATTTCTCCGCGCTTTCTTAGCTCATACGCCCGGGTCATGACCGTGTGGATGGTGCGCCCCAAGTCGAGACTCACCTGTTCTGGTCCCAGCTTTTCGTAAAACTCGATCAGGTACTGCTGGTCTGTCGTTGTCCAGGGCGTGCCTTGATTGGGATGATAATCAGGGTGGTAATTCATCCGCCCATAGGAGTCATACGTTGGCGGCGTGGCTTGCTCGATGCTCATGAATGGAAACCCCTTGGCAGAACCGTTTATGCCAGCGTAGCCCGGATGAGCGGGCCAATGTGGCGATCTAGTCAAGGCAGATTACATCAGGACTCAGAATGCCAAAATTACCAGCGCTGGCGAGTAGTATTAGATCGAACTGCGTGTGCGCGAACGATAGGAGGCCTTGTGGCTAAATCAGACAGAACTCATTGCGACTGCGGCAACCTTCTGGAGCGACCGCAAGTCGCTGGCCCGTTGTGGGGTGATTGGAAGTGTCTCAGCCCAGGCTGCTGGACGAGTTATTGCCAGGATTGCGGATCGAAGCTCGATCGGCAAGTTGGCTGCATCAGCTGCACGAAAGCAGGTCACACGGAGAGGAGTCGGCAAAAAGCAGAGGAAGGCAAACGTCTCACGCGCCGACGTTGATCGACCGCTTTCTTCGGGATTCAACGGCTCTCGATATCATGCCGGCATATCAACTCTGAACAGGGAATGCCGGCATGACCATGAATCGCAACGAACTCGCAATCATCCAGCGCGGAATCGCCGAACAGCAGGAAATGCTGCAGGGTTCTGTGTCCCACCCAGAAGAACTCTTTTTGCAGAGCAAAGCGAATCTGGAACGGAAGTATGCGCGCCATATCAGTCAGGTTAAGGGCTTCACCTTGGGCGAGATGGCGAGCAACCACGGTGCGCTTGATGATGCGGACTACGAACTCATCAAGGGGGTAATTGACGGCTTCATGATCCCTTCACCTGCGCATCCCAGGGAGCATGTTGCAGACATGTTTGAGCGCGCGAAAGTGGAGCTCACCGAGGTGCTGACCAAGTATCTCGACATGACCAAGACCTTCACGTTCCAACAGATGTTTGTCGCCGCTGCGTAATGCCTCGCGCCCCGGTAGCGGCCGGGGTTTCTTCGGGAATTGGGCACCCTCGGTACCATGAACTCATATCAACACAGACCAAGGATTCAGTCATGGCTTTGAACCGTTATCAGCACGAAATCATCCAGCGCGGAATCGTTTCCCGCATGGCGCCACGCCTTTCTGACCCTTTGGTGACTCAGGAAGAACGGTTCGACCTGGCCAAAACCGAGCTGCAGCAAAGCTACACGCAGACCATGGCTCGGGTAACCAACTTCAGCTTCGAGGAGATGGGGAAGAACCTGAAAGAGCTGAGTCCTGATGACTATGAAAACACTCGCAACCTTATCGACGGTTACATGGTGTGTTCGTCGACCCGGCCGCTTGAGTCGCGGGCCGAAATGTTCGAGCGCGCCAAAACCGATCTCGTCAGTGCGCTGGCCATCTATCGCGACATGGCCAAGGGTTTTTTGTTCGCCGATCTCGATCGCGTTGTAAGCTGACTCCACTTTTTTCAGGAGAACACCCCGTGCAGACAAATGCCCCGCACCCGATGCAGCCAATCATCCAGACTGAAGACGGCCGCGCACGCTTCAAAACCAATGCGATTGTTGTCTACCTGTCAGAGAACAGCGCCATGAGTCGGGCGGGCTTGGCACAACTCGGTTTTAGCGCGGAGGACTGGGAGCAGTTCGCGCAGTTGACCGGATACAGTGTCGGCGGATTCGAAGAGTTGAGCTACGTCCGCCCAGAAACGGCCGCCACGGCGCGCCGCATGCTTGCCGAAGGGGATGACCACGCCACTGCGCGTATCGCCGTTCTGGAGGCCGAATTGAAGGAGTTGCGCGATCTCATGCGTGTCCCGGTCGCCCGTCTTTTCGACCTTCACCCCGACGATCTGAAGTCATAGCGCCAGAGCTGACGTCGAGCGCCCCTATGCACTGCCAAATTTCCGCAGGTATCCAGGACATGAGCCAGCAAGAGTACAACGTAGAATCGACCGCTGAAGTCATCGACGCCATGGCCGCGAGCCTGGAGCAGAGCGCGCGTGAGCTGCGGGCAATCGCAAAGGGGATGCGCGAGGAAAGGACCTTTGATGGTGCGCATGACGCTTTGCAGGTTTTCGGCCAGCTGACAGCCGGAATGCGCCCCGAGCTCCTGTTTAAACGGCCGATGCGTGCTGTCGAGCGCGCTCAGCAGGCTACCGAAACGGCTGCGGAATGACCGTGGCCACCGATCTGGATGCCAGCACGAGCGCCTATCACGTCACCCTTGCTGAAAATCTGACCTCGATCCTGCGTGAAGGCCTGCAGCCGCGCATTGGCGAGCGTTCTGCAGCGCTGGGCGAAGACGTTCCGCGTGTGTACCTGTTCCCAAGCCGCGAAGACTGCGAGACAGCCCTTTCATCCTGGCTGGGGGAGTGTTTTGAGGACGTCGAGGAGCATGGCTTGCTTATCTTGGCCATCGACGTGGATGGCCTAACGCTGGATAGCGACGTTGGGTACGAAATGACAACTTCAGACACCATCGAGCCAGCACGGATTGCCAGCGTTTTCCGTGAAGACTGGGAGCTGATGGATACAAAGGCCGCATAGATGAACAACGGACATGAAGTATTGGTCGACACGCGGGGCATTCAGGGGAGTGACTTCGTTGTTACACCACCCCCTGACGGCAGCCTGCATCATGGCTACAAACTATTCGATGGCCTGGTCATCATCCCTGTAGCGCTTTTCCCGCTTCTTGAGTTCCGTATCGAGGACCGATCAAAGCTGGTCGCGCTGAAGGCGCACAGCGATGAGATGGCGCCGGCAATAGCCCCAGGCGACGTTATGATTGTCGATACCGGAGCAGACAGCTTTACCTCGGATGGCGTGTACCTGTTCAAGCTCAATGGCGAGTATCTGGTCAGGCGGCTCCAACGCAATATCGGAGGCCCGCTGTGCGCGCTGCCGGTGAATCCCTGCTACCCAGTCATTCAGCTTGAAGAGCACTCGCTGGAGATCGTCGGCCGGGTCCTGCCCATTTGGCAGCATGAATGGCTGATGAGCGATGCGAATATCTCCAACTAGAACGCATTGCGATTGCGGCGCCGAGCTACCAGATCCCGCCGAGAACGGGTCGAACTGGGGCGATTGGCGTTGCCCGCGCTGCATGAACAGCTTTTGCCAAGACTGCGGATCTGTTCTCGATTTCAATGACGAGTGCATGGCTTATCGTGACGCCCAAGCGGGTGAGGATCGCGAGAGCCAGTGAATCAACACAAGGAGTTTTTTTGATGAAGAAGGAAACTGTTGCCACGGTCGGATTATCTGGGGCTTTGATCGGGTTTGTGGCCGGGGTGTGGGTGGGTGGCCTGGACAGTTCGCATGATCAACAGGGTCAGAATGACCAACAGGCTTACGCTTACGCCGTGCCTCAGAATGGCGAGATCTCGATGCTGGCGATCGGCGAGGACGGAGAGGTATGTGTCCTTGAGACTCGCGGGAGGCTGGGGCAAGTAGTTCAGGTGCGGCTCGGGAGGGATAAGCCACATGTGGTCTTTGCCCATAAAGGTCAAGATCAAGCCTACATCAATGAGAGTGAATCGGGTGCCTGCAAGCTCGCGGAAGATAGGCCAACGTACTATATCGCCCCCGATCTGGATGGACCGACTACTCAGGTGCCAATTCGGTGAGGGACCAATGCTTTGACAAAGGTTAAATATCAGGACATGGATGGCGCCTGGCACGAGGTTGAGCCTTTGCCAGCGTACTCAGTGGTGAATCGCGCTGAACACATGATCTGTGCTGAGTGCGATGAGCTGTCGGTGGCTTCTGGGCGCGAGTGCATCGACTTGGCTCTCAGGGTTTTGGCTTCAGAACCGTTCTACCTGCGCAAAGACAGCATTCCGTGGCTGATGACCTATGTGGCTCACATCGGTGATCTATTGGATGCCAAGAAGATTGGGCCGAAGCACTTCGTCGAAGAGAGCGTCTACCCGCTGTTCATGGAGCACGAAAACGCCTACCAGCGCTTTGTCTATGTGACGCGCTTCGTCGGAGCGATTTCGTTCATCGTGGAATCTTGCTTTACCGGGGCGCACTGGATCGAGGAGGAGCCATGTCGAAGCTTCTATAGCGTCGATCAGCTGGTGAGTGAGGCGGGCTACAAGCTTAAATTGGTGCAGTTCCTCAATGACCTGTATCGGCATTTTCAGGCCAGAGCAACCAAGGCAGACATGACCTCAAGGTTCATCCAAGGGGTGCCCGTGGTATTCCGTATCCCTGCGGGCGAGCGCGCTGTTATACCGCTGCCTGGGAGGGACTTGGTACTGAGTGAAGGCCGACAACTTATTGGTGTGGTGGAGCGCTTCCACCTGTCATCCCAGCGGTTCCCGTTAACACCGCAAGGCTACGGAGAAATGGTTGCCGACACTGGCCTGGGTTGGACTCCGTTCCATATCCACCATCCTGTAACGATCGACTACCATACGCCGGCCTCGATGCCGTGGGGTTATTCCGGTACACAGGCAACGCTGCACATTCCCCACGAATGGATTGTCGCCGGGGGTTATCCTGACGATGACGATAGCTTGGGGTGATCCTGAAAGGCGGGGTGGTCCAGGTCGACGATGATGCTGCTCTCATGTGATTCGAGACCGGCGTACTTCTTTGCCCATGCCCGTCGTTGCGCCGGCGTTCGCTCTCTACAGACTTTCTCATGCCGATTACGCCATCCCTTGCAAAAGCCCCTCATGTCACGATTGAAGATCGTGAATAGGCTGTACTCGGCGCCACACACTCGGCAATACGCATTCGCTGAGTTGCTTACCCCCATAGTCAGCCCTCAGTCCTCATAACCTGCCAGCTTGGGCAGCACAGTTTTGGCAAAGGCATCTTTGAAGTCCTGCTTTGGATCTGCAACGCGCGGCCGCGTACCGGTGATTTGCTGGATCTCGTCGGCCAGCGCGGCGCAGTCGTCCATGGCCATTTCGTACTCGGCGTCAGCATCACTGGTGGCGGTCGCCCGGGGACTGAAGCCGAAGCCTCGGCCGCTTGGATTCCCTGACCAGTAACGGGCTCGTTGCCTGGCATTACGCAGCTGCCGGCGAAGGCTATCAAGGGCCTCAGTGTGTGACATGGGCAGGATCGGCATCGGATGGTAGGTAGGCGGCAACCAGAGGCATGCACAAGCGAACAGAACCGATACGGTGCATGGCTGTCGGTGCTTCTGTGATTCGGTCCAGCAGCCAGCCCCAAGACTTCATCAAGCGGTCTGCAGGCTCTGTGCTGGCTTCGAGCCCAGCTTTGAACTCGGCGGATCGCGCCTTCGATTTGGTGTAAATGCCCGTTTTCTCACAGGCGGCGGCAATCTCCCGGATCAGGTCGGCCTCATTCAGGAGAATGGCCTGCATAGCAGCTACCGATCCATCGCTTTCATCGCAACGGGCGTCAATGCGATCAAAAAGCGTCTTCATCAGGTCTTCAATATCTACTTTCTGAGAGTCTGATTCCATCCGGATGAGTCCTTGTGTTGTCGAGGTCCGATCGGCTAGTGGTGGCTAAACCGCCTAGCGGTTCGACAGCCATGTACGCACTGCACGGCTGGCCGTCTCATTGATTTGGTTCAGCTTCGCCTTAGTCGTTTCGCTTACAGGCAAGCCGTCGTCGTGGCCGAGATCAGTCAGCCCACCTAACCTGGCAATCTGAGAGTCAACATCCCCTTGTTCGGTGTCTTCCTCACCGGTCTTTTCGGCATTGATGAGCCATTCGAGCTGGGCCAGCTCCTGCTCCACAATAGCGATAAGCCTCTGTTCCCAGTTTTTTTCCATGGTATGTCCGTATCGTTGTTTAGCCACGAGCGTTGCGTCCCGGTACCGGACAAGCCCGCATAAGCGGGCTAGTTGGTGAGCATTAGGACTTCTCTTGGTATCGAGCGTCGAGGTTGGCCAGAGAAGCCCGCCAGCGAAGCAGTCTCAGCGTTTGGGTTGCACGCAGGCGAGTGAACAGGACTGCTCCTATACACGCAACGATCGGGGCTAAAAAGAGGGGGAGGAAGGTCGCTGAACAGCCGATCAAGGACCCCCAGGCGCCGCTGGCCATAATCATGATCCCGGCCCGATTCCAGCCTGTAATTGCAGGATGTAGAAACCGGAAATGAAGAACAAAAAGCAGGAATGGAAGGCTTCCAAAAATGGCGGCGATCATGCCTATACCAGCATCATAATCTCTAACCAGCATGATGGAGATTGATACCAGCGGGGCCATCGCAAGAAGCCCGATAGCGGTATCGAACTTGGCGTAGAACCGCAGTCGGCCTTCGACTTTTTCGATAATCTTCATTTGTGTTGCTTCGAGCATGCTGGGTAGTCCTTTAGGGATGGGCCGTTCAAAAAATATCAGTGTACGGTTAGGGAACCCGACTTGTTGTCGGGGAGATAGCGCGCAACGATTGGCATGATCACCCGGGTTGCCACATGCACAGTCGATATCTCATGCGCGGACGTTATCATGCGCATCATCCAGTTCCAGGCGAACATCAGATTGTCGGCCGGCTCTTCGGTAGCATCCATTGCTGCGCGAAAGCGTTCGGTGATAGGTGCGTTGTGCGAGGCGTATTCGCGCGTATGGACGCACGCCTGAGCGATTTCCCGAATACGATCGGCATTGGCCAGTAAGCGGCCACGCATTGTCCCGTCCAGGCCATTGCCTTCATGCGCTCCCATCAGCGCAAGCAGGTCCGTCATCATCTGGTCGATGTCGTCTGATTCGCGTCGGGTTGAACTCATGAACGGGTCTCACACTTGGATGAAATCGAGGTCGGATTTCCTGCAGTCAGCTGCTGGGAACCGGTGACCTCATTACACACGATACAGCCGATCCCCGAAGAAACCACCTCAAACGGCTGCCAGTCTTCGTTGATACCAGCGTGCTCGGAAGCCAGTTATGGTGAAGGCGACCCCAGGGGCGGCGTACAGGCCAAGCCCCGGCGTCACGGCAATAGCGACCAGCATAAATACACCGCAGCACACCCCAGCACAGAGGATCAGCAGCGCAATTCGCGGCCACTTGGGGAGCTCGCGCAAATGAATCCAGTAGGTTGCCCCGGTCGCGCAGAGGATCATTGAGAAGAGCAGCAGGAGCAGTACTGGCGGTAGCTCGCCTGCCTTGATCATTGAAGTAACCATCGCAGCAAACGGGACGGTCGCGAGAATCCCAAAGGCGCAGTCAATCTTGATTGGCCGGCTTAACGATTCAGTGGCAGTGGTGTCGGTGCTCATGTGTCTTGCTTGGCCTGTTGTCGGGTGCCGATACTGTCGATAACCGGTCTGAAGTGGTCTTGTTGGGCGTGGTCACGCTGTGGGCGTAGCCCTGGCCCGTTGCGATTGGGGCGGCATGATAACCGCCCGCAGCCCGGAAAGGCTCCAAACGCTCGCGCTTTCTACTTGAACTTTACTTTTCCGCTACCGGCAACGGAATGGTCTCGGCTGGGCGGGTTGCCACGCACCTTGATATCGCCAGATCCGGCGATACGGGCCTTCACAGACTGGGTAACGTAGACGTCCATGTCGCCAGAGCCCGCGATGGTCAGGTTGGCAGATGCCGCTTTCAGCTCGGTGGTGTCAATGTCGCCAGAGCCCTGCACATCCGCTTCCAGATGCTCTACCTGGCCGTAGGCTGTAACGTCACCTGAACCGCTGATGTCGATATCGAGGTCGGATTGCTTCAGGTCATACAGGGTAATGTCGCTGCTGCCATTGATGCGAATCTTTGGCGCTTCCGGCAGCACGATGCCGACAATGCACTGTCCGCCAGTGTTGACGACATCCCCACCATGGAAGCTGCCTACAGGGCCGTTGAATTGCATCCGGATGCCGCCCACATAGACATCGCGACCAGCAACAACATTGCCCGATCCAGAGACATGGATGTTGCCACCAGCGCCGCTGATAGTGACGCCTTCCTGCTCAATGACCAGCTTGTCACCGCTGAAGCGGGTAGTGATTCGGCTGGTGGCTTCACGGCTCTCCCCGGCAACAATCAGCTGCGGGGTATCTCCTCGAAAAAACACGACGTCCACGCCGCCCTTGAGTACGAGCTTTTTCACCTGGCTCATCGGACGCTCGTCCTTCTCCAGATTGGCAGCACGATTCCATTCAGTTTCGCGGCTGTTGGCGTTTTGAAAGTTCAGTGGACTATCTTGGCTCATCGGTTATTCCTTGGGAGATCGGTCAACGACTATATGCGCTAGGCAATTGCGATTACAGGTCAAGCGTAAGTGTGCGCTTCGGCTCAGTACGGGTGATGCCAGCTGACCCCGAGCAGCAAGACAGCCATTAGGCCGATCAAGGTGAGCACCACAAGAAACACGATGACCAAGCCTTGGCTACGACGTGCCGGCAAGGTCAAATCCACACCAAAGCAGTAGGCGATGGCGACAGCACCGACGCTGAGAAGAATGACACTCGCATCAGCCAGGTCCCAGCCAAGGGAGGTCATGGAGAAGCAGGCGGCCACGATCGCCAGCACCATCATCGCCAGCGCAATGGCCATGTCTTCGGCACGCGGGGAGCGCAAAGGTTTGTGGGAGAGCTTCATGGTCGCGTACCTGTATCGGTCTTCGGTCTCGGGCTGCTGCAATCAGCTGCCGCTCTGATACCCATTACACACGACACAGTAAAAGGCCGAAGAAACTCCGGCCTGATCGCTGAGGGTTATTGGCCTGCAGGCTGTGGCTTTGCCGGCAGATAGATCGGTACCAGATCCAAACTGAGGTCGATGCCCTTGGTCAGGAGTAGTTGGGCCTCACTATGGCGCTTTGCCTGCCCGGGCTTTAATCCAAACGCGGTGTATACGGGCAACCCCGAAGAGAGAGGCGCAACAGGAGCGAGTCCGAGCTTGTCAGAGATTACCGGAACCGCCGCATTGATCGCTGCCCGACGTTCTGAGACATCCAACTCGCCGATTTCCCGGGCTTCGCGTAGGTAGGTGTAGCCTTGATCATTCAGCGCTTCATACTCAGGGCGGGCCAATCGCTTACTCATGCCTGACTTTCCTTTTTTGGCTTCTTGGTGAAGGCTAGGCGGCTGGCTATACATGCCCAAAACACCGCCAATCCCGCGTTTAGTAGCGCCCCGGCGCCACTGCTTCCATAGACGCAAACAAGCGAATATCCGACCCCGATCAAGGCGACGGCCAGCGCCGCTTTTCGGATGATCGCAGAGTTCACTTGTGGTCCCCTGCTCGTGGTGCGGGCGCGGGCTGCGGCCCAATTAAATATTCCCCATCGCGGAGCCAGGACTGCTGGGCACCATTGAACGATTTGAGGCTTCGCCCCCATCGGGCTCGATTGATCTTCACCGGTTGAGGTTCGGCGCCCTTGTTTGAGAAGTACCAGAACAGGCCGTCCATGTCTGGAATGCTAGTAAACTTGTTCATGCACTCCTGCTCAGGGAGGGAAAGCTCGTCTTCGAATGCAGCCGTCTGAGTGCCATCCGGCAGCTCGATGTCGTACATCTGGCCAACCTCATCATGGTCGTACTCACTCGGCGCAGTTTCGCCCAAGATTTTAACCTGCATTGGGCCTTTGCTGTCCCCGGCAGAGCTGGTCCAGGTGGCAGTAGAGTCGGCTTCGAATTTCAGCATGATGCGCCTCCGGGCGTTAGGTGTTTGGCTGCAGCAGGTTGCTGCGAATCTGGTAGCCATTACACACCAGACGGGGGAAGGTCGAAGTAAATCAAAAGAGGCATAGGAGGGGCGGGATCGGGTCTCGATTCTTGCTTCAATAGAGGAGTGAGGGGATCAAAGGCCCGTGAGTGGTTTTTTACCGCAAAGGGTAAAGTTTCTTTCGCGATTTACCATTTAGGGGAAACTTGAGTCATCGAAAGGAAATCGCCGGCCATGGTGGAGAAAATTACTTATGAGCAACGCTAAGAAAATCGCAAAAATACCGCCTTACATCGGCCAAGAACCCCTGTCGGGAAGCTACTACGCGGCCGAGTGTGTGGTCTGTGGTTGGGTCGGCAGCTCGGAAGTGCTGACCGATGACTGCCAATGCACTCAGGATGTCGGCGGTCGCTTCTGCTTGGGGTATACCGAAGAAATCGGTACTGATCGCTTGCTCGAAATCGTCCAGGCCATGGCTCGCCGTGACAGTGAATCGCAGCAAGCTGACCTGTTGGAGCCGGCGAAGGGTACAGGCGACGATCCTGGCAGCCAATCGGTGTTCGACGACGATGCCTATAAGCGGCTGCTTCCAAAGCTGCTTGAGCTGTCCGAGAAGATTGATGACATGTCGGAGAGCGAATACGGCGACTGGGTAAACGCGCTGCCAAAGGACGAATTTTTCGAGTTCATAGGGGCGAGTCACGATGCGGAATCGTTTAACGCCGCCGTATCAGCAGCTCGACAGCTATTTACTAAATCACGAGCAGTCGTGAGCGACGCAAGTCAAATGACGCCAAGCTGAGCCAAAGAAAAAGCTATGAGCACAAAGACGATAATGCGCGCTATTGCGAACCACACCCGGCACCTGAACCAAGGAGCCCGCAAGCATTGGGCAGTGGGAGGCTCATTGAGCCTTGTTCTGGCTGAATGCGGCCATGAGCAGCACCGCAAGCTGTCGCAGGGCTTGCCTAGTGGCGGTCGTGTCCGGTGCAGGGAATGCGAAGCGCTTCGCGATGGCCAGGGCTCGAAAATGAAGATGGGTGATGGTCCGTGGATTCAGTACGGCTGGGATGCTGACAAAGGCCTGCCAACCCAAACGATTCTCGAAGACTAAGAAAAAGGTGGCCAACAAAGCGGAACAATAGGAAAACAAAGCCATGCCCACAGAACGAATTGTTGCCAAACAACCGGATGAAATCGGTGGCGACTATGCGACAACTGTCCTTCCAGAAGATCACCAAGGACCGGTTTCCATGCAGGTTCGAGGTTGCAATGGTGATCATAAAATTGAGGCGACTTTCCCAACTTTGCATCAGGCGACCATAGCTGCGAGCTATGCCATTTCCCCGGAGGGTGGTTATAGCGATGTGGTGCTGATAGATGGCGCTGGGCATCAAGTAACCCACGCAGACTGGCAGGACTGGGCTTTATAACTCGATAGGACGGAAATCGAGAACCGAAGCGCTGAGCCCGAGCTAGCTCATCTGGATGGGGGAGGCGTTCAGCAGGATCAGACGAACCAGCTTTCTGGTGTTCGGATTCTCAGCCCGACGAGCTTCTGCGCAGGCTTCGATCATTGCCTGCTTAGACACCCCGGCCCAACTGATAGTGAACCCTGCGCGGGCGGCCAGCAGGGCAAGGAACTCGCGTTGAGCGCGGCCGTTTCCCTCTCGAAAAGCATGAATCAGATTGATCTCCGCAAACACTTCCCCCGCTTCTGCGCTGAACTCATCAAGCCTGCCATTCAGGTCGGCAAGGTAGTTCGTCGTCGCTAGCCTCTGGGTCACTGCCTCGAAGCGCTCTCGAATCAGCTTGTGCGGGAGAAACATCGTGCAATCTTTACCGGTATCAACGACACGCGGCTGCCCTGACCACGGGTAGATGTCCTGGAAGATGTAGGCATGGATAGCGCACAGGTGTTCCAGCGTGAAGCCTTGGTGGATAGGGTTATCTTGGAGCTCAAGCAAGCGCGCGGTAGATAGGTCGGCTTCAGCCAGGCTGAGTGCGGCAGTGTCGGTGATGCCTAGCTTGTTGAGAAGGACGCCGTTTTCGTCGACGAAGGGGTCTTCATCAACACTGTACTCTTCGCTGTAGTAGTGGTCGTCGTAAGAGGACGAAAGAAGATCAGTCACTGATGCCGTATTTGGCTTTCGCAGCAGCAACGAGCTGCGCTGAGGACAAATTGCCTTTCAGGTAGTCATCCAGCTTGCCGGCCATGTAGGCGCTAACGCGAACGCCTTCAAGGTTGTTTGTAGCGGTAACGTGGGCCATGTTGGCGCGACGCTTTTGAACTTCTGAGGCTTGCATCATGTGGATCACCGGAATAAGTGGTCTGACTGATTACTCGCACAGTATACACCAAAGCCCCAGAAACCAATCGGGCTTCGATCTAAAGCTGAAGCCAATAGGCCAGCGATGGATAGACCGGGAGAGGGCGATAGGGCGTCTCTTTCGGGACGCAAAATCCTGCATGCGAGAGTCCGTGGATGCCGGAGTACGACGCCGACGCTAATGCAATGCGTATGAAGCCGCCTTCGCCTTGGTATTCGTCATCCTGAATAATGTGCTCTTCAGGGATGCCAATGCTCTTCCCGGCCGCCCAGGCCCAGGCGGTGACTTCTGGGTCGCTAATCTGCAGCATTGCCCGCACCAGAGGGTCGTCAGGGGCAAGCTCCATCTGATCGAGCTCTGCGAACGCACGTTTAACGCCCTCACGCACGTTCCCGCTCAAGTAGTGCCGAAAACGGCTCGGAACAATGGCTAGGTGCCCAGCCTCATGCAGCAATCCCGACGCTGGAGCGCGCGGGTCTACACGAAGGCCTCCCTCTGCTATCGCGACATGCTCGATGAAGCCGCTGGCCCCTTCATCAATCTGGACTGTTAGCCCGATTGAAAGCAGGAACTGCATCGCTGCCTCGGCGTGGTGACAGTGCATTCCGAAAGACATAGTTTGGTTGTTCTTCACAGGTCAGGTTGCTGGCCGCCGTGAGCGATCCAGCTTAAAGCGTATTCGGGGTTCGATCAGAGCCTACGCCAGTTGTGCAGTACCAGCGGGCTTCTTCTTTTTTTCTGCGTTCCACAGCTGCATCCTTGGCCGCTTCAGATGAATCGAATTGCGCCCGAGGTGTGCCGTAGCTATACCCTTTGGAGCGCTTACGCCGGCTGCCATCCGGCATCAACTCGTACCATGTCGCGATCCAGACGGAGGCGCCGTTAGGCCTATCGAAGTGGTAGACGCCTGTCTGCGGTCCTGCAGGCTTCGCACGGTGTCGAGCTACGGAGCGCGCTGCAACCGCGAGCAACTCTGCCCAGCGGCTTGTGCCCCAAATCTCAATCCCTCTTTCGTTCCGGTACTGCATGCAGCGAGCGTGGGCGGACTCTTCCGATTCGCCGGGTAGCAAGGGTATTGCCTTTGACTCCGGGGTCCCTGAAGGAGTCGGTATCCGTACTGTCGGATGCTTCACACTGAAGGGCCAGGACACGTATTTTTCGGAATCCCAGAGAGCATAATTCGTTTTGCGAGCCACGTTCCCGCCGTCCTCTTCAGTTGGCTAAAACGGGATCTGCCGCAACATGCAGCACCTCGGCGCGCTTGTAGTAGCGGCGCCAGTTGCTCAGCCCACACACGCAGCCGGCGCCGCCTGGTTGCGCTGTATAGCTCACCTGCCATTGCTTCGGGCGCTGGGGCAACGAGTAGCACGCATCGACCACCATCAGGCGCCCCGTTTCGTCCCGCAGCTGGTCGCCCTTGCGGGGGTCTTTGCGAGGGTCGCGCTGACTGTCGCTAGGTGCCGGCTTGGCAAACGGGTTGATCCCAACCACCCACACGGCTTCAGGGTATTCCGCCTCGGGGTCAGCACAGCCACAGTATTCGCACACACCCGTTTCGGGGTTTACGTCACCAGCTGTCCCGCACTTGTTGCAGTCACCCCAAGGGGCGTCATTCTCGAATTGACTATCCATCATCATTCCCCGATTCGTGGACACGAAACCCGTATCTATTGCTGCCTACTTGGCGATTCGTCTTGATGGGCGATTGTGAAATATATTTTCCATCCTCGAAATAAATATACCTTCCTACCGCATTTCAGGCTTGGGGGCTCCGGGCTCGACGAGACGGCTTGCTTGATCCGGCGTGGTGGATATCGACCTTCGATTCCCGCGCCGGCATAGGGGAGACGGTGCCTATTTCTTTGCGTGTGCGGCTACTGGTGTGTAATGGGGCTATAGCAAACAACCTATTTCAATCGCTTTCTTCGGGAAATTGGGAATAGAGTCATGATCTGCCCATCAATAAGAAAATGATTGAGGAAATAGGGCAATGACTGACGCTGAATGGACGAAGGAAGAAACTCGACTGAAAGCCGCCATCACACGCGCAAAGTCGAAAGTGAAGGCTGCTGGAATGCTCGCAGAGAAAATCGCGGCGCGTGAGGTGCAGAAAAAAGCCGAGGAAGCGTTGCGCTTGCACAGACAGCGCTATTTCGATCTCGTAGCATAGTAGGGCTAAGATGGTCGGCAGGACCGACTTAATTGACAGGGCACGGCAATGAGCAGTATCGGTGAGCGAATACGGCAAGTCGGCTATCAAGGCATCTGCCTTCTTTCGTGACAGCGGCTTACCAATCCGCGCCCTGACCAGTTCATTCATCTTCGGTGTTGGTCGAGCCTGCTCTTCACTTCCTTCGATATAGCCTTCGGCAACAAGCCTGTCCCAGGCGGGCTTCACGGCTGCACAGCTATCGCCAAGCACCACAGCAAGGTCATAGAGGCTGGCTGACTGGATAGCTGCGAGCTTGGTCGCTGCTGCGCGAATGATTCGCCCATTCACGCCGGCGTAAAGGCCTGGCGGGATCAGTATTGTCATGCGGAATCGGCCTCCGATTGTTCTTGCACAAGACACTGGATTTCTCCGTTCTTGAGCACGAACGTGCGTGGCGGCAGGCCATCGGATGTGTTGTGCTCAAACGCGCCACCAAAGCTCCATGGCACCCACTGCCCTGTCAGAAGTCGCCGATCAACACCCCCGGGATAATGGGTGCGAATGTGCCGCCAAGACAGGCTGCCCACGCGGTGATTATTGTTGAGATGGTATCCCCTGAAGACCCAGCAAACGACACATGCATCAGGCGTCAGATCACGGAGTTCAAACCGGGTCGATACAACAGTAAATCTGTCCACCGTACTGGAGAAAGCGCGCCTGACTGATAGTGCTACGGGTAGCTCCAGCCCAAGAAACGATTTAAGGGCTTCTATCGCTACGCAGTCCGTTATCATCGGCGCCCGATATCCAATGCTGGAAGGATCGTGGCGCGCTGCGTCGAGATGTTCGAGTGAGTCAGGATCAGAGAGCGGTTCGTCGTCATCCCAGTCATCTACAGAGTTGTCACCAAGATCGCTGAGGATCTTGTCGACCCAGATGGGGTCATCGACGACGAGGGTGTCAGTTCCCCATTTGAGCTCAATTTTGCTGGGCATTCGCTTAATCAGGCATCAGTCGCGAGGGTAGGTTTCGTCAAGTGTACGCTGGATGTCCATCTTTTTGTCCTTGTCTTGGTTTATCGTGGTGCCGAACCACTAGCGTAGCTCCCAGTCGCCGGGAATGTCGGCACGCATTTGCCTGCCATGTCGTTTCAGAACGTCTTCGCGGGCGGCATCAATCACAGCGTCGCTTGGTCTCGCACGCCCCTCGGCGTCCGCCTGCCAGGCGGTGGCCAGCCACAACGCGCGGCGCAGGCCGTAACGTCGTATGCTCCACGTCCGACTCCGATATCGAGAGCCGGCACTCGTGTTGTCCGGGGTCATTGCCAGAATGTCCCATCGAGTTATGACCGACTCATCAAGCCGAACGCGAAGGGCGCTGGCAACCCTGATGTTCTTGAGGCCTTCGATTCCGCGTTCGGATACCCCATCGGCACGCTTGCGCACCTTGCTTGGGGTGGCGACGCCTGCGGCCTGGTCGGGAAGGTAATGTCGGTGCAGGTACGCTTGAAAATCCGGCAGTGCCAGCAGCTCATCGCGCGCCTGCTGAGCAAAGGCAACAGCACTTTTGTATCCCGCGTCAGTGTAATAGCTGAACGTGCGTGTTCTTGTGCGCTTGCCTTTCTCGGCGAGGTAATACATTCTCAGCAGAACGAAATTCTTGCCTTCCGGTGCTGTGATGCCATACAGGTCGCTGACCTGAATCGGCTCCGGATTAGCTGTTACTGCCAGCTGCATTTCTCTCTCGATCTCTCTGATATGTCATTCCGACCGTTTCCCATGGACTGCGTTTTCTGCGTCCCTCGGGCTGCTCAATTCCGACCGTATCTCATGGACTCGAACGCCCAATTGGGTTCGTTCGAAATTGGCGGACGCTTATCGTTCATGCTGTCGGTGCTGCACAGGGCCAGGGCTTCGCTTAGTCCTTCCTGCTGAGCCGCTGACAACGAGTTGCTCTGCAGTACCGCGTTGATCTGGTTCTCCAGCGCAGACCAGTTACGGGCTCGGGTTTCCTCAAAGTTCATCGCCAACTCAAGTCGAGAGCGGATCTCCAGTGCAATGCTGGCAGAACGAGCGAAAGCAGCTTCAGTGATGAGCTTGTACAGGCTTTTGTCGAAGCGCAGTGGAAGCCGGATAAGGCCACCTTCTGGCGCCCGAAATCGCGATGTATCCTGGGCTTCGGGGAGCACCGGCTCACGCGTCAAGCTGCTGGCAATCAGGTACTGAGCCTGCATGTTCAGCGTGCGATAGGAAACGGCAGCAGACTGCTCAAGGCGTTCGCGTATCTCTGGCGTCATCGTGATATGAGCGACTTGCGTGTGAGTTCGAATCTGTCCTTTCTTCAATCGGGCTCCCTCCAGTTGTCTGCATGTGTCGAGATTATATCGCCAGCGTAGCAATCCAAAGAAAGTGTTGAGGGTGCTGCAGGGGGAGGGAGTACCAGCGCGGAAATGTATATCCCGTTGACATATCCCGGCAGGCGGCTATGATGGGATATACATTTGATATATCCCATGAGGTGTGCCGTGGAACAAGGTGCCGTTTTTCAGAGCAATCGCAGTCAGGCTGTAAGGCTGCCAAAGGCTGTTGCTCTTCCTGATGATGTGAAGCGCGTCGATGTTGTCGCTCTCGGTCGGACCCGGATCATCACGCCTGCAGGGGAGTCCTGGGATAGCTGGTTTGACGACGTGGGAGCTGATGCCGACTTCATGACTGACCGCGAACAGCCGGCCGACCAGGAGCGCGAGTCCTTCTGATGCTCAAGTTCATGCTGGATACCAACACCTGCATTTTCACGATCAAGAATCGGCCACATGAGGTCCGCGAGACGTTCAAGCGGCACCATGGGCAAATGTGCATCAGCACCATCACCCTAATGGAGCTGATCTACGGTGCGGAGAAGTCATCGAACCCCGAGCGCACTCTTCTAGACGTAGAAGGCTTTGCCGCTCGGCTTGAAGTGCTTAACTACGACCAGATTGCTGCCGCTCATACCGGCCAGATACGAGCCGAGTTGGCCCGTGCCGGCAAGTTGATCGGCCCCTACGACCAGATGATTGCCGGCCACGCTCGCTCGCAAGGGTTGATCGTCGTTACCAACAACCGTCGTGAGTTTGATCGGGTACCCGGACTGAGAGTTGAAGATTGGGTTAGTCAACCGGGAAGCCAACCAGAGGAAACCAACGCATGATAATCACGACCGACCGATTGATCGCTACCGGCTTCGTCGCAACGACCTACGACGGGCAGGAGGGCACCTTCTTCACCAAGCGTCAGCAAGCGCGGCACATGCCCTTGGTGCTCGCCAACGTCGTCGATAACGATGAGGTGCTGCCGGAAACCGAGGTAACTGTCGAAGTGACTCCTGACCAGCGGGTCCAGCTGTACATCAGTGATGCGGAATACTTGGATGGGCCTTTCCCTCTCTCAAGCGATGAAGCTCTGGAACTGTTGAAGGACGCCGGCTTTTCCCAGGCATGATCACCTGAGAGACTTGTGCAAAAATGATGATACATCATCACTTAACGCGAAAATCAGGTGATACATCATGAAACCAAAGGCACCGCCACCAGACTCGGTAACCGATATTCTGGTGATGCTCGGCCTACACATCGAGGTCGCACGCCGTCGACGTGGCATGAGCATGAAGCGGGTATGTGAAGGCGCCATGATCACCGAGCAAACCTACAGCCGGTTGATCAAGGGTGAGCCAGGTGTTTCCACCGGTGTGCTCGGGCGAGTGCTACACACCCTCAACATGGAAGAATCTCTACGCGCAGTAGCGAACCCGGCCACTGACGAGTACGGGATTGCGCTTGAGGTTGCACGAGTGAAAGGGAAGGGGGGAGAGGTAGACGAGACCTACAGGCTCGACACTAACTTTTGAGCTTGCCAGCGTCAGGCTAGGCAGGCTGCGGGCTCCCACAGCCTGGTAACCAGCACTTACCACTCCCTTACCACTTTTCTACCGCGCCCTGACCACCACATCTGGTGCAGGATCAGCTGATCGAAGCATCAACATGTTGTGTCAGGCGCTCAGGGTTCGGTTACGCCTCTGGATCGATGTCAGATCTTCAGTCGGCAGGCAGGCAATACCGAATAGCCTCATCAAATTGCTGTGAGTATTTTGCAATGTCAGCTGCTTCGCTCTGGTTTGTTGGAGGCTTTGCGTACGTCATGGCTATGACGAAATGCGGATCTGCGCCGTTACTCTCCAAACGATTGACGGCGCAGCTGCAAGTTTCTCTCGACGTGCCTCGTTCTGAACACGTTTTGACAGCGAGATCTTTTCCGTCCTGAGCCATTAAGAGTCGACTAACGTCGTATGGGCCACGCGGGTCAAACTCCCAGTAAGCCAGTTTTTCTTCGCAGGTCAGGCATTTGATGATTCGTTCGTCGTCATCGCGGACCAGGACCCAGCGAAAACCACTACTCCGGTCTTCAAGCAGTAACCGATCTTTGTCGTTGGTCTTGACATTGAATCCTTTGCCGATAATTTCAATGCGTTTGTCAGACCCCCGCTCCAAAAACATCTGCGCACTGTCCCCCTCGACATTCAGTACAAGCGAGTCGTATAGGGTTGCTTTGAGTCTGTAAGCACCGGTGAAGTCCTCCTTGCCGCAGCCAGCAAGAAGCGAGGCGATAATGGCTACTGCAGCGGTCGCAATTCCTTTTCCCATAAATCCGTTCCTTTTTTGTATCGTGAGTGCGTTGCTCGCAGCAGCATAATAGTTTGCTTCGTGAGGAGGCGTCACCTGCGCGGTCTATAGGTGCCCGAGGCGGAGTGGCACCGCGCGGTCATGCTGTTAGATCGAAGGCCGATTTTTATCAACTGTGCCGGCCGACTTACACGGGCAGTGCCAGCGGATTCTTTAGCCCCGGCCTCGGGCTGCTCGCACGCAGTGTACGGTGGCTCCTGCACCGATCTGTTGAATTTTCGATTGAATAGAAGCGTCTACCAGATTGGCAGGCTTGAAGAGGGGGTTCAGGAACTTCGCATAATCAGTGTCGCTGACCCCCATAGTCTTCATCTGATCGGGAACACACTCGCAGACTGCCGGCGCGACCCCGGCCGCAACACATGACTCTAACTTGTACTCACGCACGCCTGCATAGGTGCTCAACTTGGCGGCCAGTTCTGCGTCCCGTTTCGCCTGATCGGCCAAAAGCTGATTCACATCGTATGGCCCATTAGGGTCGAAGCTCCAGTGGGCTGACCCCTCGAAAAGTGTTTCTTCACAGGTAACGCAGTCCAGGCTTCGTTCGTCCACGCTGCGGGTAAAAACCAAGCGCTCATTGGTGACCAGATCATCAAGCATCAGTTTGTCGTTGACGACCAAGACGCTGAACCCTTTGCCGTGGGTTTCAATGCGCGGCGGGTTTCCTTTCTCAGAGAACAGCAGAGCTTTATCGTCTTCAATGTTTATCACCAGGGTGCTGCCGTTTGGCGCTTCCACCCGATAAGCTCCGGTGAAGTCTTCCTCGCCACAGCCGGCAAGCAGGGAGGCGGCAATCGCGACCGTCGCGAACGTAAAACCTTTGCGCATAACTTCCTTCCATTGTCTGTATTGCCGCCTCACTGCTAGGGGGCGGCATAGTCATATCCAAGCAGTAGGGGCACTTTACCGTCAGGGCTTGATACCCGAACTATTTCCGAGGGAGGCGAGCAGCACGGCCTGCGCTTGCGCGTCGGTGCTTCTCGCTCCGGTATCGAAGGCGGATTTTTGATGCTGCCCGCCGATCGACCAAAATAGGGCATCTTGCGCGGCGACTTACTCTTGATCGCAGGCTTTCAGCGCATTGAAGTGGGCCAGTTTGTATTTTGTCTGCTCCTGCATGTCCGCAGTGTCGCGAGCCTGGAATGCGGGGCTGTTGAACTTCATGAAGTCAGCGTCACTGACGCCGGCGCGCCTTAATTCGTCAGGCATGCAGCCACACAATTCGGCTGACAGGTCGTACTGCATGCAGTTTTGGACAACGTAGCCCCTGGCACCTTCATAGCTCTCAAACAAGGCGATCACATCGGCATTCTTTCGCTCTTGCTCTGCCAGAAGCTCATCTATGTCGTATGGCCCATTGGGATCGAATCTCCAGTGAGTAAGCGCTGCGAAACGCGGCTCTTCGTCACAGTTCGCGCAATCGAGGCTCTGACCGTCCACGTTGCGGACCATGACCAAACGCAAGTCAGATCCCCGGTCGTCAAGGATTAGTTTGCCGTCGTTGACTGAGACCTCAAATCCCGGGGGAACCAGCTCAATGCGTGGCGGATTTCCAATCTCCATGAAGACAGTGGCGCTATCACCATCGACGGTGAGCACGACATTGCTGTCATCATTAAACTTCAAGCGATAGGAACCATCAAATTCATCCTCGCCACAACCGGCAAGCAGGGAGACGGCAACTGCGATCGCCGCGAACGTAAAACCCTTCTGCATAACTTCCTTCCATTGTCTTGTGTTGCCGCCTCTCTGCTCGTGGGTCGGCATAGTCATATTCGAGCAGTGCCGTCACCTTACCATCACAATTCAATGTGCGAACTATCTCCTGGGTGAGCAATCTGGCCAGATGCCCGCGCCTCGGTTTCGGCCGGCGTGAGAATCGAAGGCGGATTATTAAACCTCTATGGAATACGGTCGATATGGAGCATGGCATTGCGCAGCCAATGTGTCCTGAAGGCCTGATTTAGAGAGGTCAACGGTTCCGCAAAACATTGGATGTATATACTTATGGTTTCTGCAGGTTCTAACTCAATTACTGGCTATAGTGGTACTATCAAATCACTCAAAAGCCCGCAGTTGCTGGCTGTCATCCTGAAAGGTAGCTATGAGCGTTAAATATTTTGGACCTGGGAAGCATTCATCTGGATGCGTTGGTTTCGAGGTCACCGGCGAGAGAGGCGGCAAGCCTGTCGTTGAATTCTTCTCGACCTCTGCAGCGTCAGAGCAAGACATCAGCAACGTGGTGTTTCAACACAAAAAGCTTCAAGCCGAGCTGCTGGATGCAACGCTGCGTGCCGAAGCACTTGAGATTTTCTATCGCACCTTCATTTCGACAACCGATCCCCAAACGCTTCCGTTCCGAGGTGTCGGGGTCCACTGCATCGAGATGAACTACATCAAGACCGGTACCGAGATGCGTCCGGTGTTCCAGGTCATCGACAGCAAGGGCAAGCGTGAGAACGTCGGCTTTGAATCGCTACTGTTCAGCGAGGCGTGGGCTGCAGCAGTGAAGAAGTGGGCGGCCAAGCACGAGATTCAAGAAGAAGACGTCGCCACTGTGCTGAGCAAGCCTCCGGCCCCGACCGCGTTCAGAGACCTGCGCCGCCAGATGAACGATGAAGGTGCGAACATCCCGGTCGACGTGATTTCCATCGTATTCAAGGAATCGCGTGAGCAGCGCGAGCAAGAGGCGGTGGCCAAGAAGGGTGCGCAGGCAAAACTCCCGGTGGCACCGGTGCTTGATGACGCAGAGGCGGGCAGCATGCTCAGTTGGCTGGAAGAGCAGAAGCAGTTGTTCACCAAGAGCCGGCAGTGAGCCAACTCCAGAGATCACAACGCCGCCTGAATGGGCGGCGTTTTTGTATGCGGCCGAGGTCAGATCAGGCGCTTTGATTGGGCCAGGTGATTTCTGTTGTGTAGTGGGTCAGATCCCCTGAATCCCATTCATCCAGCTTGTCGATGTTCGTCTTTTTGTAGAACCAGTCAACTCGGGCCAGAAAGAACACAAAGGCGCCGACCGCAGGAATGGCAGAGAGCGCCATCATTTGGTAGATGAAGCTATCTACACCAGGCATCCCTCCTGCAAGCAGATAATACGCTCCCATCAGGATGGCCAGCACCGGCAGCGCCAAGAACCACGCGCCGTAGGAGACCGTGATAGGCAGGTAACACATGGCTGCGAGCTTTTCCTTCCACGATTGATCTGCGATCAGTCGATCCCCTGAAGTTGTTTCCAGCGCGAGAACCCTCAGCCGCGCGCTCTTGCCCCGGCCAGTCACCTTGAACCAAGTCCGGAATGGTGTGCCGCGATACGCGTCTAGCAGGTAGCGCGCCGCATCGGGAGCGAGCTCAATCGTTGCGCCTCGACCATCCAGCTCCGCGAGGTAGGTCTTACCGTCGCCAAGGGGCTGTAGGTTGCAGACCTCAGTTTCAACCTGAAAATAGCGATCCATCTAAATCATCCTATCCCTGTTCATGATGCAAGAAGGTGGCATGTCTGACGCATTCTACCAAGGTGCCCAGACGATGGAAGTTATCCCGGCCAGCGTGGTGGGGGAGTGTCTCGTCCCCGTCGGGTATCGAATGCCGATGGTGCCCGGGTCGCTGCATAAAAAAAAGCCGCCCGAAGGCGACTTCCTCTGTGCGTCGTCGATAAGGATTCAGCCTAGCCGGTGACGAAATGACGCACCGTGCGGACATCGCCAGCACCCCAAGAGCGGAAACTTCGCATCTCGCTGAGCTGGCAAAGTTTAAAGACGAAGACGACTCCGGGCACTCCGATTCCGAGGGCTAAGGCCCAAGGGCCGATGTCCCTGAACTCTATTGCGCCGGAGAGCGAGATAAGGAATCCAACAATCCACGTACCAAACCAGATCATCCCACCGGCATAAGCCAACCCCACCGTGAGGAAGTTAAAGGAGAATTCATAACCGAGATCGGCCTTGTAAAGTTCGCCGCCTCCGAGCGGCTGATAGGCGACGACCTGAAGCACGCGCGGCATGTTCCTGTTGGTTTGCATCCATAGGCGGAATTTGACCGTCGCACCGTACTTAATCAGTATTTGTGTCGTGACGTAATCCATCCACAGCGAAGTTGGGTGTCCGTCGACGTAGACGTTGTAAATGTCGCCGTCAACATGCGTGATGTCTGTGACATGGCTATCGGTGTAAAAGCGCGCTGTCATCGCTTCGTTTTCCTTTCCTTGCTTTATACGGCGCCGTTGGGCAGCCGCGACTGGCCAGATTTTAACAACATAGTGGCGACCATCGAAATTATTGTCTGTCCTCGGGGCCTCACCGAACTGAGGGAAAATGCGGAGATAGATCTAAGTCAGCACAGGTATGAGGCGTGTTGAAAATTGAAGCCCTCAAATTGTGCAAATGTTGAGCAAATAAAACTAAGAGGTCACGGAAGAAACCGACAATCATTTGTCGGCTGTTGGCTGCAATGGGTGCTCAACATCGAATGCCGATATTCACTTCGGGTGCCAGTAAGGGTTAAGCAGGCCGGGAATAGGCGGAAGGGTCAGCCAGGCTGTATGCGCCAAGATTGCCGCGCCTGATGAACTGGGCCGACCCGTGAACCGAGAACACTGCAGCAATGGCGACGGCAACGTAACCGGTGAATGCCTCAGTCGACAAGCCGTCGAGCATCTTCCCTTCGGTAGCCAGCATGATAGGGATAACCGGAAACGGCCATGAGGCAAGCCAAGAGACAAAACCGATGGCCAGCGGCACAAACACGGTTAGAGTTAGCAAATCCCTGAGTGAGTTAAGCCAGCTGTGCATTCCACCAGAAGGGGTTTCAACGCGCAGGATGAGCAGCCTTGCTCGACGACCGCGCCCTTGCGCCTGCGCCCACAGTGTGAGCTTCACGCCTTTGCCGTTTTCAATGAGGCAGTACAGCGTGCCGGCATCGAGGACAAGCGTCAGCTCGTGGCCGTCGATCAAGGCGACGTAGGTGGACTCACGACGAACAGCACGCAGATCAGCGATGACGCCCTCAATACGGATGAAGCGGCCCAGCAATATTTTTTCCACTCAGGTTCCTTCCTTCTGCTTTTGTCCAGGCTATACCAGCCAAGCCGCGAGGTCTCATCCAAGAACTCGCCGTAAATTAGATCTCGTACAGCCTCGGCCAAGATCAGGCGGAGACCTTCATCGGTTGTGCTGCTGCAGGGGTGGCAATCAGCCCGAGCCGAACACCCGCATCCCTGACCAGCAATATGTCCTCTCCATAGCCCCATGGATTCTGAACGCCGTTGTCCATCGTCGGCTGGAAATACCCGTACCGCAGTTTGGAACCGGTGAGGACGTAGCGGCCAATCGCGGACAGCAGTCCCTTCAGGGTCCCGCCATGAGAGAAGCCGTCCCAACGACCCTCCCGGCCAACATTGATCCGAGAGCTGGTGTAGTCGTCATGGAGCCAGACAATGCTCCGCCTGGCGTTCAGGCTCAGGTACGCATCGTGGCCCGCGCCGGTGTCGCGGAAAAAATGCCGGCCGCAGTCGGCGATGGCCTGCAGAAACTCGTTTGCCTCAGCACAGCGCTGCTCGCGCAGTTGGCTCTGTGTCGGCTTCCGATTTGCAGTAGGGGGCGGCGAGTCGTGCATTCGTTTCTGGCCTCAGTGATTAGCGGGTATGCGCAAACTCTATCAGGCCGCTCTGGGGGCCGAATTATTACACAACCACGGGGCTACAGGTATGAGGCGGTCCTCGGAGGCGGATGCGGTACCGGGACGAATAGGCGCGGGAGCAGGGGAGAGGTAGGCGATGATGACAGCGAGTCTCCGAGCTGCTGCATCGAGGTCGGACATGCAGCAGCGTCGGAATGGCATAGATCAGGCGGGCTCGTTCGGATGCCGATATGCGTCAGCCCTGCGGTGTCGCCTCCAATCTCGGTAGGCAGCAATACCCAGGGTGCCCATGCCTGCTGCTCCAGGGAGCAGCGACGATGAGTCCAAATTCAGAATCGAGAGCAGGATGAAACCCAGAAACATGACCATCGCGGGTTTCATCAGGTACTCCACGAGGACATGCGCTGTCCCGAGCGGTGCTGTCAGCATGGTGCCGCAATCAGTGCGGGCTGCGAGCAGGTTGAGTCTGCGCGGGTGATAGGGGTCCTGCTCATAGTACAGAGGGACCAGCGCTCCATCGGGAACAGTTGAGGTCAAGTATTCCCGCAGTGCTGAGTGTCGGATGCCGATCGTGTACTGCCGACCATCAATCACGCCGAGCACGTTGTCGGCATTAACGGGTGTGCATCGGTTAATGGGTGCTGCATAGCAAAATGTTTCCATGTTCATTGCGTTTCCTGTGTGTGGAAATTCCACGCTACAGAGACGACGAGATCGATTCCACTCAACTGGGTGTCATTACTCACAGCTACCCTGGGGGGCCATGATGCCAACCGGTGGAGGACCTGAAAACGAGGGGGCTGTTACAGGAGAGCAATAGGGAAAATCAGAAAACCTCAGTCGGGTGCCGATATGCAGCGTCACGCAGGCCGTGCGGATCAACGGTGCTGTCCAGTGCGCGAATCACGCCGAAAGCAACTCCTGACACAGCCATGCTCAGAGGGAAAAGTGCTCCACCCTCACTGACGATATCCACCAGAGCGAGACCAGCTTCTAAGGCAATACCCAGTACAAGCATTGCGCTACCAAACAGCAGTGGTCTCAGTGCAAACAGCCGTAAGGACGAGATACCAGGAAGAGGGGCAGCCAGCAGTGTGCCGGGGGCAGTACGAATGGCATAAATCGACAGTCGATCAGGTGACTCAGCGTCAAGTGAGTACCAGATCTGCACAAGCTCGCCGTCGGGTGCCGATTTCAAGTGATCAGCAATCCGCGTGTCTGTCACTCGAACAGTACACCTGCGGCCATCAAGATTACCCTCAAGCAGGGCTACACCACTGTCAGAGAAACCAGCAATCGGGGCTACGCAGCTGTACGTCATAAGGCCAAGTTCAAGTAGGGGTCCTGAAAGATTGTAAATGCGAGCCGTGCTGCTGACAAACTTGACGAAGGTGATTTCGGTCAGGCGAAACGGCAGGGAGATGGAAATCGGATATCTGAGAATCATGCCGGCAGGCAGGTCGGGGGCCGATATTGTCGCAACTCCGATAGCGCTAGCTTGCTCATCGCAGATACGGCAGCGCCGAATAGTTGGTCGGGGCATCTAGGGCTCAAGGGACCAAAAGGTCAGGGCAATATCGTCGGCAACCGTGGGTCCTAAGCGACTGCCCCTTGATTCCCTTGAGACAACCTCGAAGATCAGGCGCTACCCATCTATCAGCTCTGTCTGCAGACCCTCTCAACACCTCGTGAACATGCGCGGCACTTCAAGACGCTGGGACTACTTCAGAGAGCAGGAGGGAGTACCAGGCAACAGGAAGGAACTCCGAAGATCACTTGCAACTGCAGCGCCATCAGTGAACTCAGCCTGTCAGGAATGAGCACAGGCATTACTCCAGCAAGAGAGAAAACCCATTAAGCAAAAATCAGGAAGGCGGCGGGCTGCAGCAAGCACAACGCGATCGCAGTCAGATGGCGGATGCACTCCTATCAGGCCGCGCAGGTTGGTCGAACTCTCGATGAAAAAACAGCTTGTCGAGGTCGGATGCCGATTGCCTGTTCAGGTGGCTAACAGGTCATAAAACAGGAAAGACTCCGCAAATCTGAGCAGCACCAGCCGTCACAGACACTCTCTGAGGTCAAAATCAGGGCCGTGGAGGCGTTTTCTTGGCTTTCTGGCGGTAAGGGCTGAATCAGTGCGAGAAAGTCCGTAGGGCGGCTTTTTTGGCCTTCAGGCATTCGAGGGGCGGCAGCGGAAGATCAGCGGATAGGTCGAAGGTCGATTTTGTAGCGAAGATCGGGAGCTGATTTCGAGGGTGGTGGGCTTCTGATGCGACTGCGGTGCCGGAACGGACGAGGATGCGCAAGCGCATCCCCCTTGAGGCCCTTGAGGCATTGTGCGTCAGGATGCTGTTTCAGCCTGAATAGAATCGCAGGGCGACATGAACAGCAGCTCGCCGAGGTCCAGCTCGTCAGTCAGCAACATGCTCGATGTCGAGGGATCGATCATGCTGAAACGGATTCCACTGGGGGACACAGTTGCCCAGGCGTTGCTGCTTGAACAGGCGATCGAACCGTCTTCGCACTGCCAGCTGAGTTCAAAGCATGAGCTGGCCTGTAGGCAGATGCCTTGTGTTATTTCGTTCCGCTCGATGGCGTCTAGCGCCTTTGCGATCGCCAGCGACGTGCTGTCCGTGGTGGTGACGATGGCGGTGGCTGCGCCAGTGCGCCCCGCTGAGGCAACGTCGAGCTCGATCGTCCAGCCGGAATCAATTTCCATTACGACTGGTGCGATGTTGCGATTGAATGATTCAGCGGAGGCCTGATGCCCGCAGCTCATACAGGATACGGGGTTGTCGTGTTCGATCTGAAGCTCGTCAGGGCTTCCCCAGCCTTGAGCTGCGTTGATGCGAATTTCGGCTTGAGTCAGTACGGTGAAATCATTTCGGCTTTTGCAGACGGGGCAGGTAAGCCCGCAATTCCAAGCTAGTGCGGCATGCTGATTGAGGTCGTCGATAGACCGCATCATTCAGTCTCCATTCCGGGGTGCGGTTAAGTTGACGCCAAAATACCATCGCATGGCCATCACTGCAAATCCGGCCGACGCGCCGACATCTGAAGGCTATTTTCGGACGGCTGCGCGAAGGAGGCACGCCTGCACTGCCAGCAATCCGAGAGCCCCAGCCCCCTGCAAGTAGAGCGCGAAAGCTGGCAATGCGTCAGGGGAGAATGACTGAAGGGAATGCCCTGCATAGATCAGCGAGAACGGCAGGAATGATGCGCTGAGATTCGCAGCGAACTTATCATGAAAGACTCGCGAGTCTTTCATGATAGTCAGGCGCCCAGTGGATTGATCTTGAGTGACGAGCAGTGAACTGCTCATAAGGGATTCAAACAATGTCTTGGCTCCGTGCATCCGGCTCATCCTCATGCCCCTAAAGTTTCTTGCAATACTTCTAACACATGCGCAGCTTTCCCAAAATTACTCTGCGCCTTCTTGCTTGATGTCTGACGATTTCTTCTCGGGCAGAGGCATGACAGCCATGATCGATGTGAAGTCGAACGCGTCAAGCTCATCGATCTCCTTCAGAAACTCACTTTTTTCCATGATTGCCCGAATAGCCAGGATGGAGCCACGTATCGTGCTCAGATGTTTCTGAACTCTACGAACACTGCGCATCTCCTCTTCGGTGATAATAATCTCCGCGTACTCGTCTGGACCGGCTTGTTTAAATCGCGCCATATGCACGTCCAGCCCGCCATTTGCGTTCGGCGTAATTGGTTCAGCGAAATGCTTTATGTCAGTCGCCGTGTTCTGGAATGTCTTATACGACTTACTGTGCTTGTTCTTGTACCACGTTGCACTGGCACCTGCCGACCCGTACCGCCCTCGAAGATAGAACGACACGTATTTCTTCATGTCGTTGATCCGGTGGCATTGATTCCAGTGTCGAGTGACGACTGCGCCTACCCATGGGTGCATGATTGATCGACCCATGCGCTTCGCCAGTTCATCGAATGCCTCAAGGGTTTGAATGAGGCCACCCATCCCCCGTTTCAGATCAGCTTTAGGCAGGTCGCCGGCGATGCTTGCGTCCCGCTTAGTGGTATTGCCCATTTGTAGCCCCGTTTACTATTAACTATCTATGGAAAAACAGGGGGGTCGTTGTCCCTATGTAACCGCAAGGATCAGGCTTTTCAGCCAAAATCACTAGGGAAAACAACCCCCCTACTTGTCCATAATATGGGCTTTGCATAGCCATTCTGTAAAGCCCCGAAAAACTGAAAAAACAAAAATAGACCCTGCTTTTCCCTAATTAGGGAAAAGTGGGTGTCAAAATGGTTTTCTGGCTGGATAAAACAGACTGAAAACATGAATTGTCGGTGACTATTCCATATATAAGGAAAAATGGGTGCGGAAACGGCGAATTTCGCTTCGACTCGAAAGCAGCATGCATGGATGGAGTGAGGGTCGGTTATTGGCACCTTTTTTCCATTAAATCGGCACCTTTTTTTCTCAAGGCCTAGTGAAAATTAGCACCTTTTAAATACCTAGCATCGGTTATTAGCACCTTTTTCACCGTGCGACCAAGGAAAATTGGCACCTTTTCCCATTCCATGATCCTAAAAAGGTGCTAATTTCGGTTGCGAATAATTTTGGATAAGATATGTTGTGAGCATTGATTTTGGTGGCGTATTTAGAGGCCCCTAAAATCTGTTAAATCTTTATTCGCTGATTTGTAGGAGTCGAAAATGAGCTTTTGCCTTGGATTTGATGCTGGCTATAGCAACCTGAAAACAGTAATGGGTGAATCGGGGAAAAAACCGGTTAGCCGATTGCGTCCATCTGGTGCAGGCCCCGCCAGCAAAATGCCAACTCACATGAGTTCTGGCAGCGAGGACACAGGTGTTCGAGTTTCAATTGATGGGGAGCCATGGGTAGCAGGAGTTCATGCTGGATATCTTGAGGGATGGGTTCGGACTCTCGATGCGAATTACCCAGACTCAGATAATTATTTGGCACTCTATTACGCAGCACTGCTGCAGACAGGGCGCAATGTTGTTGATCGCGTAGTAACTGGGCTCCCTGTTTCGCAATACCAAGAGTTCGAGCGCCGCGATCGATTGGTGCAGCGTTTGGTTGGACACCACAAAATCAACTCAAGCACTGTGGTTGAGGTTAAGGAAGTTATCGTACTGCCCCAGCCAGTAGGTGCATATATGAACCTACTTTCTTACACCGACGATCTGGAGCTGATGGAAGAGGGGCGTGTCGTTGTCCTCGATCCTGGGTTTTTTAGCTTTGATTGGGTCGCCATGCAGGGCCGCTCGCTTCGGAAGGAAAGCAGTGGCACATCTCAGCAGGCTATGAGCCGGCTTCTGGAAGAATCATCAAGGCTGATAGTCGGTCAGTTTGGCGCCGGTGCCTGTACCGCAGAAAAGCTGGAATCAGCCATCCGTTCTGGCCGGGATAAGGTGTTGGTATTTGGTCAGCGGGTGGAGTTCAAGCCTTTCATGCGCGACGCGATGCCTTTGGTTTCCGGCCAGGCTATGGCTGCGCTCAAGCAGAGCATGCGCGAGGAAAGCGCTAATGGCGCCGACATCGTGCTGCTTGCTGGGGGTGGTGCAGAGTCTTACATGGAGGCGGCGAAAGAGGCGTTTCCAAGAAGCAAAGTCGTTGTGGCGAAGAACCCTGTTATGGCGAACGCAGAAGGATTTTGGTTCTACGGATCGTGAGGTGAGCAATGAGCGGAAGCGATGAAAAGGTAAGGGTTGTTTCGATCGTATCGAAGAGTAAGCACCCTGAGCTTTACGACTTGCTTGCGGGCGAAGAGCGTTATTATCGGTCGCGCAAGCTGCTCGCCCTCGCGACACAGCTACTTCAGGGTGACGAAACACCCCTGAAGCCTGTAAAGCCTAAGAGAACTATGAAAACCTCCGAAGGAGCTCAAGGCAGGTCAAGGCAGAGAAAAGGGAGCGCGCCATCAACCTCGGGGCAGGCCTTGGATATCGTGGCTCCTCTCGACACAGCAGCCCAGGTAGCGGCCCCGGAGCCCCCTGCAGAGGAGACAGTAGGGGACATGGACCGCCGAAAGGAGTTAGCTGAAGCGATCAAGAGATCCATGTCTTTTTAGTACTAAAGCCCTGCTTTCGCAGGGTTTTTTTTTGGATGCATCTCAGATGAATAAAACAGTGTGTATCTTTTAACCAATTTGTGTTGAATGCGCGTTTATTTTATGTAGAATTGGCCGCATTACTATTTTTCGGGGTCTTTTCGTGCTCAGGATTACACAACTTCAGGGCTTCATTGCTAGAATCCTTCTGGCGACTTCCGCAGCGTCAGTCTGCCAGGCCGAAACCCAGTTCTCTCTTGGCGGGACTGTCTGGGAGCAGGCAGCCTCGCGGTACGGCGTCGAGAAGGAGTTGTTGTACGCTATTGCGCTGGCCGAATCAAAGCGCAATGCAGGAAACGTCGTACGCCCCTGGCCATGGGTGCTGAATATTGCGGGGAAAGGGTATTTTTATGACACCCGTTCCGAGGCTGAGGATGCACTTCATCAGGCATTGAGTGCGGGGATTGAAAGCATCGATGTGGGTCTGATGCAGGTTAACTTGCGCTGGAACGGCCATCGAGTTGAAAACCCGTCAGACCTATTTGATATCACCACTTCGGCCATGGTTGGCGCCGAAATCTTGAGTGAAGCAGTTTCTTCATCACCTACTGATCGAGTCTTGGGCGTCGGCCGTTATCACAATTGGGATGACGACGTTGCACGCGCATATGGCAATCAGGTCTTGAAATTTCGAAATGTAGTTGTCCAGGCACAGGGGGCGCGCCACTAATGAAATCTGACATTAAAGAACTGAACTACGCATATCTGGTCTGCCTGCGAGAGGCGGCTAACGAAGATATTCGTGAAGCGTCAGTGCGTTTCGGCGTCGACCAGGCGCTACTCAGACAGATCTCATCTGCGCCTCTGCTCCAACTTCAAGAGTTGGCCGACCCTTCGTTTCTCGTCTTCAAGCTTCGAGCTCCAGAGGCTGTTCGGTCCCACCTGAATAACCGGGATGGCAGCCTGGTAAGAGCCGTTGTAAGCATGGTAACGGAGGCAAGCGAGTGATTACGAGCTATGACCGCAACGCCCAGGCAGTTCGAATGCTTCGAGTTGGTTTCCGGGTTCCAGTCGTCGTAGCTGAAACCGGCATGACCGCCCTCAAAGTCAGGCGAATGGCTCGTGATGTTGATGGTGACGGGCGAGGCCGATCTGGCTCGATGCCGGCAGCCTACACTATGGCGGCATCGTCGAGCGCACTGATGGATATCTCGCTTTTTGCGGCCCTCTATCGCTCAATGGGCGGCGAAGCGGTTCTGAGATCAATTGATATAGAGATCTTGATTTCAGCATACAACCTATACCTTGAAGTTAGAGAAAGTCACCTGTCGCACGTAAAGCCCGTGTTGACAGACATCAATCGGGCGTGGGTTATCGCGCGCGACATTCGCTCTGACTTGGCATGGCTTGAAACCTGCGAGGTTGATGGCTATCACCTGACCGTGAATGAGCAGCGCACGCCGCTCGGTTGTCCTTGGTGTCAATGTCGTAGAGCTTCTTCCCGCAAGAGATCAAAGGGAACTACTGAAACAGCCGCTCGATTGAGCCGGGAGGGCTGAGTGCTTGCGCCGACGTTTGAGCAACGCCGAATCATAGAAGCAACTGTTGAGATGGTGAGCAGTCCGATTGCAGCTGCTGGAGCAATCAAGGTTTTCGCTGGAGCAGGTTCAGGCAAGACGTCGACGCTTTCTAATGTAGCTGCTGCGGTAAGGGCGATTTATCCCAAAGCAAGTATTCTTTACCTTGCCTACAACAAGGCCCTCAAAGATGAGGCGGCCTTAAAATTTGGGGGAGCAGTCGATACCTACACGATTCACGGACTTGCGATGCAGGAGCTGAACTTGAGAGCTCTGAGCAGACCGATTGGGGATATTAACGCACACCACATCAGATCTGTAATCGGTGAGTTTTTATCCGACTCCGAGACCTTTCTCATTAAGCATACGGTCAAGACCTTTGTTGGAGGGGGGGACGATGCCATTACGCCTGAGCATGTCCTCTCCCGGTACCGTGGTGCAGCGCTGTCAGCCGAACGAAAGGTTAAGATTGCAGCTTATGCTGAAGCTCTGTTCGATGAGTTGCAGCCGGGCAATATGCGGTCGAAGCTCCCAATCCCTCACGACGTGTATCTGAAGTACTGGCAGTTGATTGGGAGCCCCGGGCTAGAGCGCTACGATCTCGTTTTGTACGACGAAGCTCAAGATGCCTCGGGATGTTTTATTGCTGCACTTGAGGATGTTGGGAACGCGGCGTATCTGGGTGACCCGCATCAAGCGATTTACGAGTTCAGGATGGCCGTGGATGCGCTGGAGAAGGTTCGTGGCCGTGCGTTTCCGATGACAAAATCCTTTAGATTTGGCCAAAGCATCGCGGATCTTGCAAACAAGATACTGTCCCAGAAGTCGCGCGGTCTGGACTTCCCGTTGCGGGGCAATGAAACCATGCAAACCCTAATCCTTCCGGTCGATCGCCGAGAACCGCATACCCGGATTTTCAGGACTAATCGTGGCCTAATTAGAACGGCTCTGATCCTAAAGGATAAAAACATCCGGTTCTCTATCGTCGGCAAGAACGACGACATCAAGGCCATGGTTGAAGCTGCATGGGAGTTGCGAAATGGAAACCTTGCCAGAGTTCGACACTACTACCTGAAGTCGCTGAAGACGTGGGACAACGCGGTAGAAAAGGCCGAAGAAGGTGGTGAGGGGAAAGAGATCTACCAGGCTGTCAAAATTGTGCAGGAGTTCGAACAGCGGGTTCCAGAGATCGTTGAGATCCTGTCGAAATCAACACCTGAATCTGACGCATTGGTAATCCTGACCACTGCACATCGCAGCAAGGGGAGGGAGTGGAACAATTGCATCATTGCCGCCGACTTCGATCCAATCCTAGAGGGCGCTGCCAAGGTTAAGTCAGCATGGGATTCTGAGTTGAACCTCATGTACGTCGCTGGTACGCGCGCAATGCGGCGACTGGAAATACAGTGTGAGTGGATGGGGGCCGTCGCTTCCGCCTGAGAAAAAAAGAACAGCAAGACCGCCCAATGGGCGGTTTTTTTGTTTCTTGCAGGAAAGGGCGTCTTAGGTATGATGACACTGAAGCCACTATTTTGGAGTTGGATCAATGGCATTGACCTTCCCTATGTTGATGAGCATCTTGATCTTGGGGTGCATCCTAGTAGCTGGGTATTTTTATATTTTTACCCGCAGCGAAGAGCCAATTTTTAGCGAAGTAGAAGATGACGGAGCAAGCAGATCCGAGGATGATCGTCAGCCATTGGGGCTTATGGTGTCAGATACAAAGAGCGACCTATCGACCTACAAAGTAGGCATGTACGGGAACTATCATCGTTAAAAAGGGCGCGGTTAGCGCCCTTTTTATATTCAACTCATCATCGGGTTATGTCTGTTTGTAGACTCACCAGAATCTGCGACAGTAGCCTTTTCACCTTCCTTGTTCAGTGCAGCGAAATCAATTTGATGGGACTGACCTGACTTCCCAGAATCCAGATCAAAAATAGACTTGGACTGAGGTCCTTCCATTTGGCCTTGTGACATTGATGCCATCACCTCCCGCTGCTGCATGCTTTCCGTCATAGGTTGGGGAGCAGGCGCGTCAACAGCAGCAGGTTGAGTTTGAGTTGTTAATCCACCCCATTCCATACCCGCGAGCATTTGTGAGCTAACAGACTCTGGCATTTGCTTCTGCAGATCCCCTGCTGACTGCTGCACTTCGTTCCTCATTTCGTTCCTCATTTCGTTCGCAAGACTAGCAAGCTGGCCGTCAACCTGGGTCTGGTGGTTCTGCAGGTCACCTGTTGTCGCTGCAATGTAGGTGTCTGATTGCCCACCAGGCTGAGGCGCTACCTGGACTGGATCTGCGACCCCGGTTGCATCAGTGCGCAAGCCCGACTGGTCGTTGTTGGCCAGCTGCTGCTCGGGACGGAAAGGGGCGTCGGCGGCCGGCGCTGGACCAGACGTCGCGCGCTCGCCTTCGGTACCGGGCTGTTGGCGATCCGCACCGGTGAGCCCAGCGGTTTGCTGTGCATTAGCACGCAGCCCTGCTTGGTCGTTGCTCATCGGTTGAGAGTCAGCGTGGAGCGAAGCTTCAGTTTTCGTAGTATTGGAGCTGTAGCTGTTGCTGCCGCTGTTCTGGACATCTGCGCCGTGAGTTCCTGTCCCTGCGCCGGAATCGGAGCCGTTGATACCGCTGGCACCATTTATCCCGCGTGACCCTC
>AZIG01002757.1_pt1 | contig 109839 bp, 93 predicted proteins | sample 359071 | NCBI WGS metagenome assembly AZIG01 (sample SAMN02429714, study PRJNA222667) | marine sediment metagenome | biome: Sediment sample; isolation source: enrichment culture of sample MGS-AQ(UA) from oil contaminated terminal site... | place: Jordan: Aqaba | collected 2011-05-15 | depth 18 m m | reverse complement strand
AAACGAAACCCCGCGAAAATGCGGGGTTCGTCAGCAGTCTGAAACCCGCTTTGCGGGTTTTTTTGTGGCTGCTGATGATGGGTCAGTCGAGGTATTCGAACAGCTTGACGATGCGCTGGACGCCGCCAATCTGTTGGGCCTGTGCCACCGCAAGGTTGGCCTCGTGGTGGGTGACCAGTCCCATCAGATAAACCACGCCGGCCTCGGTGACGACCTTGATGCGTGTGCCGGGGATGGTGCCGTCAGTCAGCAGGCGGGTCTTCAGGTTGGCGGTAATCAGGCCGTCCTGGTTGCGCGCCAGCAGTGACAGGCGCGGGCCGGCGGTCAATTCGTTGTGAACCACCTTGACCCTTTGCACCTGCTTGGCGGCTTCGCCAGCGGTGGCGATAAGGTCGCCGCGCGGCACCTGGCCGGCCAGTAGCACTACGCCGTTGTAGCTGGTAACGACAATGCGGCCTTCTGTTTCAATTGCGGTGTTGGCCTTGTTGACGTTGACCGCAACCTTGGTCTCGATCAACTGGTCATCGATGCTGCTGCCGATGGTGCGGGTGCCGTGGTTGTCCTGGATGGGCGTATCGCGTGTGGCTGTCAGGACAGAGCTGCAGCCGGCAAGCATCAGAGCCAGAGCAATGGCTGACAGTCGTTTCATTCCTCGCTCCCGAACAGTTGACGGTCAATCAGGTCGCACAGGCAATGAATCGCCAGCAGATGGACCTCCTGGATGCGTGCGGTCGAGCGGGCCGGAACGCGGATCTCTACGTCCTCAGGCATCAGCAGTGACGCCATGGCGCCGCCATCGCGGCCGGTCAGCGCAACAACGTGCATCTCGCGATCGTGTGCAGCCTGAATGGCCTGCATGACGTTGGCAGAGTTGCCGCTGGTCGAGATCGCCAGCAGGATATCGCCGGGTTGTCCGAGTGCGCGGATCTGCTTGGAGAACACCTCTTCGTAACTGTAATCGTTGGCGATTGAGGTAATGGTTGATGCATCGGTAGTCAGGGCGATTGCCGGCAGGCTTGGGCGTTCCCGTTCAAAGCGGTTCAGCAGCTCGGAGGAGAAGTGCTGCGCGTCACCCGCGGAGCCGCCGTTGCCGCAGGTAAGGATCTTGCCCTCACTGAGCAGCGCGTTGACCATCATCTGGCTACCTTGCTCGATGCTGGGGCCGAGCACGTCCATCGCACGGGTCTTGGTTTCGATGCTATCGGTAAAAAGCTGTCTGATGCGGTGTTGCATGTCCATAGGGAAACTCGCTAGCAAGTGAATGCCTCTCGAATCCAGTGGTAGGACTTCGGATTCGAAGGGTCGCCTTCGGCGGCTATGACGTCAAAACGACAGGGCTGGTTGGCCAGGCGGGGCGTGTTCAGCAGATAGTGCTGCGCGGTATGAATCAGGCGATGCTGCTTGGCCCGATTAACGCTCTCTGCTGCGCTGCCCCAATGGCTCTGCTGCCTGTAGCGCACTTCGACGAATACTACTGTATCGCCGTCGCGCATGACCAGATCAAGCTCGCCCTGTCGGCACCTATAATTGCGTGCCAGACAGGATAGACCTGCGTTGCACATGATTTGTTCAGCCATGCGCTCGGCGAGGTTGCCCAGCTGCTGCCGGCTGGTCGGATGCGGCATCAGAGGGCGCCGCTGTCGCTCGGTGCTGCAGGTTCAAGGACTCCATTGCGGATCTGGCCCCAGGGTAGCAGGCGCTGAATTCGCCCGGTGCTGTCCAGCGTCAGTTCGCCGGTCGCGCCTTCTATGCGTGTATCCGGGTATTCGCGCATCTGGGGCAGGCGGGCAAAGATGCGCTGGGTGTCAACACCCATGGCGTAAAGGCGTCCCAGAGCCCCTCCTGCCTGGGGCCAGTTGCCGGTGACGTCGGAATACAGTGGATCGTTCTGCTCCAGCAGCCAGGGAATCTCGGCGATCAGCAAGCCGTCAAGGTCGGTATTCTGCATGCCGCTGGAGTCGATCTGATAGGCGTGCGATGTCGCGTAAACAGGCAGGTCGGCTGCGTACTGGAACGCCAGGGTTGGCTTGATCTGGCGTGCCTGCAAGGGTGTTGCTGCGAGGAACAGGGCATCCAGGTCCTGACGTGGCGTGGGCTGGGCCAGTACGTCGCCGAGGATGCTGCTGATGCGGTTCGCTCTATTCTCGCTCTGCTTGATTTTCAGCAATTCGCCCATCTGATTGGCAACAGCTGCGGGCTGGTCTACCAGCTCCTGACCTATCAGGATGCCGCCGAGGCGCTCCCATTCAGTGATAAAGGCACGGTTTGCGCGCTGGCTCCAGTCGTCCCTTGTACTCAGGGTGGCCATGCGGCGCTTGCCGTCGTTCCAGGCACGAATGGCCGCAGAACGAGCCTCGTCCTCCGGGGCGAGCCCGAACTGATAGATGCTGCTGTCCGAGGTGGCCTGTTCGGCGTAGTTCAGTACCAGGGTCGGCAGCGGAAGTGCGCCGCTGCTGGCCAGTTGGGTTACCTTGTCTTTCTCCAGGGGGCCGATCATCCATTGAACGCCCTCACGCTTGGCCTGATTCAGCGCGTCGATGGGCTGGCTGTACTGGGTGCTGTCATAAAGGGTGACCTGAGGCTGGCTGATGCCCTGACTTTGCGCCTGGTACTGCGCAGCCAGGAAACCATCACGCAGCGCCTGTGCTGCGCTGGCGAGTGGCCCGTTGAAGGGCAGCAGCAAGCCGATGTGAGTTGGGCGACTCGCCTGCAGCGCTTCGATCTGCTGGATCGAGTCGGGCAGGCGATTGGCGGCGGGATGGGTTGCATGGCTTTCCTTCCAGACCTTAAGCGCCCGGACTTGCAGGTCCAGATTGCGCTGATTGCGGGTAATCAGTGCCAGCTCAAGCCATCCTGCGAATTCACCGCTGGCGCCGTCGCTGGCCGTCTGCAGTGTCTGGGTTTTCGCCTGGGTCAGGCTGTCCCAGATTGCCTGGTTGTTAGCAGTCTGCTGGCTTGGGGCAAGCAGGCTGTGAATAAAGACGCGCTCCCGGGCTGCTTCGATGTATTGCCCGTTGGCGTCCAGTATATCTGCGCGCAACTGCTGAATGCGCAGCTGTTCGGGCAGGGGGCGGATGTCGAGCTGCTCAAGGGACGGGTGCTTGATTGCGGTCAGTGCCGTGACGTTGTCACCCAGGGCCATCGCGCTGGTGGCCTGCAGCTCGCTGAATCGAATCTGCTGGTCTGCTGGCAGGGCGCTTTGCGGAATGTCCTCGAGGACGCGCAGGGTCTGCTCGGGATTACCGTTGTTCAATGCGGTCTGGGCGGCGTGCAGGCGGAGCAGGTTGGCTTCGGCACCGTCATGGCGGGCGGCACTTTTCAGAATTTCTTCAACCGAGCCATCGGGTGTGCGGGGCAGCTCGTCCAGGCTTTTCGGTGCGGAAGCACAGCCGGCCAGCACTGTGGTCAGTGTCAGAGCCAGGGTCGACAGGCGAATGGAGCGGTGCATGCGAGGTGTCCTTACGAGCGGGATTGGGGCGAAAGGCCGGCGGGTCGGGTGGCGTCATTGTACCCAAGCATACGTGCAATCTCCAAGGTGCACGGCACACCCCGGGCAGCTGCTGTACAATGCGTCACAAATTGCGTTCAGGAAATCCCATGACCACTGTTGCCGGTACTCTTTTTGTGGTGGCTACGCCGATCGGTAATCTTCAGGATATGAGTCCGCGAGCGCTTCAGGTGCTCAAGGATGTCCGCCTGATTGCTGCCGAGGACACCCGCCACAGCGCCAGGCTGATGCAGCATTTCGGTATTGATACGCCGATGACGGCCTGTCATGACCATAATGAACGGGATAAGGGTGAGCGGCTGGTTGAGCGTCTGCTGGCCGGTGATGATGTTGCCCTGATTTCCGATGCCGGTACGCCGCTGATCTCCGACCCCGGTTACCACCTGGTGCGTCAGGCGCGCGAGGCTGGTGTCAGAGTATCTCCTGTGCCGGGGGCCTGTGCCCTGATTGCCGCGCTCAGTGCGGCGGGCATGCCGTCGGACCGCTTTGCCTTTGAGGGGTTTCTTCCTGCCAAGGCTCACGGGCGTCGGCAGCGTTTGCAGGTGCTGGCAGCGGAAGATCGAACCTGGATGGTCTACGAGGCGCCGCACCGTTTGCTTGAGTGTCTGCAGGACATGCAGCAGGTGTTGGGTGACGAGCGGCGGGTACTGCTGGCTCGCGAGCTGACCAAGACCTTCGAGACCTTGCGTGCGGCGCCGCTCTCTGAGCTGGTTAAGTGGGTCGCTGGCGATTCGGATCAACAGCGCGGTGAGTGCGTGCTGGTAGTGGAGGGGGCGCCTGCGCCGCAAGCCGATGAGGTCGGTGACGAGGCGCTGCGGGTGCTGGATCTGCTGCTGGCGGAGTTGCCGCTCAAGCGGGCTGCAAAGCTGGCGTCAGAGATCACCGGGGTGCGCAAGAACCTGTTGTATCATATCGCACTGGAGCGCGGCGCCCAATAGATTGGGGGGCGGTCAAAGCAATGCTTGCCCTGCGCCGCTCCGCCCGCTAATCTTGCCGCCAAGAGTTGGCTGGGCAGTCGCTGTGGCGCTATGCAAGTAGTGTCGTGGAGGAAAGTCCGGGCTCCATAGGGCAAAGTGCCAGGTAACGCCTGGGAGGCGCGAGCCTACGGAAAGTGCAGCAGAAAGCAAACCGCCTAAGCGCGCAAGCGCCGGTAAGGGTGAAAAGGTGCGGTAAGAGCGCACCGCGCAGCTGGTAACAGTCTGTGGCGTGGTAAACCCCACTTGGAGCAAGACCAAATAGGAATCCGTCGGTGTGGCCCGCACTGGATTCGGGTAGGTTGCTAGAGGTTGTCAGTGATGGCGATCCCAGAGGAATGACTGTCCTCGACAGAACCCGGCTTACAGGCCAACTCTTATTTTCCTTCCTGTGTGACTTACTTCTTCTTAGAGCAAAAAAATCTTACTCCTCACAATTCACTTTAACTTGTGAGGCGATCTTTTTGCTTTGGTTATTTTTTGTTGCTTCCTGATACCCTCTTTTGCATCCACATTCCCGCTAAAACCACCTAAACCACTGCTGTGCAAGGTTTTTTTCCTCTGTGCGGCTCTTGACGCTGTATAGGTGCATTTCTATAGTGTCGCAAAGTGGTGTTATGTGGGACGGAGTGGGATTTTTTGGCGAGCTCCGGCCAATTATCTAGGGGAAGGACGACAACGTGTTTCGCGGAGCCAATGCCATCAATCTCGACGCCAAAGGGCGACTCGCGATGCCTGCGCGCTATCGCGACCGTCTGTTGGCGTCCTGTGATGGACAGTTGGTTGTCACTATCGCGCTGGAAGACCGTTGTCTCTGGATTTACCCCCTGCACGAATGGGAGGCCGTCGAAGCCAAGCTGCGGCAGGCGCCCAACATGAATCCTGCGGTCAAGCGTCTGCAACGACTGCTGATCGGTAATGCCTTCGAGCTTGAGCTGGATGGCGCCGGTCGCTTTGTCGTTCCGCCGCTGCTGCGTGAATACGCCGGGCTGGACAAGAAGGTAATGCTGGTCGGTCAAATCGGTAAGTTCGAGCTCTGGAGTGAAGACGCCTGGACTGCTACCACCTCTGCCTATCTGGACGAGTCGCAGGAGGCTGGCGAGTTGCCGGCTGAACTGCACTCGCTGAGCCTGTGAGTATCGTGTCCTCCTATTCCCATATCAGTGTATTGCTGAACGAGGCGCTTGATGCGCTCGCCATTCAGCCTGACGGCATCTATATCGACGGCACCTTCGGCCGAGGAGGTCATAGTCGAGCATTGCTCGCCCGCTTGGGGCCAGAGGGCAGGCTGATTGCCTTTGACAAAGATCCGGAAGCCATCCGGGCTGGCGAACAACTGGCGGCCGAAGACGGCCGCTTTGTCGTTGTACAGCGGTCCTTTGCCGAGATGGCTGACGAAATGCGTGCGCGCGGTCTGCACGGGCGTATCAGTGGTGTTTTGCTGGATCTGGGTGTGTCCTCGCCCCAGCTCGATGATCCGACCCGTGGCTTCAGTTTTCTCAATGACGGCCCGCTCGACATGCGCATGAATCCCGGTGTTGGCCAGAGTGCAGCCGACTGGGTCAACAGTGCCAGCGAGGCGGATATCGCCACCGTGCTCAAGGAGTACGGTGAGGAACGCTTCTCCAAGCGTATGGCCCGGGCGGTAGTAACCCGCCGCGCAGTGCAGCCCTTTACCCGCACCGGTGATCTGGCTGCGGTCATCAAGGAAGCCAACCCCGCCTGGGAAAAGGGTAAGCACCCGGCGACCCGCGCGTTCCAGGGCATTCGCATTTTCATCAACCGCGAGCTGGATGATCTGGCCGATGGCCTGCGTGCAGCGCTGGATGTCCTGGCACCGGCCGGCCGCCTGGCGGTAATCAGCTTCCACTCGCTGGAAGACCGCATGGTCAAGCAGTTCATGCGTCGTGAGGCCAAGGGCGCTCCGATTCCGCGTGACCTGCCGATTCGCGACATTGATATTCCGGTGTCGATCAATCTGGTCGGCAAGGCGATCAAGCCGAGTGCCGCCGAGATCGATGCCAACCCCCGTGCCCGCAGCGCCGTGCTGCGTATTGCGGAGAAGCGCTGATGAACGCGCCTGCGCCACTGTCCAAGCGTTCCGGCCTGCCGACTGGCAGCGGCTGGCTGACGCTGGTGTTCGTGCTGGGCGTTGCCAGTGCGCTGGCAGTGTCCTACAGCGCCCACTGGAGCCGTCAGCTGCTCAACGAGCTGGCGACCGAGATGGATGTGCGTGAGAAGGCGCAGGCGGAATGGGGACGGCTGGTGCTGGAGCAGAGCACTTGGACGGCCTACAGCCGCATTGAACGGATTGCCACCGAACAGCTCGGTATGCACGTCCCTGAGCCCAGCGACGTGATTCTGGTGAAACCATGAAGCGATTTGCGCTCAAGTCCAACGGTAGCCTGTACCCCTGGCGTTTTCGCCTGGTTATCGGGCTGCTTGGGCTGTGCTGCGCAGCGGTTGTCTGGCGCATTGCCGAGCTGCATGTGCTGGACGAAGGCTTCCTGCGCAGTCAGGGCGACAAGCGCAGTGTGCGCCATGTGCCGATTCCGGCTCACCGGGGGCAGATCACCGACCGCAACGGTGAGCCGTTGGCAGTCAGTACACCGGTGTTGACCATTTGGGCCAACCCGTCGCAGCTGATCGATCAGCAGGCTCACTGGCCGGAGCTTGCCAGCGCTCTGGGTACCGATCTGGCGACCTTCAGCGAGCGCCTCAAGGCCAATGCCGACAAAGAGTTCATCTATCTGCGGCGACGCATGACCCCGGCCTCCGGCGAAGCGGTGATGGCGCTCAAGGTGCACGGCGTCTACAGCATCGAAGAATACCGCCGCTTTTACCCTGCCGGTGAGGTGGCGGCGCATCTGGTCGGCTTCACCAATGTTGACGAGCAGGGCCAGGAAGGGCTTGAGCTGGCCTATGACCAGTGGCTTCAAGGTGTGCCGGGCAAGCGCCAGGTTTTGCAGGACCGCCGTGGTCGTCTGATCAAGGATGTGCAGGTGGTCAGCAACGCCCGTCCGGGCAATGACTTGCGCCTCTCTATCGATCTGCGTCTGCAGTATCTGGCGCACCGTCAGCTGCGCGAAGGTATGCAGGAGTTCGGCGCCAAGGCCGGGTCGGTCGTGATGCTCGACGTGCATACCGGTGAAGTGCTGGCGATGGTCAATCAGCCGTCCTATAACCCCAACAATCGGGCCAATCTGCAGCCGAGCATGATGCGCAATCGCGCCATGATCGATGTGTTCGAGCCGGGCTCGACCATGAAGCCGATTTCCATGACCGCTGCTCTGGCGACCGGCCGCTGGAAGCCGAGCGATCAGGTCAATGTCTATCCGGGCACCCTGCGAATCGGTCGTTACACCATTCGCGATGTATCAAGGGCACCGGGTGGCGTACTCGATCTGGCGGGCATTCTGCTCAAATCCAGTAACGTCGGCATGAGCAAGGTGGCGCTGGATATTGGCGGCGAAGCGGTACATGACGCCATGGCGGCGGTGGGCCTGGGTGAGTACACCGGTGTTGGTTTCCCGGGCGAAAGCGTCGGCAAGCTGCCGACCTACCGCACCTGGCGCTCGGCCGAAACCGCGGCCCTTTCCTATGGCTACGGCCTGTCGGTAACCGCCGTTCAGCTGGCGCAGGCCTATGCGATTCTGGCCAACGACGGTCGCAAGGTGCCGATGTCTTTGCTGCGGGTGGACGGTTTGCCCGACACCCAGCAGGTGCTGCCGGAAGATGCCACCCGAATGGTTCAGGAAATGCTGCAGAACGTCATTGAGGCCGAGGGCGGCACCCACAGGGCGCGGGTTCCGGGCTATCACGTATCCGGCAAGAGTGGTACCGCACGCAAGGCCAGTACCTCGAGCAAGGGCTATCAGGAAGACTCCTATCGTTCGCTGTTTGCCGGGTTCGGCCCGAGCAGTGACCCGCGCATCGCCATTGCCGTGGTCATCGATGAGCCCAGCAACGGCGGCTACTACGGCGGTCTGGTTGCGGCCCCGGTATTTGGCGGGCTGATGTCCAATGCACTGCGGCTGATGAACGTGGCGCCCGATAATCTGGCTTCGCTGGAGCAGCCTGCACTGCCATCGCCGCCGGCATTGGTCACCACCGGAGAGCCGCGATGAAGTTGTCTCAGCTATTCCCTGGCAAGGTACACGCCGACGCGGATATTGGCGGCATCACCCTCGACAGCCGCCACGTGCGTGATGGTGATCTGTTTGTTGCGTTCCCCGGTCTGCGTCACGACGGCCGGGACTATATTGCCCAGGCTGTTGCTGCTGGTGCCGCCGCGGTCGTTCTGGAATCGCAGGGCGCTGTCGCACACCAGCTGGCCGTGCCGTCGGTGCAGATTGAAGGGCTGGCGGAACAATTGTCTGCGCTGGCTGACCGGTTTTATCAGCAGCCCAGCGCCGCGCTGCAGGTGATCGGTATCACCGGCACCAACGGCAAGACCAGCGTCAGTCAGATGCTGGCGCAGGCGCTGGACCGTCTGGGCAGCCGCTGCGGCGTGATCGGTACCCTTGGCAGCGGCCTGGCGGGTGCGCTGATTGATCACGGCATGACCACGCCAGATGCCGTTGCGGTACAGGCGCAACTGGCGTCGATGCGTGATCAGGGCGCAAGCCACGTGGCGATGGAGGTGTCCTCCCATGCGCTGGACCAGCACCGCGTTGCCGCGGTGCGTTTTGCTGTGGCGGTGTTTACCAATCTGAGTCGCGATCATCTGGACTATCACGGCACCATGGCTGCCTACGGCGAAGCCAAGGCGCGGCTGTTCCAGCGCGATCTGCAGGCGGCAGTGGTCAACCTGGATGACGCTTTCGGTCGTGAGCTGGCCGAGCGCTGCGCCGCTCCGGTTATCGGTTACAGCCTGAGCGATCCTGCTGCGACGCTGTATTGCCGCGAGCTGGTCTGTGACAGCCTTGGGCTGAACGCCCAGTTGCAGGTGCAGGGCCGCGAGTTTGCCCTGCGCAGCCCGCTGCTGGGCAGTTTCAATATGAGCAATCTGCTCGCCGTGCTGGGCAGTCTGCTGGCGCTGGGCGTCGATGCCGGCGCAGCCGTTGAGCAGGTCGCGCAGTTGCAGCCGCCAGCCGGTCGCATGCAGCGCCTTGGCGGCGGCGACCTGCCGCTTGTAGTGGTCGATTACGCGCATACCCCTGATGCACTGGAGAAGGCTCTGACCGCTCTGCATCAGCATGCAGCAGGGCGTGTTGTCTGCATCTTCGGGTGCGGCGGCGACCGGGATAACGGCAAGCGGCCGATGATGGCGCGGGTTGCCGAACAGTTTGCCGAGGCCGTGGTGGTCACCGATGACAACCCGAGAACCGAGCCTTCGCAGCAAATCATCGAACAAATTTGTCAGGGTGCGGAACACCCGCAGGCACTGACCGTCATACCCAACCGTGCGCAAGCCATCGCCAGTACGATTGCGGCAGCGCGGCCCGGCGATGTGATTCTGCTCGCCGGCAAGGGTCACGAGAATTACCAGGAGATTGACGGAGTGCGTCACCCCTTCAGCGATAGTGAACAGGCCAGCCTCGCGCTGCAGCATTGGGAGGCCGCTCATGCTTGATGCGTTGCGTCTGTCCGATCTGCTCAAGCCGCTGGCCGCCACCCTCAACGGGGTGGATACCCATTTCGACAGCGTCAGCATTGATGCCCGCAAGGTTGCCAGGGGCGGCCTGTTTGTTGCGCTGCCCGGCAGCCGCAGCAATGGCCACGACTTTGTCGCCCAAGCCCGCGAAAACGGCGCTGCAGCGGCCATGGTCGAATACCTTGTCGATGATCCGCTGCCGCAATTGCTGGTGCACGATTGCCAACTGGCTCTGGGCCAGCTGGGCGCCCTGGTGCGCGATCAGTTCCGCGGCACCGTGATCGGCATTACCGGCTCCAGTGGCAAGACCACGGTAAAGGAAATGCTCGCCGCCATTTTGCGTGAGTGCGGGCCGGTACTGGCCACCCAGGGCAATCTGAACAACGAACTTGGCGTGCCGCTGACCCTGCTGCAGCTTGATGCCGAGCACCGCTTTGCGGTGATCGAGATGGGCGCTGCGCAGGTGGGCGATATCAACTACACCATGGGGCTGGTCAAACCGCAGATCAGTGTGCTGACCAACGCCGGCATGGCGCATGTTGGCCGGTTTGGCAGTCCGGAGAGCATTGCCAGGGCCAAGGGCGAGATCGTCAGCGCGCTGCCCGATGGCGGTCAGGCCATCCTGAATCTGGACAGCCCCTGGTTCGAGCAGTGGTATCAGTTGCTCGGCAGCCGACGTACCGCATGCTCGTTCAGCCTGAAGAATCCGACTGCACAGCTGCGCGCCGAAGAGGTCGAGATCGACGCCACCGGATGTCCGCACTTCAATCTGGTGACCCCGGTCGGCGTGGTCCCGGTTCGTCTGCAGTTGCGCGGGGAACACAATATTGCCAATGCGCTGGCAGCGGCGGGCGCGGCACTGGCGGCAGGTGCGCCACTGGATGCGATCGCCCGGGGTCTGCTGTCGCTTGCGCCGGTGGCGGGGCGCGGCAACTGGCTGAACGGCATTGGTGGTGCACAAATCATTGACGACGCCTACAACGCCAACCCGGCGTCTGTGAAGGCCGCCATTGATGTGCTGGCCAGCCTGTCCGGTCGGCGTCTGCTGGTGCTGGGCGATATGGGCGAGCTGGGCGAATGGGCCGAGCAGAGTCATCGTGACGTTGGTCTGCATGCACGTGAGCGGGGCCTGGACGGGCTCTATGCGACAGGCAGGCTGTCTGCGCTGGCGGTGGGCGCATTCGGTGCCAACGGCCGGCTGTTCGATAGCCGCGAAGCGCTGATCGATGCCATCAAACAGGATCTGGATGCCAACACCCGTGTGTTGGTCAAAGGCTCGCGCAGTGCGGGCATGGATGTAGTGGTCGCCGGCCTTCTGGCCCCGGCGGACGCGCACGACAACGATAACGGGGCCAGCTGATATGTTGCTTTTACTCGCCGAATTCCTCCAGCAGTACTACTCCGGCTTTGCTGTATTCCAGTATCTGACGCTGCGCGGCATTCTGGGTGTGCTGACGGCGCTGGCGATGGCGCTGTTTCTGGGGCCCTGGATGATTCGTACGCTGCAGATTCGGCAGATCGGCCAGGCGGTGCGCAATGACGGTCCGCAGTCGCACCTGTCCAAGAAGGGCACGCCAACCATGGGCGGCGCATTGATTCTGGTTGCCATCGGTGTCAGCACTCTGTTGTGGGCAGACCTCAGCAATCTGTATGTCTGGGTGGTACTGGGCGTTACCTTCAGCTTTGGTGCGGTTGGCTGGGTGGACGACTATCGCAAGGTGATCGAGAAAAATTCGCGCGGCCTGCCTTCGCGCTGGAAGTATTTCTGGCAGTCGGTATTCGGTCTGGCTGCAGCTGTAGTGCTGTATATGGCAGCCAAGACACCGGTCGAGACCACCCTGATCGTCCCTTTCTTCAAGCAGGTCGAGTTTCAGCTCGGGGCGCTGTTTGTGGTGCTGACCTACTTCGTCATTGTCGGCTCAAGCAATGCAGTCAACCTGACCGATGGCCTGGACGGGCTGGCGATCATGCCGACGGTCATGGTGGGCGGTGCGCTGGGCATCTTTGCCTATCTGTCAGGTAACGCGAAATTTGCCGAGTATCTGCTGATCCCCTATGTGCCGGGTGCTGGCGAGCTGATCATCTTCTGTGGCGCGCTGCTGGGCGCCGGTCTCGGATTTCTCTGGTTCAACACCTATCCGGCTCAGGTTTTTATGGGCGATGTCGGCGCGCTGGCGCTGGGTGCAGCGCTGGGTGTGATTGCCGTGATCGTCCGGCAGGAAATCGTCCTGTTCATCATGGGCGGCATTTTTGTGGTGGAGACGCTGTCGGTGATCGTGCAGGTAGCGTCGTTCAAACTGACCGGTCGCCGGGTGTTCCGAATGGCGCCCATTCACCACCACTTTGAACTCAAGGGCTGGCCGGAGCCGCGCGTCATCGTGCGCTTCTGGATCATCACCGTGGTACTGGTGCTGATCGGTCTTGCCACCCTGAAACTGCGTTGAGGAGCAGAGCGTGTCTCTGATTACCACGGACAAAAAACGGATTATCGTCGGGCTCGGCAGCAGCGGGCTCTCGGTCGCCCGTTATCTGGCAGGTCAGGGCCTGTCCTTTGCCGTGGCCGACACCCGCCAGAATCCGCCGGGTCTGGAGCAGCTCAAACGCTTTGCCCCCATGGCTGATCTGTATCTGGGCGAGCTGGACGAAAACCTGCTGAGCAGCGCAGACGAGCTGATCGTCAGCCCCGGTATCGCACTGGCCACACCGGCACTGCAGACGGCGGCCAAAGCAGGCGTTTCCATCGTTGGTGATATCGAGCTGTTCGCGCGGGCGGCCAAGGCGCCGATCGTTGCGATTACCGGTTCCAATGCCAAGAGCACGGTTACCACACTGGTGGGTGAGATGGCGCAGGCGGCGGGCGTGAAGGTCGCCGTTGGCGGCAATCTGGGCACGCCGGCGCTGGATTTGCTGGATCAGGATGCCGAGCTTTACGTGCTGGAACTGTCGAGCTTCCAGCTGGAAACCACCGACCGTCTGAACGCGCTGGTCGCTACCGTGCTGAACGTCAGTGAAGATCACATGGATCGCTACAGCGGTCTGCCGGCCTATCACATGGCCAAGCACCGGATTTTCCGCGGTGCGCAACAGGTGGTGATCAACCGTGATGACGCGCTGTCGCGGCCGCTTATTGCCGATCAACTGCCATGCCTGAGCTTTGGTCTGTCACGTCCCGACTTCAAGGGCTTCGGGCTGATTGAGCAGGATGGTCAGACCTGGCTGGCTTACGAGTTCACCGTACTGATGCCGGTCAGTGAGTTGCGCATTCGCGGTTCGCACAACCAGGCCAATGCCTTGGCCGCGCTGGCGCTGGGTCAGGCGGCTGGTCTGCCGATGGACGCCATGCTGCAGGCGCTGAAGGCATTCCCGGGGCTGGCGCACCGCTGCCAGTGGGTTGGCAGCCACGCCGGTGTCGAGTATTTCGATGATTCCAAGGCAACCAATGTGGGCGCGGCGCTCGCGGCCATCAACGGCTTTGCCGCGGACATGAGCGGCAAGCTGGTGCTGATCGCCGGTGGCGACGGTAAGGGTGCTGACTTTTCATCGTTGCGAGAACCGGTGGCAGCAAGCTGCCGCGCCGTTGTGCTGCTTGGCCGTGATGCCGAACTGATCGCCGCAGCACTTGACCCGCAGACCCGACTGGTTCGTGTTGCCTCTATTGAAGAGGCAGTAACCGCTGCGGCGGCATTGGCGGAGCAAGGCGATCTGGTGCTGCTGTCGCCGGCCTGTGCGAGCCTGGACATGTTCCGCAACTTTGAAGAGCGCGGTCGGCTGTTCGCCGAAGCGGTCGGGAGGTTGGGCGCATGAATCTGACCTTCAACCTGCGTGATGCCGCCGCGCCGCTGATCGGCGAGCGGCGCTTTGATATGGATATGCCGCTGCTGGTTGGCGCGGTCGCATTGCTGGCGTTGGGGCTGGTCATGGTTACCTCCGCCTCGATGGAAGTTGCGGCCGGCCGGCTGGGCAGTCCGCTGTTCTACATGAATCGCCAGATCGTGTATCTGCTGATCAGTCTGGTTGCCCTGGCCGTCACCCTGTCGGTACCGGTCGCGGTGTGGGAGCGCTTTCGCTTCATGCTGCTGTTCTTCGGCTTCGCCGGGCTGGTGGCGGTGCTGATTCCGGGCATCGGCCGTGAGGTCAACGGTAGCTGGCGCTGGATTGCGGTTGGCCCGATCAACGTACAGCCGTCCGAGCTGGCCAAGCTGTTTGCAGTGGTCTTTCTTGCCGGCTATCTGGTGCAGCGCAAGGATGAGGTCAAGCAAGAGTGGTTTGGCTTCTTCAAACCGTTCATGGTGCTGGGCCCGATGGCCTGCCTGTTGATCGTCGAGCCCGACTTCGGTGCCACCGTGGTGCTGATGGGCGCGGCCACCGGGATGCTGTTCCTCGGTGGTGTTGGTCTGTTCCGCTTCCTGCTGCTGTTCGGTTCGCTGGGTGCGCTCGCCGCGCTGGCGGTCTGGGCCGAGCCCTACCGTCTGCAGCGCCTGACCGGCTTCCTTGATCCGTGGCAGGACCCGTACGGCACCGGCTACCAGCTTACCCAGGCGCTCATTGCCTTTGGCCGTGGCGAGTGGTTTGGCGTCGGTCTGGGTAACAGTATTCAGAAACAGTTTTACCTGCCCGAAGCGCATACCGACTTCGTGTTTGCGGTGCTGGCCGAAGAACTCGGCATGATTGGCGCGCTAGCAGCCTTCGCCCTGCTGGTCTTTGTTGCGGTTCGCGGCCTGTATGTCGGTCTGGCTGCCGAGGCCAGAGGCATGCTGTTCCACGCCTATCTGGCCTATGGCCTGGCGATCATGTGGTGCGGCCAGATTCTGATCAACGTCGGCGTGAATATCGGCTTGCTGCCGACCAAAGGGCTGACCCTGCCGTTCCTCAGCTACGGCGGCAGCTCGCTGGTGGTGTGCTGTATTTGCCTCGGTCTGCTGCTGCGGATTGACTGGGAGCGTCGCCAGGCGGCACAAGGGGGCGGCCATGAGTAACAAGGTACTGGTCATGGCGGGCGGCACCGGCGGGCACGTTTTCCCGGCGCTGGCTTGTGCCCGCATGCTGCGTGATCAGGGCTACGAAGTGCACTGGCTTGGTACGCGCCGCGGCATTGAGGTGGACCTGGTGCCGCAGGCCGGCTTCCCGATCCATTACATCGATATTCAGGGCCTGCGCGGCAAGGGCAAGCTCGACCTGCTCAAGGCGCCGTTCCGTATTTTGCGGGCGCTGGGCCAGTCGCTGCGCTTGCTTGGCACGCTCAAGCCCGTTTGCGTGCTTGGCGCTGGCGGCTATGTTACCGGTCCGGGCGGGCTGGCAGCCTGGCTGCGCCGTATTCCGCTGGTCATCCATGAGCAGAATGCCGTGGTCGGCACCACCAACCGTTTGCTGGCCCGTTTTGCCGAGCGTCGCTGCGAAGGTTTTGCCGGCAGCTTCGCCGACGGTGCAAACCGTCGCAGTACCGGCAACCCGGTGCGCGACGACATTTTTGCTACCCCGCCGATGAGCTGGGATGGCAGCCGCCCGCTGCGCCTGCTGGTGCTGGGTGGCAGCCTGGGCGCTATGCCTCTGAACAACTTGCTGCCAAAGGCGCTGGCGCGGATCGAACCGGCTCAGCGCCCGCAGGTGGTGCACCAGTGCGGCAAGCAGCATCTGCTGATGGCGCGCGAAGCTTATGATCAGGCTGGCGTGCGCGCGGACGTAGAGGCGTTTATTGCCGATATGGCGGGTGCCTACGCCTGGGCCGATCTGGTGATTTGCCGCGCCGGCGCACTGACTGTCTGTGAGCTGGCTGCCGCAGGACGCCCGTCACTGCTGATTCCGCTGCCGCATGCCATCGACGACCATCAAACCGCCAATGCCCGCTATCTGGCCGACCGCGGCGCCGCGGTGCTGATGCCGCAGGCCCAGCTCGATGATGAGCAACTGGCCAACACCCTGATCAACTACATGAACAACTCGGAGCTGCTGCAACAGATGGCCGAACGAGCCCGTGAACAAGCCACCCCGAACGCGACTGCCGATGTGGTGCGCGCCTGTCTGGAGGTAGCCCGTGAGCACTAACAAGCGCAGTCAGGCAACCTTTACGCTGCCGGAGATGCGGCGCATCCGCAATATTCACTTTGTTGGCATTGGCGGCGTGGGCATGTGCGGCATTGCAGAGGTGTTGCTCAACCTCGGTTATCAGGTATCCGGTTCGGACCTGAAGCGCTCAGCCGTGACCCAGCGCCTGGAATCCTTCGGTGCGCGCATCGACATCGGCCATCGTGCCGAGAATGTGCAGGAGGCGGATGTGCTGGTGGTTTCCAGCGCGATCAATCCGCAGAACCCGGAAGTGGCGGGCGCCATCGAGCGCCGCATCCCTGTGGTGCCCCGCGCCGAGATGCTGGCCGAGCTGATGCGTTATCGCCATGGCATTGCGGTTGCCGGCACCCATGGCAAAACTACCACCACCAGTCTGATTGCCTCTGTGCTGGCGGCTGATGGTTTGAGCCCGACCTTCGTGATCGGCGGTAAGCTGACCGCCGCCGGCACCAATGCCCAACTGGGTGAAAGCCGTTATCTGGTTGCCGAAGCCGACGAGAGCGATGCCTCCTTTTTGCACCTGCAGCCGATGGTCGCCATCGTCACCAATATCGACGCCGACCACATGGCGACCTACGAGGGCGACTTCAACAAACTGAAGCGCACCTTCGTCGAGTTTCTGCACAACCTGCCGTTCTACGGGCTGGCAGTGCTGTGCATCGATGATCCGGTGGTGCGCGAGATTCTGCCGCAGATCAACCGTCAGGTGATCACCTACGGTCAGTCCGAGGATGCCGACATCCGCGCGGTAGAAATCCATCAGAAGGGTATGCAGACCTACTTCACCGTGCTGCGTGAGGGCCGCGAACCACTAAAGGTCTCGGTCAACATGCCGGGTGTACACAACGTGCTGAACTCGCTGGCGACCATTGCGGTGGCGACCGACGAAGGCGTTTCCGATCGCGCCATCATCGAAGGTCTGACCGGGTTCCAGGGCGTCGGTCGTCGCTTCCAGGTGCAGGGCAACTTCCAGTGGGGCAACGGCGAAGTAATGCTGGTCGACGACTATGGCCACCACCCGCGTGAGGTGGCTGCGGTTATCAAGGCGGTCCGTGCCGGCTGGCCCGAGCGTCGCCTGGTCATGCTCTACCAGCCGCACCGCTACAGCCGTACCCGTGATCTCTATGAAGACTTCGTTCAGGTGCTGGGCGATGCCAATGCGCTGTTGCTGATGGAGGTCTACCCGGCCGGAGAAGAACCGGTTCCGGGGGCAGACAGCAAGCATCTGTGCCGTAGCATTCGTCAGCGTGGTCAGCTGGACCCGATTTATGTCGAGCGTGATGCCGACGTTATGCCTCTGCTGGAAGCGGTACTGCAGCCTGGCGACATTCTGCTGACCCAGGGTGCGGGTGATATTGGTGGGCTCTCGGTCCAGTTGGCCGAGGCTCTTGGCAAGCGTGATACCGGAGGTAAGGCCTGATGGTCGATGTAGCTGACTTTGGGCGTGTAGCAGTGTTGTACGGCGGCAAGTCCGCCGAGCGTGCGGTATCGCTGAAATCCGGCGCGGCTGTGCTCGCTGCGCTGCAGAACGCGGGTGTCGATGCCTATGGCATTGATGCCGATGAGTCCCTGGCGGAGCAACTGCTGAGCCAGCGCCCGGATCGCGTGTTCATTGCGCTGCACGGGCGAGGCGGTGAGGATGGCAGCCTGCAGGGGCTGCTGGAGAGCCTGCAGATTCCCTATACCGGCAGCGGGGTGATGGCGTCTGCGGTGGGCATGGACAAGCTGCGTACCAAGCAGATCTGGCAAAGCATCGGACTGCCGACGCCGGCCTACGCGATGCTGCGCGGCGCCGAGCAGTGTGCCGGCATCGTCGAGCGCCTGGGCACGCCCCTGATCATCAAGCCGGTGCACGAAGGTTCCAGCATCGGTATGGCCAAGGCCGACAACCTGCAGCAGCTGCAGGCGGCCTGGGAAAGTGCGCGCAGCTACGACGACGAAGCACTGGTTGAACAGTGGGTGCAGGGTGCCGAGTTCACCGTTGCCATTCTGGATGGCAAGGCGCTGCCGCCGATTCGCTTGCGCACCCCGCACAATTTTTACGACTACGACGCCAAGTATCTGGCCAATGACACCCAGTACCTGTGCCCGTGCGGCCTGCCGTCCGAGCAGGAAGAACAGCTCAAGGCGATCAGCCTGCAGGCGTTCGATGCGGTTGGCTGTAAAGGCTGGGGTCGGGTCGACGTGATGCAGGATGAGCAGGGCAATTTTTATCTGCTGGAAGTGAACACCGTTCCGGGAATGACCGATCACAGCCTGGTGCCGATGGCTGCCAAGGCGACCGGACTGGATTTTGATGCGCTGGTGCTGGCCATTCTGGCCGGTACGCTGAACTGACGGATAACCCGATGCAGGCGATTCGCGACACACGCAACACCGCACCGCTATCGCGCCGTAAGGCCGGTGGGCGTGGTGCCGTGCGTGTGGCCCCGGCCCAGCCGAGGCAGTTGCCGCGTCTGCGTCTGCCGCGCCCCGACCTGGGCGGCCTGATTGGCCGTGCGCAGCACCTGCTCTGGCCGCTGCTGCTGGTCGCGCTCGGTATGGGGCTGTACGAACTTGGCAGCCGGTTGATGCCCCTGGCAGACCGGCCGATTGCACTGGTCAGCGTTGAGGGTGAGCTGCAGTACATCGATCGGGACGCCGTCCAGCAGGTGATACAGCCTTACCTGAGTGACAGCTTCCTCGGTATCGATCTGGCAGGCCTGCACGCAGATCTGCTGGCCATGCCCTGGGTAGCCGATGCGTCGGTTCGCCGGGTTTGGCCGGACAAGCTGGTGATTGCTCTGGATGAGCAGTTGCCGGTAGCCCGTTGGGGCGACAAGGCGTTGCTGAATAATGAAGGCAAGGCGTTTGAACCACAGGAGATTGCGCGTTTCAGCGAGTTGCCTCAGCTCAACGGCCCCGAGCGCTCCAAGCGCAAGGTGATGCGTCAGTACCAGCAGTTCAGCAGCCTGCTGCGTCCGCAGGGCATGGTGGTCAGCAAGCTGGAGCTGCGTGACCGCGGCAGCTGGTTCCTGACCACCGATGACGGTATGGAGCTGCTGCTGGGGCGGGACAATCTGGTGGACAAGATGCAACGGTTCATGACCATCGAGCAACTGATGCTCAGTGATCGTCGGGAACTGATCGCGCGGGTAGACCTGCGCTACAGCAATGGCATGGCTGTCGCCTGGCGTGATGTCGGCGAAGCTGAAAAAGCGGCGGAGTAACGGGAAGATTATGGCAAGCAAGCAGGGCAGCAGAATGATTGTGGGCCTGGATATCGGCACCTCCAAGGTCGTGGCGCTGGTCGGCGAGATCGGTGCGGACGGCACGCTGGAAATCGTCGGCATCGGCTCGCATCCTTCGCGCGGACTCAAGAAGGGCGTGGTGGTCAACATCGAGTCGACGGTGCAGTCCATTCAGCGCGCCATCGAGGAAGCCGAGCTGATGGCCGGCTGCCAGATCCACTCGGTCTATGCCGGAATCGCGGGTAATCACATTCGCAGTCTGAACTCCAATGGCATTGTTGCCATTCGCGATCGCGAAGTGGTCCAGGCCGATATCGAGCGCGTCCTGGACGCCGGCCAGGCCGTCGCCATTCCTGCTGACCAGAAGGTTCTGCATATCCTGCCGCAGGAGTATGTGATCGATAACCAGGAAGGTGTGCGTGAGCCGCTGGGCATGTCCGGCGTGCGCCTGGAAGCCAAGGTGCATCTGGTGACCTGTGCGCTCAACGCGGTGCAGAACATTGAAAAATGCATCCGTCGCTGCGGGCTGGAAGTCGAAGACGTGATCCTCGAGCAGTTGGCATCCAGCTACGCCGTGCTGACCGAGGACGAGAAGGAGCTGGGCGTGTGCCTGGTCGACATCGGTGGCGGCACTACCGACATCGCCATCTTTACCGAAGGCGCCATTCGCCATACCGCGGTGATTCCGATTGCCGGTGACCAGGTCACCAATGACATCGCCATGGCGCTGCGTACTCCGACCCAGTACGCCGAGGAAATAAAGATTCGCTATGCCTGCGCGCTGGCCAAGCTGGCCGGCCCGGAGGAAACCATCAAGGTGCCGAGTGTGGGTGAACGGCCACCGCGCGACCTGTCTCGCCAGGCGTTGGCGGAGGTAGTTGAGCCGCGTTACGACGAGCTGTTCACACTGATTCAGGCCGAACTGCGCCGCTCCGGCTTCGAAGACATGATTCCGGCCGGCATCGTCATGACCGGTGGCACCGCCAAGATGGAAGGTGCCATCGAGCTGGCCGAGGAGATTTTCCACATGCCGGTTCGCCTCGGTATGCCACAAGAATTCAAAGGGCTCACCGACGTGGTGCGCAACCCGATCTACGCCACCAGCGTGGGCTTGCTGCACTACGGCATGAAACATCACGGTGACCATGGCTCGCAGCCGAGTGAGAGCAACAAGACTCCGGTACTGGAGCGAGTGAAGAAGTGGTTTCAGGGCAATTTCTGATTGCGCTGTTGCAGTACTAGACCCGCCAAAGCGGGCATGACGCAGTAAACGAAACGAAAACGATACGAGTAGCTATTCAAGGAGAAAGGCCATGTTCGAACTGATCGATAACGTTCCTCAGAACGCAGTAATCAAGGTCGTCGGTGTGGGCGGTGGCGGCGGCAACGCGCTGCAGCACATGGTGGTGAACAATGTGGAAGGTGTTGATTTCATCTGCGCCAACACCGATGCCCAGGCACTGAAAAACGTCAGCGCGCGTACCGTGCTGCAACTGGGTTCGGGTGTCACCAAAGGTCTGGGTGCCGGTGCCAACCCGCTGATCGGCCGTGAGGCTGCGATTGAAGACCGCGAGCGCATTGCCGAGGTGCTGCAGGGCTCTGACATGGTATTCATCACCGCAGGCATGGGTGGTGGTACCGGTACCGGTGCGGCGCCGATTGTTGCAGAAGTCGCCCGTGAAATGGGTATCCTCACTGTCGCCGTCGTGACCAAGCCGTTCCCGTTCGAAGGTCGCAAGCGCCTGCAGGTGGCCGAAGAGGGTATTCGTGAACTGAGCCAGCACGTTGACTCGCTGATCACCATCCCGAACGAAAAACTGCTGACCGTGCTGGGTAAAGACGCCAGTCTGCTGGCCGCCTTCAGCAAGGCCAACGACGTGCTGCTGGGTGCGGTGCAAGGTATCGCTGACCTGATCATGCGTCCGGGTATGATCAACGTCGACTTCGCCGACGTGAAAACCGTCATGAGCGAAATGGGTATGGCAATGATGGGTACCGGCCACGCCAGTGGTCCGAACCGCGCCCGCGAAGCGGCCGAAGCGGCCATCCGCAGCCCGCTGCTGGAAGACGTCAACCTGATGGGCGCGCGCGGCATTCTGGTCAACATTACCGCCGGTCCGGATCTGTCGCTGGGCGAGTTCTCCGAAGTCGGCAGCACTGTCGAAGAGTTTGCCTCTGAAACCGCGACTGTTGTGGTCGGTACCGTTATCGATCCGGAGCTGCGTGACGAGCTGCGGGTTACCGTAGTTGCAACCGGTCTGGGTGCGCGTGAAAAGCCGGTGAAGGTCATCGACAATACTGCCGCAGCGCCTGCTCAGAGCGTCCAGCGTCCGGAAGCCGGTGCACCGAACTACCGCGATCTGGAACGCCCGACCGTCATGCGCAATCAGGCTCCAGCCGGCGCTGCTGCCGCGTCTCGTCTGACTCAGCCGGCGGATGATCTGGATTATCTGGATATTCCGGCATTCCTGCGTCGTCAGGCTGATTGAACTGGTCAATTGAAGGCATAGGGGTAATTGGTATTCATCAAAAGCTGACTTTGCTATGATGCACGCCAGTTTACTGAGAGTTTTTCGCAATCAGCGCGGAAGCAGGCAAGCATGATCAGACAACGCACATTGAAAAACGTCATCCGGGCCACTGGTGTGGGCCTGCATTCGGGTGAGAAGGTCTACCTCACACTGAAGCCGGCACCGGTGGACACGGGTATCGTGTTTCGCCGGGTTGATCTTGACCCCGTGGTCGAGATCCCGGCGCGTGCCGAATGTGTCGGTGAGACGACCATGTCCACGACCCTGGTAAAGGATGGCGCCAAGGTAGACACGGTCGAACACCTGTTGTCGGCAATGGCGGGTCTGGGTATTGATAATGCCTACGTCGAGCTGAGCGCGGCCGAAGTGCCGATCATGGACGGCAGCGCAGGTCCCTTTGTCTTTCTGATTCAGTCGGCCGGCATCGCAGAACAGGATGCCGCCAAGCAGTTTATTCGGATCAAGCGGGAAGTTACGGTAGAAGAAGATGGCAAAACAGCCACCTTTGTCCCCTTTGAGGGCTTCAAGGTGTCGTTTGGTATCGACTTCGATCACCCGGTTTTCCGTGGCCGCAGCCAGCACGCCTGCGTCGACTTTTCCAGCACCTCGTTTGTGAAGGAAGTCAGTCGCGCCCGTACGTTCGGGTTTATGCGTGACATCGAGTATCTGCGTTCGCAGAATCTGGCGCTCGGTGGCAGTGTCGATAACGCCATTGTGGTGGATGAGTATCGGGTGTTGAACGAAGACGGTCTTCGCTACGAAGACGAGTTCGTCAAACACAAGATTCTCGACGCAATCGGTGATTTGTACCTGCTGGGCAAAAGTTTGGTTGGTGAGTTCCGTGGCTACAAGTCCGGACACGCGCTGAACAACAAGCTTTTGCGTGCGCTGCTGGCAAACAAGGACGCGTGGGAACTGGTTACCTTCGATGACGCAGGTACCGCTCCAATCTCCTATATGCGTCCTGCCGCTGCTGTCTGACAACAGACATCGGCGACACTACTCGTTTCGTTTTATCTTTCGGCCGCCTTCGGGCGGCCGTTTTTATTGGGGCATCGCGCCGCAAGTGACGAGCTGCAAGCCGCAAGCCGCAAGCTTCAAGTTCCAACCCAAAGCCCAAAGCCCAAAGCCCAAAGCCCAAAGCCCAAAGCCCGTGTGTTGGGTCATAAGGTTTTATAACAGTCTGGATTTTTGGAAGGCGTGTGGCGCAATCAGCAAATCAGCCATGAGTCTCGCCAGCTAGCTGTCAGGGAGTAGGGCTCTTCCAAAGTCCGATGCTTCCACTCAAGCTTCTGGCTTGCAGCTTGCAGCTTGCAGCTTGCAGCTTGCAGCTTGGGCCTCGAGCCTGTCCCTGCGCGCCCAATCAGTGGCTTTCCGATTCGCCGTGGTGCCGCGCCAGGCGATTGAGCGCCGCTTTGAGTGCCGGGTCGCAGACATGCTCGGCAGTCTCTTGCAGGCTGTGACTGGCTACCTTTGAGCGCCTGATAGTGCGAACAGGTGGTGATTTCTTGACCAGAGGTGGTTGTACCTTGCAATGAATTTTCGTTAAGGTGGCGAATTCGTTGAAAGTCTGCAGGTCCCTGATCAGCCTTTTTTGCTGATAGCGCATCCGCGTAGCCCATTGACTGCTGGTCACTACCAGCTTCAGCACGCCGGTCTCGAACGAGGCAACGCGGCACTGTTCGCGAGCGGCGGGTTCGAGGCGCGACTGAAATAGGGCTTGCAGGCGTTCGAGTTGACGGGACTTCTCCAGCAGCGCGCGGAGCGTGCTGCTGGTTCTTAACAGGTCGGTTGGTCGACGTGCGTCCAGAGGATGGAATGCCATGGGGTCGCTATCAGTCAGGAGTGATGGAGCGGTCATCCTATCAGAACCGCCGTCAGGAATGTTTGGGGTAGTTATTTGAACATCATTATTCTTACCGGGCGCAATGGCGCATCGCGCACGCTGACCCTGGGAGCGCCCTGGGTGTTTGCTGGCGTGTCCCTGTTGCTGGCGTTGCCACTGGTTGCGTCGCTGATAACCTGGCAGTTGATGGCGGGTGGATCGCCTGAGTTGGCTGCTGCTGAAAACCAGATTCCGCAGTGGCAGCAGGTTCTGCAGGACTATGACACAGACCCGCTGGTCGAAGATGACGGCACTCAGGCGCAGATCGAACGCATGAGTCAGCAGCTTGCCCGTCTGCAAATGCGCCTGACCCGTCTGGATGCGCTGGGTGAGCGACTGACCGAGTTGGCTGATTTCAATGATGGCGAGTTCGATTTTGGTTCGGAATCCGAGTTCGAATTCGGCATCGGTCTGGATCCGGGGACCGGTATGGGTGGTCCGGAACTGCGCGATGACGATCTCTCCTTCGAGGCGCCATCCGATCTGCAGGGGCTGATCGAGCAGTTGTCGGCCCGGGTTGACGACAGGACCCAGCAGTTGCAGCTGCTGGAAGACCTGATGGTCAGCCGGCAGACCGATGTGGATGCCATCCTCGATTTCGTTCCGGTCAGCGTTGGTCATGTATCATCGACCTTCGGGCGGCGTACCGATCCGATTACCGGGCGCCTTTCAATGCATAACGGACTCGACTTTGCAGCGCCGCGCGGGACGCCGATTCATGCGCTGGGCGCCGGTGTTGTGACCTTTGCCGGGCGTAATGGCGCTTACGGCAATATGGTCGAAATCAATCATGGCGGCGGTTTGAAGAGCCGCTACGCGCATGCCTCTGTGCTGAAGGTCAGCAAGGGTGATCTGGTACAGAAGGGGCAGGAGATCGCCGGGGTGGGTACCACTGGCAGGTCTACCGGTCCGCATCTTCATCTCGAAGTCTATCGCAACGGCATGGCGGTCAATCCTGCCCGCTTCCTGGCGTTGAAATAACCTCCCCTGACCCTCTTATAGGTTGCCTGTCGAAGGCATTTTCGACTGGCGGCCGCCTCCGCCGCGCGGTTTAATGTGCGGCAGAAATCAGAGTAGAATGCCGTTTTCGGGCTGGTCCGGCAGCATGGGACTGGACACGCCACTCATCACATGGATATCTAAGTCGATTATGTTTGCGCCGTTAATGAAAAAGCTGTTTGGAAGCAAGAACGACCGTGAATTGAAGCGAATGGGTAAGGTTGTCGCTGCGATCAACGCCCTCGAAGAAAGCTTGAATGCACTGAGTGATGAACAGCTGAAGGCGAAAACAGACGAGTTCAAGCAGCGCCTGGCCGCTGGCGAGACGCTGGATGCGCTGTTGCCGGAAGCCTTCGCCGTCGTGCGTGAGGCTGGTAAACGTGTGATGGGCATGCGCCACTTTGATGTCCAGCTGATCGGTGGTATGGCACTGCACGAAGGCAAGATTGCCGAGATGAAAACCGGTGAGGGCAAGACCCTTGTTGCCACCTTGCCGGTTTATCTCAATGCGCTGGCCGGCAAGGGCGTTCATGTAGTGACGGTGAACGATTACCTGGCCAACCGTGACGCCAACACCATGCGTCCTTTGTACGAGTTCCTGGGCATGACCGTGGGCGTGGTCGTACCGATGCAGGACCCGGAGCACAAGCGCGCTGCCTATCGCTGTGATATTACCTACAGCACCAACAACGAGCTGGGCTTCGATTACCTGCGCGACAACATGGCGTTCCGGCTGGAAGACAAATTCCAGCGTGAGCCGTTCTTCGCAGTGGTGGACGAGGTCGACTCCATCCTGATCGACGAGGCGCGCACGCCGCTGATCATTTCCGGCCCGGCCGAAGACAGCTCGCGCATGTATGCCACCATCAATAAACTGATTCCCCTGCTCAAGCGCGGCAAGTTGCCGGAGGAAGGGGAAGAGGGCGTTGAAGGTCACTACCTGATTGATGAAAAGGCTCGTCAGGTTGAACTGACAGAAGAAGGTCACCAGTTTGTTGAGGAGCTGCTGGCACGTGAAGGCATGCTCAACGAGGGTGACAGTCTGTATGCGGCCCAGAACCTCGGCCTGCTGCATCACGTTCATTCGGGCCTGCGTGCGCATACCCTGTTCCATCGCAACGTTGAGTACATCGTGCAGAACAATCAGGTTCTGCTGGTTGATGAACACACCGGCCGCACCATGCCCGGCCGCCGTCTGTCCGAGGGTCTGCACCAGGCTATCGAAGCAAAGGAAGGGCTGCAGATCCAGGCCGAAAGCCAGACTCTGGCTTCCACTACCTTCCAGAACTACTTCCGGCTGTATCCCAAGCTGTCTGGTATGACCGGTACCGCTGACACCGAAGCGTTCGAATTTCGTCAGATCTATGGTCTCGACGTGCTTGTTATCCCGACCAACAAGCCGATGGTGCGCAAGGACTACAACGATCTCGTCTATCTCAGCATCGAGGAAAAGTTTGCCGCCATCGTTACCGACATCAAGCACTGCATGGAGCAAGGTCGCCCGGTGCTGGTGGGTACGGCATCCATTGAGTCGTCCGAGGTCGTAGCCAACCTGCTGACCCGCGAGAAGGTGCCGCACAAGGTTCTGAACGCCAAGTTCCACGAGAAGGAAGCGGAAATCGTTGCTCAGGCTGGCCGTCCCGGTGCCGTGACCATTGCTACCAATATGGCTGGTCGGGGTACCGACATCATCCTGGGTGGCAACTGGGAAGCGGAAGTGGCTGCACTGGAGAATCCGACCGAGCAGCAGATCGCCCAGATCAAGGACGAGTGGCAGCTGCGTCACCAGCAGGTACTTGAGGCCGGCGGTCTGCACATTATTGCCTGTGAGCGTCACGAGTCACGCCGTATCGATAACCAGCTGCGTGGTCGTGCGGGCCGTCAGGGTGACCCGGGGTCGAGCCGTTTCTACCTCTCACTGGAAGATAACCTGATGCGCATCTTCGCCTCTGACCGGGTGAAGAACTTTATGAAAGCACTTGGGATGGAGAAGGGCGAGGCGATCGAGCATCGCATGGTTACCAATGCCATCGAAAAGGCGCAGCGCAAGGTCGAAGGCCGCAACTTCGACATTCGCAAACAGCTGCTTGAGTACGACGACGTTGCCAATGAGCAGCGCAAGGTGATTTACGGTCAGCGTAACTCCATTCTGGCCAGCGAAAGTGTCGAAGAGACTATCAACGCGATTCGCCAGGATGTGGTCAATGATCTGGTCAGTGCACACATGCCGCCCGGCACCCTGCCGGAACAGTGGGATGTTGCGGGGCTGGAGCAGAGTATCGCTTCCGATCTGGGGCTGCACCTGACTATTCAGCAGTGGCTGGATGAGGATGAGCGCCTGAGCGAGCAGGGTGTTGCCGAGCGGGTACTGGAAGCGCTGGTTGCCGCTTACCGCGAGAAGGAAGAACTGGCTGGTGCCGAAGCGCTGCGTACCTTCGAGAAGCAGATGCTGCTGCGCGTACTGGACGACCTGTGGAAAGAACACCTGGCAACCATGGATCACCTGCGTCAGGGTATTCACCTGCGTGGCTATGCGCAGAAGAACCCCAAGCAGGAGTACAAGCGCGAAGCCTTCAATCTGTTCCAGGAAATGCTGGAAACGCTCAAGCGCGACACTATCCGCGTCCTCAGTCACGTCCAGGTTCGTCGCGAAGACCCGGCCGAGGAAGAGGCGCGGCTGCGCCGTCAGGCTGAAGAACTCCAGCGTCGCATGCAGTTCAAGCACGAGGAAGTGAACGCCGTTGCCGATGCTGCCGGGGATCAGACTGGTGAACCGGAGCAGGCAGGTACCGCCGCGCCCGTTACCCGTGAAGGCCCCAAGGTAGGCCGCAACGATGCCTGCCCATGTGGCTCCGGCAAGAAGTACAAACATTGCCACGGACAAATTAGCTGAGCCTTTGGCTCAGCAGCTTCAAGCCTTAAGCGGCAAGCTACAAGCAAAACCCGCGCGTTATCGAACCGCGCGGTGTTTGAGCCAATTAATAGCGGCAGAGTTTGCAAGAGTGCTTGACGGCCGCGCCGCCCGGCCTACCATTGCTTGCAGCTTGTAGGGGGCGGCCATCCGCCTTGCAGCTTGCAGCTTGCAGCTTCTATTTATCTCTTTTCTGGAGTTGTTGATCATGCCTGTCGGTCTTGGCCCGTTGCCTGTGCTGTACCCTGTTCCCGGTTTTCGTCTTGGTATTGCTTCTGCGGGCATCAAGCGGGCCGGTCGCAAGGACGTGGTCGTCATGGAGGCGGCAGAAGGCTCTGCGATTGCCGGCGTGTTCACGCTCAACGCATTTTGCGCCGCACCGGTCACCCTCTGCCGTCAGCGCATGGGCAATGCTCCGCGGTATCTGCTGGTCAACACCGGCAACGCCAATGCCGGAACCGGCAAGCCCGGCATGGCGGCAGCCGAGCGCACCTGTGAGGCACTGGCCGGTCTGGCTGGCGTTTCGCCCGAGCAGGTTTTGCCGTTCAGCACCGGCGTGATTGGCGAGCTGCTGCCCGCCGACAAAATTATTCCTGTGCTGCCGGCAGCCCTCGAAAACCTGTCCGAAGATAACTGGGCGGTCGCTGCCGAAGGCATCATGACAACCGATACCCAGCCAAAAGGTTGCAGCCGGCAGATTCAGATCGGCGGTCAGACCGTGACCATCACCGGTATCTCCAAAGGCGCCGGGATGATTCGTCCAAACATGGCTACCATGCTGGGGTATGTTGCTACCGATGCGCCGGTTGCCCAGCCGGTACTGCAGGCGCTGCTGCGTGAAGCCGCAGATCTGTCGTTCAACCGTATCACCATTGACGGCGACACCAGCACCAACGACTCCTGCATGCTGATTGCGACCGGCAAGGCCGCCATTGCGCCGATCGACAGCACTGAGGCGGCGGGTTACGCCGAGCTGGCCGCAGCGATCAAGGACGTGCTGCTGGTGCTGGCCCAGGCCATCGTTCGTGATGGTGAGGGCGCAACCAAGTTTGTCACTGTTCAGGTCAACGGCGGCGGCAATCGCAACGAGTGCCTGGATGTCGCCTACGCTGTCGCCCACTCGCCCTTGATCAAGACTGCGCTGTTTGCCTCTGACCCGAACTGGGGGCGTATTCTGGCGGCTGTAGGCTATGCCGGCGTACCGGAACTGGATGTCGAGAAAATAGACGTCTACCTGGATGATGTCTGCATTACCCGTCAGGGTGGCCGCGCGCCAGAGTACGTTGAAGAGCAAGGTGCCCGCGTCATGGCGCAGGAAGAAATCACCATACGTATCGAGCTCGGTCGTGGAGACGTCAGCGAGACGCTTTGGACCACGGATCTGTCCCACGAATACGTGCGGATCAACGCCGAGTACCGCACCTGAGCTAATCGTCTCCCGCGCAGGTGTCGGCTGTCAGGTACGCCGACTCGCTGCGTAATCTGCCTACCCGGTTGATGACCAGTCGTCGACCGGGTCGGGTCAGATCTGCCGGGCACAGGTGCAGCGTGCCGGCAAGAAAACCGCCATCCAGCCGTTCCGATTCTCCCAGCGGGTTGTAGCGCAGGTAACGGGCCAGCTCTCCGGTAGCACTGATCTCCGCCAGACCGGCGGCATGATCCTCCTGCAGAAGCTGTTCTTCGGTATCAGGCAGACCGTTGCGGTTCTCATCTACGTATACCCGCCAGCCGGCGTTCCAGTCGCCGTCCGTCGGCGCCATCACCACCGCCACATTGCCCGAGATCGCCGCCTCACGTGCCAGACGAATACTGGTGGTCAGCCGGTCGGCCGCGCCATCGAGCCGACGTTGCTCAATCAGCCGGCCAAGTGATGGCGTGCCCAGGCTTATAAACAGGCCGAGGAGTGCGATTGCGACCAGCAGCTCGATCAGACTCAGGCCGCTGTTGCGCCTCCGTCTGGCGCCGCGGGTTACTTTTGTATTGGTTTCCATACCTGTCATCCCGGTTATTTGACCGGCCATCGTCCGGGTCGTGACGTTGACCTTCGCCCTTTTTATAGTGCAGGTCGTACTAGGAGGGTTCTTTGGATGAAATGTGTGAAGGGTTTCACCTTGATTGAACTATTGATCGCCCTGGTGGTGGCTGGCGTGATCCTCGGGCTAGCAGTACCGAGCATGCGCACCATGATGGCGAACAGCTCACTCAGGGCAACCACCGCCGACTTGGCATCAGCGCTGGGGGCGGCAAGAATGCAGGCCCTCAGCATGCGCGCCGACGTGACTGTCAGTCCTGCCGCAGGAGGCTGGGGAAATGGCTGGACTATCGATTACCCCGCCTCATCCAGCGAGCAGGACAAAACCTATACGCCTGAGGATGGTGTAACGGTTGATCGTGAGGATGATTCAGCCGGCCTGACGTTCTCTGCCCAGGGCGGTATTGCAGGCGGCAGTGCCGAGTTCTCTGTGTGTTCGGCTGATGCCAGCCCGGTAAAGGGATTCACTCTTGAACTGTCCTTTCTGGGCAAAGTGACCCAAACGGAGAAGGGAGATTGCCCATGAATTGCGCAGCCGTTAATGCGCGCCGTCAGCGCGGAGTCGGAATGCTCGAGGTGCTGGTTGCCTTGCTGATTGTTGCGTTTGGGGCCCTTGGGTATGCGGGTTTGCAGCTTACCGCGCTGCGCAACAGCGGTGACGCCAATCATCGCGCCCACGCAGCGATGATTGCCCAGGACGCGATTGAACGCATCAAGGCCAATCCGGCTGAAGCGGAGTATTACGCGAACTCTACCAATTGGCCCGAGAGTGCGGTTGGCGAGAGCGGGGGGCCTGATGACTGGAAGGGCTGCATGACCAGTATCTGCGAATCCGATGAAATGGCCATCTGGGATATCAAGCAACTGGTCTGGGCTGCATCGTTCAGTTTGCCCGGCGGGCGAGTGATGGCCCTGGACTGTGCATTCAACTCGCTGGGTTGTGTGGTTGTCAGCTGGGAAGATCAGGAGCCGTCTCAGTGCATCAGTAATACCGGTATCAATACCGCAGATGACAGCAAGTGTCTGGTCATGGAGATATCACTATGAAGCGCACCCAGACGGGCTTCGGGCTTATCGAATTGATGGTTGCACTGGTGCTCGGGCTGATCGCCAGCGGCGTGGCCATGCAGCTGTTGCTGGTCAACAACCAGACCTTTGCACACCAGCGAATGGTTTCCTCGCTGGAAGAAAATGGCCAGTTGCTGCTGCGCTACATGATGTCGGACCTGCGCCAGGCAGGTCGTGGCACATCCACGGACGGCACCATTGCTCCAGTCATTATGGATACCGCATTGCCGGTTCACTCAACCAATGGTGCCAGTGGCGGTAATGACGAGCTGGTCATACGCTACTTCGGTCTGCGTGACTGCCAGGGTACAGGAAACGGTACCGAGCAGGACATCACCAACCACTACTTTGTCAGTGATGAGGGCGTGCTGTCTTGTACCGGAAGCCTGACCCCCGGAACAGCAGTAGCGGAGCTAATGGAAGGTGTCGAGAGCTTTCAGGTGCAGTACGGCATTGATACTGACGCAAACGGCGAGCCCAATGTGACGCAATATGTCAATGCCGGTAGTCAGGGAAGTAACCCGATTGTGGCCATCCGCTTTGCCATCCTAATTGCCGGTGATGGCAACTCTCAGGTTGATGCTACCGCATCAACTTTCTACCTGGCAGATGAGGTAATCAGCATCGCGGCCGATGCGCGACTGAGAAAGGTCTTCGGGTCAACCGTGATGATACGCAACTACGACTGGGACGGTGTGTGATGGCGACGACGCTGAAGGGTGGAAAACAGCGCGGCATAGCGTTGGTTGTAGCCTTGCTGGTGCTGCTTATGGTGTCTGTGCTTGGGCTGTCAGCGATGCGCGCCAGCGTCTTCTCGGCCAAGGTGGCCACCGGGGTGCAGTCAGATGTGATGACGTTCGAGGCGGCAGAGAACGCGATTGTCAGTACATACGATGCCCTGACGGCTCTGGATAACGAACAGCTTTATACCGCCGTAGATGGCAAGCCGGCAGAATATTGCATGAAGTCATCCGGGATAGCCGAAGGCGCCTGCGGCTCCACCGACGCCATGGACGTACGTGGGTTGCTGCAAGCAGGTTCGTTCAGTTACCTGGACGGCTTTAGCCCTATTGCCGGCTCGCAGGTCAGCTCTACTGGTGGTGCAGGGATATTTGTGGACTACCGGATAAATATGCTGGGTGAAAGTGAGATGGCGACTTATCGCATCGAAAACCATCACCTGCAGGAAACGCTCAAGCGCGGTATCAAGCCCGGCGCTGAGATCAATTAGGGAGAGCGTGCACATGATCAATCTGAAAACAGTATTGCGCACCCGACTGCTGGCATGCTGCCTGGGTCTGGTAATCCCGGTGTTCGCCAACGCGGATGATACAGAGATTTATTTTGCCCGGGCAAACGCGGCGAACGAACAGAATACGCCGAAAGCCAACGTGCTGATTATGCTGGATACATCCGGCTCCATGCGTAACTGCCGCACTGGTACGGGTAGTAACTGGTGTTCTGACATCGAGAATCGACGTATCACGCTGTTGCATGAAGCAATGAAGCAGATCATTGCGGATGCACCAAATACCGTCGAAATCGGCTTCGGGCGCTTGCGTGGCAGTTCCGGTGGGCAAATTCTATTACCCGTAATGCCGGTTAACGATGTGACCAGACCCTATTTTCTGAGCGCGCTGGATTCGATAAATGGCGGCCAGAATAACGCTTATCCCAGTAGTAACGCGCAGCCATCAGGCAGTACGCCGACAGCTCTTGCTTTTGACGATATGGCGGACTACATGCTGGGCCGTAGAAACAGGACGGGCGTTTCCTACTCCAATTCTGGCAAGTTGTGTGTAAGCAACGCTCCCGACCAGGAGATTTGTCGCGATGAAGTGCAATGGTCTCCACCAGTTGAGGTGACTTACTGCGATCCTGCTGTGGCAGGCTGTACCCTTAATACCACTTGGGATAACACAAGCTGGTGCGACACCAATAGTCCAGATTGCAGACTGACTGCTTGGAGTGCTTGGAGTTGGAGGAATTCATGTGGCCCAGTTAGTGAAGTTTGTCAGCAACAATCAGTCTGGTGGTGGACTGAGTATCGTACTCGTAACTACCAAGAGCGTAATGATATTTACGAGTTAAGTGAGCAGTCGATTGTGCAGGTTTGTGAAACTGTCGAGGGTGGCTGTGATGAGGAGCGCGCAGTGGTTGACGGGAACTACTTTGTATCACCTGTTAATACCGCCAACCAGTGCGAGTCGAATCACATTATTCTATTTACAGATGGTACCCCTTCTGGCGATGATCCTTCAGATGTCGGACTGGTTACCTGTAATAACAACTCGTACAACTGCCAGGTGCGAATTGCATCTCATCTGAACTCGAACGGTAATAGTCTGAATACCCCTATCAAAACCCACAATATTGGCTTGTATATGGGCGAGTCGACGCTCGCCAATATGCAGGCAGTATCTACTGCTGGTGGCGGCGAAACGTACGACTCTGACAGCGCAGAAACCTTGTTGGAAGCCTTCCAGGAAACCCTCGATCTGATCGACGAAGACGCTCGGTCCATCTCGGCCCCCGGCGTGGCGGTGAATGCCATGAACCGTTTTCAGCATCTGGATCAGCTGTACTATTCGGTTTTTCAGCCGTTCGAAAGCAGCTACTGGAACGGCAACCTGAAGCGCTATCAAGTGGTAGATGGCGAAATTCGTGGTCAGAATGGCTACGCGGTTGATCCGGCTACCGGGTATTTCCGTACCGGCTCCCAGAGCATGTGGAGCTCAATGATCGATGGCCCGGATGTTACCAAGGGCGGCGCGCGCGAGCAGGTAGGTACTCGTAAGCTGTTTTACACTACATCGGTCGGAGGGACTCTGCGACAGATGAACTGGAGCAGTACCAGTACTCCCAGCAATGCTCAATTGGGGCTGGGAGCCTCTGCGACATCAGCGCAGCGCACCGCTCTGCTGAGCGAGCTCGAGAGCATGTGGGGTGATCCGCTGCACAGCGTTCCTGTTATGGTCAATTACGGTGAGGACGCGGAAAACAACTACGTATTCGTCTCGACCAATGGCGGCATGCTGCATGCAATTGATACCGAAGACGGGTCAGAAGCCTTTGCCTTTATGCCGTACGAGATTCTGCAGAAGGCCAATCTCTACACTACCAGCCGTCCTCCACTAAGGGTAAACAATACTCGTCAGACCTATGGGTTGGACGGCAGCTGGGTCGCCTGGCGCAAGGGTGGTGCCAACGCGATGGCTGAGCCGGAGTTCGTCTACCTGTATGGTGGCATGCGTCGCGGCGGGCGGAACTACTATGCTCTGGATGTGACCGACCCGACTGATCCTGAGATGCTCTGGCAGGTGAACAATAGCTCGGAGGACCTTGCCGGCCTTGGCCAGACTTGGTCGACTCCGACCTTGACCAGTGTGCCCGATGGCAGTGGCAGCGAGGTGCCTATTATTGTGGTCGGTGGTGGTTACAGCCCGAACGACCACGACAACTATTCTGCCCTCTCTACCGGTGACGAGATGGGCAATATGGTCTACTTCCTCAATGCGCGCACCGGCGAGGTTGTGTGGTCAGCTGGTGGCCGAAACGATGCCGTCAAAACCGTCAACAGCATGAAGTGGGCTGTACCCAGCAGTATCGCCGTGGTCGACATCGACTTTGATGGCGTTGCCGATCATATGTATTACGGTGACCTCGGTGGTCAGGTTTTCCGTATCACTATCGAAGATGATGGTGATCATGGGGTTGAGCGAATCGCCAACCTCGGCGGGAACACAGGCTCGACCCGCAGGCGCTTCTATGAAGCTCCGGCTGTCGGTCTGGTCAAAGCCAATACCGGTAACGAACTCTATGTTGTTATCGGTTCCGGATACCGGGCGCATCCTCTGGATGAAACGACTACCGACGGGGTGTTTGTCATCAGGGATAGGACTGCTTTGAATCCCAGCGCTACCCAGGCGGAAGCGACCATCAGTAATCTGACCAATGTAACGGCTGGTGGCACGCCGCTGACAACTCAGCGCGGCTGGTATTACACCTTTGCCGAGACAGGTGAAAAGGCACTGGCGTCGCCGATTATTTTCAATAACCGGATTCTGTTTACCACCTATGCACCAACGGTAGATCAGGAGTACGACAATCCCTGTGCTGTCCGGTATGGGCGTTCCTACTTGCATACCGTTAATCTTCTGACTGCCCGCCCAGCGGCCCTGTCGGATGATTTGCCAGAGCCGACATCGCGTAGCCAGGAGCTTGAACAGTCAACGCCTGCACCAACGCCAACCCTCCTGGTTGACGATCAGGGAAGGGTGATTACCATCGTGGGTACTGAAGTCGTAGGCGAAGGCGCGCTGGGTGATCCGCGTCTGCGCAAGCGTCGCTGGATGCAGTTGCCGCCGGACGAGGCAAATACTATCCGCGAGGAGCATTCAGTGCAGGACACAGAGGGTGGGGAGTAAGTGAGCGTGCAAGTGATGTCTCGCAAAAGCAGGGGTTTCACCCTGATAGAAGTGATGATTGTGGTCGTGATCATCGGACTGCTGGCGGCTATTGCCTACCCTTCCTACACGGCATACGTCGAGCGCGGGTTGCAGCGTGAGGCGCAGGGGCAGATTGTGGAACTGGCCAGTGCGCTGGAGCGCTACCGCAGCAAGAACTTCTCCTATGGGGGGGCAACGGTTGCTGCGCTGGCCCCGGAGCTCAACGCAAACGTCAATTACGGGGTGCAGCTCACTATTCCGGCGGGTAACCAGACCTACCGAATTGTGGCGACTCCCAGGGGGCGGATGGCTGGCACCGATACGCTCACGTGGGACAGCGACGGCACGGCGTCCTGGGAATAGGTGGCATGCCCGGAGCGCCTAGCGGCGCTCCAGCAATACCCCTGATTCCATGTGATGGGTATAAGGGAATTGATCGAACAGGGCGCACCGCACTACGCGGTGCGTTTTTGTAAGTTCCTGCAGGTTTTCGGCAAGCGTTTCAGGGTTGCAGGAAATGTACAGGATGCGGCGGTAGCCTTTCACCAGTTCGAGCGTGGCCGGGTCAAGGCCGGCGCGCGGCGGGTCGACGAATACGGTGCCGAACTCGAAACCGCTCAGGTCGATGCCCTGAAGGCGGCGGAAGGGGCGCACGCCGGTCAGGGCCTGGGTGACCTCTTCGCTGGCCAGGCGGACCAGTGTGACGTTTTCCACAGCATTGATCTGCAGGTTTTCCTGAGCCGCACGAACCGAACTTTTTGCCAGTTCGGTCGCCAGTACTCGGCGGAAGCGGGTGGATAGCGGCAATGTGAAGTTGCCGTTGCCGCAGTACAGTTCGAGCAGATCGTCGTCGTTTTCACCTGCGGCATCCAGGGCCCAGCTCAGCATGTGCTGGTTCACTTCGCCGTTGGGCTGGGTGAAGCCCCCTTCGATTTGCTGGTAATGCCACTGGCGACCGGCCACATCCAATGTTTCCGTCACATGGTCCGTCTGCAGTACGCGCTTCTGGCCGCGGCTGCGGCCGATTAACTGCACTCCCAGTTGTTCGGCCAGTGCCCTGGCTGGTGCGTCCCAGCAGTCATCCAGCGGGCGGTGGTAACACAGGGTAATCAGTGCCTGGTCAGACAGGGTGGTCAGAAACTCGATCTGAAACAGCTTGCGGCCGAGCACGGGATCAGCCTTGCAGGCTTCGAGCAGTGGCATCATTAACGCGTTGATGCGGCGGCTGGCGATAGGCAGTTGCTCGATCAGGATCGGGCTGCGCTTGTCGCCCTGCTCGAACATGGCGTAATACGGCACCCCGGCTTCGTACCAGAGACGAAACTCGGCGCGCAGGCGGAAGTGCTCCCGTGCCGACTCAAACACGTCAGGCTCAGGGGCGCTGAAGGGCGCGAGCAATGCCTTGAGGCGCTCACGCTTTTCGTTGAGTTGCGCGTCGTACTGCTCGGGCTGGAATGCGGTGCTCATCAGTTGAACAGCGCCAGTTTGATCACGAACAACCCCGCCAGTATATACAGGCTGGGATTCAGGTCACGCCAGCGTCCGGCCAGGACCTTGATCAGCGTCCAGCTTATAAAGCCCAGGGCGATACCGTTGGCGATCGAGAAGGTCAGCGGCATGGCCAGTGCGGTTACCACGACTGGGGCCGCCTCGGTCAGGTCATCCCAGTTGATCTGCACCAGGCCGTGGGTCATCAGCACGGCGACGAACAGCAGCGCTGGTGCAGTCGCGTAGCCCGGTACCGCGGTGGCCAGTGGCGAGAAGAACATGCTGAGCAGAAACAGCAGGGCGACCACGCATGCGGTCAGGCCGGTGCGGCCGCCCGCGCTGATACCGGCAGTAGATTCGATGTAGCTGGTGGTGGTGGATGTGCCAAGCGCGGCGCCGGCCATGGTGGCGGTGCTGTCGGCCATCAGTGCGCGGCCCAGGCGCGGCATCTTTCCATCCGGCTCGACCAGGTTCGCCTTCTGCGCGACACCGATCAGGGTGCCGGAAGTGTCAAACAGGTCAACGAACAGGAAGGCGAAGATCACGCTAAGCAAGCCGACTTCCAGGGCGCCCTTGATGTCCAGTTCAAGGAAGGTGGGTTTCAGGCTGGGTGGCGCGGAGACGATGCCGTTAATGTGGCTCAGGCCGATGATGAAGCTGATGGCCGTGATCAGCAGAATGCCGATCATCACGGCCCCGGTGACCTTGCGATAGGCAAGGGCCACAATCACTGCAAAGCCTGCAGCAGCGAGCAGTGGTTCGGGTTTGCTCAGGTCGCCCAGAGCTACCAGGGTTGCCGGGTGATCAACGACCAGGCCCGCACTTTTCAGTGCGATCAGTGCCAAAAACAGGCCGATACCGGCGGCAATCGCCGAGCGCAGCGGCAGCGGGATGCTGTTGATGATCCACTCGCGGATGCGGAACAGGCTGAGCAGGAAGAACAGAAAACCGGAGAGAAAGACGGCGCCCAGCGCTACCTGCCAGCTGTAGCCCATCGAGCCGACAACGGTATAGCTGAAAAAGGCATTCAGGCCCATGCCGGGGGCCAGTGCAATCGGGTAGTTGGCCCAGAGCCCCATGACCAGGGAGCCGATGGCTGCAGCCAGGCAGGTCGCCACAAAGGCAGCACCGGGGTCAATGCCGGCGTCGGCCATCATCATCGGATTGACGAAGATGATGTAAGCCATGGTCAGGAAGGTAGTGACGCCGGCAAGTACTTCGGTGCGTACGTTGCTACCGTTTTCGCGCAGTTTGAACAGTTTTTCCAGCATGAGAGGCGGCTTTCCGGTCAGGAGGGCAGAAAGCGACGCATTGTAGCGGATTCGCGGCACCGGGTGAATTTTTGCCGACAATGTGTCAGGCTTGTCGGCCATTTTTTGCGGAGGCTCCCCATGAGCAACATGATTGATACCGACGAGAAACGCGTCAGCTACGGCATCGGCCGTCAGATGGGCGAGCAACTGCTGGCCAGCAATATTCCCGATCTGGCGTTGGAGCTGGTTGCGGCCGGCCTGAAGGACGCTTTCCAGCAGCAGCCCAGCCAGGTGCCTGAGGCAGAGCTGCAGGCGGCGTTCCAGGTGCTGCAGAGCAAGATGCAGGCCGCTGCTGAAGCCGCTGCGGCGCAAGCTGCACAGGCCGGCGTTGATTTCCTGGCCGAGAATGCCAAGCGTGAGGGTGTCATTACCCTGGAATCCGGTCTGCAGTACGAGGTTGTTACCGCCGGTACGGGTGCAACGCCGGACGCCAGTTCAACTGTTCGCACTCACTACGAAGGCACGCTGATTTCCGGTGAGGTCTTCGACAGCTCCTACAAGCGCGGTCAGCCGGCCGAATTCCCGGTTGGCGGTGTGATCGCTGGTTGGACCGAAGCCCTGCAACTGATGCAGGAAGGTGCCAAGTGGCGTCTGTATATCCCGTCCGAGCTGGCTTACGGCGCTCGTGGTGCGGGTAACAGCATTCCGCCGCACAGCGCGCTGATTTTCGATATCGAGCTGATCAAGGTTCTCTGATCGGTCTGGACGCGGTTCCGCGTCCAACCCGTTGCCGGGAGTGCGCCTAACCCCGATCCCTGCGCAGGGTCACGGCATGCCGTGACCGTAGGGTGGTAGCCGTGGGTGTCGGTACATCTGTTGGTTTATATGCGGCCGGTTTGCGGACGCGACATGTCGCGTCCCTACAGATGCATCGTATGACCACGGCACGCCGTGACCGGGCCACCCCGCTGGGTTTCAGGCGTGGCGCCCTCTGCACGGAGAGGGCCTGCAATTGCTTAGAAGCTGCGCTTGACTGCGAAACGAGCTAACTGCTCCAGGGAGTCGCGGTAGGTTGATGCCGGCAGGGCGTCGAGCAGTGCGACGGCGCGATCGGCGTGCTCCTGCGCGAGGCGTGCGGTGTAATCCAGAGCGCCGCACTCGGTGACGGCTGCGCGGATCGGCGTGATATCGTCCGTACCACCCTTTTGAATGGCGCTCCGTACCAGCGCGGCCTGTTCGGCGCTGCCGTTGCGCATCGTATAGATCAGGGGCAGCGTGGGTTTGCCTTCAGCCAGATCGTCGCCAACGTTTTTGCCCATTTCGGCGGCGTCACCGCTGTAATCCAGCAGGTCGTCCATCAGCTGGAATGCGATGCCGAGGGCGTCGCCATACTGGCGCAAGGCTTCGGTCTGTTCGCTGCTTGCCTTGCTGAGAATGGCGGCGCTATGGCACGCGGCTTCAAACAGCATGGCCGTTTTGCTGCGGATGACTTCCATGTAGGTGGCTTCGTCGGTATTTGAGTCACGCACCTTGGAAAGCTGCAGCACCTCGCCCTCGGCAATCACGTTGGTCGCGTTGGCAAGGATGCGCATGACGTCCAGCTCGCCGAGGGCAACCATCATCTCGAAGGCTCGCGAATAGAGGAAGTCGCCGACCAGTACGCTCGGCGCGTTGCCCCAGAGGGCATTGGCGGTGGAGCGTCCGCGGCGCATGTCGGAGGTGTCCACTACGTCGTCATGCAGCAGGGTGGCGGTATGCAGGAATTCAATGATGGCAGCCAGCTTGTGCTGGTCCGGACCGTGCGCATCGCAGGCTCTGGCGCTGAGCAACACCACCAGGGGGCGCAGACGTTTGCCGCCGGCGCTGATGATGTAATGGCCGATCTTTTCCACGAGGGGTACCCGGGAGTGCAGTTGGTCCAGGATCAGCTGGTTGACCGCAGCAAAGTCTCCGGCGACCGGCTCGTAGAAAGGCAACGTGCTCATTGATTGCAGAATTCCAGAAAAGGTTCCGCGGCATGCTAGGTTGCGGGCCCCAAGCTGTCAAGGAACGCGGGTTTTGCGCGCATTGTGGTACTTGCTTAATGTCGGACGGTTGAGTAAAATCCGCGCCCTGAGATAAAGCATCCCTGTTTTGACAATGGCAAGGTCGATTTCGATAGGCGAAGTCACTTGCAGCCATGCCAGCCAATAATCATTCCTCTAAAGCGCTGGGTGAGCAGGATTACGGAGAAAGCAACATGTACGCAGTCATTGTTACCGGCGGCAAGCAATACAAGGTCGCTGAAGGCGAGTTCCTGAAAGTAGAGAAACTGGACGCTGAAACCGGCGCTACCATCGAGTTTGACAAGGTTCTGCTGGTTGCAAACGGCGACGACGTCAAGATCGGTGCTCCGGTTGTTGAAGGTGCCAAGGTGACTGCAGAAGTCAGCGCGCACGGTCGTGGCGATAAAGTTCGCATCATCAAGTTCCGTCGTCGCAAGCACCACATGAAGCGTCAGGGCCACCGTCAGTGGTACACCGAAATCAAGATCACCGGCATCTCTGCCTAAGCTGATTCAGGAGAGTAAAGACTCATGGCACACAAAAAAGCAGGCGGTTCCACGCGTAACGGCCGCGATTCAGAATCCAAACGACTTGGTGTGAAAATGTACGGTGGCCAGGCCATCGTTCCGGGCAACATCATTGTTCGCCAGCGTGGCACCGAGTTCCATCCCGGCAAGAACGTCGGCATGGGCAAGGATCACACTCTGTTCGCCAAGGTCGAAGGTGTGGTCAAGTTTGAAGTCAAAGGCAAGTTCGGTCGTCGTTACGTCAGTGTCGTAACCGCCTGATAAGCCCCAGCTTCTGAAAAGCCCTGTCTTGCGACGGGGCTTTTTTGTTTGTAGCGTATCTTTTCCAATAGCCCGTCCCGCCTGGGAAGGGGAGATAAATGAAATTTGTTGATGAGGTAGCCATTACGGTCAAGGCCGGTGATGGTGGTAATGGCTGCATGAGCTTCCGTCGCGAGAAGTTCATTCCCAAGGGTGGTCCGGATGGTGGAGACGGCGGTGACGGCGGCTCTATCTACCTTGAGGCTGATCCCAATCTGAATACGCTGGTCGACTACCGCTATACGCGCCGCTTCAATGCGCAGCGTGGCGAGAATGGTCGCGGCAGTGACTGTACTGGCGCCAAGGGTGAGGACATGGTTCTCCCTGTGCCGGTTGGTACTACCGTGATTGATGCGGGGACTCAGGAAATCATTGGTGACCTGACCGAGGCTGGACAGCGTCTGCTGGTAGCGCAGGGTGGTTTCCATGGTCTGGGTAATACCCGGTTCAAGTCCAGCGTGAATCGGGCGCCGCGTCAGACTACGCAGGGTTCGCTGGGCGAGCTGCGTGATCTGAAGCTGGAGCTCAAGGTGCTGGCGGACGTGGGTTTGCTGGGTCTGCCGAACGCGGGCAAGAGTACCTTTATTCGCTCGGTTTCGGCGGCCAAGCCGAAGGTGGCTGATTATCCGTTTACCACCATGGTGCCGAATCTGGGTGTGGTCGATGTTGGGCAGTTGCGCAGCTTTGTGATCGCGGACATTCCGGGTGTTATTGCCGGTGCTGCTGATGGTGCGGGTTTGGGGACGCGTTTCCTCAAGCACTTGTCGCGCACGCGTCTGTTGCTGCATCTGGTCGATATGGCGCCGCTGGATCAGTCCGATCCGGTGGATGCGGTCGAAACCATTATTCACGAGCTGGGCAAGTTCAGTCCATCGCTGACCCTGCGTGAGCGCTGGCTGGTGCTGAACAAGTGCGATCAACTGCTGGAAGACGAGCAGCAGGCGATCCTGGATGATGTGGTCGAGCGTCTGGAGTGGGAAGGTCCGGTTTACGTTATTTCCGCCTCCGAGCGTCTGGGTACTGCGGAGTTGGCCAAGGATGTAATGAACTGGCTCGATGAGCGTGAGCATCGTCTGGTCGAGGATGAGGAATACGCTGCCGAGATGGCTGAGCTGGATCAGCGTATCGAGGATGAGGCGCGTGCCCACATCCAGGATCTGGATGATCGTCGCGCGCTGCGCAAGCAGGGTATTTCGGCGGATGATCTGGATGATGACGACGACGAGGATGACGAGGACGGTCCGGAGATCTTCTACGTCCACTGATTGCTTCGAGTTGTCAGGTGAAGAGTTCCGTGGCGGCCGCCGCTGCTGCCGCGGTTTGTCTTTGGCATTTTGTTGATGGGATCAGCATGCGTGAAAAGGTAACCGGGGCCCGTCGCTGGGTGGTCAAGATTGGCAGTGCGCTGCTGACCGGTGATGGACGTGGTCTCGATCAGGCGGCGATGGCGGTATGGGTTGAGCAATTGGCGGCATTGCGTGCCTCCGGTGCGCAAGTGGTATTGGTGTCTTCCGGTGCGGTTGCGGCCGGTATGAGTCGTCTTGGTTGGTCCGAGCGACCGAAGACGACTCATGACCTGCAGGCGGCTGCTGCCATCGGGCAGATGGGGTTGGTGCAGGCCTGGGAGTCAAGCTTTCAGCGTCACGGGCTGTCGACTGCCCAGATTCTGCTGACCCATGACGATTTATCTGATCGCAAGCGTTACCTGAATGCGCGCAGCACCTTGCGTGCGTTGCTGGACCTGGGCGTTATTCCGGTTATCAACGAAAACGACACGGTGATCACTGACGAGATCCGCTTCGGCGATAACGACACCTTGGGTGCGCTGGTAACCAACCTGGTCGAGGCGGACCTGCTGGTTATCCTGACGGATCGCGACGGCCTGTTCACTGCTGATCCGCGCAGCAATCCGAGTGCCGAGCTGGTGTCGTCGGCGATGGCTGACGATCCGGCGCTGGATGCGATGGCGGGTGGCAGTTCCGGTGCGCTTGGTCGGGGCGGTATGGCGACCAAGCTGCGAGCTGCGCGCCTGGCGGCTCGCTCCGGTGCGGCAACCGTAATTGTTGGCGGACGCATTGAGCGGGTGATTGATCGTCTGCATGCGGGAGAATCGCTCGGCACGTTGCTGCTGTCGGAGAAAGGCATGCTTGCAGCGCGCAAGCAGTGGCTGGCCGGGCATTTGCAGACGCGTGGTCGCCTGTTGCTGGATGCGGGTGCGGTCAGGGCGTTGCGTTCCGGCAGAACCAGTCTGTTGCCAGTCGGTGTGACCGCAGTTGAGGGTGGTTTCCGCCGTGGTGAGATGGTGGTCTGCGTGGGGCCTGACGGGCGCGAGGTGGCGCGCGGGCTGGCCAATTACGCGGCGCAGGATGCGGCGCGTATCGCCGGTAAGTCGACCGATGAGATCGCCGGCATCCTCGGTTACATCGACGATCCGGAGATGGTGCACAAGGACAATCTGGTCCTGGTGTGACCGGTGCGGCCACGGCATGCCGTGGCTCTGCATGGCTCAAGTCGTGCTGGTGCATGATATGGCGCGGCTGGATGTGTAACTCATTTGCTCGGCTAGTAGCCATCACCCGTCATTTAGTCACCACCGGTCATTCCTGCGCAGGCAGGAATCCGGTGATGCGTCAGCGCACGTATGGATCCTCGCCTGCGCGAGGATGACGGGGTGGTAGGGTGTCGGGCAGGCGCAGGGTAACGACATGTTGTGGCCGCAACCGCGCGCGCACCTGCACCAACCAACAGTGCACCAATAGCCCGTCATTCCTGCGCAGGCAGGAATCCAGTGATGCGTCAGAGTACGTACGGATCCTCGCCTGCGCGAGGATGACTGGGTGGTGGGGCTTTGGGCGGTCGTAGGGACGCGACATGTCGCGTCCGCAATATTGCGTATTTTCTGCGGGCACAAAAAAACCGGCCAAGGCCGGTTTTTTCATTCAGCAAGAACAGCGGTATCAGGCGGCTTCAGCCATGGCCTTGATGTGCGCGTTCAGGCGGCTCTTGTGGCGAGCGGCCTTGTTCTTGTTGATGATGCCTTTGTCAGCCATGCGGTCGATGACCGGAACAGCAGCGGTGTAGGCTGCCTTGGCTTTGTCGAGGTCCTTGGCATCAATCGCCTTAACGACGTTTTTGATGTAGGTACGGACCATGGAGCGCAGGCTTGCATTGTGGTTGCGGCGCTTCTCGGCCTGCTTGGCGCGTTTCTTGGCTTGAGGTGAGTTGGCCACCGTCTTGCTCCTCAGAAAATCTGGATGAATTAGGTACAAACAAGGCCGCGTACTATGCCGCCGGTCTTGCCGATTGTCAAGCCTGTATGGGCTTGCTTGAACGGCTGTGTTGACCGGTGGTCACAGTGGCCGATGGGGCAGCATTTTACACACGTGCGGCCTGACAAGGGCAAGTGCGCGCCGCTATGATGGCGCTTTTATTTTGGTGCCATATTTCATGTCTCAACCTGCTGCTCCTGAACCTGCTGCACCCAAGGCACCAAGCCTGCTTAGATCCGGCCTTGTGGTCAGCGTCATGACGCTGCTGTCTCGGGTGCTGGGCATGGTGCGAGACATCGTGGTCGCCGCCTATTTCGGTTCGCAGTCCGAAGCGGATGCGTTCTTTATTGCATTCAAGATTCCCAATTTTCTGCGTCGCCTGTTTGCCGAGGGAGCCTTTGCCCAGGCCTTCGTGCCGGTGCTCTCGGAGTATCGCACCAAGTTCACCCTTTCCGAGGTCAGGCAACTGGTTGACCGCGTGACCGGGACCCTCGGTCTGACGCTGGCCGGGATCACTGCGCTCGGGGTTGCCGGCGCGCCCGTCATCATCACCCTGTTTGCGCCTGGTTTTCATGGTGATGACGCCAAGCTGGCGCTGGCGACCGACATGCTGCGCATCACCTTTCCCTATCTGTTTCTGATTTCGCTGACAGCGCTGTGTGGGTCGATCCTCAACAGTTATGGTCGGTTCGCGGTTCCGGCGTTTACGCCGGTACTGCTGAACGTCTGCATGATCGGCGCGACCCTGTTCCTTACACCGTATTTTGCGCAGCCGATCATGGCGCTGGCCTGGGGCGTGTTTATCGCGGGTGTTGCCCAGCTGCTGTTTCAGTTGCCGTTTCTGGCGCAGATCAAGTTGCTGCCGGTGCCGCGGCCCAATCGCCGTGATCCGGGCGTAAAGCGCATCATGACGCTGATGGTGCCGGCGCTGTTCGGCGTGTCGGTCAGCCAGATCAACCTGTTGCTGGATACCGTGCTGGCGTCCTTTTTGCAGACCGGCAGCATTTCCTGGCTGTATTACGCCGATCGGCTGTCGGAGCTGCCGCTGGGTGCATTCGGTATTGCCATCGGTACGGTCATTCTGCCGGCGCTGTCGCGCCAGCATGCCGGTGAGGACCTCAAGGCATTCGGTCGCACGCTGGACTGGGCGGTACGCATGGTCCTGCTGGTCGGTGTGCCCGCCGCGCTGGCGCTGTTGTTGCTGGCCGAGCCGCTGATTGCCACGCTGTTTCATTATGGTGCGATGACCGGCGATGACGTCAGCCAGTCAGCCGCTGCACTGCGAGCCTATTCTGTTGGTGTGATGACCTTCATGCTGATCAAGGTCCTGGCCCCTGGCTACTTTGCCCGTCAGGACACCAAAACACCGGTGCGCATCGCCATTATCTGCATGGTCTCCAATATGGGGCTCAACCTGCTGCTGATCTGGCCGCTGCAGCACGTGGGCCTTGCGCTTGCCACATCGCTGTCGGCGCTGCTCAATGCCGGGCTGCTCTGGTGGGGGTTGCGCCGGGATGGTGTCTACTACGCGCAGCCGGGTTGGACGCGCTTTGCCCTCAGACTGCTTGCGGCAACCGCCGCGATGGCGGCGCTGCTATTGTGGATGGTGCCTGCAACGGCTGATTGGCTGGCGTGGGGCTGGCAGCGCAAGGCCTGGGAGATGACGTTGCTGGTGGTGGGCGGCATGGTGGTCTACCTCGGCATACTGTTTGCGCTGGGCCTGCGTGTGCGTGACCTGCGCGGTGCACGGGGTTGAACGGCATGACGCGCAACCCCGCAAGCCTGTATACTGCGGCGTTTCGATTGACCCACCACTGACGAGCATTATGGAACTGGTCCGCGGTTTACATAACCTGCGGCCCCGGCACCGGGGCTGCGTCGCCACTATCGGCAATTTCGATGGTGTACATGTTGGACATCAGGCCATTCTGGCGCGCCTGCGTGCTCACTCCGAACGTCTCGGGCTGCCCGGCTGTGTCGTGATTTTCGAGCCGCAGCCGCGCGAGTTCTTCGCGCCTGATGCTGCACCGCCCCGGCTGACCCGCTTGCGCGAGAAGCTGACTCTGCTGCAGCACAACGGGGTGGACCGCGTGCTGTGCCTGGCGTTCAATCGCAGGCTGCGCGAGCTGAGTGCCGAGCAGTTTGTGCAACAGGTACTGATTGATGGTCTGGGGGTTCGCCACCTTGAAGTTGGCGACGACTTCCGGTTTGGCTGTGACCGTTCCGGCGATTTTGCCTTCCTGCAACAAAGCGGGATTGCGCACGGGTTTACCGTTGAGGCCGCCAATACGGTTGCCGAGAGCGGCGAGCGGATCAGCAGCAGCCGCCTGCGCCAGGTATTGGCCGAGGGCGATTTTATTCTCGCCTCGCTGTTGTTGGGGCGCCCGTTCAGCATTACCGGGCGTGTGGTTTACGGGCAACAGCTGGGACGTACCATAGGTGCGCCGACCGCCAATGTTCAGCTCAAGCGGGTCAATCCGCCGCTGCACGGCGTATACCGCGTCAGCGTTGAGCTGGATGGTGTGGTGCTCAAGGGCGTGGCCAATATCGGCAAGCGCCCTTCGGTCAGTGGGGATGGCAAGGCGCACCTGGAGGTGCACCTGTTTGATTTTTCCGGCGATCTGTATGGTCGCCGGCTGACCGTCGTTTTTCACCAGAAGTTGCGGGACGAAAAGCGTTTCGACTCGCTGGACGCATTGCAGGCGGCGATCAAGGCCGATTTTGCTGCCGCCAGGGCCCAGTGGGGTCTGTAAATTTTTCGAGAGCCTGATAGAAAATGACCGACTACAAAGCGACATTGAATCTGCCCGCCACGGATTTTCCGATGAAGGCCGGGCTGCCGAACCGCGAACCTGAGACGCTCAAGCGTCTGGACGGCCTGTACCAGCGGATTCGGGAAGTCAGCCAGGGGCGTCCGCAGTTTGTCCTGCACGATGGCCCCCCGTACGCCAACGGCGTTATTCATATCGGTCATGCACTCAACAAGATCATCAAGGACATGATCGTCCGTTCCAAGACCCTGTCGGGCTTCGATGCGCCCTACGTGCCGGGTTGGGACTGTCACGGTCTGCCGATCGAGCACAAGGTGGAAACGACCCACGGCAAGCACCTGCCGGCCGATCAGGTGCGCGCGCTGTGCCGCGAATATGCCGGCGAGCAGGTTGCGCTGCAGAAGGCCGACTTCATTCGTCTGGGCGTGCTGGGTGACTGGGACAATCCCTACCTGACCATGAACTATGCCAACGAGGCGGGCGAGATTCGCGCGCTGGGCCGCATGGTCGAGCAGGGCGTAGTGTTCAAGGGCCTCAAGCCGGTCAACTGGTGCTTTGACTGTGGCTCGGCGCTGGCCGAGGCCGAGGTCGAGTATCAGGACAAGAAGTCCGAAGCCATTGATGTTGCCTTCCCAGTCGAGGATGCCGACAAGCTGGCGGCGGCCTTCGGTCTGGATGCGCTGCCCAAGCCGGCCGCCATGGTCATCTGGACCACAACACCCTGGACCATTCCTGCCAACCAGGCGCTGAATGCCCACCCCGAATTCAATTACGCGCTGGTTGATACCGGTGAGCGCCTGCTGGTGCTGGCCGAGGACCTGGTTGCCGACTGTCTGGCGCGCTATGGCCAGGAAGGCCAGGTGCTCGCCACCACCGCCGGCGCGTCGCTTGAACTGATCAACTTCCGTCACCCGCTGTATGACCGCCTGTCGCCGGTCTATCTGGCCGACTACGTTGAGCTGGATGCCGGTACCGGTATCGTTCACTCGGCTCCGGCCTATGGTGAAGACGACTTCCGTACCTGCAAGCAGTACGGCATGCACAACGATGACATCCTCAGCCCGGTGCAGAGCAACGGCGTCTATGTTCAGGATCTGCCATTCTTCGGCGGCCAGTTTATCTGGAAGGCCAACCCGGCCATCGTCGCCAAGCTGGAGGAAGTGGGCGCGCTGCTCAAGCATCAGAGCATTCAGCACAGCTACATGCACTGCTGGCGCCACAAGACGCCGCTGATCTACCGTGCTACCGCCCAGTGGTTTGTCGGCATGGATGTGCCGGTCGCCGGTGGCGAGACCCTGCGCGAGCGCGCGCTCAAGGCCATTGAAGAGACCGACTTTGTTCCCGCCTGGGGCAAGCAGCGCCTGCACAACATGATCGCCGGTCGCCCGGACTGGTGTATCTCCCGTCAGCGTAACTGGGGTGTGCCGATTCCGTTCTTCCTGCACCGCGAGTCGGGCGAGCTGCATCCGCGCACCGTCGAGCTGATCGAGCAGGTTGCCCAGCGGGTAGAGCAGCAGGGGATCGATGCCTGGTTCAACCTGGATGCTGCCGAACTGCTGGGCGATGAAGCAGCCCAGTACGAAAAGATCAGCGATACCCTGGATGTCTGGTTCGACTCCGGAACCACCCACTGGCATGTTATGCGCGGCTCGCACCCGATGGGCCACGATCAGGGGCCGCGCGCCGACCTGTATCTGGAAGGCTCCGACCAGCACCGCGGCTGGTTCCACTCGTCGCTGCTGACCGGTTGTGCGATCGACGGTCATGCGCCTTATCGTGGCCTGCTGACGCACGGTTTCACGGTCGACGAGAAGGGCCGCAAGATGTCAAAGTCGCTGGGTAACACCATCGCGCCGCAGAAGGTCAACGACACCCTGGGTGCCGACATTCTGCGTCTGTGGGTGTCTTCCACCGATTACACCGCTGAAATCGCTGTGTCGGATCAGATCCTTCAGCGCAGCGCTGATGCCTACCGCCGTATTCGCAATACCGCGCGCTTCCTGCTGTCCAACCTGAGCGGCTTTGATCCGGCGACTGACGCTCTGCCGGCCGAGCAAATGCTGGATCTGGACCGCTGGGCCGTTGACCGCGCCCTGCTGCTGCAGCAGGAGATTGTCGAGGCCTATGAAACCTATCGCTTCTGGAATGTTTACCAGAAGGTGCACAACTTCTGCGTGCAGGAGCTGGGCGGCTTTTATCTCGATATCATCAAGGACCGTCAGTACACCACCCAGGCGAACAGTGTCGCGCGTCGCTCCTGTCAGACTGCGCTGTATCACATCGCCGAGGCGCTGGTGCGCTGGGTTGCGCCAATCCTGTGCTTCACCGCCGAGGAGCTTTGGCAGTACCTGCCGGGCGAGCGCAGCGAGTCGGTCATGCTCACTACCTGGTACGAAGGGCTTGAGGCGCTGCCGGAAGGGCAGGCGCTGGGTCGCGACTTCTGGGCACAGGTCATGGGCGTGAAGGAGGCGGTCAACAAGGAAATGGAAAATCTGCGCAATGCCAAGGTACTGCGTGGCAACCTGGAAGCCGAAGTCACCCTCTACGCCGATGACAGCCTGCGCGCCGCGCTGGCCCAGCTGGGCGATGAGCTGCGCTTTGTGCTGATTACCTCGCAGGCTACCCTGGCACCGCTGGCCGAGGCGGGCGAGCAGGCGGTAGAAACCGAGGTTCCAGGCCTGAAGCTGCAGATCGTCAAGTCAGGCGCTGCCAAGTGTGCACGCTGCTGGCACCTGCGCGCCGACGTCGGCAGCCACGCCGCTCACCCGGACATCTGTGGCCGCTGCGTCGAGAACATCGAAGGCGCCGGTGAGGTACGCAAGCATGCCTGATGTCCGCAAGGGCAGTCTGATCTGGCTGGTGCTGTCGGCGCTGGTCATTGTGCTCGATCAGTTGACCAAATGGGTGGCTGTGTCGGAGCTGCAGCTGTATCAGCAGGTGCAGATCATCGATGACCTGTTCAGCTTCACCCTGGCCTACAACACCGGTGCCGCGTTCAGCTTTCTGGCCGACGCCAGTGGCTGGCAGCGCTGGCTGTTTGCCGTCATCGCAGTCGTTGTGAGCATAGTGCTGTGCGTCTGGCTGGCGCGTCTGGATCGCAGCAAAAAGCTTGAAGCCATCGCGTTGGCACTGATTCTGGGTGGCGCCATCGGCAACCTGTATGACCGGGTGATTCACGGCAAGGTGACCGACTTCATTCTGGTGCACTGGCAGCAGAGCTGGTTCTTCCCGGCCTTCAATATTGCCGACAGTGCGATTACCGTCGGTGCGGCATTGCTGCTGTTCGACATGTTTTTCGGCAGGAAGCCGGAGCAAAATTGATCGATGGCCCGCGCAAGCGGGCCCGGCTTTCCAGGCGAGATTCCCATGACAGAAACACGTATTGGTCACGAGTCCGAAGTAACCCTGCACTTTACCCTCAAGCTGCCCAATGGCGACGTGGTCGATACCACTACCGACAAGCAGCCAGCTACCTTCAAGGTGGGTGACGGCAGTCTGTTGCCCGGTTTTGAGCAGGTGCTGTTCGGTCTTAAGGCCGGTGACTGCCGCAGTTTCGAGATCGAGCCAGAGCGCGGCTTCGGGCCGGGCAATGAGCAGAATATCCAGACCATAGCCCGCGATCAGTTTGACGAAATGGAGCTGGAGCCGGGGCTGCTGGTGATCTTTGCCGACGCCGCCGGCGGCGAGTTGCCGGGCGTGGTCAAGCAGGTGCATGATTCGGTGGTCGAGGTCGACTTCAATCATCCGCTGGCCGGCAAGGTCATCACCTTTGACGTCGAAATCGTCGACGTGCGCTGAGCGCGTCAGCTCTCGGCCCATTCTTTCGATACTCCAGCGAGGCTTTTCATGCAGATCAAACTGGCCAACCCCCGCGGCTTCTGCGCCGGTGTCGACCGAGCCATCGAGATCGTCAATCGCGCGCTGGAAGTGTTCGGCCCGCCGATCTACGTGCGTCACGAGGTCGTCCATAACAAGTTTGTGGTCGAGGATCTGCGTAATCGTGGCGCGGTATTTGTCGAAGAAATCGATCAGGTGCCGGATGACGTGATCGTTATCTTCAGCGCCCACGGCGTGTCCCAGGCTGTGCGTCAGGAGGCGGCGGATCGCGGTCTCAAGGTGTTTGACGCCACCTGCCCGCTGGTGACCAAGGTGCATATGGAAGTGACCCGCTATAGCCGCGAAGGGCGCGAATGCATCCTGATCGGCCACGCGGGTCACCCTGAGGTCGAAGGCACCATGGGGCAGTACGACGCCAGTAACGGCGGGGCAATCTATCTGGTTGAGGACGAGGCGGACGTCGAACGCTTGCAGGTGCAAGACCCTGAGCGCCTGGCGTTTGTCACCCAGACCACCCTGTCGATGGATGACACCGCGCGGGTGATCGACGCGTTGCGTGCGCGTTTCCCGTCAATTGACGGGCCACGCAAGGATGACATCTGCTACGCCACCCAGAACCGCCAGGATGCCGTCAAGCAACTGGCTGCGTCCTGCGATGTGGTGCTGGTGGTCGGCAGCCCGAACAGCTCCAACTCCAATCGCCTGCGCGAGCTATCCGAGCGTATGGGCACGCCTGCCTACCTGATTGATGGTGCCGAAGAGATTCAATCAGCCTGGCTGGAGGGCGCGCAGAATGTCGGCGTCACCGCAGGCGCCTCCGCGCCGGATGTGCTGGTGCGCCAGGTTATTGCCCACCTGCACGCCCAGGGTGCCACCGGCGCAGAGGAGCTGGCGGGCAAGGAAGAAAACATCGTCTTCAGCATGCCGAAAGAGCTGCGGGTGGTGCAGCTGTAGGGGCGCGGCATGCCGCGCCCGCAGGCGTTGCGCTGTCGTTGACCGGGCGCTTAGTGCGCCAGTTAAAGCTGGCGGAGGATAGTCGATGAAAGTTCGATACTGGTAAGAAATGGCGAATCAACCAGACCCCGAGTCATGCACGTTGCACCGTGAGGTGCAGGGTGAAGCGTTGACAGGGGAAACCGATGGGCCAGCCATTGAGCCGCGTAATCAGGAATTCGGGATGCCGATGCTGTTAAGCGAAGCAGAAGGCAACATGGAGCATGGCGTTATACGCCAGTCATGCTCTGATCCCGCGCGGTCGGAGACCCTGTGCACGTCGGGAAGTCCTTCGCACAGAAACTGGGAGATCTCAGCGGCGCCCAGTGCGCAAGCACCGGGCGGAGCAGGAAAGGCCAAAAGCCGTAACCCTGCTGTTCACGTCGCTGAGAAGTCGGATACGTCCGTAGTACCTGAGAAGCCATCGAACAAAGGGCCTGGCCCGGCGGAGATAGTGGAGGAAAGGGACGTAGCCAAGGGAAACACCGACACGCCCCCCGCGCCCCGGACACTGAGCCGGATCAGTTGCGCGTCGATGGGGCTTGAAGGTGTACGTGAAGCAGCCCGAAGGAGCAAGGGTACGCAGTTCACGGCATTGCTGCACCACATCACACCGCAGTTATTGGCGCAGAGCTTCTATGCCCTGCGCCGCGATGCAGCGGTGGGCGTGGACGGCATGTCGTGGCGAGAATATGAGGAAGGTCTTCTCCAGCGGGTAACCGATTTGCACGCAAGGCTCCACAGTGGAGCCTATCGGGCAACGCCATCGCGGCGGGTCTACATTCCCAAAGCCGATGGCAGGCAACGCCCGTTGGGCATTGCCTCTCTGGAGGACAAGATCGTACAGCAGGCAGTCGTTACCGTTCTGAATGCGATCTATGAAGAGGACTTTCTGGGATTCTCGTACGGGTTTCGGCCGGGACGCAGCCAGCATGATGCGCTGGATGCGTTGACGGTCGCGCTGAAGGGCCAGAAGGTGAACTGGATATTGGATGCGGATATCACGTCGTTCTTTGATGAGATCGACCATGAATGGATGCTCATGTTTCTGGGACACCGGATTGCAGACCGACGCCTGCTCGGGCTTATCTGCAAATGGCTCCAAGCGGGTGTTATGGAGGATGGCCGTAGGGTGGCTGCGACCAAGGGGACTCCCCAAGGCGCAGTGATATCGCCATTGTTGGCGAATATCTATCTTCACTACGTGCTGGATCTGTGGGCAAGGCAGTGGCGCCAGCGGTATGCCCGTGGCGATGTGATTGTTGTGCGATACGCGGACGACAGCGTGGTGGGTTTCAGGACGCAATGGCAGGCTCAGCAGTTTCTGGTGCAGTTGCAGGAGCGCTTGGCCAGGTTCGGTTTATCCCTCAACGCCTCGAAGACACGGCTGATTGAGTTTGGTCGTTTTGCTGCGAGAAATCGTAGGAAGCGGGGGTTAGGTAAACCGGAGACGTTTGACTTCCTAGGCTTCACGCACTGTTGCAGTACCAACAGAAGCGGTGGTTTTCAAATACTGCGACTGACGGTCAAGAAGCGAATGCGTGCGACGCTGCTGGCTATTCGGGATGAGCTGAAGCGCCGACGTCATGAGCCCATCGGGGCTCAAGGGCAATGGCTTACTCGGGTGGTCAGGGGCTACTTCAATTACCACGCGGTGCCGGGAAATCTAATACGTCTTGGTGGCTTTCGTTCAGCGGTCTGCCGTCTATGGCGGCAAGCCCTCAAACGGCGCAGCCAGCGTAATAGGCTTCAATGGTCACGCTACGGACGCCTTGCCGACCTCTACATACCTAGACCTAGAAATGCACATCCTTACCCTGAGGATCGCTTCGCGTCACATACCCGAGGCAGGAGCCGTATGCGGTAGTTCCGCACGTACGGATCTGTGCGGGGGGCGGCAGGTAACTGCCGTCCCTACCGCGACCTGGCTGCCCTTCCACAGCCCCCTGATGGCCGCAATGCCCTGTGCGCCTGCATGGTGGGCGGTATTCAGCTCGGCCAGCGTCAGTCCACCCAGCAGGTAGGCGGGCAGGCGGCAGCGTGTCAGCAGGGCGTGGGCCTGCTCCCAGCCGAGGGGCAGAGCGTCGGGATGGGTTTGTGTGGGTAGAACCGGCGACAGCGTTACAAAATCCACTCCCAGGGCTTCCGCCATCTGCAGCTCCTCTGCGTTGTGGCAGGAGGCCGCTAACCAGCGGTGCTCTGACAGCGGACGAACTGGCGTCGGCTGTCGGGCAAAGTTACGCAGCTGTGCAGCCGTCAGGTGCCAGCCGGCGCCTTCCATCACTGGTGCCTGATCACCCTTCAGCATAAATATGGCCTGGTCACCCCAGCGGGCCATCACCTGCTCGCACAGCGCCCGGTAGCGCGCGTCATCCAGCTGTGTCTGGCGCAGCTGGATCAGTCGCATGCCTGCCGCAACGGCTCGGCCAATCCCGTCCAGCAGGTCGGGCTCGTCCATATCCGGAGTCACCAGATAGCGGTCAGGCAACTGCGCGGCGGTGACGATCGGCTGATTGGCTGCCGGAAAGCTGAAGTCGTTCAGCTGTTGTTCGGTTACCCAGCGCACCGGCTGCCCCTCGGCGCCATGTGCGTCGCCGCTGAAGCTGCTGACTTCCCATACATCCAGACGAATCTGTTTGTCTGTGTAGTCATGCTGCAAATCGATCAGCGGGCGCGCGCTGATCACGGTTATCCCCAGCTCTTCCTTCAGCTCCCTGCGCAGCCCATCGAGGCGGGTCTCGTCTGCTTCCAGCTTGCCGCCGGGAAACTCCCATAATCCACCCTGGTGCGCGTTGTCCGGGCGCCTGGCGATCAAGATTCGGCTCTGGTGGTCACGAATGACCGCCGCCATGACGTGAATGCGGCGCATGCTCAGCGCTCCGGCAAGTCGTCGGAAAAGATATCCTGCTCGTCGTCCTGACGGCCTTCAATCACGTGCTCTTCAGCCGCCCAGGCGCCCAGATCAATCAGCCGGCAGCGATGGCTGCAGAAGGGCCGTTCAGGGAAGCTGTCGTCCCAGGTGACCGGTGCCTTGCAGGTGGGGCAGTTGACCGTCAGTGTCATGCTTGGGACTCCAGCAGTTTGAGATAGCGCTGGTGCAGCGCATCGACCTGGGCGTGCAGTGCCGCCAGGTCGCTGTCGTTGGTGAGGACGTCGTGGGCATGGCGCAGGCGTTCTTCCCGCTGGGCCTGGGCCTGCATGATGGCGCGCACCTGCGCCTCGGGCACCGCATCGCGCTGAACCGTGCGTGCTAGCTGCATGGCTTCAGGCACATCAACGACGATGATGCGCTTGGTCAGGGTGTTCTGGCCTGACTCGACCAGCAGTGGTGAGACCAGCAGTGCATAAGGCGACTGGGCGGACTGCAGATCGGTCATGATCTCTTCGCGAATCAGCGGGTGCAGCAACTGCTCCAGCCACTGGCGCTCCTGCGGTTCAGCGAATACCCGTTCGCGCAGGGCCGCACGATTCAGGTTGCCGTCCTCCAGCAGGATGGCATCGCCAAAGCGGTCGACAATATGGCTCAGGGCCGGCTTGCCCGGCTCAACCACAACACGGGACTTGAGGTCGGCGTCCACAACGTGGATGCCATGTTCGGCAGCAAAGCGATTGGCCGCAGCGGTCTTGCCACTGCCAATGCCGCCAGTCAGGCCTATGATCATCGGGTACGGATCCTCGGGATGGATGCCGGCTGCTGTCAGAAACCGGCGAACTGCAGATACTGGCTGGTGATTGTCTCACCCCAGATCAGCGCTATCCAGCCGGCAATGGCCAGATAGGGCCCGAAGGGCAGTGGTGTGCTGTTGGCTGCACCACGTGTCTTGAGAATGATGATGCCGAGAATGGCACCCACCAGCGATGACAGCAGGATGGTCAGCGGCAGAATCTGCCAGCCACCCCAGGCGCCAAGCATGGCGAGCAGCTTGAAGTCGCCGTAGCCCATGCCTTCCTTGCCGGTTATCAGCTTGAACAGCCAATACACCGACCACAGGCTGAGGTAGCCGGCAATGGCGCCCCACAAGGCGGTATTAAGGTCGGTGTAAAGGCCGATGCTGTTGGCGATCAGGCCCAGCCACAGCAACGGCAGCACAAGGTCATCGGGCAGTAACTGGGTGTCGGCGTCGATCATGCTCAGGCTGATCAGGCCCCAGGTCAGCAGCAGCATGCCGCCGGCCGCCCAGCCAAAACCGTAGTGCCAGGCTACTACCATCGACAGCGCCGCCGTCAGAATTTCTACCAGCGGGTAGCGGGGGCTGATTGGCGCCCTGCATTGGCCGCAGCGGCCGCGCAGCAATAGGTAGCTGATTACCGGCAGGTTCTGCCAGGCCTTTATTTCAGTCTTGCAGTGCGGGCAATGGGAGTGGGGCAGCAGCAGGTTGTAGGTGTCTGCGGCAGGGTGCTTTTTGTTGGGTTCGAGCAGCTCAAGCGCCTGTTGCCGCCACTCGCGCTCCATCATGCGCGGCAGACGGTGAATCACCACGTTGAGGAAGCTGCCAACGATCAGGCCTATCAGCCCGGCGAGCAAAACAAAGGCCAGCGCGTGGCTGGCCAGATAGTCAAGGAGCGGCATGGGTCAGACAACGTTACCCAGCTGGAAGATCGGCAGGTACATGGCGACAATCAGGCCGCCGACCAGAATACCCAGCACCGACATGATCATCGGTTCGAGCAGGGTGGTCAGATTATCGACCTTGTTATCGACCTCGGCCTCGTAGTAATCGGCTACCTTCTCCAGCATGCCATCAAGGTTACCGGACTCTTCGCCGATACCGGTCATCTGCGTTGCGAGCGACGGAAATACCTTGGTCGCACGCATCGAGAAGTTGAGCTGGGAGCCAGCAGACACATCTTCCTTGATTTTCATGACCGCGTTGTAGAACACCACATTGCCGGATGCGCCTGCGACCGAGTCCAGCGCATCCACCAGCGGCACACCGGCAGCGAAGGTGGTAGCCAGAGTGCGTGCATAACGTGCCACCGCCGCCTGATAGACAATATCGCCGACGATAGGCGCCTTCAGCAGGGTGCGGTCCTCGAAATCGCGGAAGGGCTTCGAACGCACATGGGCCTGGGAATAAGCGTACCCGGTACCAATAATCAGAATAAGCGCGACGAACCACCAAGCCTGCAGCCACTCGGATAACCCGATAACAAACAGGGTAAAGGCTGGCAGCTCGGCGCCAAAGTTGGCGAACACTTCCTGGAAGCTGGGCACCACCTTGAGCAGCATGATCGCGGTTACGATTACCGCCACCACAATCACCGCGATAGGGTAGGTCATGGCCTTCTTGATCTTGGCCTTCAGTGCTTCGGTCTTTTCCTTGTAAGTCGCGATGCGATCCAGTAGCGACTCCAGCCGGCCAGATTGCTCACCCGACTCAACCAGGTTGCAGAACAGATCGTCAAAATACTTGGGGTGCTGGCGCAGGGAGTCTGCCAGTGTGTTACCGGCGGCAACGTCTGTCTTGATCTGCGTGACCAGTTTGCCAACGCTTGGGTTTTCTGCGCCTTCGGCAATGATCTCAAACGCCTGGATGATGGGAACACCAGACTCCATCATGGTTGCCAGCTGGCGGGTGAAAAACGCAATATCCAGCGGCTTGATCGGTTTTGGCCGCTTGCCGAACAAGGTTGATTCGCGCTTGATTTTTGTGACCAGAATGCCCTGCTTGCGCAGCTGGGTTTTAACCAGAGCAGCGCTCTCGCCCTGAAGCACGCCGTCGATTCGGGTGCCCTTGCGATCCTTGCCCTCCCACTTGAAGGGGTAGAGTTTTTCTTCCTTGGCCTTCCTGGCGGCGGGTTTCTTTCTCAGTGCGGCTTGTTGCGCCATGACTTAATCCTTGGTCACTCGGTTGACTTCCGCCAGGCTGGTCACACCTTCTTCCGCCTTCATCAGCGCGGACTGGCGCAAGTTTCGGAAACCCTCACTCTGGGCTACGTCGGAAATCTGAATGGAGTTGCCGTCTTCCATGATGATGCGCTGCATCGCTGGAGTGATCTTGACAACCTCATAGATACCAACACGACCTTTATAACCGTCTTTACAGTTTTCGCAACCCACAGGGCCGTAAATTGTTATGCCTGCATCAATTTTCTCTGGCGTGAAGCCTTCCTCCAGTAGTACCTCGCGGGGCACTTCCATCGGGGCCTTGCAGGACTTGCACAGCCGTCTTGCCAGACGCTGGGCGATGATCAGGTTGACCGAGGTGGCGATGTTGAACGAGGGCACACCCATATTGCGCAGGCGCGTCAGCGTCTCGGCGGCGCTGTTGGTGTGCAGGGTGGACATCACCATGTGGCCGGTCTGGGCGGCCTTGATCGCGATTTCGGCGGTTTCCAGGTCGCGGATCTCACCCACCATGATGATGTCCGGGTCCTGACGCAGGAAGGCGCGCAGTGCCTGGGCAAAGTCCAGGCCCTGTTTCGGGTTGACGTTAACCTGGTTGATGCCTTCGAGGTTGATCTCTACCGGGTCTTCTGCGGTGGAGATATTGCGCTCCATGGTGTTGAGGATATTCAGGCCGGTATACAGCGACACGGTTTTGCCGGAGCCAGTCGGGCCAGTAACCAGGATCATGCCTTGCGGCCTGGCAAGTGCCGAGAGGTACATCTGTTTCTGGTCTTCCTCATAGCCCAGTGCATCGATCCCCATCTTGGCGCTCTCGGAGTCGAGAATACGCAACACCACCTTTTCCCCCCACAGCGTGGGAAGGGTGTTGACACGGAAGTCGATGGCCTTGTTCTTGGAGATCTTCAGCTTGATGCGCCCGTCCTGCGGCTTGCGGCGTTCCGCCAGGTCCATGGAAGACATGACCTTCAGGCGCGCCGCGATACGCACGCCCAGTTGGGAGGGGGGCTTAGCTACTTCGTGCAGCACACCGTCGGTACGAAAGCGCACTCGGTACATTTTTTCATAGGGTTCAAAGTGCAAATCAGACGAGCCCATGCGCACGGCGTCCAACAGCATCTTGTTCACAAAGCGCACGATAGGTGCGTCGTCTGCCTCGGTGCCGCCATCTGCGCGGTCTTCGTCCTTGACGGTCTGAACGTCCAGGTCGTCAAGGTCCGCATCGGCAATATCGCCCAAGCCGCCAGTGGGGCTGTCCAGATATTTTTCGATGGCGTTCAGCAGTTTGTCGTCTTCGACGATGACCGCATCGGTCATCAGGCCGGTGTGGAACTGAACGTCGCTGAGGGCCTGCTGATTTGTCGGGTCTGAAATTGCCAGATATAAGCGTGAACCGCGCTTGAACAGCGGCATCACGTTGTGTTGGCGAACGAGTTTCTCGCTGACCAGTTCCTTGGGTTGGGCTTCCTTGTCTAGCGAACCGAGGTCGAAGTAGGGGTAGCCGAATTCTTCGGCGCAGGTCATGGCCAGTGATTTGGCGTCGGCGAGCTTTTTCTGCACCAGGTGAGTGATCAGCGGAATCTTTTCCTGGTTTGCCTGCTGGCATGCTTTGGCAGCCACTTCGGCCTCGATGAGGCCTTCTTGCACGATCCGCCGTGCGAGCCCTGAAAGAGCGGGGGTTTCCATGTGGCGATAGTCCCAATCTGCAAAAACGTCAATGTTGCTGACTATAGTACAGACGCTGCTCTGATTGAACTGTCTGCGTCTGCTGGTTGTGCGTGGGTTGCCAGTATTTGCCCTCATTCCTGATTTGAAATCGTCGGGTGACAAAAAAAGTCACTTTTTGTCGTATACCGTTCGGCTCGCGTACTGGTCTGGCGACTGAGAGCCAGTGCTCAGGCTGTAAAATAGGACTTTGCCTGATGGTCTGATTTTTGCTTTGATGCTATCAGCCGCACGGCTATTTCACTTAAAGGAGTACAACATGAAAGCTCAAAAGGGTTTTACCTTGATCGAACTGATGATCGTGGTTGCGATCATCGGTATTCTGGCTGCTATCGCACTGCCGGCTTATCAGGATTACACTGCTCGCGCCAAGGCGTCTGAAGTCGTTCTCGCTGCCAGTTCTGCACGAACCTGTGTGACTGAGATTGTTCAGTCAGCAGGGTTTGGTACAGAGGTGGCAACCTGTGAAAGTGGCTTCGTACAAACTCAGTACGTATCGGCGCTCGACGTTACAACCGGTGGTGTTATTACTGTTGACGGCAAAGGGTTTGATGAGCCCTTGGAAGTGGTATTGACTCCTTCCGATACTAGTACCAACCGTATTGGTGAATGGGTTTGCAGTGGCACACCGAGCAAATGGATGCCGGGCTCCTGCCGCGGTTAATTGTTTGATGGTGGTAGAAAGCCCCGGTTTACCGGGGCTTTCTATTTGTGAAACGCGTGAAGAGATGTGCTTTGGCGATGGCTATCAGATTGTGGGCTCTTGCGGGACTTATGTTGCTTGTGTTGGGGTACCTGCCGGGCATATCAGGTGCGCTCTACTACGATGATTATTCGAATCTAGAGGGGCTGAGTTCTGTTGTTGATCTCGAGACGGCGTCCCAATTTGTTTTTGGGGGGCATGCGGGCCCTCTGGGGCGATCGGTAGCGCTGGCGAGCTTCCTGCCAATGGCTGAAGGGTGGCCAGGTAATAGCCAAGAGGGTCTGCTGGTTAATGTTGGCATTCATGCCTTGAATTTTTTGCTGCTGTTTTGCCTTGGGCGCTTGATATTGGAGCGCTCCCGCTTGGTAACCGGCGAGGTGGCTGCTTATATCGCGCTGGGAAGCGCGTTTCTTTGGGCGGTCCTGCCCATTCTGGCTTCTACATCGCTGATTTTGATCCAGAGAATGACCAGTCTGTCTGCCTTCTTTGGTTTGCTTGGACTTGTTGGTTTTGTGTACGGGTACCGTTGGGCCGACAGTTCGCCGTACAAGGGAGTGCTTTGTCAGCTACTCGTTTTGGGTTTGATGACGATTGTTGCTGTCCTCACAAAGGAGAATGGTGCTTTAGTACCGCTATTTGCCTTGTTGCTCGATTGGTTGTGTATGCAAGGGCGCCCGATTCCTAGCAGAGCGGAGCAGATACGTAGGTTTGTACTGACGTTCGTTTCACTTTGCGTCCTATTTCGCATATCCCCTTTTTATTTGGACTACTTTGCGTTTAGTGATTTCAGGGGGTATTCCGTTGTACAGCGTTTAATAACAGAGACTGTGATCCTCTGGGAGTATTTATTTAGAGCCTTCTTTCCACTTCAACCGACCACATTTGGCCCGTTCCATGACTACTACGGCGTGCGGGGTGCTAATGCTGTTTTTTATATGGCATTAGCTGGATGGGCTGTATTAGTAGCTGCTGCATTTTGGTTGAGAGCGAAGTTGCCGTTGTTCACATTGGCTGTTGTTTGGTTTTTTGTGGGGCACCTCCTTGAGTCTACAGTGGTGATGCTGGAGCTTTATTTTGAACACCGAAATTACCTTGCTTTATGGGGTTTTTGCCTGCTGTTTTGCTGGTTTGGTTATGTAGGCTTTAAGCGCTTCGGGCGCATAGTTATTTTTGGCGTGGGTGCTTATATTTGCTTGATGTGGGTGCTGTTGTTTTCAATTACATCAATGTGGGGTAATCAAGTCTTGGCTGCTGAAACCTGGGCTACCAAGCACCCTGGTTCTGCCCGCGCAGCGCTTCATGCTGTATTTATTGAAATGGGAGAGGAGCGAGCAGGAGCGAACCATGAAGGCAATGAGCGCTATATCGAAGGCGAACGTATTAACTATGCCTTCAAAGTGCTTAAGCGCACAATGGGGGCTTGTCCAGAGTGCATTGATATTCGTATGCAGGCACTTTTGCTGTCCTGTAAGCTGCAGGATGAAGAGGAGCAGCGTGGGTTGTACTCCGATTTGATGTCCCTTGCCAAACAAGGTTTAGTAAACTCTACTGTCATCACTCTTTCGTTCGACTCCGCCCGGTTAGTAGGTAATGGTGGTTGCGAAGCTATAACATCAAAAGAGCTTGAGGCTCTATTTCTCGGTATTAGAGAAAATAAAGCACTACAATTTCCATTGTTTTCTCAGAAGTTGTATTTTTCTCAAGCCATGCTGGCTGAGTCTTCAGGAGACTGGTCGAACGTTAAGTTAATTCTTGATGAGGCAGCGCTAGAGGCGCGGGACTCCGTTCCAATTTTGCAATACCAGGTTTATTCAGCACTTGAAAGTAAGGATTTTGAGTATGGCTACGGAGCCTTGGTTGGCAGGGCGGATGTGGATAGTGAAGAAATAAATAGTTTGCTGCCACAGTTGCGTCGTCAGCTAGATTCAGCGCGGGAGACAGAGATTGAACGTTAGTGTGGTTTTGCCGGCAAAAAACGAGTCAGCTTCTGTTGGAGCCGTTGTGGCTTCTTTAAAATCATCGTACCCTGAGTTTGAGATAATCGTTGTAGACGATGGTTCAACCGACAATACCGCTCGGTTGGCAAGTGAAGCGGGTGCGCAGGTTATCACTCATCCCTACAGTAAGGGTAACGGCTCAGCTATCAAATCCGGGGCTAGGGCTGCTTCGGGTGATGTGATCGTGTTTATGGATGCTGACGGCCAGCACGATCCGGTAGATATTCAACGCCTGCTTGATCGTATTAGTGAGGGTTACGATCTTGTTGTTGGTGCTCGGCAACAAGGCTCACAAGCCAGTGTTGGACGCGGACTGGCAAACGGTTTCTATAACAGGTTGGCGACCTATATGACAGGGCACAGGGTCGAAGATTTGACCTCGGGCTTCCGTGCTGTGCGGGCTAGCAAGTTCAGAGAGTTCCTGTATCTGTTACCCAATGGTTTTTCGTATCCGACGACTTCTACCATGGCGTTTTTTCGCGCCGGATATTCAGTGACCTATGTACCGATCCATGCGGCCCAGCGCGTGGGCAAGAGTCATATCAAGCCGCTGAGCGACGGCGTGCGGTTTTTGCTCATCATCTTCAAAATCGGCACCTTGTATTCTCCGTTGAAGCTGTTTGCGCCGGTGTCGGCTCTGGCCTTTCTTGTTGCGACTCTCTGGTATGGATACACCCTTGTGATGGAGGGGCGATTCACCAATATGAGTGCGCTGCTTTATACCGGTAGCGTCATGGTCTTTTTAATGGGGCTAATATCTGAGCAGATTACGGCGCTCATGTATAAGTATGAGGATTAGAGGCTTTGTTTTTGTTTTGGTAAGTATTGGGATGCTTGTTTATATAGTTAGGGCTTCAGAGATGGTCATTGAATTCTGATATTTTTGATTTTGGCTTTATGAGTTGAGAGGCAAAAATGAAAGCAGTTATCCTTGCTGGTGGGCTCGGCACCCGGCTGAGAGAAGAAACCGTTGTTCGCCCTAAGCCGATGGTTGAAATTGGTGGCATGCCGATTCTTTGGCATATTCTTAAGTTGTATTCATTTCATGGTGTCAACGACTTTGTTATCTGTCTTGGCTATAAGGGATACATGATAAAAGAATACTTCGCGAATTATTTTTTACATATGTCTGATGTGACATTTGATATGTCCACAAACAACGTTGAGGTGCATCATAAGCATGCCGAACCTTGGCGCGTAACTCTGGTTGATACCGGAGAGTTGACTCAAACAGGGGGGCGGCTCAAACGAGTGGCAGACTACTTGGACGGTGAAACATTTTTCTTCACCTACGGTGATGGATTGGCCGATGTAGATATCACAGAAGAGTTGGCTTTCCATCGACGGACCGGTGCACTTGCGACCATGTGCGCAGCCCAGCCACCAGGCAGGTTTGGCGCTATCGACATTGAGGGGCATCGCATCACCCGCTTCGAAGAAAAGCCCGCCGGAGATGGTTCCTGGATTAACGGCGGCTTCTTTGTGCTTGAGCCCGGCGTATTGCCCTATATCGACGGCGATTCAACCATCTGGGAGCGTGAGCCACTAGAGCATCTGGCGCGTGATAGACAGCTCGTTGCTTATACTCATCGTGGTTTTTGGCAACCTATGGATACGCTTCGAGACCGCAACAAACTTGAAGAACTTTGGCAAACCAATAGCGCTCCTTGGAAAGTGTGGAATTGAATATATTTGGCGGTTTTTATCAAGGAAAGCGTGTACTTGTTACTGGGCATACGGGCTTCAAAGGCTCTTGGCTGGTACTATGGCTGCGTACTTTAGGGGCCGAGGTTGCAGGCTTAGCACTTGACCCAGACACGTCACCCGCGCACTGGTCTTTGTTAGGTCTCGACGGCCTGGTGGATTGTCGTGTGGATTTGCGTGATAAGGAAGCGGTCGGCGCTGTAGTCAAAAGTTTCCAGCCGGACATGATCTTTCACCTAGCAGCACAGCCTTTGGTGCGACGTAGCTATCGAGATCCCGAAAGCACTTTTTCTACTAATATTTTGGGGTTGGTAAACCTTCTCGAAGTTGTCCGTGATTGTCCCTCGGTACGAGTACTGATCAATGCTACTACCGACAAGGTATACGCAGAGCATACTATCCCGTCAGGCTACTGCGAGGGAGATCCGCTGGGGGGGCACGATCCTTACAGCTCCTCGAAAGCTTGCGCGGAGTTGCTTACTGATTGCTACCGCAAAAGTTTTTTTGATGGTGACACTACGCGGCTTGCAACCGTCCGGGCAGGTAACGTCATTGGTGGTGGTGACTGGGCCGAAGACCGTTTGGTTCCAGATCTCGTAAGAGCTGCCAGCACAAAGAAAGCGCTCTTTATACGCAATCCCGCAGCGATACGACCGTGGCAGCATGTGTTGGAGCCCCTCTCAGGCTATCTGCGCTTGGGGCAACTGCTTTGGAACGATGCCAGCTTGGCCAAGTCTTGGAATTTCGGTCCGGGCAGGGGAGGGGAGATTCCCGTTCAAAGTTTAACTGAACGTTTGGCTAGTCACTGGGACGCCCTGCAAATCTGTCATGATGTGAACCCCCAGCCACATGAGTCAGACACCTTGCGGCTGAATGCTTGTGCGGCTCAACTCCAATTGGGCTGGATGCCCGTATGGGATATCGATGAATCAGCCTTGCGTACTTCTAGCTGGTACCGTGCTTTTTACGAACAGAGATATGTGCGCAGTTTGCAAGATTTGAATGCCTACGTTCAATCGGCTCAAGATCTCGGACTGGAGTGGGCGCGATGAAGATTCATGCAACTCGTCTGGCAGGATTGTTTGAAGTCGAAAACATACCTGCTGCCGATCCCCGAGGGGTCTTTACTCGCTTATTTTGTGAGCGAGAGTTGGCTCCCATACGCGAAAATCTGCACTTCACACAAATTAACTGGTCTCAAACTCAAGGGATTGGAACGGTCCGCGGCATGCACTACCAGGTGCCGCCAGCGGCAGAGGCCAAGTTTATTCGCTGCTTACGTGGGGCTGTGTACGATGTCGCGGTAGATTTGCGCGCTGACTCACCAACGTTTCTTTGCTGGCATGCGGTTGAACTCACTGAAGATAATTACCGCGCGGTGTTCATTCCAGAAGGGTTTGCCCATGGTTTTCAAACCCTGAGTGATGAGGCGCATTTGCTCTATATGCATACAGCCCCTTGGACGCCCGGGTGTGAAGAGGGCGTTCGCTTTGATGATCCAAGCTTAAATATTGCTTGGCCTTTACCTGTGTCGCAATGCTCCGAGCGAGACCGCAGTCACGCGCTGATAGATATTAATTTCACAGGACTGCGTATATGAAATGCCGCCACTGCACTCAGCCGCTAAATCTGGCCATGCTTGATTTGGGCAGCGCGCCGCCCTCGAATGCCTATCTTAGCGAAACGAGTCTGCATTCTTCCGAGATTTGGTACCCGTTACGCGTTCTGGTGTGCCAGCACTGCTGGCTAGTACAGACTGAAGACTATGCTGGGCGTGAATCGCTGTTCACACATGATTATGCCTACTTCAGTTCATTTTCATCGTCTTGGCTGGCACATGCTCGTATGTTTGTGGAGTGTGCACAAACACGTTTAGGCCTCAATGCAAGTACTCAAGTGGTAGAAATTGCTGCTAACGATGGCTATCTGCTGCAATACGTCAGTGCAGCAGGTATCCCTTGTTATGGCATAGAGCCCACTGCTAGCACTGCTGCTGCGGCAAGAGCCAAGGGTTTGCACATAATCGAGCGGTTCTTCGGTGTTCCCTTGGCCAATGAGCTAGTCGAGTCAGGCCGTCAGGCTGATTTGATTGTTGCCAATAACGTACTGGCGCACGTACCTGATATTAACGATTTCGTTGCGGGCTGTGCTCGGCTGCTCAAGACTCATGGCGTTGCTACTTTTGAGTTTCCGCACCTACTGCGTATGGTGCAAGGCTGCCAGTTTGATACTGCGTACCATGAACACTACTCCTATCTTTCGTTAACGGCGGTGAAGCGAATCTTCCATGCTAATGGGTTGGTTGTGATTGACGTTGAGCAGTTGCCCACACATGGGGGGAGCTTACGTGTTTGGGCAGCTCTGGCTGATGTGCCGGTTAGTCTGAATTTTCACGGCAAAGGTATTCAGCGAGTACAAGACCTCTTAGCGGAAGAAAAGGTTTCCGGCATACAAGGATCTGATTTTTATAGTGATTTCCAAAGTGAGGCTTTGCGCGTTAAGCACGAATTCCTCGCTTTTTTATTGCAATGTCAGATGCAAGGTAAGCGCGTTGCTGGTTACGGTGCTGCAGCTAAGGGGAACACCCTGCTCAACTTTGCGGGGGTTCGTCCGGACCTTCTACCCTGGGTCGTTGACGCTAATCCCGCGAAGCAGGGCCACTTTTTGCCAGGCAGTCGCATCCCGATAGTGGATGAGCAACGCCTGCGCTGCGAACGACCAGACTACATACTAGTTTTACCTTGGAACTTGCGAGATGAAGTAGCGAAACAGTTGTCGTACGTCAGGGAGTGGGGCGGAAAATTGGTTGTGGCCGTGCCGAATTTGGAGGTGCTGCCTTGAAAGTCTTATTGACGGGCGCTAGCGGTTTTCTAGGTCAACACGTGCTTAAACAGCTGCTTGAGCAGGGGCTCGAAGTGATCATCTTGGGTCGCAGTCTACCTGTTGGCGCGCATTGTTGCGTTTGGCACAAAGTAGATTTTCTGACACCTGACAGTTTGGCTGAAGCCTTGGTAAAAACTAAGGCTACACACCTTCTCCATCTTGCTTGGTGTACCGAGCATAATGCTTATTGGCAGTCGCCGCTTAACTTGAAATGGGTGGATGCTTCTATTCGCTTGCTTCAAGCATTTTCTAATAGCGGGGGCCGCCACGCAGTAATGGTAGGCAGCTGTGCCGAGTACGATTGGTCACATGGCTACTTACGCGAAACCACGTCACCTTTGGCGCCTGCGAGTCTGTACGGCGTAGCCAAAGATGCAACTCGGCGCTTGGCTGAAGCATGGGGTATGTCGGAAAACATGTCTCTGGCTTGGGCGCATGTTTTTTATCCATTCGGTCCCGGTGAGGCAAGAGAGCGGATGCTGCCCTCCTTGATCGAGGTTTTTCGAGGTCGCGCTCCAGCTTTCGGTGTAAACATAGGTGCCTATCGCGGCCTGTTGCCAGTGCAGGATGCCGCACGTGCGTTGGTTCATTTGCTTATGCAGGAATGTACAGGGCGTTTCAATGTTTGCTCCGGTCAGCCTGTTACCATCGAGACCGTTGTACGTGACTTGGCGAAACTATGTGGTGCTGATCCTACTCCAGTACTTTCCTTAGCGTCAGCGCGTCCCGGCGATCCACATTTTCTTGTCGGTGATAACCAGCGCCTGCTCTCTACCGGCTGGCAGCCATTGCATACTTTGCAGGAAGGCTTGGAGTTGCAGTTATCACAGTCGCTTTAGTTGCCTGTTGGAGATTAAATGATGTCTACGCTTTCACCTGAAGAGCAATTTGCGCAGGAGCGCAAAGAGCGTTTGGATGCTTACGCTAGGGATAAGGATTTTCAATCGTTGTCTCACCAGTGGCTGCAACAGTCCATGGCGAGTAAGTACGTCTATAACTTCGACTGGCTGGGCCGCCCCATTATTCAATATCCACAGGACATGTGGGCGGTACAGGAATTGATCTGGCGTGTCCGTCCGGACCTGATCATCGAAACCGGCATCGCCCACGGTGGGTCACTTGTGCTCAGTGCGTCAATGCTCGCGCTGCTCGACATGTGTGACGCAATCGAAGCTGGCACGATGCTCGATGCAAGAGCGAGCCAGAGAAAGGTGTTGGGTGTGGACATCGACATCCGGGCCCACAACCTCTCAGCTGTTGAGGCACATCCGATGGCGAGTCGTATACAGATGATTCAGGGGTCATCCGTTGATGGTGCGGTCGTTCAGCAAGTACATCAAGTCGCCAAGAATTATTCTCGGGTATTAGTGTTTCTGGATTCCATGCACACCCATGATCATGTACTGGCTGAGCTGGAGGCTTATGCTCCTTTGGTATCTTCGGGTAGTTATTGTGTGGTGTTCGATACATTCGTAGAGGATATGCCTCATGGGTTCTTTTGTGATCGTCCCTGGGATGTGGGCAATAGCCCTAAAACCGCTGTGCAGCAGTTTCTTTCGGGCAATGATGATTTCTTAGTAGACAAAGATATGGAAAGCAAGCTGATGATTACGGTCGCCCCAGGCGGCTATTTGCAGCGCCGGTAAATCCTTCGCATGGCAGCTCTGCGCACGAGTATTCTTGCTAATTATGCCGGCCAAGCATGGATTGCTGTCATGGGCATAGCTTTTATGCCGCAGTATATTCGCTTACTGGGCATGGAGGCTTTCGGGCTGGTAGGCATGATGCTTAGCTTTACGGCGATTCTGCAGGTGTTTGACTTTGGTATTGGCGGTGCCGCAAATCGCGCATTGTCACGCAATGCCCACCAACCAAGCCTGAACGATAGCAGCCAAGATTTAGTGCGCACTTCTGAATGCATCATATGGGCTTTAGCTGCTGTGGTCGCACTGCTGCTTCTGGGAGCCAGTGACTGGCTGGCGACGCACTGGCTGCATTTGCAAAGCTTCACTGTCGAACAGGCGGCTAGGGCCATTGCCATTATGGGGCTTTCCATTGCATTGCTGTGGCCAAGTGTATTTTACGCCAACTGCCTTTCGGGGTTGGAGCGTCAGCCCCAGCTAAACTCCGTTCAAGCCGCGTTTGCAGCATTGCGCTACGCTGGCGTGCTGCCAGTGATGTGGTGGGTGGCGCCTGATATCGAGGTATTTCTTTGGTGGCATGCCTTGGTAGGCGCTGCACAGTCATTGGTTACTGGTTGGCTCGTAAGCCGCTACTTACCGAAAGGCGGACGTAAGGCGCAAATTGCACCTAGAGTATTGTATGGAAACAGCCGTTTCGCTGGGGGATTGTTTTTTATCGGCGTGCTTGCACTGGGTGTAAGCCAAACTGACCGATTGGTTTTGATCAGCCTGCGCCCTTTGGAGGAGTTGGGTTATTACACGCTGGCATTGAGCATAGCAGCAGGTTTGGGGCGTATGGTTCAGCCAATGTTCAATGCGCTGTACCCTCGCTTCAGTCGGCTTGTAGCTCAGAAAGATAAGGTTGGTTTGAAAGTGCTCTATCACTTGAGCAGTCAATATCTGGCAGTTGTGCTTTTTGCCACATCGTCTGTGCTCATGGTTTTTGCGTATGAGGTGTTATGGTTTTGGACGGGGGATAGTGAATTAGCTGGGAAGGTAGCTCCCACATTAATGCTGTTAGTGGCAGGAGCTGTACTCAATGGCCTGATGAATATTCCGTACGCACTGCAACTGGCTTATGGTTGGACGCGATTGGCTGCAGGACTAAACGTTACTTCATTGTTGATTGGAGTGCCACTATGCTTTTGGGCGGTAAAGTACTACGGCATGTTGGGTGCGGCTCTGCCTTGGTTTTTGGGTAATCTAATCTTTTTGTTGATAGGTATACCGCTGATGCATCGTCGCTTGCTGCACGGACAAGCTAGGGGATGGTATCTTTTGGATAATATTCCATCTATGTTTATGGGGGGGGTGATTGCACTGGCGCTGCATACACTATTGCCAGATTTAGAGAGAAATCTGGAGGGTTTAGCTTGGCTTGCCTTTGCGAGCGCAATAACTTTGTTGGGTTGCAGTTTGACCTCTCCGGCTATTCGGGCGGCTGTTAAGGAGTGGGTTTCTGAATGTCGTGCTGGGAGGGCTAATTAGGCCTTAACAGGTGTCCGTACTTGGTCTGTAAGTCAAATCGGGATTTTACAAGGTGTTGTTCAGCCTTTCTGTAGAAGGTTGTGTAAACATGCTGAAACAAGGCACTTCTTGCGCAGCCTGAAGCAATCGTGCGCAATATGAAGGACTTTACTTGGTCATTGCAATCAATCGACAAAGCGTCGGCGGCGTCTTGCACAAAATCCAAGCGCTGAGCAGCCAGTGCATTGGCGCCGCGGCGGAAAAGCATTTTTCGGGCATCCTTTTGAAGGGCTGTAAGTGCAATTGCTCTAAACTCTGGTGAGAGGCCGGAGTCAGATTGAAATTTTTCGAGCATTTTCTTCCAGCCTGGCCAAAATGCTGACATGGGTTGCGTGGCGCTGAATGACTGGCTGTTAAGAACAAAAACAGCTGCGGGATATTTTTCCAAAATGTACGGATGGTGAGCAGCTAGTCTTAGACAATATTCCAAATCAGATGGTCCTTGCAGCTCAATGTCAATCAAACCAGCGCTCTCTATTGCTTCGCGTCTAAATAAAATGCTTGTCCATGCCGGTGCCATTCCGCCAGTCATTGCCATGAAACCTTCTGGTGGGTTGAATACCCCTTCACGAGACCAGTGACGAACACGCGCATCCCAGATCACACCTTTCTCGTCAACATGCAAACTCATGCCGGCCCAAAATATAGCTGCTGGTGTGCTATCTAATGCGCTTATTGCTCTCTTATAAAATCCAGGTAATAGATAGTCATCGTCCGATAGGAATGAAAAAAAGTCGGTTTTTACTTTGGACATGCCGTATAAGAAGTTATTCAGTCCGCCAATGTTCTCATCGTGGCAGAAGTAGCTTACCCTTTTGTCCTTCTCTGATAATTCAGAGACGAGTGCTTTTGTAGTGTCTTGAGAGTTGTTGTCGTAAACGCATACCTTTATTTCGTCAAAATCTTGATTCAAGACACTGATTATTGCTCGACGCAGCAGTTGTGGGCGGCGGTATGTCGGGATTATGGTTGTGATCGTTGGGGGCATTTTTTCTCTCAAGCCAAGCCGATAAGTGAATGTTTAATTTGGTTTTAGTGGTCTGTCGCTGCGTTGATTTGTGAGCTTGGAGTTTTAGTTGCCTATGGAGCTCTGTTCAGTGTTACAGGGTTGCTTTTAAGGTTTGCACTATTCGTCTGGCTGCTTTTCCATCACCGAAAGGAGAATACCCACTACCGGCCATGGCGCGATAAGCATCTGGCTGCTCTAGTAATTCGGCCGCAGCAGTCTCTATGGCTTGTGCCTCGGTGCCTACGAGCTTGCACGTACCCGCGATAACGGCTTCTGGCCGCTCTGTAGTCTCTCTTAGGACTAACACAGGCTTGCCGAGCGATGGGGCTTCTTCCTGAATACCTCCGCTGTCAGTCAGTATCAAAGTTGCCTTGCGCATCAAGTCTACAAAGTCGAAATAATCCTGCGGCGGAATCAATGAAATGCGAGGGTGTCCACTCAGAATTTTCTGAGCTAAAGTCTTTACATTTGGATTGGGGTGTACCGGATAAATCAAACGAACATCTGCAAATCGCTCAACAAGATGTAAGGCGGCCTGAAGAATCGATTGCAGAGGCGCACCAAAATTTTCCCGGCGATGTGCGGTAAGTAAAATGATGCGGTGCGGCTGATGCTCTAGCGGAGGCAAGGCGGTGACTGTTTGCAAAAGTGTGTCGATGCAGGTGTTGCCCGTCATATAAATATTGTTAGGGGCGATCCCTTCGGCATGAAGAAGCTGAACTGCTGCGACCGTAGGCGCAAAATGCCAGCGTGCAATTCTTGACACCATTTGTCGGTATCCTTCTTCGGGAAATGGTTGTTGCAAATTATAGGTACGTAGTCCTGCCTCAATATGACCAAAGGGGATTTTAGCGTGAAATGCCGCCAACGCAGCACCAAATACCGTCGCGGTATCACCCTGCGCTAGCACCGCACAAGGCTGCTCTTTTTGAATGACAAGTTCCAGTTCAGGCAATATGCACGAGAGTACTTTGTTCAGACTTTGTGCTGGCTGCATGATATTCAGGTCGTAATCTACCGCGATGTCAAAGCGGGTCAGCATCTGATCTAATAAGTCACGGTGCTGGGCGGTTACTACTACCACGCAACGAGCCCAGCCGCAGCTTTGTAGCTCTCGTATGACGGGCATCATTTTTATGGCCTCGGGACGAGTGCCAAATATGCACATTACGGTTTTATGAGCGCTCATGCCGCGGTCCTATTAGGTGTTTTTCTACGGATGAAGTGATGGCATCCCAGTTGATATGTCCCGGGAGGCTAACTAATTTTAGATCAGATAATTGCCTTTCTATTGCTGCAGCTAGGCTGGCTGGGCAGCTCGGCTCTGCCAAATATCGACTTAGCTCCTTGGCCTGCTCAGGAAAGTTCTCTGTTAAGTTGGGAGAACGTGTCGCAATAATTGGTCGCTGACAGGCTATCGCTTCGGCGATTTTGTTTGATGCTCCAGCATCCATAAATGATGATCTACGATATGGCACTGCTAAGATGTCACATGCAGCAATCGCATAAGGTACATCTCTGAACGGCACGTTACCCAAATAGTGTATGCCTGTCTGGTTGAGATCTAGGCTGGGATCACTTCTCCCCCCGAGTAATAGTTCGACGTTATGCCCTTGATTACGTAAGATCTGCATAGCTGCAACTAGATCCAGCAAGCCACGGTCTGGCTCCATACTCCCAAAGTATCCGACAAAGGTGTGACCTGCTGGTAGCTCTAGTTTTTGCCGTGCTTCTCCCTTGTTGATCGGTCTGAAGTGACTGCTGTCTATGCCGTTGCTCAAAATGGTATCGAGCCCAGGTTTTCCTAAACTTTCAAGCAGGGCGTGGCTTGCAAATAGTCGTGTGTCAGCGGTTCTAAGCAGATAAGAAAAAAGGTCGAAGCCAAGGGGTCTAACGTAGCCGCCAAACTCATCGTATTTATCATATACATCGAAAATAAAACGTGCCTTTAGTTTCTTTGCTATGCGCTGACCCATCAGACCGATGTAGCAATCACCGCTAGCTATTACCATATCTGCCGGTGCGGGGGTGTTGTATTTTTTTAGTAGGTAGTGCTTGAAAATGGCTAGATTTTTTATCGGTGTTGAAACGATATTTAACGAGCCGTCAGTGCTGTGAATTGTGTTTTTGCTGTGATAGTCAACAAGCCAAAGCGACACATTATGGTGCGCCGAAAGGCGCAAAGGGAATTGGTAGGTTCGGCCGAATTTTTCTATTAAGGAGTCTCGATTAGTATTGAAACGTTTGCCAATAAATAGGATGTTCATTTTCTTAATGGTTGAGCTCTTGCAATTAAGTGAGTAATTAAAAAAGGCTCAAGCATATCCTTGTTTTTGGTTGATTTTGTCAAGTTTCAATAAGTATGGCGTATCTTGCTATGACGCTTTACTCAATGCGCATGAAGCAATGTGCTTTCGACCCTAAGCCTCTTCCTTCTCACGGATTCAACGTACGACGTGCTTTTTCTCCAAACTGTCGCCACTCAAACCCCCGCGCGAAACCTTGTACGGCTTCCACATTCATCGGTGCATTAAGTTCACGCAACACAGACTGGCTCAATTTTCCGTAATCATCTTTACTCACCAGATATCCAGAGCCGCAATCACAAACTGCATCCACTACCCCCCCAGTCGCAAACGCCGTTGTCGGCAGTCCATGCGCTGCCGCCTCAATCGCTACCATCCCAAAACCCTCAGGATCATCGGATATGTGACGCACGGGAAACACATGTACGTCCGCGGCCTCATACGCGGTAGCCAGCATGGCTGGATCAGTGATGACGCCGAGGAATTTGATGTGTCCGCTGACTCCCGATGCATCGGCTTGGGCCTGGATGCTTTCGACGCTCTGAATACCTGCGCCAAGAGAGTCTTTTGGGGCTTCGCCGACAACCACCAGTACGGCGTTGGGTTCTGCTCTGACGATGTCGGGCAGGCTGAACTCGACAAACTCCCGAAGCCCTTTGCGCGTGGTCAGGCGGCCGACTGACAGAAGTATCTTTTTGCCTTCGAGCCCATGCTTTTCTTTGAACGCTCTTATGCTGTTTTCGGGTTGTGGTGCCTTGGGCAGGGTGACCCCCGGAAATACGATGCTGATTCGATCCGATGCAACACCAGCGGCAAGTGCCAAGTCACGGGTTGGGGTGCTGTTTACGATGACGCAATCAAGCTTCTTGAAGGTGGGACGCCAGAGCTTGCGATATATCGTGTGGTCGACTGTTATGTCGAAACCGTGCAGGTAAGCAGCAGAGCGTGCGCCACACAGCTTGCTTAGCAGCCACACGGCCGGGGCGGTGAGGCCGCTGCCGGCCAAGATGGTATCCGGGCGCCAGCGCAGGGCGAGCCATAGGCCTTTCAAAAACGTGACGATGAGAAATAACGGTAAAGGTTTGAGCGGTGCTTCTCTTAGTGTCACGTTTTCCGGCTTGCGTGCTGCTGACCCGCTGGGGCCGATGACTTGAACTTCCGCATATTTGGAAAGTTCATCGGCCATATGCCAGTTAAGCCGCTCCATACCGCCGACCAGGGGCGGAAGGTTGCGGGTGATGAGCAGTATCTTTTGTCGCTTTGGATCAGGCACTGACTACGTTCTCCCCTTGCACTCGCCCCCTTGTATCGACCACCAGCTTCGCATGGCTTGTCAGCGCTGCGTAATCAAACGCATCGTGGTCGGTGGCGATGATCAGGCAGTCGTAGTTGGAGATGCTTGCTGGTGTCAGCTCTACGGAGTGCAGGTCGAAGTGGTAGTCGCGTTTGCGCGGGAAGGTCGGTACGTGTGGGTCGGCGTAGGCGACGATGGCGCCTTTGTCTTGCAGTAGTGACATGATCTCGACTGCGGGTGACTCGCGGGTGTCGTCGATGTTCTTTTTGTAGGCGAGGCCCAGCACCAGAATTCGGCTGCCTTTGACGGCCTTGGCGCGGTCGTTGAGTGCGTCCGCGACCTTCTGGACAACCCAGTGCGGCATGTAGTGGTTGATCTCACCTGCCAGCTCGATAAAGCGGGTGTTGATGCCGTATTCCTTGGCCTTCCACGTCAGATAGAACGGGTCGATTGGAATGCAGTGACCGCCGAGACCGGGGCCCGGGGTGTAGGGCACGAAGCCGAAGGGTTTGGTGGCGGCGGCGCGGATGACTTCGTGAATGTCGATGCCCATGCGGTCGGCAACAATTTTCATTTCGTTGACCAGGCCGATGTTGACCGCGCGGTGGATGTTTTCCAGCAGTTTGGTCATTTCCGCTGCGCGGGTGTTGCTCACTGGCACCATCCGTTCGATGGCCTTTTCGTACAGTGCTGTACCAAGCTGCAGGCAGGTTTCAGTCACGCCGCCAATGACCTTGGGGATCTGCGCGGTGGTGAAGTGGGCGTTGCCCGGATCTTCCCGCTCGGGGGAGTAGACCAGTGCGCAATCGGTGCCGGGCGTGAATCCATACTGCTTGAGGCGTGGGGCCAGCAGTTCGTCGGTGGTGCCGGGCCAGGTAGTGCTTTCCAGACTCATCAGCTGCCCTGCGCGGAAGTGCGGCAGGATGCTGTCTACCGTGTCGGTGACGTAGCTCAGGTCTGGCTGGTGGTGTTCATCAAGGGGTGTTGGGACGCAGATGATCTGGGCGTCGACTTCTGTTGTGCGAGAAAAGTCAGTCGTTGCACTAAAGCCGGCAGTGCGCGCTCGTTCGATATCGGCTGAGGTGATGCGTTCGATGTAGCTGCCGCCGCGGTTGAGGGTGTCGACCTTGAGCTGATCAATGTCGAACCCCAGTACACGAATGCCAACTTCGGCAAAGCGCAGAGCCAAGGGCAGCCCGACGTAGCCCAGCCCGTAGATGCCGATTACACACTGGCCCGAGGCGATGCGCTCGGACAGGTCCGCCAAAGTGCTGGTATTCGTTGACGGGGTGGGCATGAGGGAGCTGTCCTTACGTTTTTGATCTTCAGAGCGCGATCATTGCAAATGCCCGGGGCAGGGGCAAGGCGGGTTTATGCTGCTGTGCGTTGGATCACCGGATCAGCCGAACTGACCATGCAGTACGGTTTCACCCTCGCACCACAGCCGCCACTCTCCTGGCTGATATGCCGTCCATTCTTCATTGCTGGTCAGCGGCTCAGTGGCAATTACCGTCACTACGTCTTTGGCTGTCGTGTGCTGTTGAAAGTCCACCTCCAGTTCCAGGTCACTGAGCTGGGCTGGCCCGAAGGGGGCGCGTCGGGTGATCCAATGGAGTTTGCTGGTGCAGAGGGTAAATAGCCATTCGCCGTTACTGATCATCAGGTTGCAGACGCCCAGTTGGCGAAGAGGGGCGCAGCACGCACTGAGGGTCTGGGCGAGTTCATTGAGGCCCGGCGGGGTGTCGTAGCGGGCTGCCAGGGTGTTTAGCAGGTGGCAGAAGATGCGCTCGCTGTCGGTATCGCCTACTGCATTGTAAGGGCCTGTAGACGGAGTGAAACCCGCCAGTTGACCGTTATGGGCAAACGCCCAGTATTGGCCCCAGAGTTCGCGGGTGAACGGATGGGTGTTGGCCAGGCTGACGCCGCCGACATTGGCCTGGCGGATATGGCAGATGACGTTCTCGGATTTAATCGGGTATTGCTCGATCAGACGGGCGATGGCGGAGCTGTGGCAGGGGTTGGCGTCGTGAAAGCAGCGCAGGCCCTTGCCTTCATAGAAGGCGACGCCCCAGCCATCCCTGTGCGGGCCGATCTCGCCGCCGCGGCGCATCAGGCCGGCAAAGCTGAAGCAGATGTCGGTCGGGACATTGGCGCTCATGCCGAGCAGTTCGCACATCGGGGGCTCCTGGCCGTGTTTAGGGGTTGGAGTGTGATGGTAGCACTGGGGAGGGCAAAGCTGGAGGCTAGAAGCTTGAAGCTGGAAGTCGTTGTTTTGTGTGGGTTGTTGGATTGTGTGCGGGGGGCGGGCTATGTGGTGTGGCGGCCACGACGTGTCGTGGCCCTACGGGATATTAGGTCGCCGGCTTTGGTTGCGTGTTTGGTGCGGTTTGCGGGCGTGCGATGCCGTGTTGCTGCAGGTGTGGTTGCGGCGTTTGGTTATCGGTCGGGCCGGTGGGTGGTGTTTGGTGTGGCGGCCACGACATGTCGTGGCCGTGCGGGTATCGCAGCGCAGCCTGAGGCGGCATTGCTACCCTGTTCCCGTTCCCCAGGGCCACAGCGCCCTGTGGCCGCTTTAAGGGGTATTGGCAGAAGCCTGTCAGCCTTCTGGTGCGCGCTATTTTCGAGGTCGTTGCTCAGCGTTATCGGCTATCTCCATGCTCGCCCCCGATTTTCATTATCATTCCTGTTTCCGGCCTGATCAGCCCATTAAGGGTATCGACATAGCCTTGTCGGATAGCCTCCCCACCTGCCGCTGTTCTGATTTCCATCCAGCTGCCAACCGATCGGGTCAGCGGCATCCACAGACTGGCAAACCGCTGCATTAGCTCGGCCGGGCCCAGTGCCTTGCTGCGCTGTGCCCAGTAACCGGGGGCAAAGAAGACTTCGGGCTTGGCGCCGGGCAGGTTCTTTTCCGTTTTGCGCTGATCCCAGTGCGCGGCTCCAACCAGCGAGCTGAAGGTCAGGTTGTCACCCAGGTGGGTGTGGACATCGGCCAACAGCCCCCCGTTGCCGGCGAAGTCGACAAGCACGCTCGGGATTGATGCATCGAGCTGGTCGAGCTGGTCGTAGGCGATGGTCTGATCGTAGTAGCCGAGCCCGGAGACAAAGCTGACGTTGCCGGCGGAGGTCAGGGCGACGATGCGTTGGGGCTTGCCGTCTCTGCTGGCGCGCTGGTGCTGAAGCATGAATGCCAGGCCCAGCGCGGTCTTGCTGGAGGCGCTGGTCAGGATGATTTGCTCAGCGCCGAAGCAGCCATTTTCCTGCAGAAAATCATCCAGCAGGAATGAGGTCAGCAGCAACGGACGCAGCAGCATCTGCAGCGCTTCCAGTTCCGGGCGATAGGCCGGATCGGTGGCGGTGAACTGATACTGGTTATAGGCCAGCGCCAGGTGACTGCGGTGCTCTGCCGTGTCGGTGAAGCTGCTGGCGGTGAGGTTGCCAGGGCGGACGCGCAGCTGTCCGGCCATCGGCAGGTATCCATAGACCCGCGTGCCAACCGCAATGTCCGGATGACGGCTGGCGCTGACATCGGCAAACCCCCACACCGGCACCTGGCCCCAGGGGGCTTCGGCCGGGAAGAAGTCCCAGTAACCGAATCGGTCGCCTAGCGTTGCGTAGGTGATGTTGTTTGCTGTGAAGGCGAAGTGGTCAATGTCCAGCAGCACCTCGCCGTCCTGCAGGTCTTGCTCTTGCAGTCTGGGCACCTCCTGCAGGGTGCACTCGTGGATGTTGCCTTTATTAACCAGCAGGCGGGTGCAAGTGGTGGTCATGGTCTGGTCCGTGGGCTGTGATGTCAGACCCTAGCTTGCCGCGATAGCGCTGTACGGTCAGCGTTCAATCATCGTTCAAATGCCGCCTGATAAGAGGGCACGATTGGGGTGCTCATCGATGTCCTGCACGGCAATGATCACTTTTACGTTTTGACTCGATATCCATTCTGATTTTTTCGCTTTTCAACGGAATGCGTCTGGCATGCGGGTCACAAGAATAAGGGTGTTTGGCGTCCTAGAAACGGTCGTATTTTTCTGTGACTTATTGGTCACAAAATTGCATTATCCTGTTTTGGATCAACTAAAAGCGTTCGCTGTTTGTTTATAAAGGTGGTGCGTTTTTCTATTTTGATTCGTTTTGTTGGTATCCGTGTTCAAAGCCTGATCTGTGTAGTACGTGGCGCATACACCCAATCGGTATGAGGATCTCTACCATGAAGCAGCTGACCCCGATGGACTCCCACTTTTTCTATTTTGAGGCGCCCAACCAACCCATGATGATTGGGAGCCTGTGGCTGTGCGATCAGAGCACTGCCCCTGGTGGCCTGGTGCGTCACAAGGACATCCTGCAATACGTTTCCGATCGCCTGAACACGACCTCGTACTTTCGTCGCCGACTTGAGAAGGCGCCCTTCCAGCTTGATGACCCGTATTGGCTGGATGACGAGAATTTCGATCTGGAGTATCACGTGCGCCATGTTGGCCTGCCGCAGCCGGGTGACTGGCGGCAACTCTGCATCTTCACCGCGCGGACCATGTCGCGCAGCGTAGATATGGAGCGTGCGCCCTGGGAGATCTACATTATTGAAGGGGTCAACAACGTGGAGGGCGTTCCGCCGAACAGCTTTGCGGTGCTGATTCGGTTCCATCACGCCTATGTGGATGGCAAGGCCAGCCTTGAACTGACAACCGCAATGATGGAAGAAACCGCAGATCACGAGTATGGCCGGCGTGACCGGGTTGAAGTGGCCGAGCGGGCGCCGACCCGGCTGGAAATGTGGTCGCGCACGACGCCGCGGATGATGGGGCAGGCATGGCGCAGCATGCGCGCCGGGCTGACCGCCGGACGCAAGAGTATCGAGCTGGCTCGCCGCTTGCGCTCCGAGGCCAAGCCGGAACAGCGTCGGGTACCGCGTACCATCTTCAACGTACAGATATCACCCCACCGCTCCTATGGTGCGCTGACCTGGAATATTCCCGAGCTCAAACGCATGCGGCAGTTGTGCCCGGGCGCCACGCTGAATGATGTGGTTATCTCCATCATCGCCGGGGGCATGCGTCGTTATCTCTCGCATCACAACCAGTTGCCCGCCAGCGAATCGCTGGTGGCCATGTGTCCGGTTTCGGTCCGGCCAAGTGAGGCGATGAAGGATTGCGGCAACCTGATTTCGGCGATGTTCATCGGCATCGGAACCGACATCGGTGAGCCCCTTGAGCGTTTGTCTGCGGTGCGCCGACGCACAGCGCGCGGGGTGCCGCTGGCGCGCGACGTGCTGTGCGACCTCAATAACGCCGTCGGCGACATGATGCCGCCCTATGTACGCGCCCTGGGTGCCTGGCTGCAGAACAAGTCGCGGCTGGCAAGCACGGTGCCGCTGGTCAATACCCTGATCACCAACGTGCCCGGGATTCCCGGTCTGGTGCCGCGCTATTTTGCCGGTGCGCGCATCGTCAACGTGTTTCCGCTGGCACCGGTCAGCGACGGAATGGGCATCAGTCACTGCCTGACCGGTATCTACGATGATCTTAATGTCGGGGTTCTGGCAGACCGCAATATCGTCTCGGATATGGATTTCTACATGAGCTGCATCCAGGCGTCGACAGAGGAATACCGCGCGTTGCTGGCCGAGCTGGAAAAAACCACAGCGGCCTCCATGCCCGCGCGGGTCGAAGCGCCGAAACCGGCAAGCAATGAACAGGAGGATGCCGAGCCGGATGCGGAGAAAAAACCCAAGCTGGCTGCGGCAGGCCGGGCGAAGCCTGCTGCCAAGGCGTCCGAGTCGACCGTCTCCGAAACGAAGGGCGCCAAGTCGGCAGGCGCGGCCTGACGCTGCAAGGTAACTATTGGTGAGGCGCCTGCGGGCGCCATGGGAGTGGAATATGGTGGTCAATCTCTTTCAGCGTGGCAGGGGCAAGGCGCTGTTGCAGTCGATGGAAAAGGCAGAAAGCTATGAGCAATGGAGTGAGCTGGCTGCTGCCTGGGATCACGAGGAGGGGCTGGACGACTGGAAGCAGGATGACGCGTGCGAGAGCTATGACTACCGTTCGATTCGTCAGCGCCTGGATGTTCTTCGCGATCTGCGTTTTCGCAAGGATTACCACCAATTGCTGTTTGTGCTTAACGAGGGCGTTCATGGCAACCTCGGCGGCATGGGCAAGCCGTCGCTGTATAATAAGGCCCGGCTTGGGACCAAGAATCTCATTACCCGCTACATCGACGAACTGTGCGGCGCGCTTAACGACCTGAACGAGGTGGATGACAAGATCATCTCGTTGGCTGAAAAGCAGGATTTCTTCCTGCGAGCCAGCCACTGCAACGGGCGGACCGCGCTGATGCTGAGTGGCGGCGCTGTACTTGGCTTCTTCCACGCCGGTGTGCTCAAGGCGCTGTTCGATCAGGGGCTGCTGCCCGAAATCATCTCCGGCAGCAGCGCCGGTTCTATCCTTGCCGCCACCGCCTGTACCCACGTTGATGAGGAGCTGCGCGAGCGGCTGAGCCTCGACAACCTGCATCATGAAGTAGAGCAGACCAGCGCGATTCGGCCGTCTCTCAGCCTATTTGGTGGCGGTCGGGCGATGGATGCCGACAACCTGCGCGACTACCTGGCCAAGATCATCCCGGACCTGACCTTTCAGGAAGCGTTTGAGCTGACCGGTCGCAAGCTCAATATCACTGTTACCGGGTTGTCGACCCAGCAGGCCCCGCGTCTGCTTAACGCCATTACCTCGCCCAACGTGCTGATTCGCTCTGCGGTTACAGCCTCATGTGCGATCTACGGCATCTACCCGCCGGTAACGCTGATGTGCCGTAACGCAGCGGGCGAGACGGTTCCCTACCTACCGGGGATGAAGTGGATCGACGGCTCCTTTGCCGATGATCTGCCGGCCAAGCGTCTGGCACGCCTGTACGGCGTCAATCATTTCATCTCCAGCATGACCAACCCGGCGGCGCTTGCCATCACGCCCGACCCGGATGCGCCGCGCAACCGGCTGCGCAATCTGGCTCATTTTCAGGCGCGCTTTCTGAAAATCGGTGCCGCCGAAGCCATGCGCTTCAGCCGCGATAACATCCGAATCAAGTCGCCGGTGCTCAGTCTGATGCAGCATCTGACCTACGGCGTGCTGGCACAGGAATATACTGCCGACATCAATATCTTCCTGCGCAACCGCTGGGATCACCCGCTGCGGCTGCTGGCACCACCAAGCCGCGAAGCGATGCATCGCCTGATCCATGAAGGCGAGCGTTCCACCTGGGAGAAAATCGAAATGGTCCGCAACTGCACCGCCGTCAGCCGGACACTGGATGCCATCCTGCACACACGCGGCTGGGAAAAATAGGGTTACATCACGCTGTGGCTGAGGGGGCGGCTGGTGTTGGCTTGAGCCGCCTTGGCGGAGACGCCGTTGGCTTACTCCTCCCTACAGTACAGCGTCAGCCCGTAGGGCGGAGTAAGCGCAGCGTCTCCGCCGTGGTGCCCGTACTTGGCGTTGCTCACGGGCGATTGCCCTGTGCGCCGGTTTAACTGCCTTTGCCTTGCGTCGGAGCTGCAACATGCTTCGACCACATGCCGGTGGGATTTTGGTGTGAGCCGACCGCTTTTCATTCGTCGGCTGGCTGCGCACAATGTGGGCCTTGCACCGTTCGGAATCCGAAATGCCCATGACTATCGAAGACAAGCCGCTGGCCGGCCGCCGTATTGCTGTACCCGAGAGCAGGGAGCTCGACCTGTTCGCTGACATGCTGATCAAGCGTGGCGCTGATGTGCTGCGTTGTCCGCTGGTATCGATCCACGATGCGCCTGACCCGCAGCCGGTGCTGGCCTGGATGCGTGAGCTGATTGAACGGCCCTTTGATCAGGTGATTCTGCTGACTGGTGAGGGCTTGCGGCGCATGCTGGCGCTGGCTGAGCGTCAGGGCGACGGGTTGCGTGACGCCTTTGTTGCAGCGCTGGCGCCGATCCCCAAGCTCACCCGTGGGCCGAAGCCGGGTGCGGCGTTGCGCAAGGTGGGGCTCAGGCCGGAGCGCGTTGCGGTGGCGCCGACCACCGAGGGCGTCATCGAGACGCTCAAGGGCGAAAACCTGCAGGGCGTGCGTATCGGTGTGCAGTTGTACGGCACGGACCCCAATACGCGCCTGGTCGATTTTCTGACCGGCGCGGGCGCCCAGGTTAAAACCGTTGCGCCCTATATCTATGCCGACGACGTTGAAGACGCGCAGGTGGATCGACTGATCGACGCGCTGCTGGCTATCGAAGTGGACGCCATCGCCTTCACCAGCGCAACCCAGGTGCGCCGATTGCTGCAAATTGCCAAGCGTCGTGATGACGGCGAGGCAATGCTGCTGTCGGCACTGGAGCGGATCAAGGTGGCGGCGGTGGGGCCGGTGGTTGCCGATGAGCTGCGAGAACGGGGCATCAATGTGGACCTGATGCCAGAGAGCAGCTTTTTTATGAAGCCGCTGGTGCGCGAGCTGGTGAAGGTGTTGGGCTGACCGCTTCAGGGCCCGGCTGGTGGCGGCAGCATCCGCCATTGATTGGCTTCCCTTTGCAGGATGCGCCGCGCTGAACGGGCTGCTGGCACTTGTCAGCCGGTGCCCGCGCGGCAACAATGCAGGCTTGTCTGAACCCCGCGAGCCCAAGGAAGCTGGATGACCAACGAATCCACCGCGCTACGACTTTCCCCGGACCAACTTACCGCCCCCATCGATCTGGACAGCCTCGGCTTCACGACCACCGACGATCTGGAACCTTTCCGTGGCATTCTCGGCCAGGAGCGGGCAGTCGAGGCCCTGCAGTTCGGTGTGGCCATGCACCGGCCGGGCTACAACGTGTTTGTCATGGGTGACCCGGGAACCGGCCGTTTTTCCTATGTGCAGCGCTATCTGCGCGCGGAGGCCAAGCGCCAGGTCACCCCGCAGGACTGTGTCTACGTCAACAACTTCGATGAGCCTCGCGAACCCTGGGTGATCAGCCTGGCACCCGGTTCTGCCGGCGAGCTGATCGAGGTGATCGACCGTTTTATCGATAATCTGCTGGCAACCTTCCCCGCAGTGTTTGAACACCCGGCCTATCAGCAGAAGAAAAGCGCCATTGATCGGGCCTTCAACCAGCGCTACGACCGGGCGATTGATTCGGTAGAACGCCGCGCGTTGGAAAAAAGCATCGCGCTGTACCGTGACTCGCAGAATATTGCCTTTACGCCGATGAAGGAGGGCAAGGCGCTGGACGAGGCCGACTTTGCCCAGTTGCCGGAGGAGGAGCGCGAGCGATTCCACAGTGATATTTCCGAGCTTGAGGAAGTGCTGAACGAAGAGCTCGCCAGCCTGCCGCAGTGGAAGCGCGAGTCGAGCAATCAGCTGCGCGAGCTCAACGAGCAGACCATCACCGAAGCCCTGCAGCCCCTGCTTGAGCCGCTGCTGGAGCGCTACAGCGGCAATCAGGCGGTCTGTGATTACCTGCAGGCGATGCGCCAGAACCTGCTCAAGACGGTAATCGATCAACTGGTCGAGGAGCGAGCCCTGGAGGCACGGCCGGACGCCTACAAGCGGCAGTTGCTGGTCGAACAGTACAGCCCCAGCCTGATCGTTGGTCATCACACCAGTGGTGGCGCGCCGGTCGTACACGAGCCGCATCCGTCCTACGACAATCTGTTCGGGCGCATTGAGTACTCACCCGAGCAGGGCGCGCTGGTAACCAGTTATCGGCATATCCGCTCCGGCGCATTGCATCGGGCAAACGGCGGTTTTCTGCTGCTGGAAGCCGAGAAGCTGCTGGGCGAGCCCTTTGTCTGGGACGCCCTCAAGCGTGCCCTGCATTCGCGCGAGCTGAAGATGGAGTCGCCCTGGGCCGATATGGGCCGACTGGCGACGGTAACCCTGACCCCTCAGGTGATTCCGCTGGATGTGAAGGTGGTGATCATCGGCTCGCGTCAGGTGTATTACGCGCTGCAGGATCTGGATCCGGACTTCCAGGAAATGTTTCGCGTGCTGGTGGATTTCGATGAGGATCTGCCGCGCACACCGGACAGTATCGAAGGCATGGCCCAGTTGCTGAAAACCCGTACCTCGGAGGAGGGGCTGGCCCCGCTTACCGCGGCGGCGGTTGCCCGGGTGCTGACCTACAGCACCCGGCTGGCCGAGCACCAGAAGCGGCTCTCGGCGCGTATCAGCGATATTTTTCAGCTGGTGGCCGAGGCCGACTTTACCCGCCAGTTGGCCGGTGACCCGATCACCGATACCGCGCATATCGAACGTGCCCTGCGGGCCAAGGAAACCCGGACCGGACGGGTCAGCGCGCGCATTCATGAAGACATGCTGTCGGGCGTGATTCTGATCGATACCGACGGCGCTGCGGTCGGCAAGTGCAACGGGCTGACCGTACTTGAGGTGGGTGATTCGGTATTCGGTTTGCCCGCGCGTATCAGTGCCACGGTCTACCCGGGCGGCAGCGGGATTGTCGATATCGAGCGTGAGGTGAACCTCGGGCAGCCGATTCACTCCAAGGGGGTGATGATTCTGACCGGTTTTCTCGGCAGCCGTTATGCTCAGAAGCATCCGCTGGAAATCTCCGCGAGCATCGCGCTGGAGCAGTCCTATGGCTATGTCGATGGCGACAGTGCGTCGCTCGGTGAGGTCTGCACCCTGATCTCGGCGCTCTCGCGCACGCCTCTGAAGCAGTGCTTTGCGATTACCGGCTCGATCAACCAGTTCGGCGAGGTGCAGGCGGTCGGCGGGTTGAACGAGAAGATAGAAGGCTTTTTTCGCCTGTGTCAGGCCCGTGGCCTGACCGGTGAGCAGGGCGTTATCATTCCGCGCTCGAACGTACCCAACCTGATGCTGGATGAAGAAGTCCTGCAGGCTGTGCGTAACGGCCAGTTCTCGGTTTACGGCGTGTCCTGTGTGGACGAGGCGCTGGCACTGCTGGCCGGAGAGCCGGCGGGCGAATTGAACGAGCAAGGGGATTTCGCCGAGGGCAGTATCAATGCCAGGGTGGTTGCTCGCCTGGCCGAGATTGCCGAGCGCGACCGTGAAGAGGAAGAGTCAGACCCGGAGGAGGGCGACGGCGACAAGTAAGCGGGTTTTATTCTCCGTGCCCGCAAGCTTGAGCAGTGGGCTGCAACGGGTTCTGTCTACAGGGTTATCCACAGGTTTTGCTGCGACAGGTTGTCACTGATTGCCAACGGATACCCGAATGAGGTCTTGACGCCGGCAAGGCAATCTGCTCCCTGCTGGCGCTCTGATGCCGCTGAAAGGTGCGCACTGCCTGCTTTTCAGCACATCAACGGATCATTGCGTCAAGGATGCTGCAACTGAACAAAATGTGTGCGAGTCGCGCCAGCGCCCGTACTGACAGGGTCGCAGTGAGTTATCAGTTCGCTGCTCACAGAGTTATCCACAGATACTGTGAACAACCATCGCGCCCCAAAATCGAACACACTGAAATCGAGGTTAATGCAGTCAATGGAACGCCTTCTGGAAAACCTGATGTACTCGGCGCGCTGGATTCTTGCGCCTATCTATCTGGGCCTGTCTCTGGCGCTTGCGGCGTTGGCGGTCAAGTTCTTTCAGGAACTGTTTCATCTGTTGCCTCACCTGCTCGAAACCGCCGAAGCCGATCTCATTCTGGTTGTGCTCTCGCTGGTGGATATGGCTCTGGTGGGTGGCCTGCTGGTCATGGTGATGATTTCCGGCTACGAGAATTTCGTCTCCCAGTTGGACATCGACGACGGCAAGGAGAAGCTCAGCTGGCTTGGCAAGATGGACTCCGGCTCGCTGAAGATGAAGGTTGCGGCATCGATTGTCGCGATTTCATCGATTCACCTGCTCAAGGTGTTCATGAATGCGCAGAATATCCCCAATGACAAGCTGATGTGGTACGTGATCATCCACCTCACCTTTGTGGTGTCCTCCTTTGGTATGGGTCTGCTGGATCGCATGGGGCGCGACGGTAAGGCGATTTAATGTTGTACTTCTGGTAAAGGTTTTTGTGTAAGGGTATCGTTCCTGTACAACTTTGCAGGAGTCGATGCCATGACGCTGGAACAATTGATGCAGGCAGCGGACAGAGGGGCCTTGCAGGACCTGGATCTGCTGTCACACGAAGGCGCGGTATATCTGGTCGAGGCGCTGATCGACGGATCGCGCCATCTGCTCAAGCAGCACGAGGGGGATACTCGGCCCTGGGTATTTCGCTCCCTGCATGACGCGCGCACTGCGCTGGTGGAGCTGCCCTTTCAGACCATCAATCTGGTTCATCTCAATGTCTGTGACGAGATGGGGCCTGACGCCCTGGTTACGGGTGGTCCACAGGCGGCGATGCGACTGCCACTGCCGCTGCACCCCTGAGTGGCTGACATGCGTAATCTGATTGTGCTGCTGGGTGACCAGCTTGATCCGGCCATCAGCAGCCTCGCCGGCGCCGATCCCGCGCAGGACCGTATCCTCATGGTGGAAGCCGAGGAGGAGGGACGTTACGTTCCCCATCACCCGCAAAAGATTGTGTTTATCCTCTCTGCCATGCGGCATTTTGCCGAGGGGTTGCGTGGCCGTGGCTTCAACGTTGATTACATCAAGCTGGACGACCCGGCCAACAGCGGCTCGCTGGATGGCGAACTGGCGCGTGCCCGCAGCAGGCTGCAGCCTGAACGCATTCTGCTGACCGAGCCCGGGGAATGGCGACTGCTGGATCGGTTTCGTCAGCGTCAGGCTGACTGGCCCGAATTGACCTTGCTGCCGGATGAGCGATTTTTCTGCAGCGCGGAGTGGTTCGCCAACTGGGCCGCGGGGCGCAAGCAGTTGCGGATGGAGTTCTTCTATCGTGAGATGCGTCGCCGCAGCGGACTGCTGATGACGCCAGAAGGCCAGCCGGAAGGCGGCAGCTGGAACTTTGATCAGGATAATCGCAAGGCCCTGCCTGCGGGGCACCCTGTACCGGCGCAGCCGCATTTTCCGATGGACGCCATCTCCTGCGAGGTAGCTGCCCTGGTCGCTGCCCGGTTTGCTGATCATTACGGTCAGCTTGAGGGTTTTGATTACCCGGTCACCCACGCGGATGCCGAGGCGTTGTGGCAGCGTTTCCGCCAGCAGGCGCTGGCCCGGTTCGGTGACTACCAGGATGCCATGGCGGTGGATCAGCGCTGGCTGTTTCATGCGCGCATAGCCGCAGCGCTGAATATCGGGCTGCTTGATCCGCGCCGGGTGTGTCTGGACGTGCAGGCCGACTGGCAGGCTGGCCTGATTCCGTTGAACGCGGCCGAGGGCTTTATTCGCCAGATTCTCGGCTGGCGCGAGTATGTTCGCGGTATCTACTGGCTATTGATGCCGGAGTACGCCGAGCGCAACGCCTTCGGCAATCAGCGCGATCTGCCCGCGTTCTACTGGACCGGCAAGACGCGGATGCGCTGCATGCAGCAGGCAATTGGCCAAACGCTGGAACATGCCTATGCGCACCATATTCAGCGTCTGATGGTCACCGGCAATTTTGCCCTGCTGGCAGGGGTTGAACCCAAGCAGATTTGCGACTGGTATCTGGCCGTGTACATGGATGCCTTTGACTGGGTGGAGCTGCCCAATACCCTGGGCATGGTAATGCATGCCGATGGGGGCTTTCTCGGCTCCAAGCCCTACTGCAGCAGCGGGCAGTACATCAAGCGGATGTCGGATTACTGCGGCGGCTGCAGCTACAAGGTCAGCGAGCAGACCGGCGCCAGGGCATGTCCGTTCAACGCGCTGTATTGGCATTTCGTCATGCGCCACCGCGAGCAGCTCGGCTCCAACCCGCGCATGGCGATGGTGTACCGCAACCTGCAGCGCATGCCGGAAGCCAAACAGCAGGCCCTGTGGCAGTGGGGCGAGCATCTGCTGGAGCGGCTGGATGCCGGTGAGATGCTGTGATTCGCAAGGGTGATTTGCCGCAGAAAACCTGCGCGGTGTGCGGCAGACCCTTTGCCTGGCGCCGCAAGTGGGCGCGCAGCTGGGATGAGGTGCGCTACTGCTCCGAGCGTTGCCGCCGTGCCCGCAGCGGCTGAAGGCCGTCAGCTGGCTGCCAGCACTACGAACTTGGGTGCAGCGGCGCGCTGTTCGACCTTGGTGAAGTAGCGCCTGAGGGTCTGGTGGTAGCCCAGGTGGCGATTGCCGACCACCAACAGCTCGCCGCCATGTGCGAGCGCCTTGCGGCTTTGGTCAAACAGTCGGCGGGCGATTTGATCACCCACCACCTGCTGCTGGTGGAACGGCGGGTTGCACAGAACAAGATCGGCGGACCCTGGCTCGGCTTCACTCAGCCCGTCGCTGACGATGAAGCGGGCGCTGCGGCCGGGGAAGGCTGCTGCGAAGTTGTCCTGCGCCGATGCCACCGCTGCCCAGGACTCGTCGATAAATGTCAGCTGTGCCTCGGGGTTGCGGCAGGCTGCCATCAGGCCGAGAGCGCCATTGCCGCAGCCCAGGTCCACTATCCGCGCGCTGCCCAGGTCTGACGGAATGCAGGGCAGCAGCACGCGGGTGCCGATATCCAGCTTCTCGCGCGAGAACACGCCGGGGCGATTGTTCAGCAGCAGCGGGGTGCCATCCAGCGGGTAGTGGGTGCTCAGATTGCTGGCGCAAGGCTGCAATACCGGATCGTGCCTGCACTGCAGCAGCCGGGCCTTCTTCCAGCCAAGCGAAGCCTGATAGGGACCAATATGGGCTGCCAGCAGGTCGCCGGCACTCGGCGGCAGGTGCTTGATCATGCTGCCGGCCAGCAGCAGGGCGTTGTCGGTGAGGTGCGGGCGCAGGCGCTGTAACTGATCCTGCAACAGGCTCAGGCTCTTGGGGATGCGCAGCAGCACCTGGCGATAACTGCCGTCCGGTGTCTGGGTGCTATTGAAGAATTGAACCCTGGCCGAATCAAGATTGTTGGCTGCGAGGTTGCCCTGCAGGGCGCGCCAGCTCATCCATGAATCGCCCCAGCTGTGTGTCTCCAGACCTGCCGTTGCCAGTGCGCAGGCGAGTGCGCCGAAGCTGTCGTTGACGACAAGGATCGGGCCGCTGTCGGCGGGCTCCTCCTGCAGTCGCTGCAGCAGGTAGAGATCGGCGTTGTCGAAGGCCTGAAGTGTGTCTTCCCGGGAGGTAGGATAGCGCTGCAGCTGCAGCGAGCCGTAGGGGGTATCGCAGGATTGCATGGTCAGCCAGGGCAGTGGGGCGTGCCGCGCAGTATAGCATTACGCGGTGCCCGGATCGGTACCGGGCACCGCTGGGGGCTTATCCCTGTTTCTGCTCTTTCAGCAGGTCGCGGATCTCGCCAAGCAGTACCTCTTCCTTTGACGGTGCCGGCGGCGCAGCTGGTGCTGCCTCTTCCTTTTTCTTCAGGCTGTTCATTACCTTGACCGCAGTGAAGACCGCGGCGGCGATGATCAGGAAGTCCACGACGCTCTGGATAAACATTCCATAGCCGATGGCCACCTCGGCTGCGTCACCTTCTGCCTGTTTCAGGACAATGGCCAGATCGGTGAAGTTGACGCCGCCGATCAGCACACCCAGCGGCGGCATGACGACGTTGTTGACGAACGAGGAAACGACCTTGCCAAACGCGGCGCCGATGATAATACCCACGGCCATGTCGACAACGTTGCCGCGCATGGCAAAAGCCTTGAATTCATCCAGTAGTTTCATTGCCTATTTCCTTGAGAAGCGCCGACTTGGCGAGAGCTGATCATAGCCAAGCAAGCACGTTTTACCAACTACTCAAGTGCTTCCTCAAGTGCTTCGCAGAGGATGCGCAATGCCTGGATGCGGGCATGACGCTTGTCTTCAGCGGGAATCAGGTGCCACGGTGCCGAGCGGGTCGACGTGTGCTCAACCATGTCATTGAGCGCCTCAACGTAGTCGGGCCAGCGCTTGCGGTTACGCCAGTCTTCCTCGGTCAGCTTGTAGCGTTTAACCGGTGATGCTTCCCGTTCCTTGAAGCGCTTGAGCTGCTCCTGCTCGGTAATCGCCAGCCAGAACTTGATCAGCAACGTACCGTTCTCGGTCAGCTGTTGCTCAAAATCATTGATCTCGGCATAGGCGCGTTGCCATTCGGATTCGGCGCAGAAGCCTTCAACCCGCTCGACCAGCACGCGGCCGTAGTAACTGCGGTCGAAGACCACGACATTGCCCGGGGCTGGTATGCGTCGCCAGAAGCGCCACAGATAGGGCATTCGGCGCTCTTCGTCACTCGGCGCGCGGGTGCCGTGAACCCGCAGGATACGCGGATCGAGACATTGGGTGATGCGGCGGATGGCACCGCCCTTGCCGGCGGCATCACTGCCCTCGAACACCAGCATCAGGCTGCGACGGGCGAAGCGCGGATGCTGCATCAGGTCGCGCAGTCTGTTCTGCCAATGCAGCAGCTGTTGCTGGTACTCGTCCTTTGGCAGCTTCTGGCTGTAATCCAGCTGGGCGAGGTAGTCGCGCTGGGCGGGTTGCCAGCCGTAGACCGGGCGCGGCACCGGCGGTGTGTTGATACGCTGGCGCATGGCTTCCAGCACGATCTGGCCGATGCGCTGGTCGCGCAGGTGAGGGTCTGTTGCCGGCACCCGAATCCAGGGGGACTCGTTGGTGGAGGTCAGCTCGGTCATCAGGCGGGCGCCCTCGCGCACCTTCTCGTAGTCGGCGGCGCTGAAGTCACCCCATTCGCGCATGGCTACGGTCTGTTTCAGCAGACTGGGGTCTACCCTCTGGCGCGTCCCGCGTTCATCGTCGGTCAGGTGCAGCCAGATCTTGACCAGGATAATGCCTTCATCATTGAGCAGGCGTTCGAAATGCAGGATGTCCTGCATCTGTGCGGTAAAGCGGTTGATGCTGATTTGGCCCCGACTCAACTTCATCAGCGGCTGGTGGTACCAGGAGCCCAGATAAAACCCCAGTTCGCCGGCCGGTGGCAGGGTGCGCCAATAGCGCCACATGCGTGGCATGCGCTTGTCGACCCCTTTGGGCATTCCGAAAGCGCGGGTATTGAGGTAGCGGTTGTCCAGCCACTCGTAGAAGCTGTGGATGACTTCCGCCTTGCCGGCGAAGTCGTTACCGCTGATCAGAACCAGGACCGAGCCGTGTTCCAGTGAACGCAGTTCGAACTGGGTCTCCAGCAGTTCCTCGCGCAGCGCTTCGCGTTCGGCCTTGCGCTGCTTGCTGTCGTCCTTGCTGTTACCCATGCGCGACGGCAGACCAATTGATGTCCGGTACCTGCTCGAAGGCCGGACGTGCCAGCAGATAGCCCTGAAAGAGATGGATATTCTGTTCGCGCATGAATGCCAGCTCGGCTTCGGTTTCGACCCCTTCGGCGATGACTTCGATGCTCAGGGCGGCGCAGACCCCAAGGATGCCGCGCACGATCGCCTGCTTTACCACGTCCTTGTCGATATCACGGATCAGCGCCATGTCCAGCTTGATGATGTCTGGCTGGAACTCGGCCAGCAGATTCAGTCCCGAATAGCCTGCACCGAAATCGTCGATGGCGGTTTTGAAGCCCTGGCGCTTGTACTCGGTAATGATGCTTTTGAGATGATCCTTGTCGACCATCTGCTCGTTCTCGGTAATTTCAAAAATCAGCCGCTCCACCGGGAAGTTGAAGCGCTTTGCCGCTTCCAGGGTAGCGCGAATGCAGGTCGCCGCCTGATACACCGCGTTGGGCAGGAAATTGATGCTGACAAAGCAGGGGATGTTCAGCCGGGCAGCCAGCTCCACTGCCTTGACGCGGCAGGACTGGTCAAACTGATAACGATTGTCGGTGGTGACCTTGGACAGAATGCCGGCCGCGCCGGTTCCGTCGGTGCCTCGTACCAGCGCCTCGCAGGCAAAGAGCTGGCGGGTACGCACATCGACGATCGGCTGAAACGCCATGCTGAAGTCAAAGTCCAGCGCAGGACGGTCGATGCAGGCTCGACAGGGCGGCGGTGATTGTGGCTCGGTAGTCATTCTGTTGGATCCTTACGCCTTTAGGCGGTCAGTATAGAGGATAATGTTCCTCTGATATCAAGCGGCGCTTCATGGTGCCTCGACCCGGATAAAGCAAGATGGCCAAACAGAAACGTATTTACGGCTGCACCGAATGCGGTGCCACCTTTTCCAAGTGGGCGGGCCAATGCCCGGAATGCCAGGCGTGGAACAGCATGGTGGAGACCGTGGTGGACACCACGCCTACCGGTGGCAGCCCCTCACGCAGCAGCAACTGGACAGGGCAGCAGGCGTCAGTCAAGACGCTGGCAGAGGTCACTACAGAAGAAATGCCGCGGCAGCCCAGCGGCTCGTCCGAGCTTGATCGGGTGCTGGGTGGCGGCCTGGTCGCCGGGTCGGTGGTGCTGATCGGCGGCGATCCCGGGATCGGCAAATCGACCATTCTGCTGCAGACCCTCTGTCGCCTGGCGCAAGGCATGCCCGCGCTGTATGTAACGGGTGAGGAGTCCCAGCAGCAGGTGGCGATGCGCGCCCGCCGGCTTGGTCTGCCGGAAGATCAGCTCAAGGTGATGACCGAAACCTGTATCGAGAGCATTGTTGCGACGGCGCGGCAGGAACAGCCCCGGGTGATGGTGGTTGACTCGATCCAGACCATCTTCACCGAGCAGTTGCAGTCGGCCCCGGGCGGTGTTGCCCAGGTGCGCGAGAGCGCGGCCTTGCTGGTGCGATACGCCAAGCAGAGTGGCACGGCAATTTTTCTGGTCGGCCACGTTACCAAGGAAGGCTCGCTGGCCGGGCCGCGGGTGCTTGAGCACATGGTGGACACGGTGCTGTATTTCGAGGGTGAGGCTGATGGTCGTTACCGCATGCTGCGGGCGGTGAAGAACCGTTTTGGCGCGGTCAATGAACTGGGTGTGTTTGCCATGACCGACAAGGGTCTTAAAGAAGTGGCCAACCCCTCTGCGATTTTCCTCTCACGTTACGACGCGCCGATTCCGGGCAGCGTGGTGATGGCCACCTGGGAAGGCTCGCGCCCGATGCTGGTGGAGGTGCAGGCGCTGGTGGATACCAGCCATCTGGGCAATCCGCGCCGGGTCACGCTGGGGCTGGATCAGAACCGGTTGGCGATGCTGCTGGCCGTGTTGCACCGCCATGGCGGCGTTGCGACCTATGACCAGGATGTCTTCGTCAACGTCGTCGGCGGGGTCAAGGTACTGGAAACGGCAGCCGATCTGGCGCTGCTGGCGGCGGTCATGTCCAGTCTGCGCAACCGGCCGCTGCCGATGGATCTGATGGTATTTGGTGAGCTGGGGCTGTCAGGTGAGATTCGCCCGGTGCCGAGCGGACAGGAGCGCCTGAAGGAAGCCGCCAAGCATGGCTTTACCCGCGCCATCGTACCCAAGGCCAACGCGCCCAAGGAAGCGCCCAAAGGAATGCAGGTGATTGCCGTGACCCGGTTGGATCAGGCGCTGGCGGCGATATTTGAGTAGCAGCGGCGTAGCCGCTGCTACAGCTGCAAGCTGCAAGCTGCAAGCTGCAAGCGAAAAGCGAAAAGCGAAACGCGAAAAGCGAAACTCCCGGGGCTAGTCGCTAGGGAGGGAGTTGGGAGGCACTCTCAGCTTGAGGCTTGAGGCTTGAGGCTTGCCGCTGCGGCGCTTGGCGCCGCCTAAAGCAAAGCCGCCAGCTCTCGTTCCAGCAACGCTGCATCGCCCAGGTTTAGGGCGACCAGGCGGCGCAGGTGGCTGATGGAGTCGAGGTCGATGTGCTCACACTGAAAGCCGAGCAGTCCTTCTTCGGCGTGAGCCAGTGAGACTTCCATGCGGATCTGGCTGCCTTCGGACAGGTCGATAATGGCAACGAAAGGGGCTTTGGCGCGTGTTGTGTCCCACTGATCAGGCTGCATGACCAGCAGGCCACGCAGGGATATGTCGATCAACTGAACTGCCACGCACCAGTCGTCCTGCTGCAGCAGGGTGTGGGCATCGAACGGAATGCGGCTGAAACGCCGTCTGTCATCGTGCATCCGATGGCTCCCGGGTGTATTGGTCATCGATGCCCACACTATAGCGCTTTTTACTGCTTACACCACGCCTTGAGCCAGCATTGCGTCGGCGACCTTGACGAAGCCGGCGATGTTGGCGCCCTTGACGTAATTGATGTGGCCATCTTCTTCTCTGCCATAACGTTCACAGGCGGCGTGAATGGATTGCATGATGCAATGCAGCTTCTCGTCGACCTCGCCGGCAGTCCAGTGCAGGCGCATGGCGTTCTGGCTCATTTCCAGGCCGCTTACCGCCACACCGCCGGCGTTGGCAGCTTTGCCCGGGGCAAACAGGATGCGATGCTCTTGGAGCAGGTCGACGGCCTCCAGAGTGCTCGGCATGTTGGCGCCCTCGGCGACAGCGATGCAGCCGTTCTCGATCAGATGACGGGCGTCGTCTGCATCCAGCTCGTTCTGGGTTGCGCAGGGCAGGGCAATGTCGCAGGGCAGATGCCACGGGCGCTGGCCGGCGATAAATTCACAGCCGTCGCCGTGCAGCGACTCCAGTCGCCCGCGCTGCTCGTTCTTCAGCGTCATCAGCGTGTCCCACTGTGCCTGGGTCATGCCGTCCGGGTAGTACAGGGTGCCGCCGGAGTCGGAGACCGAGATCACCTTGGCGCCCAGCTCCAGCACCTTCTGCGCTGCGTACTGGGCGACGTTTCCGGAGCCGGAGATGGCAACCCGTTTGCCCTCGAAGCTGTCATTGCGCTGCTTGAGCATCTGCTCGGCAAAGTAGACGCAGCCGTAACCGGTCGCTTCGGGACGGATCAGACTGCCGCCATAGCTGATGCCCTTGCCGGTCAGAACGGAGGTGAATTCGTTGCGCAGGCGTTTGTATTGGCCGTACATGTAGCCAATTTCACGCGCACCGACGCCGATGTCGCCGGCGGGGATATCCAGGTCTGCACCAATATGGCGCGACAGCTCGGTCATGAAGGCCTGGCAGAAGCGCATGATCTCGCCGTCACTCTTGCCCTTGGGATCGAAGTCGGAGCCGCCTTTGCCGCCGCCCATTGGCAGGCTGGTCAGCGCATTCTTGAAAACCTGTTCGAAGGCGAGGAATTTCAGCACGCCAAGATTCACCGACGGGTGGAAGCGCAGGCCACCCTTGTACGGACCAATGGCACTGTTCATCTGCACACGGAACCCGCGGTTGACCTGCACGTTACCCCGGTCGTCGACCCAGCAGACGCGAAACTGGATGACGCGCTCGGGCTCGATCAGACGTTCGATGATGCCTGCACGCAGGTATTTCGGGTTGGCTTCCAGGAAGGGCCAGAGGCTGCTGAGCACCTCTTCGGCAGCTTGGTGGAATTCTGGCTGATGGGGGTCGCGCAGGGTCAGTTCGGTTAGGCAGGCAGCCAGGGTGTAGGTCATGTCTGGAGTCACTTTTCTATACGTTTAGGACGAAAGGACGTAAAACTACCAGACTGCGAACTGCACAGGAATGGTGCGATTGTAAAATAGCGTGCACGACAGTGTTTTATTTTGGTGCGCCATATCCCGAGCGGGTGGCGAGGCAGGATCCGCAACAGCGCGGCCACACCGGATGGTGTGGCCGCGCTGCTGGGGAAGCTCAGGCGAGCTTTTTGTAGCGGACGCGGTGCGGCTGCGTAGCGGCTTCGCCCAGACGCTTCTTGCGATCGGCTTCGTACTCGGTGTAGTTGCCCTCGAAGAAGGTCACTTGCGAGTCGTCCTCGTACGCCAGGATATGGGTAGCGATACGGTCCAGGAACCAGCGATCGTGCGAGATCACGATGGCTGAGCCGGGGAAGTCCAGCAGCGCTTCTTCCAGCGCACGCAGGGTTTCCACGTCAAGGTCGTTGGACGGTTCGTCGAGCAGCAGTACGTTGGCGCCCTGCTTGAGGGTCAGCGCCAGATGCAGGCGGCCACGCTCACCACCGGAGAGGTCCTTGACGAACTTCTGCTGGTCGGAGCCCTTGAAGTTGAAGCGGCCGACGTAACCACGCGACGGCATCTCGTAGTTGCCGACCTTGATCAGGTCGAACCCATCGGACACCTGCTCCCAGACGGTCTTGTTACCGTCGAGGTTGTCACGGCTCTGGTCGACGCTGGCAATCTGGACGGTTTCACCGATCTCGATGGTGCCACTGTCCGGCTGTTCCTTGCCGGTGATCATGCGGAACAGGGTCGACTTGCCGGCACCGTTACCGCCGATGACACCCACGATGGCTCCCTTGGGGACACTGAAGCTCAGGTTGTCGATCAGCACGCGATCACCAAAGCCCTTGGTGACGCCGTTGAACTCGATGACCTTGTCGCCCAGGCGCGGGCCAGCCGGGATGTAGATTTCGTTGGTTTCGCTGCGTTTCTGGAATTCCTGCGATTGCAGTTCCTCGAAGCGCTGCAGGCGAGCCTTGGATTTGGCCTGACGGCCCTTGGCGCCCTGACGGACCCACTCCAGCTCGGCTTTCATGGCCTTGGCGTGGGAGGCCTCCTGCTTGGCTTCGGTTGCCAGGCGGGCAGCCTTGGATTCCAGCCACTGCGAGTAGTTGCCTTCGAAGGGGATGCCCTGGCCACGGTCCAGTTCGAGAATCCACCCTGCAACGTTGTCGAGGAAGTAACGGTCGTGGGTAATGGCAACCACGGTGCCCGGGAAGTTGTGCAGGAACTGCTCCAGCCAGGCGACAGAGTCGGCATCCAGGTGGTTGGTCGGCTCGTCCAGCAGCAGCATGTCGGGCGCCGACAACAGCAGGCGGCAGAGTGCTACGCGGCGCTTCTCGCCACCGGACAGGTGCTCGATCTTTGCGTCCCAGGCCGGCAGGCGCAGCGCATCGGCGGCGACTTCCAGCTGGCGCTCAAGGTTGTGGCCGTCGGCGGCCTGCAGAATGGCCTCCAGTTTGCCCTGTTCGGCAGCCAATGCGTCAAAGTCGGCATCGGGCTCGGCGTAGGCGGCATATACTTCGTCCAGCCGGGCTTGGGCATTCTTGATTTCGCTGACGGCTTCCTCGACGATCTCGCGTACGGTCTTGTCGTTGTCCAGCTCGGGTTCCTGCGGCAGGTAGCCAACCTTGATGCCCGGCATGGGGCGTGCTTCGCCCTCGATCTCGGTGTCGACACCGGCCATGATCCGCAGCAGCGTGGATTTACCTGCACCGTTGAGACCCAGAACGCCAATCTTGGCGCCGGGGAAAAAGGACAATGAGATATCCTTCAGAATCTGACGCTTCGGGGGGACGACTTTACCGACCCGATGCATGCTATAAACATATTGAGCCATGTTGGCAGAACCTGTTGAATGGGAGTGTACGGAAAGGTCTTCGCCAGGGCGGCGAAATGTGGTGGCAAGGCTAGCCCAACTGGCCTGCAAGGGCAAACCGTTTGCAGCGGATCCGATGCCCGCAGCCGGTGGTGTCAGCCCCTTTTTTTCGGACCGCGAACCGACAAGTGATACGCCTTGAATAAAAATAAGAAAACGTGGTCAGCCGAGCCGCGCGCTCAGACTGAAAGTCGGGTTGGCACCCAGCCCGCAGTCAACCGTCTGGGTATCGCGATGTTTGCGGTCGCCAGCGGCCTCCTTATGGCGCTGCTCGGCTGGCAATCCTACGTCGACTTTAAAGTGCTCAAGCGTCAGCATCAGACGCTTGTGGAAGAAGCGGTCTGGCTGACCGCCGACCAGATGGAGCTCAACCTCGCTAAAACCTCGCACGCTCTGATCGCGCTGCTCGATAGCCTCGACGGCAAGCCGCTCGGGGATGTTGCTGTGGCGGCGCAGGTGTTGCTGCCCGGGGTCTACGGTGTGCAGCGCATTGACACCGATGCCGGCCCGGAAGACAGCCGTGAACCCTGGGCGCAGAGTGTACGTCAGCTGCAGATAGGCGGCGAACCCTTCGCTTTGGTATCGGATGCGGCGCACAACCTGCTGTTCTGGACGCTGAACAGCAGGCAGGATAATCGTTACTGGGTATTGCGGCTGGACGAGCGCGTGCTCTCGGCGCTGGTGTCGGCGCGCAGCGGGCAGGGCTACCGCTGGCTGCTGGAAGATACCGGGCAGGGGCAGGTACTGGCCAGGCAGCAGCAGGACAGGCTGGCGTTTCTCGGTGGCACGTCCATGACGGCTGAAGAGCGCGCGCGTGTTGTGGTCAGTGCCCCGGTGCCAGGCACACTCTGGCAGGTCCGCGGACTTGTCGAGCCGCATTATTACGCTCAGCAGCTGGCGCCGCTGTTGCTGGGCAAAGCGCTGCTGTTCAGCGGTTGCCTGCTGGTTCTGGTGGCAGCGCTCTGGTTCATGGGGCGCCAGGCGCATGCCAATCGACGCATGCAGGCCGACCAGGATCGCTCCATCCGCAGTCTGCTGGACACCGAACGACGCTATCGCGATATTTTTCAGGGCGTTGACATGGCTTTGTGCCTGGTCGACCTGGTGGATATCAAACAGGCGCTGTTGCGTGAAGGTATCTTCAACCCCGAGCAGCTCGATCGCTGGTTGCTGGAAAACCCCGAGCGGCACGGGGAGCTGCTGGAACGTATTCACTTTCTTGAAGCCAACCAGGTTGCGCTGGCGCTGCTGGGGCTACCCAATGTGGCTGCGATCGAGCGGTTGTTCCGGGGGGAACGCCACCTGCGCACGGGCGGAGGGCGCTACCGGCTGTTACTGGCATTGATCAACGGTGACGAGCGTTTCGAAGTAGAGACGCCGCTGCGTCTGCCCGACGGCAGCACCCTGTATGTATGGGTGGTGATGCGTCTGCCGGAGAGTGCCGAAGCGCTGCATGCCGTTCCCATGAGCGTCACCGATCTGAGTCAGCGCCGAGCCACGGAGCTGGCCCTGCGCCAAAGCCGCGAGTTCTGGGCCGAGGTTGTGCGTTCCGTGCCTGACCTGATTTACATACGTGACACCAAGTGGATGGGCGCCGGCGATTTTCTGTTCAGTAATCGGACATTGGCCGAGATGCTGGGCTACAGCGCTGAGGAAGAGGCGTCGATGGGAGCCGATTACCGTAATCGGCTGCTGCACCCTGATGATCTTGAATACATGCAGATCAACCGTCGCCTGCAACTGGCATTGGGTGACGAGCAGATACTTGAATGGCGGGTGCGCTGGCGCCACCGTGACGCTGGCTGGCGCTGGTTCAGTATCCGTTCGAAGGTGTTCAAGCGCGGCCCTGACGGGAGGGTGGTGCAGGTCATCGGGTTTGTCCGCGACATTCATGAACAGACGCTGGCCAGTGAAGAGGTCCAGCGCTCCGAGGCGCGCTACCGGCAGCTGACCGAGAGCATCAGTGACATTGTATGGTCGACCAACAGCGATTTTCGCACCGACTACATCAGCCCGTCGGTCAAGCGGCTGCTCGGGTACAGCCCGAAATTCATGCTCAGCAAGTCCTACGTCGAGAGCCTTGCGGACCAGCGCTTTGTCGAGTTCCTGGAGCAGATTCGCGCCGAGCTGCGGGATCAGGTGCACGTACCCGAGCGCGCCGCCGCATTGCGCGAGCAGGGGTATCAGCGTCAGATCACGTTTGACGGTATCAAGGCGGACGGCCGCAAGTGTCCGCTTGAAGTACGTATTACCCTGATGTGGTCAGCCCAGGGGCGGTTCCTCGGTCTGCTGGGACTGGCGCGGGATGTGAGCGAACAGCGTCGTACCGAAAACCGCTTGCGGATGGCTGCCACGGTATTCGAGAACACCACCGGCGGTATCGTGGTCACCGACCCTGCCGGCTATATCGTTCAGGTCAACGAAAACTTCTCCCGTATTACCGGATTCGATGCCGGCGAGGTGATCGACCAGTTGCCGGCGATTCTGACCTCCCAGGCGCATGAACCGGCGTTTTACCGGGCGATCGTTGACGCAGTTCACCAGCAGGGGCACTGGGAGGGAGAAGTCTGGCTGCGTCGTCGTTCCGGCGAGGTCTATCCAAGCTGGGCCGGAATAACCGCGGTGCATGATAACGACGGTGATCTGGTCAGTTATGTCTGCTTTTTTGTTGATATCAGCGAGCGCAAGGCATCGGAGGAACGGATCCAAAGCCTGGCCTACTACGACGTGCTGACCGGGCTGGCCAATCGAACGCTGTTCCAGGATCGTCTCAAGGCTGCCTTGCAACTGGCTGCCCGCAGGGACGAATGGGTTGCGGTGCTGTTTCTGGATCTCGACCGCTTCAAGCCGATCAACGACAGTCTCGGCCATGCCGCGGGTGACCATGTCCTCAAGGAGGTGGCGCAGCGGCTGTGTGCCTGCGTTCGCGAGAGCGACACCGTGGCCCGGATGGGTGGCGATGAGTTCACCATGCTGTTGTCGGGTCTGGCGGATCGTGATGTGGCGCTGTCGACGGCGATGCATGTGGCGGAGAAGGTGCTTCATGCGCTGGCGGGTGCAGTGGTGCTGCAGGGGCGTGACTTCTTTGTGTCTGCCAGTATCGGTATCGCACTGTACCCGCAGGACGGAGCGGAAAGCAGTGTGTTGCTGAAAAACGCTGACACTGCCATGTATCACGCCAAGGGAGCGGGCAAGGCAACGTTCCAGTTCTATCAGAGCGGCATGAATGCCAAGGCGCTGGAGCGGTTGGCGCTGGAAAATGACCTGCGCCGTGCGGTGCAGGACCAGGCGTTCGAGTTGGACTATCAGCCGCAGTTCAGTTGTCACAGCGGACAGCTGACCGGTGCCGAGGCTTTGCTGCGCTGGCGCCATCCCGAGCGTGGTGTGGTGTCGCCTGCAGAGTTCATCCCTATTGCCGAGGAGTTGGGTCTGATCCGCACGCTTGGTGAATGGGTGCTCAATGAAGCCTGTCGTCAGGTTGCCGACTGGCGGGACCGGGGCCTGCATCTGCCGCGTCTGGCCGTCAACCTGTCGGCCATGCAGTTTGATGACGGTGCGCTGTCCGTTCAGATCGCCAGCGTGCTGGAGCACTACAATCTGGCGCCTGAAGCGCTGGAGCTGGAGCTGACCGAGAGTATCCTGCTGCGCAACATCGATGAAACCATGCGTACGCTTGAGGAGTTCAAGCAGCGTGGCATGCAGATCGCCATTGATGACTTCGGTACCGGCTACTCGGCGCTCAATTACCTGCGCGACTTTCCGATTGATACGCTGAAGATTGACCGGGGCTTCATACAGGCAATGCACCCCGGCAGCCGTGACGCCCTGCTGGCCCAGGCGATTGTTGCCATGGGCCGCAGTCTGCAGCTGCGGGTCATCGCCGAAGGGATTGAGACCGAGGAACAGTACCAGCTGGTCAGCAGCTTCGGTTGTGACGAGGTGCAGGGCTACCATCTGGGACGGCCTGTGGCGGCGCAGGAGTTCGAGCGGCGCTGGCTGCAGTTGGGTGCATGAATGCTTTTTGTCGGTGCCTGAACGCTTTTCAAGTGCCAGCCGGTGACGCTTGCGCTAAAATGCGGCTTCTTTTTTCATCAGAACGACCTAGCAGGGGGCCGTTACATGTTTAGCCGTTCCAACGATATTGCCACATTCGATGCCGATCTCTGGGCTGCCATGGAGCAGGAAGCGGTACGTCAGGAAGAGCACATCGAGCTGATTGCCTCGGAGAACTACACCAGTCCGGCGGTCATGCAGGCGCAGGGGTCCGTCCTGACCAACAAGTACGCCGAAGGCTACCCGGGCAAGCGCTACTACGGTGGTTGCGAGTATGTCGATGTCGTTGAGCAGCTGGCCATTGACCGTGCCAAGGAGCTGTTCGGTGCCGATTACGCCAACGTTCAGCCGCACGCCGGTTCCCAGGCCAACGCGGCGGTTTACCTGGCGCTGCTGCAGGCTGGTGACACCATCCTCGGCATGAGCCTGGCGCACGGCGGTCACCTGACCCACGGTGCTTCGGTCTCCTCCTCCGGCAAGCTCTACAATGCCGTTCAGTACGGCATCAATGACCAGGGTCTGATCGACTACGACGAAGTCGAGCGTCTGGCCGTTGAGCACAAGCCGAAGATGATCGTGGCCGGTTTCAGCGCCTATTCCCAGGTGCTGGATTTTGCCCGCTTCCGTGCGATCGCTGACAAGGTTGGGGCTTACCTGTTTGTTGATATGGCCCACGTTGCCGGTCTGGTTGCTGCAGGCGTCTACCCGAACCCGGTTCCGTTCGCGGACGTGGTCACCACCACTACCCACAAGACCCTGCGTGGTCCGCGTGGTGGTCTGATCCTGGCCCGTGCCAACGAAGAAATCGAAAAGAAACTGAACTCCGCGGTATTCCCGGGTGCGCAGGGTGGTCCGTTGGAGCACGTTATTGCGGCCAAGGCGATTTGCTTCAAGGAAGCGCTGCAGCCTGAATTCAAGGCTTACCAGCAGCAGGTCGTAAAGAATGCCCAGGCGATGGCCAAGGTGTTCGTTGAGCGCGGCTTCGACGTCGTATCCGGTGGCACTCAGAACCATCTGTTCCTGCTGTCGCTGATCAAGCAGGACATTACCGGTAAGGACGCAGATGCCGCATTGGGCCGCGCGTACATCACCGTGAACAAGAACAGCGTGCCGAACGATCCGCGTTCGCCGTTCGTAACCTCCGGCCTGCGCATCGGTACGCCGGCGGTCACTACCCGCGGCTTCGTTGAGGCTGATTGCGAAGCGCTGGCTGGCTGGATCTGCGACATTCTCGACAACATGGGTGATGAGTCCGTGATTGATCGGGTGCGCGAGCAGGTCAAGGCCGTATGTGCCCGCTTGCCGGTTTATGGCGCCTGAGTTCGAGCACTGACATGAAAACCCGCGCCAATCGGCGCGGGTTTTTTTTTGTCTGCAGATCATGGCATTCTGATGCCTGACTCAACTGGCAGTTGGTGTCCGGCACGATGACTCGGGCAGCAGAGGGTGGCGTGAAAAAAATTATAAGAATGCTGGCGGCGTATTGCTGTTTCGGGTTGCTGGCGCTGTCTGCGCAAGGCGGGTATGCGGCACCGTTGGAGCGGTCGCTGAAGGTGGTACTGCTACCCTATCCGGGCTATTCCGACTACGACCAGCACGGCCGGGTGGTAGGCCCTACCGCTGATGTGCTGGAGCAGCTGTTCAAGCGGGCCGGATACGCCTACCAGATTAATCTGCTGCCCATTGCAAGGGTCCGCCGGGGGCTGGTGTCGGGCGAGGTTGATGTCTGGCTTGGGGTCAATAATCAGGTCGGTCTTGAGGCCTATGTCGTGCAGAGCGAGTCCAGCTTCGGAGCATTGCCGATTCATCTTTACTACCGCGCCGACGAGCCGGTGCCGCACTGGCCTGACAGTCTGCAGGGCAAGGCGCTTATCCTGATTACCAACTACAACTACAGTTTGCCGATCTTGCGGGTGTTGCAGGACCCGCGCTGGCAAATCGATCAGCGTTCCAGTAGCTCTCATGTGGGTGCCATACGGATGTTATTGCGTGGTCGGGGAGATTATTTGCTCGATTACCGGGGGCAGGCGGTATCGGCCATGGCCGAACTGGATATGCAGCCGCTTCCCCATATCCTTGTGGATGAGCCCCCCATGCGGCTCTTTGTGTCGCGCAGCAGGCCGGATGCCATGGCGGTTGTCCGTGAACTGGACCGGGCGTTTGAATCGCTGGTTGCAGAAGGCGTTGTGATGGATGTGACCCGGCGCTAGGTTGAGAGCTTGCCACTTGCGCAGGTTGTCGGTAGTTGTTTGAATGGCGGCGGCGCTTGGCAACGTCGGGCAGATGCCGGCAGTAAGTTAGGGAATTTTCAGACAGGGAAGGGCCGATATGCACGAATTGTTCAAGGTTGTGTTCAGGGGCCGGCAGACCGGCGAGGTCGAAACGCCCGAACTGGAGCAGAACCTTCTGCGCCTGGGGTTCGGCAGGCAGCAGGTCGACATGCTGCTGGCGGGGCGCACGGTAACCATCAAGTCCGGCCTCACGGCATCTCTGGCCGAGCGCTACCGCCAGCGTTTGCACGACGCTGGGCTGATCACCGAAATCGTTGCCGAGGAGGGCGCCGGTTCGCCAGTTGCGCCCAATGGAGCCGCATCGAGTGCGTCCCCGGGTGCGGATGCACGCCGCGAGCCGGTGATTGGTGACACGACACTGCCGCCGCCAGTGGCGGCGGCATCGCCGGCAAAACGGCTGTCGCAGCTGCAATTTACCGGCAGTGGTGGTGAGTACTTCGGTGTGTGGATCGTCAATATCCTCCTGCTGATAGTGACGCTCGGCTTCTACGCGCCCTGGGCGAAGGTTCGCAACCTGCAGTATTTTTACGGTCATACCGTATTGGAGGGGAGCAGCTTTCAGTATCTGGCTGACCCCTGGGTGATTTTTCGCGGGCGTCTGGTCGCGCTGGTTGCGGTAATTCTTTGGACGGTTGCCTCGAATTTCTTCCCCATCGTGGCCGTTGGCTTGCTGTTGCTGTTTCTGCCGCTTATTCCCTGGATTATCACCCGATCACTCAAGTTTCATGCGATTAACAGCGCCTACCGCAATATCCGATTCGACTTTGCCGGCTCCTACTGGCAAGCCGTGCAGGTGATCTACCTGTGGCCGCTGGTGGGTATTCTGAGCCTGGGCCTGCTGTTGCCGTTGTCGGCCCAGCGCTGGTATCGCTTCCTGGTGGACAATACCCGGTTTGGCAGCAGCCCGTTCCAGTTGTCGTTGACGGTGGGTGAAACCTATCTGTTCTTCCTGCGCATGGTTCTGGTGTTTATTGGTTTTGCCTTGCTCGGTGGGCTGGCTTCGATGGCTCACTCCGCGCTGGGCATTATTGGGGTTGTGCTCGCGTACCTTGCGCTATTCGGTTACATGATGGCCGGCGTGACCAATCTGGTGACCAATGCGACCCGACTCGGTGAGCACGGATTCGTTTCTACGCTGGGCAAGCGCCGCATGGTCTGGATCTTTGTTACCAACTCTTTGCTGATTGCCCTGACCATGGGGTTCTACACCGCCTGGGCCAAGGTGCGTATGGCGCGCTACCGGGCCAGCTGCACGCAGATGGACATTGCCGGCGATCTGAATGGCTTTGTTGCAGGTGAAGCCCAACGCGCAGGTGCCGTTGGTATGGAGTTGGGGGACGCCTTCGATGTTGGTTTCTCCTTCGGTTAATGCCGGGGTCAGCGGGCACTTTTTCGATGGCGAGTCGAGCGGCGCTTGCGCCGCGATTGCCCGTCTGCAGGGGAACCAGCTGCGGCTGGAACTGGACGATGGCCGGGTGGAGCACTTCGCCGCCGCGCAGGTCAGACTCGGCATGCAGGTGGGCAGCGCCAAAAGCTATCTGCACCTGGGCGAGCGCGCTGCGCTGGAGTCGGCCGATGTGGCCGGGTTGCAGGCTATCGCTGCGGGATTGAAGGCGGCTGATGGCGGTACAGTCTGGCTGCGACGGCTGGAACTGAATATTCCGCTGGTTCTGGTGTCCCTGGTGGTCGTGCTGGCCATGCTGGTGGGCGGCGTCGTATGGGGTGTGCCCTGGTTATCCAGGGAGCTGGCGTACCAGCTGCCGGTGGCACTGGAGCAGCGAGCCGGCCAGGAGGGGCTGGATACCATGGATAGGCTCTGGACATCGCCCAGCACGCTGAGCGAGGAGCGGCAGCAGGCGCTGTTGCAGGTAATGCAACCTGCGCTTCTGGCCCTGCAGCAGCGTCATCCGGATCATCGCCTGAACGTGCACTTTCGCGCCAGCGAGGCGCTGGGCGCCAATGCCTTTGCGCTGCCGGGCGGCAATCTGGTGTTCACCGACGATATGATAGAGCTGGCGCAGCATGACGAGGAACTGATCGCGGTACTGGCGCATGAGGCTGGGCACGCGGTGCACCGGCACAGCATGCGTAACCTGGTGCAGGGCTCGTTGCTGGTCTTTGTCATGGTGTCGCTGACTGGCGATGTGTCGGCCGCGTCGGATCTGGTCACCGGGGTGCCTGCGCTGTTGGCGACGCTCAGCTATCAGAGGGGCATGGAAGAGGAAGCCGACGAGTTTGCCTTGGCGTTTCTGCAGGATCAGCAGATATCGCCACAGCGCTTTGCCGATATCATGTTGCGTCTGGATCCGCCCTCCGGGGAGGAGGGCGAACTGGATGAGCTGAGCGGCTTTCTCTCAACCCATCCATCTACGCCAGAGCGTATCGAGCGCTTTCAAACCGGGTACTAGACCAGCTTGAGTGTGCTCAGGGTACGCTGACGGACCTGCTTGAGCAGGTCTGCATCCTTGACCAGGGACTGGCCATAGGATGGCACCAGGGTTTTCATGCGCGCCTGCCACTCTGGGCTGGCGATACGGTCCTTGAAGCAGCGCTCGATGACATCGATCATCGCCTGGACGGCAGTCGATGCTCCAGGGGAGGCGCCCAGCAGCGCTGCCAGGGAGCCGTCCTTGGCAGCGACGATCTCGGTACCGAACTCGAGCTTGCCGTGGCCTTTGGCGTCCTTCTTGATGATCTGCACGCGCATGCCTGCGTTTTGCAGTTTCCAGTTCTTCTCCTGTGCGTCAGGGAAGAAGTTGCGCAGTGAGGCAACGCGATCCTTGTGCGACTGGAAAGACTCCGCGATTAGATACTTGGTCAGGTCCATATTGTCCCGGCCAACCGCCATCATGGGCGCCACGTTGTACGGCTTGACCGAGGAGAACAGGTCGAAAATCGAACCTTTCTTCAGGAACTTGGTGGTGAAGCCGGCGAACGGGCCGAACAGCAGGGCAGGTTGGCCGTTGATGATACGGGTGTCCAGATGGGGGACCGACATCGGCGGGGCGCCGACCGGAGCCTTGCCGTAGACCTTGGAGCTGTGGCGCTTGACCACGTCCTGATCCTGGCAGACCAGCCATTGGCCGCTGACCGGGAAGCCGCCGTAACCCTGGCTTTCGTCGATATTCGACTTTTGCAGCAGCGGCAGTGAACCGCCACCGGCGCCGAGGAATACGAAATTGGCGTTGAATTCGATGTCCTTGCCAGACTTTTCATCTTCGACAACCACGCGCCAGTAACCGCGCTTGCTCTTGCGCAGGCTCTTTACCGAGTGGCTCAGACGCAGTTCGAATCCGTCCTGTTGCTCAAGGTGCGCAATCATCCGGCGAGTCAGCGATCCGAAATCGACATCGGAACCATGATCAACGCGGGTGGCGGCAATCGGCTGGCTGGTGTCGCGGCTGGACATGACCAGCGGCATCCATTCGCGCAGCTGGTCTGCTGATTCGCTGTATTGCATCTCGGCGAACAGGTGATGCTGGCTCAGCAGTTCATGGCGCTTGCGCAGGAAGGCAACGTCTTTTTCACCCCAGACAAAACTCTGATGGGCGGTGGCGTTGATGAAGTCTGACGGGTTCTGAATGATGCCCTGTTCTACCAGGTAGCTCCAGAATTGCAGGGTTACTTCGAAGGATGCATTGATGGCCAGGGCGCGTTCGATTGCGACATTGCCATTCTGGTCTTCGGGAGTGTAGTTCAGCTCACAGTAGCCGGCGTGGCCGGTGCCGGCATTGTTCCAGCCGTCGGTGCTTTCGTGAGCCACATGGTCCAGACGCTCGACCAGGGTAATGGTCATGGCGGGATCCAACTGTTTGAGCAACATTCCCAGCGTAGCGCTCATGACACCACCACCGACCAGCAATACATCTACGTTCGTTGCTGTCATTTACATGTCGCCTCTTTGGTAAAAATCAAGGAGCCTCTTGAGCTCTCCAGTGATCATACTGGCCAATGTCGGGGCGGCTAGCAAACGGGCTTGATCCCGACGGTCGCTTTTGGCTGTGTCGAGAGCGCGGCAAGCAGTGTGTGCTGTCTGCTCCGAACGCCCCGGTACGTGGGTATCAGTGGTTGGCTGATGGAAAGCGGCGGCGCTTCGTGTGGAATTGCCTGCCGGGGCTCAATGGTCTGACGGTGATCGGCCATTGGAGTAGTTCAGAGAAGGCGTATCATACCGGTTTCTGTCGGGCGGGGACAGGCACATGATTCGGCTTATGCCGCCTTTATAACGGCTTTTTTGGCCGACTTTGGTCTAAAACAGGTCGATTGTGCGTTAGTCTTCCCGGCGCCGCGATGGCGGTACTCGCGGTAGACGATCAATAGCGATAGCTGAGTGCGGCAAGGCGGGTCAGGGGGAAGTGGATGCGTGAGGTAGTGCTGGTCGGTGGCGGAGTAATGGGGTGTCTGAGTGCGCTCGAGTTGTTGCAGGCGGGATGTCGTGTGACGCTGCTGGAGCGCGGCGAGTTGGGACGTGAAGCGTCCTGGGCAGGCGGCGGTATCGTGTCGCCACTGTACCCCTGGCGCTACTGCGATGCGGTCAGTGCGTTGGCCGAGTGGTCACAGGGATATTACCCGCAGCTGGCAACCTCGCTGCTGGAACAGACCGAGCGGGATCCGCAAGTGCACACCTGCGGCTTGTTGTGGCTTGATCACGATGAACAGGATCAGGCGCTGGACTGGGCGGTGGCCCATGGCAAGCCGCTGCGTGCAGTGGATGCCGACTTCGTCTACCGGCAGGTGCCGCAGCTCGCCCCGGGGTTTGCTGGTGCGCTTTGGCAGGCTGATCTGGCGAACGTTCGCAATCCGCGCCTGATGCAGGCGCTTCGTGCCCGTTTGCTGCAGTTTGACGCCTTCACCCTGCACGAGCACTGCGCGGTGGAATCGTTGCTGCGTGATGGCGACGCGGTGGTTGGGGTGCAGTGCCCGGTTGGGCGGATTGAGGCGGACGCTGTTGTGCTGTGCGCCGGCGCCTGGAGCGGCGACTGGTTGCAGCAGGCAGGGCTCACGCTGCCGGTTGAACCGGTCAAGGGCCAGATGCTGCTGTACAGGATGGCGCCGGGCTGGCTGCCGTCGATTGTCATGGCCAGGGGGCGCTATGCGATTCCCCGTCGTGACGGTCATATTCTGATCGGCAGCACGCTGGAGTACGAAGGTTACGACAAGCGCACCACCGACGAGGCGCTTGCATCGCTGCGGGCCAGTGCGCAGGCATTGCTGCCTGATCTGGCGCAGCAGTCGCCCGTTGCCCAGTGGGCGGGCTTGCGCCCGGGATCGCCGGACGGTGTGCCCTATATCGGACCGGTGTCTTCGCTGCCTGGCTTGTGGCTGAACACCGGGCATTTCCGCAATGGGCTGGTACTGGCCCCGGCATCCTGTCGGCTGCTCGCCGATTTGCTGTTGCAGCGCAGCCCGGAGATCGATCCGACACCCTATCTGCCGGATACGCGCCTGAACTGACGGGCCGCTGATGGCTCAGTCGTCCAGGCCCAGCTTCTTCAGGCGGTAGCGCAGGGAGCGAAAGGTGAGACCCAGCCGCTTGGCGGCGGCGGTCTTGTTCCAGCGGGTCTCTTCCAGTGCCTGGGTGATCGCCTGGCGCTCGATGTTGTCCAGATAATCCTCCAGATGGTCGATCTGACTGAAATCGGGAGTGTCATCCTGGGCCGCACTTGGGCAGGCGCTGAGCCACAGGTCATTGGCGTCGATCTGCTGGCCTTCGCACAGGGTGAAGGCCCGCTCCAGCGCATTTTCCAGCTCGCGTACGTTGCCCGGGAAGCGGTAATTGAGCAGCCGTTCCATACCGGCCTCGGTGACCGCGGGCGCGGGACGGTTGGCGCGCTCGGCCAGGCGGCCGAGGATGCTGCGGACCAGCAGCG
>AZIG01007159.1_pt1 | contig 128037 bp, 124 predicted proteins | sample 359071 | NCBI WGS metagenome assembly AZIG01 (sample SAMN02429714, study PRJNA222667) | marine sediment metagenome | biome: Sediment sample; isolation source: enrichment culture of sample MGS-AQ(UA) from oil contaminated terminal site... | place: Jordan: Aqaba | collected 2011-05-15 | depth 18 m m | reverse complement strand
TGGACTGGCGTAGCCTCCCAGGGCATCTGAGCCGTTGCTGCCGTTTGCGCCATGGAGCGCAGCTGGAGCTACACGGGCAATGCCGTCATTGCCGGCTTTACCGTTCTGGCCTAAATCGTCGTTCGCTGATGGGATGGCAATACTGGAAGGTGCAGCCACTACATCGGGTCGACCATTTTCGATCATCGCGTTATCAGAGCCTTTGCCGGAACTAGAAGTAGGCAAATTTTCTTCACGGCTAAATGGGGTGAAAGCAGCTGGAAGTCCGCTGGGCAGGTCATTGGCTGATGCATTGTTGGCTACAGTTGCAGCAGGAACGCTTGTATTTGTCTGTTCAGGAGGTGTTCCTGGGGATTTGATGTTGGTGTTTTCAAAACCGTATTTTGTGGCGTCGTTTTCAGTCCGTGTAGCGATATTGAGCTGCCCTGTAAGTCCCTCGTGGGTGCGCTCCATATTGCTATCAAGAATAGTATTTATGGCCGCAATGCGCTCAGGCGCCATCCCTTCCATACTCTCGCGACGGTTTGCCTCGAAGATCGCAGTGGCATCAGAAGATTTGCGAGCTCCAGTTGACGACTGGTGAGCGCCAGGACCGGCAAACTCCCCTTTAAACATAGCCGACTGCCTAGTCATGGCAGCCGAAGCAACGAAATATTCTTGGCTAGATGGATCGTCAAACTTCTCGGTCATATTCGCTTCGATGTGATTCTGGAACTTGCGAGCGTAGGCCTCTTGTTCATCAGAAGGGAGACGAGAAAATTGCCGTTCTGTGTATTCCGGCTTAAACCCGTTAGCCAGAACCGCCGTATTGACCCCAAGAGGGAGATAGTCCATGCCGGCACGAGTCGAATCAGCGACGCCTTTCTCCATGCCACGAGCTAAGTCTTGGTTAAATGGAGCGAAGGCTGCCTGTTCATTCTCTCGATGCTCTTGCGCAAACTTAGCGTCGTTGCTTGCGTAGAACTGCTCAGGGTTGGTGGAACCGATGGCGCGCCGGGCGCCTTCAATTCCCGAATCGACGCCCGCGCGAATGTTTTCTGGCGAAGCGCTTGGGCCAGAAACGGGTTGCCCAAGGAGAGGCTGAAGTCGATTATTATTCAAATCGCCAGACACACCTTTGAGCTCGTGAGCTGCATCGCGATCGAGAGGCGCTTGACCGATCATTGAACGGAATACATTGCCAGCATCGCTAATCGCATCGCCACGGATAGATGATGGCATGTTCTCTAGATACGAGCCGTCAACCATTGCCATCGCGATACCTGCGACCCGCGCTTGATCCGGCGACAGGTGATGTTTGCTCTGTGCCATAGCGGCATAGTCACCTGCTGATTGGTTGAAACCAGGAACGTGGCCGTATTTCTGTGCGTAGTTGTTAACCATCTCACTCAATTGTGGCGAGTCCTGAATAGTCTTCGACAAATTCAGTGCATTGAAAGTAGTCTGCATTCCATTTGACTCGGTGAACCCGCTCGCCGCCTGGTACGAGTCAGATGCTTGCTTAACTTTGCCTAGAGACTCTTGGACTGTTCTGTCATTGCTCAATCCTAGCCCGCGAGATACGGAGTTCTCGACACCTTCAGCTTGGTCTTTTGCTAACGCCTCTACGAGCCCAGCGGCATCGGAAGTAGAGTTTCCGGAAGTAAGGGATATCTGCTTGTTCAGGCGCTCCATTTGATCTTTGGAGAGACCCAGTGACTGAGCGGTGCTAGCGTCCATGCCAGCACGTCCACCGGCCTTTCCTTTCGAAAGGGACATCTGGAGGCCGACGGCGCTGGCTTGCTGATCGGTCAAGGTTTCCCCGAGACCAGCTTGCGCTGCAGCACTTCGACCTAGCTGCATCAAGTACTGATCTGTGTGGCTTGCAGACCCAGTTTGGGAATAGGCTGCCCCAATCTTATCGAATGCTCTTACCCCGCTTTGCTCCATTTCGGAAACACGCTCTGTAAGCGCAGCGCTCGCCTGGCTGGTAGCTGAGCTCATCTCCTGCCGAGCGGACTGCTCCGCGTGGGTCCAGTTCTTACCAAAGGAAATCTGCGTTGCCATGGAGTCGGAGCCGCTATCTCTTTGTCCGCTTGCTCGATCACGACTTTGATGAGAGCTATTTTCAACTACGGGGCTGTTACTAAGCAGTTTAGGAGTGCTCGCTTCGGCGCTGCTGGAGCCTGAAGATATCCGAGATGCAATTGAGGAAGCAGTCACGGAGCTACCGTAAACCAGCATCAGGGTGATGCCTGGCACGCTGGCTGCGAGCATGCCTGCAGTTGCCATCCAAGTCTGAAGCGTTACGTCTAAGCTATAGATTCCGTAGAATGAATCGAGAGGCAATCGACCGGCGTTGTGTGCCTGTAGCGCTTCCATCTGTCCAGCGACAGACATATGCAAGTACAGGTTGATAATGGACATCACTGGCATCCACAGCTGAATCCAGAACAGCATCATTATGTACTTGCCAATTAACGAAAAACCAATTGAGCCGAGGCCAATAAGAAACGCCATCATTGGGGTAATAGCAAAAATAAGGGCCTCAAAAAAGGTCATCATAGGCTGAACAACTGTATTAAACAGCGCCTGATCTGCGGCCCAAAGTTCGTTTCTCTGCTGGATAGAATCGTGAAGCATCGCCGCTGAAGCTACTCGATTAAAATCTAGCTCATTTCCTACTTTTGCCCATTCAAAGATTGGAGTCATGGCCATTGTGACCATAAGGTCCTGAGAGTTTTCCCCTGACTGTCCGAGAAGTAGGAGGGCATTGTCACGGCTAGTGGGGACAACGGAAGGATCGACTTTTAGCGCAGCAGCTAACCGAGCATCGAGAGCAGTTACAAACTCGCCACGGGTATATGATTCCAAGTAGCCGAAAGCTTCAGTGCATGAGTAGGGGCCGCGCGCAGTGGCCAAATAGAGAAATGTGCCGTAAGCAGGATTGTCATAACGAAGTTGGTTAACCGTGCTCTCATTAGGGAAACGACTACTTGTCTGTATTTGGTCCAGGGTGAACTCGCCGAGATCAACACCTACCATCGTGCATTCGCTAATATAGTTACTCCAGCTTTGCCAAATATCGTCCCCTGGCAAGGGGGAATTGGCAGCGCCTAGAGCAGATTTACTGCTAAATGCCTTGCGTGTTTTTGAGAGGCTATCCAGCGCATACGCAAAACCGTATTCAGTCATTGCTACGTCGCTATATGCCTGCTCGAAGAGCGTAGTAATGCCGTAGCCGAGCTTTGAAACCATTGATCCGGCAATTGCGACGCCTTGCGGAACATTGTCAACAACTCGGACGGTGTTTGTGTATGAATCCTCGATTGCGACCCGTGATCCGCCACCAAATATCATCATAAAAATCACCCAAGACACGAGTAGGTCTTGGAATTTAATGCCGGTTCCTCCGTTCATGATGGATTTGAATCCGGCAATAATCAGGCCAATAAGCATGCCAATGGCAGCAACTTGCTCCAGATTCCCTGTTCCGGAAAACATGCCTAACGCAATCAATACGCGCTCAAGAAATGCAGAGTCACCAACTGAGTAAATTTCCCACATATTGAATCCTTATTTAATCCCAGTTGTGGAGTCAGACGAGCTCAACCCAGACCCACCAGCGGCAGCAAGATATTGGTTATACTTCGCTACTACGTCGCTGAGAGGCGTAATTGTATTTGCGAAGATTTGATGCTCATCCATGTAGGCTCGCTCACTGATTTGAACGCGGGTTCTTAGATCATTTGCGTTTGGCTCCGCAGAAGCATCCAGCGATACTTTTGCTGCGCGGTAAAAATCTCTGATCATGATATTCGCCATCTCAAGTGCGATGGTGTCTGATACGTCTCGAACGAATGAATCAGGGAAAGACTCGTTGATCCGCGACAGCCTAGTGATCATTGCACCTGCTGAAGCTGGCATGTTTGAAAGGAGATTCCTCTCTGACGTGGTTAAGGTTTGTCCATTTCTAAATTTTGTAGTAATTCCGACATTGCTATCGTCGCCAAGAAGTATTCCACTAATCATTTCAGAGAAGCCCTTTATCTCAACTTCTTGAAGCGAAGGGCTCAGGCATTTATCGGTTTCGTCGCAAACGTACATTTGTACATTTCCACCACGAATTAAGTTGGTCAGCGAAATTTGATTCCCTTCCAGGTGCGTTGTTTTTTCACCCTCATCACTTCCATCTTCCGGCTTGGTGACGATGGTAGTGCCGCTAACAGACATAACCGCTTGGTTTAGGACATCCCCGCCGTAGAAGAACCAATTTCCGACGTTCTGTGATTTAAGTGCCTTCCACATAATATTGCCGGTTATTCTTTCTACTTCTGCTGCTGGTAAGTCTTCAGTCACAGTTTCCCGGCCAGTTATATTGCTAAAGGACTGAAACCAGTCGCCAACAGAGTTGGCTGTCGATGCGATATTCGCTTCAACGTCGAACTCACCCTTAATCGCGGCTTTGCCGTTTGTCACAATCCCTTGCGCTAGCTGGCACGAGTTGCCCATATGCTCATTCAGCTGCTGCATCCTTTCTTGAAGGTTGGCCATGATGTTTCGAATCGGTGCTGACATTGAATCTAGAGCAAGGTAAAACGCATACGAAACTGCATTCGACGCAATATTTCGCACTAGCTGAACAAATTGATCTGCGTTAATAAACGAAAACGATCCACCAAAAAAGTCTAAGCCGCCGCAGCCACCACTGATAGAGGGGCTTGCCATCGAAACAATGTTGGTGTTCATTATTCGATTTCGGACATTGATAGATCCGCCAGAAATAACCCCGCGCCTAGCAGTCTCAAAGACGCCTGGTTGAGTTACATTCGTCATAGAATTAAACATGCTGCCCATTTCGTCTTTAAGCGCGCTGTTGGCAAAAGAGCTCCCAGACGACACAACTAGGAGAAGTGAACTGGCAAATACGCAGGATTTGGTGACCTGATTAAGCTTCCTTTTGTTTTTCATTTACTTACTCCATCGCGCGCAAAAGTTTAATAAGTTCGGCTGGATCTTCTGGTATTCCGCCATTGGCTTGTAACTCATGCATTGCTCCTGCCAAAGACCGATCGATGTTCAACGGCCGTGTTTTGTCAAACTCTGCTTGAGTGATGAGGTTGTGCTTTACAGAGGCCTCCAGAATTCTGGATACAAGCTCGTCCTGTGAAGTCGGGGCGTAGGAAAGCGGTACCCATGTTTCGGGCGGTATCAATAGAAAGACGCCAAGGCCGGTATCAATAGAAAGGTTTTCGGCTTGCCCGGTATCGGCAACTGTGCTGTCCGCATACAGGCCATTCGGTAGCATTGAGCCGTCAATCGAAACGGGGAGAACAGTCATTCCGGTTCTTTCAGAGAGATTGCTGAGAATGGTTGCTTGCTGCGAACACAGATCGCACTGTTCGCTAAAGAAAAAGGCTACTCCGGACTTGTCCAAAACTCGTTTAAGAGTTTCTTCTCTGCGTTGCTTGCTCATTCGATCCTGTAGAGAAGCCGATGCAGGGTCGAGAGAGCGGCGAACCGACTCATCAAGCAGTGGGTCCCCTGAGACAACCCGTTGTGAGGCCTCGGCGAACGCTTGCGCCTTGTCCATCATTACTCGCTGGAGCAGGAAGTAGGCTTCGATATTTTCGTCAGTCGGTTCATCGATCGCTTTATCGATGTAGCCTTGAAGGTTCACACGGAACCATTCAGCACTCAGCGCTGAAGGACCTTCTGGCTCTGTCTCTGGAGGGCTCATCACGATTACTGGAGGATCTTCTGGCTTCTCCGGCTCCTGTGGTTCTTCCTCAACTTCAATGGGGGCTTGCTGGTACCAGAACCAGCCTTCAGCCTTCCGGTCGTAGTAGTTCGCTGAGGCGTTCGAAGCCATAAGCGCAAGTGCGAACGGAACAATGAGGTGATGGATTTTCATCATTCTTGCCTTATGCGAAGTAGATGCGCGTTTGAGGTAAGGGGCTCGGTACGCACGAGGCGGAGCTTGCCCAAGGCTAATGAAGAATCGTATCCAATTACAGGATATCGGGGTCACGGCAAAGCATCGAATTTCGTCCACTTGACGGTTTTTTCTTTCTTTTTGGCCGCAGTGAGTGGCGTTTCAAACGCGGCTGTATTGCATGCCGGGTTGGCGCACGAGGCTGCCGAGAGGCTGTTGGTCGAGGAGGGGGGGCAAAGCAGTGTTATTCTGGTGTCGCGGTAAGCAGGATAGACTCGTGAATCTACATCCACTCAGGAAGAGCAATAAGATGAAACAGCAGATTTCGAACATAATCATTGCTGGAATGCTATGCGGTACAGCACTGTACGCGACTGGAGCTTTCGAGAAGCCGACGTATGCCACGGTTCACTTCGATGGTGGCTATCAGGTTCTCGGTGAAATTGGCGGGCAAAGCTATACCTCCAACGTGAAAATTACCAAGGAAGGAAATACTCTTCACGAAGGCACTATCAGTGAGGTAATCGAGAGCATACATAAGGCTGCCGCGAATTCAGACCAACCTATCGATACCGCTTCCTTTGTGGCCGGCGTTAAGGTCGACGCTTATACGGGAGTAAGATGGGAGGCGAGTCAGGCGAACTTCACCCTGCAAACAGATTGGCTCAAGGAAGAATCGACAGAAGAGAAGGGGATTTCGGTAGCCGACTTGATCAGTAGACTAGAATCGATGGAAACGCGAATCAAGCAAGAACAGCAGACCCAGGCCGACCAAGCACTTACGTTCAGTCAACCGCCTAGCAATTCATTCTTTTTTAGCCGGCTTGCTTCTCTGCTGAGAAACTGAGGGATTCCCTCGCTCAGTACACTAAGTTGGAAAATGGCACCTTTCGTGATGAGTCAAGTTGATCGTCACGCAAGGTGTGATCTTTTTTCCTAAACCCCTGGAATCGCTGTCCTTTTAGGTAAAATCTCATTACTTTGCGTTTGGTTTCGTAATCGCATGTATGGGCGCAATAAAATCCGGCAGATTTAGTCTGCATCCTGGTTCAACTCATCATTGAGTTGGCGCAGGAAAGACATCGATGCTTGGTGACCTGACAAGGCCTCCGCTTCATCTCGATACGTTCGAAGCTGACCAATCGATTGGTGGCCCGAAATAAATTGGATGTCGGACTCATTTTCATCTGCGGCATAAGCTTGGGTGATCCCTCCACGGCGCAGGGAGTGGCCGCTGAAGAGCTCTGCCTCGTCTACGCCGGCTTCCTGACAGCGTTTTTTCAGCACTAGGCTAACTGTGTGACCGGTTAGGCTGCGAGCTTCAGCGTGAACGGTCCCTCCACGAAACACTCGACGGAAGAGGGGGCCTTGACTGATCCCCGAGAGCGCAAGCCAGGATTTTACGGCCGCGACTGGGCAAGCAGGCCCACCGATAGCCGGGATGGGGACTTTCTTGCCACCGTTTTCTTGGTTGGTCTTGCCTCGCGGGCGCTCAATGATCATGCGATCAGAGTGGAAGGTGATCTTCTCGACCGTAATGGCCACCAGCTCCGATCTCCGAAAATATCCGCTCCAGCCCAGCAGAATGAGGGCCTTGTCCCGAATACCGCTGGGCGAGCCGTCTAGGTGGCGCATGAGCAAGGAGGCGTGTTGGATCATGAACGGCTTGGCTTTCTTCGGGGGCTCTGCGTACTGTTTTCCAACTCCGACAAGCGTCTTTTTTACCTCCCGCGTGTAGCCCGGGGACTCCAAGCCGAGAGCTGTATGAGCCTCGTTGATTGCCACAATGCGGCGACGGGTGGTTCTGACGGAGTAGTCTTCCTTGAACTCGTCAATGTAGTTCACAAGCATATCTTTCGTTGCCGGCAAGGTGCCGCCCCAGCCAAGGTAGTGCGCCAAGTCAGCACGATAGGCCTTGCGGGTGTTCATGGAAAGATGTGAGTCGGCAAGACTTGCAAGGTTGAGGGGCCATATACGATCAAGGGTTTCCTTGAAGCGTGTGGTGATGCTAGGTCCGTCGTCTTTTTTCTTTGCAGTCATTATTTTCTACTGATTTGTGCGCCTGAAGAACTAGGATAGTTGGCAGCATTTTGTGCGCAAGAGCTGAGTTTTTCCAGCATTTTGCACTTATTTTCGGGGCCACATTTTGTGCTAATATAACTTACGTTAACCGTATGTTAACGTAAGTTATCAGTTCTGATTTGTCAGGGGAAGGAAATTTCGATGCGTTGGACAAGCGTACAGCTTGACGTCATTAACTATGACGGCGGTCATGCAAAAGTAGTTGCAGTTGCGGGCTCAGGCAAGAGCACTGTGCTCGTCGAGCGGATCGCCCGAATCATTGAGCGTGGCGTTCATCCAAAGCGCATTCGAGTAGCCATGTTCAACGACTCGGCCTGCACCAGCTTTCAACAGAAGCTGACGACGCGGCTTGGCCTGCCGGCGAGCAAGATTCCAACCACCACGACTTTTCACTCGATGGCGAGCAAGGTAACGCAACAGCTGATCAAGCTCGGTCACTTGCCTGGATACCGTCTTGAAACGGACAACCGAGTTCAGACCAACCTGGCCAAGGCCGCTCTCATCGAGATTACCGGCGAGAAGCCCAGTAACGAGATGATCGAGGCCTTCAGCGCGTTTGTTGGTATCGTGAAATCCGACATCATCAGCGCCGCTGACAAATTGCCTGAAATGGAGGATATCGCCGGCAAGGCTGCCCCGGGCTTTTTTGTGGCCGCGTTTGTTGAATATGAGCGCATGAGACACGAAAACCGCATCAGGTTCTTCGCCGATCTTATCTATGACCTAGTGGCGCTGTTACAGGCAAAGCCAGAGCTGCAGGCCCTCGTGCAGTTCCAGCTCGACCACTTCCTGATCGATGAGTACCAGGACATCACGGAAATCCAGCAAGCACTTGTGGCGATTCTCGTGGGGAACGCAACGGTGACTGCCGTTGGTGACGTGGACCAGTGCATTTACGAATGGGCAGGAGCCAAGCCTGAGTTTCTGGAAACACTCTTCGATGTCGACTTCCCAAATCCGCAGACTTTCTTCCTGAACAGCACCTTCCGCTACGGACATGCTGTCAGCCTTCTCTCCAACGCCGTTATCGCTAATAATCCCCGGCGCCTTGAGTACCGCTGCCTCTCTCATGAATCGAACCCCGATACTGAGATTTTTACCGCTACCGAATCTCCAGACGGAAGCCAGGTGGCCGAGGCTGTGCGTGACTGGGTTGAAGCCGGTGGCCGACTGTCCGATATCGCCCTCCTCGTGCGCCTCCATGCTTGTTCAGCTGGCCCGGAGCTCGGGCTGCTGGCAGCCAACATTCCCTACAAGAAAGATGGGTCTCGACTGGTCCTCGATCGAGTAGAAGCTCGTATGGTGATTGGATACCTGCGTACTGTCGTAGGACGCCTGCATGCCGTCGATCCATCGGGCGCGGCCCCAGCAGATTATCTGGCCGGGATGTTGCTATGCCCTTCCCTCCCCCTCCACTCTGACTCAGTGAAGGCGATGGCAGGGCGTATCGTTGGCGCCGGCGCGCAAATGCTAGACGCGGCCGAGCGCTACATGGCCATGGATGGGTTGGAAGAATGGAAGCGCGTGAAAGTACGGGCGCGAATGGCTGTAATCGAAGCCGGATCGTCGGTTCCCAAAACACAAGATGCTGCAGCGTTCCTTAATTGTCTCTATAGCGACCTTGATCTGGTGGCACAAATTAAACGGGCATCATTTCAACGCGAGGTCGCTGACGACAAGATTGCCCTCCTCTTTGCCTTACGAGATCTGGTCAAGGGCAAGTCTATCGCCGAGGCGGTCAGTTTCTTCGATGACCTGCTGGTTCGGTCGGCGTCGATGAAGCTTCGTGCTGAGCACAGTCAGGATGTCGTCACCATCAAGTCGGTTCATGCGGCCAAGGGTTTGGAATGGCCATTCGTGATAGTGCCAGGCCTGCGTGAAGGCTTGTTCCCAGTCGATACCGGGGACTCGGAGCCGCGCCTGCAGGCTGAGCGCCGTCTCTTCTATGTCGCTTGCACCCGTGCGATCAACCGCCTACTGCTGCTCCATCCGCAAGATACCGATCTGGCTGGGGCCATGGCTGCTGGTCTTGGATCGGTACCCGATGGCGCGCGCTCCATGGCATCTCGATTCCTGTTTGAGGCGAATATCGAGATGGCTAGAAAGGGCTCTGAAGCCGTTCTGAATGAAGGATTTGTCGCCGGGGCCGACGTGGACCATGTAGCGCAGTACGCCGCTGAGGCTGGAGCTGCAGTAGAAACCAAAGAGGTGCCCTACGCACCCGCAAGTGGTCGGCTAGTGTGCGGTCCAAACACGCCGTTCAAGGTCGAAGTCGGAATGACAGTTGAAGACGAGGTTCATGGGCGCGGCGTTGTCAGAGCGATCTACCCTCGCGCCGGCACTCACTCAATGGAAGTCGAGATGCACTCAGGTAAGATGCGTGTCTTCGTTGGACACGTTGCAGAGCTGAAGCAGGTCATTTAACAGGTGAATCAGAGGGATCTATGCCGAAATTCCTAAACACGAGCGCTACCAACTACTACTTGGAAGAGCTCATCAAAAATGCGCGCGAACGCCTGATCTTGATCAGCCCGTTCCTCAAGATCAACGATCGTATCCGAGAGCTGTTGGAAGACAAGAACCGGATGAAAATCGATGTACGGATCGTCTACGGCAAAAGTGAGCTTCACCCGCAGGAGGTGAACTGGCTAAAAGGCCTGTCGTTTGTCCGAACCAGCTTTTGCAAGAACCTGCATGCCAAGTGCTACATGAATGAGGAGATGGCAATCATAACGAGCCTGAACCTGTACGATTTCTCGCAGGTGAACAACAACGAAATGGGCATCATGCTTTCCCGTCAGGACGATGCGGAGTGCTACCGTGATGCGTTTGAAGAGGCTCAACGTATCGTCCGGGTCAGCGACGAAGTTCGCATCGCGATGGAAATGATCCAGAAGACGGATAATGCAGCTGAGAGCGCCGGCGCAGATCAAGGTGAGGAGGAAGACTCCCCTTCCATGCTGACTTCAGCCAAGCTCGCGCAAGCGCACGGAATGAAGACTTCAGTGCTGATGGACCGCCTAGTTGAGAGTGGGCATTTGGAGCTGCGTGGGAACCTGCACTATCTGACAAACTTGGGCACTGCTGCTGGCGGCGTCTACCGTAGAGGTCGGGGAACCGGCTATTTCCTCTGGCCAACGGATTTTAAACCGTGAAACCGGACGGACAGATTTAGCGACGCAAAGCCGAATTTAGGAAGCGATAAAAATGCCGAAAAGGTTGATGCAGATTGTGGGCGGACTGGCTCTAATCAGTGTTGGTGTAGCCTTGGTGATATGGGCCTTCACTGTTGAAATAGCCTGGCTTGGCTTTTTATTTGGAACCGTCATTCTTGGAATTTTGGTATGTATTTTCGCGTTCCCGTTCCTTTTCCTGCCTCTGGGCTTACTCATGGCATTCGCAAGACCATTTTTGTTTATGGGCGTTGAAATGCTGATGAAGGGGCTTAATGGCGACGATCCTCTCCTGGCATCCACGAAGAAAGGCCTGACAGAAGCGGAGTTACGGAATAGGGAGATTGAGGATCTGGAAGAGCTCAAGCGCCTCGTTCGTGAATTGGATGGGGTAGTCTTTCCTTCAGAGAGAACAACGATCCGGCTAGATAAGGATGATCGATAGAGTCGTTCAAGCGGCAAAAAAAAACCTACGCACATGGCGTAGGTTTTTTTGTTTGGGGTTAGTGCAAGACCTCTCGGATACCCTTTGGCATTGGGATAGCCGAAGAGCCGTGCTTTACAAATATGTCGAGCCAGTCGACGCTTTTATCTCCTTCTGGAATTTCGTCCCGAGGCGGTAGGAAACCGGTTACAGCCAGATCCTGATAGTCCGACAGTAGGCGGGTCTTCAGGGACTTGATTGTATCTAGACCAGTATTGTTGCCGTCCTGATCGCCATAGGCATACAGGTGCTCAACATCAATTGGCGGTGTGAAACCCTGCATGATGCGTGCAGTGATCATCACCCACACAGGCAGCCTTCCTTCGGATGCTTCAATGACAGCCAATCCGGTCTCGATTCCTTCGGTGATGCCGAGGTCTCTACCCGGATAGTCCCACTCCAGTTTCGCGAGTGGAATGAAGGCCCCCTTCAGGTTCCGGTCGGAGGGGTATGGCATCAGTTTCTTCGGAGAAGGAACGCAAGCCTTGTACCCCTCCTGATCGAGGAATGTCCTGTGAATAGTCACAGGAACAGCCTTCGCATCAAGAACCATTGCTACGATTCCTGGGTGATACCCACTGATCTGACCTTCCTGGAAATACGGAAGGGCCTGATGAAATCGTAGATTCTCGCACTTGAGTGCATGCCTGAGAGCCAGTCCTCGGCGCGCAAGATAGAGCCTAGCAGGCTCCGCTCTTGAATCATCGAGGGGAAGTGACTCATGCCAGATTCGGGTTAGCTCCTCGCGCAGCTTTTTGTCTTTGTACTCTCGCTTGCGGCGATCGCTCTCAGACTCAACTGGCGGGGACATTTCCTTGCGGTAGACCGGTCGTGCAGAGTCGTTATCCTTCGGTGTGAGCCGAAGGAATTCGGCGACTTCTGCGACGGCCGTTGGGAAATCCCAATCGTGATACCACTGCAGCGTTTTGAATCCATCATCAAACGTGCCGCAGGTATTACAGATACTTCCACCGGTGTCGTCGGCATCCTTGAAAAATCGGAAGCCGTTTTCACCCCCGTGATCGGGGCAAGGTACGTGTTTACCTACATTCTTTGCTGCGTTGCTCAGACCAGGACACAGCGCGGTTAGGATTTGAATCCAGTTGCCGCGAGCTGACGACTTAACGATTCGAGCATCGACAGTGTTTGAGTATGTGCGTTGTTGTGCAGATTCGCGCATCTTGCCTCCGAAAGGGTGCCTTGCCACGACAGAAGCCGTGGCAAGGGATTTATTTACTCTTCAATCAAGATATTCTTCAGGAGATTGAATACCACAGCTGGTAAGTCCTGAATATCTGTAATTGAAGAACTCTTTGGTATCAGCGATTTGCTGATTACATGTTTGATACCGAGCCCGTAAGTCTCAATCGAGGCGGCTTCCATCTTGCGAACAGTCTCAGAAGCAGAGACAGGACAATCCGGTTCACCGTCCGTGATCACGAAAACAATTTTTCGCGTGATATTACGGAGCCCAGAGAGCTCACTTACTGCCCATTGCAAGGCTTGAGTCATGGGGGTATAGCCTTCGGCTCGCCCAACGAAACTCGTAGGGTCGACCCGCTTGCTGAACGCCTTCCGTGGAGCAATTCGCGGAATGTACGTCATGGTAGAGAAGTCCAAACGACTCCCAAACCCTGCTACAGCCAGGTTCACTCCGGGAATGCCCTCAAGCGCTAATGCAGTTGCCATCGCACTTTCGTTAGCAACACCTGCCAGCCTTGTCATGGAGCTCGACTCGTCAACCAGGATCACAATCCCTGTGTTGACAGCCGGCTTATGATGCTTGCTTTGGAAGATCCGAGAATCACCGTAGCTCAGCTTGTACAACGACTGAGTTTGGATTCTGGTACCTACGCGGCGAGCTGGAGTGCGCTTCCGTTTTGAGGCTTCGACCAAGGACACCAGTCGCGCCCGAAGGGCGTTGGTTTGTGCCAAGACATGACCAGGAGACAGATGCTCCCGCCCTGAGTTGTCGTGGGCTTCCGTGGAGGCGATCGATACCGTCGGAATGCCCGTTTTCCGAGCATCTTGAGACATCGAGTTGATCAGGGCCGCGATCTTGTCACCAAGGTCACTACCCTTCACTACCTCTTCTTCAAGGCTCTGCTGGAGAGCTTTAATGGCTTCCGCTTGCGCAGGGCCGTCAATGGGGCTGGCAACAGCAGATTCCGCTGCAGAACCAGATGAATCCTGACCAGACTTGGATGTGTCGGTGTTACCCGCCTCACCTTGGTCCGCATCAGAGCCACCAGGAACGTCTCCAGTTTCGCCGTCCCCCGCGTCCGCATCACCAGATCCATCGTTGCCGGAATTGGTTTCGCTTTCGCCAGTTTCGGAACTGGAATCGGAGCCCGATTCGCTGCCTTTGGTTGATTCGTCAGTGCCTGAATCTCCCTCGCCATCGCCGGAACTACCGCCCGCACTGTCATCAGAGTCATCGCCCGGCTCGCCACCGTTGCCAGCACCACCATCTTGATTGTTCTGGCCATCGGATTCCTCCGAGTCGCCTTCACCATCGCCGGTGCCACCTTCCGTGCTCTCGCCTTCTTCTGACTCATTCTTGGTTGGGGAGACTGGATTGCTATCGCCCTCACCTTCGCCATTGCCGTCGCCGATTTCGCCTTGACCGCCATGGCCAGCGTCGCCGTCACCTTCACCAGCACCGCTGCTATCGCTGGACTCATCTTCCGATGAATTTTCGCTTTTGCTTGGTGGAGGTGGAGGTGGAGGTGGAGCTTGATCCTTGTACTGCTCAGGATCTGCCGCCTTGATGATGGCTACGATCGCATCGCTGATATCCCGAGCATGCTCGGTATCCTTGGCTGTTTCAGCTTCGGAAATCAGAGGTTCGATTTTTGCCACTAGGTCTTGGGGAAAGACCTTGTTGAACGCAGCTAGTGCTTTGTCCGCGAGGTCTTGAGTGCAGAGGTTCTTCAGCACCTTTACCCGCAATCCGTGGTGAATCCTGTTGACCAGAATTACAGCCGGATGGGAGTTTTCGTCAGTGATATCGTAGCCATCGTTATTGACCAACCACTCTTCCAGAGCGAGCAGGTTTTTACGACAACCAGGGTAGATTCCACCGAGAATTTTCTCGATACGAATATCTTCGATGATGTTTAGTAGTGTGGCTGTAAGGCCAGCACCAAACGGTACGTCGAAGTCGGTCTCACGGATATGCGCTGATTCATGGTCGATGTAGCCAGAGACCAGAACTTTTGCATCTTCATTGTCGGGGATTGGCGGCAGATAGATCGTGCGGCCGTTGGTCATTGCTGTTTGAATCGTTGGATCACAGATGACGTTGATTCCGTGTTGCTTCCCAAGCATCGTGGCGATGATTGGGAGCGACTTCATCAAGGTCGAGTTCGCGGATACATTCATAAAGCCTCCATACGCTCTCCCCTGTTAGAGGGAGAGCGTGCTTAGTTAAGGAAGTCCAATCAGAAGAGAGGAATTAGAACCAGACAGCCGGCATTGATACCGACTTCGGTGAAGTTTCTGGCTCGGCGACATCGCTGTCGTCTTCGCCTTCTTCTTCACTTTCGTCATCGTCGATGAGATCTACTGTCAGTTGCTTCGATGTAGCCGGGGCCACTTCGATTTCGGGTGCTGAATTTTCAGGGAAGCGCTGGACGGGTTTGCCGGAAATATCGATGAGTGTTTCATCATCGAGATCAGTGCCGTCAGCGATTTGCTTACCGATGGTCATGAAGCGCTCTTCATCGCTGAGGATAATGAGCATTCCAAAGACCTTCGCCAGCATCTCCCCTTCCAAATCGCCTGCTTCTGGTAGTTCATCTAGGACCTGCTGAAGACGATTACCGATAGCGTTAGCACGAGTATCCAGAAAGGAAAGACTCGCCAGCTTTTTATGAAGCGCTTTCAGAGAACCAGTCGTTTTGACAGTTACTTTAGGCTTCACCAAAAATTGCCCATCAAAAATCTTGTTTGCTTCAGAAACAATTTCCTTGATGAGCTTGTTACCGAGGGAACCTACCTGATCATTCAGACCGGAATCGAGGCTACTGTTGCCCGTCGGGCGCAGATGGTAGATCTGCCAGTGGAACGAAACACGCTTCTGAATTTCCTGGACAGGAGTAATGGAGGACCGAATAATTTCCGCCCACTCCTCTTGCTCTTTAATCCAGTTTTCTACTGCAAAGCTGTAGTTGTCGATGAAGATCTTGAACTTCTCGTCAAACTCCGCTTTCAACTCAGCCAGTTCTTTTACAACGAAATCGGCTTTGTCGAGAGGGATGGCGTAAGCTCCCATCAGGCGAATGCCGTTCGAGAACAGCAACCGCTCAGCTTTGCGCTTCAAGGTCTCGAACTGCTTGGTAGCAGCCGGGTCCACGATGCGCTTTGATCCAAGACTGGCCAGTTTCTTTGGGGGAACCTGACCGCGCACATCTTCTGGGCGCAGCTTTTTACGGCCAGACCAGAGATGAACATCCAGATGGAACAGCACAACTTTATCCAGGACGTTAGTCTTTTGTGTTGCATTCATGCTGATTTCTCCAATTACTTGAAGCCTTCAGCTCTTCCTCCCACTTGGGAGAAGAGACCCAAGGCGGGAGGTTTTAAAGGTGGCAATATTGCCCTTCATTTGCTGCTTTCTTTTCATAGCCAGCTACTACGCTGTCTCCGTTAGGAGTCAGTAAAAAACCTATCTCGTAAGCGCTTGCTTGCGGCATAGGTCTTGATACACCGCCTAGATAAATCTAGGCGGGTATTTTGGGGTTATGATTAAAACCAGACATCAGGCATAGGGATTTTTGGTTCACTCCCTTTTAACAAATCAGCTTTGTCTGGCGTCGTAACTTGGAGAGAATCATCCGCTACCCAGCCTTCTGAAACGAATTTCTTCTGCTGGTATATAGCTTCTGCTTCAGGATCTCTGTTTTGGCATTTGGCGAGAGGAATGAATCGCTTCTTGGACTTACGTCCATTCTGCGTCAACTCCAATTTCACGCCCTCGGCCTTTACAGAAATCTCCCAGCTCGACTTTGCTTCCGTCGTTTCTTTTTGAACAGTTAAGGTCTCCATTGGAGGGCCTTAAACGCTACTTACATCAAAAAAGCGATCACAAGCCTCTAGCAATGCAAACTTCGTTGTCGGTGTTCCCCGGTTTGCCAAAGCACGCTCAAGTGCGTATTTGATCGGGTAGGTACCTTCAAGTTTTTTGCTTGTCATGAACAAGGACATCATGCCCCAGCGCACCAAGGTACGTGTGGACATGGTGATCTCGATCGCACCCGCAGACTCATTGGTTCCCATAAACAGCTCGCGAATGTGATTCGCGAAGGAAATCATCTTGCTTGCGGTGTCATCAGGCAGACCTACTTTTGCCTTCAGAACGCGTTCTTCCAGATCAGCTGCGGGGTATCCGACCTCGATCACCCACATGCGGTCCATAAAAGCCGTGTTCTGCTTTGTTGTACCTGACCAGAGACCATTTGCGTCGCCGCCACCATTGGTGTTGCCTGTAGCGATGAAACGAAAATCGGGATGGGGATGAATCACCTCCCCTCCATTCTGTGCCAGCGTCAGTGGTGCCCCTTCCAGAATACTGTTCAAGCCAGCGGCAACAGCAGGTTCTAGCAGGTCAATCTCATCGAGCAGGAAGGCATGGCCAAAGCGGTAAGCTGTGGTCAGGGGGCCGTCTTGCCAGACCAGATCCCCGTCAATGACGGTGTGATGACCCAGAAGCTCCGGGATTTCCATTTGCGAGTGCGCGTTGACGCGCTGCAGTGGAAGATTCAGTCGAGCCATAACCTGGCAGATGACCGAGCTTTTCCCGCAGCCGGTAGGACCCGTCAGATAGAGGCCATCAGGCATAGACTGACTAAGGTGCATCCAGGCGAGGATGTCCGAAAGTGTTTCTTTCACGAATTCGTAATGCTCATCGATCTTCGGGGTGAACACAGACGGTGTTGCGTAACCTGGCACTACAACGCCCTTGGGGACGTCGATCTTGAATGCGTCGGCTACGGAGATGTTGACTTTAGTTTGCTTGCTCATGGGGTTTCTCCAAAAATTAGAGGGACCCTCCCCGACTCCGGGGAATGGCCCCGGTAGGGGTGATTAAGCGGTCATGTAACCGCGCAAGGACATCTCAGAGATGAACAGTGCGCGTAACTCTTCAGCGTCGTAGCCTGCAAAAACGCAACAGGCTTCAAACGAACAGGGTGCCGGCATGGCACCAGGCCTGGACTTCTCCAAGACCCAAGAGATGATTTCGTCTCGTACATCAGGCGATGTCCGAGGGGTGCCAGCAACGCTGAAAGATTCGTCCAGAAGATACAGATGAAGGCGCTCAATATGGATGTCATCCCATTGCGCAACCTCAGACTCATCTACTTCTACCTTGACGGGCCTTCCAACACGAGAGGCTTTTACTGCTTCTTTTATTACCGCTTTTACTTCAATTTTCTGGATGATCTCTGAGAACAAAGGCAGAAGCATTTGCTCTGGAGAGAACACGGTTTGGGCGCACTGCTTCGCTACTCTGCTCATACGCGCTCTCCCGCCAGTGATGCCAGGCTGGATTTGTCGCGAGGGAAGATGAGCCCAGTGGGATCACCTTTGAGACAGTAATTGCGAAACTCACACAAGTTGCAGGGTGAGTTGTATGCCATGCGAGCTTTCTTGGGGAACCGCTTGCGACGGATATCTTCGGCCAGCCAGTTCAAGCGCTGGACACGTTCCATGCATCGGGCCTTTGTTCGACGCGGTACGATAATGGGCTGTTTAATTTCAGGCCCTTTACCGAGTTTCGTTTTTGGAATTTTTCGCTTCACCATCTCGAAAAAACCCAGACCCGAAACACCGCACTCGTCCAATCCCAGCTTACTGGAGGGGTTCTCAGCCAGAAGCTGATAATCCGTTAGCTGGTCGCTGGCAAGCGCAAACTCTTCTGTGTAGGTTGCGGCCGTTGACTTCACGTCAATGATCAGCGTTTCACACTCGGAGTCCATAACCAAAATGTCCGGTTCCCCAGACAGAATGACGTTATGCCCTACAACAACTTCAAATCGGCGTTCGACCACAGGGCCTTCAGCGTCAATGAACGGAATAAAACCGGTCTCACCCCATGCATCAGGGATCTGATTGGCAAGCTCAATTCCAATTTGGGTGAAATCTTCAGCTTCAAACGTCGCCGAAAATTCCATTGCCTGATTTGACTGCGCCTCGTCCCATTTTTCCTTGAAGACTTCAATAGGATTGAAGTTACTTACGCCGGCTGTCAGGGCGAGAATATAGTCAGTAAAGGCTTTGTGGATTGCGGTACCGAAACACAGGTTTGCCGAAACAAACTCCGGTTTCACCTTCAGAACATACTTCAGGTAGTACGCATAACCGCATTCGTCATAACTAAGCGCCCCAGAAGGACGAATACTTACGAGTTCTGCATTCATAGGTGCCTCCGCACCTTGGTCCGTAATTCCAAGGTTGCATTAGTACCTGTCGGATACGGACGGAATGATCCCCATGCCGGGTCATTCCCCGACAGGGAGAGCTGCTTATTTCAAGTGGCCAACTACCACCTGCTGGCACGAAAGCCGGCATTTCGAGGACTCCCTTGTGGAAGGGAGGTAGTGCAGACCTGTAATCGAGATTCGATTACGAGGGTGTTGCTTGAATGGGTTTAGTCAGAATCAGAGTGCGAATGCAGACACAATTCCAACAGCGGTGCCGAGAACACCAAGGTAGATACCAGCGACAGCGAGCCGCATCGATACCCGAATCCCCATGTCAGGGTGATTGAAGTAAAACTTCATCACTTCCATTTTCTTGGCAGGACGAACTTCGAGGTTGACTGGCTGATGAAAGCGAACGCCCAGGGCATCGCACGCATCATAATCAAGCGCTAGTTCGTTCTTTTTGACACCAAGCTGACCAGATCCCATGACAAAGCGGATGGTGCAGTTTTCTGAATCGAGGTTGCGAATGAGGACTGCTTGTCGACGCAGAAAGCGCTTTGGGTCACGTTTGTTTTTATCGATTCGGTGCGAATACAGTCGAACGATACTGTTTTGGATTCCTTGGTCCTTTTCCGGCAGTTCGACAACGCGAACTGCAGTGAAGGTAGGGCTTTGAGACATAAGTCCTCCTTGCGCCTTTCCGGAGAGCGGCGGTTAGTCTTGCTGAGGGTTTAGGGACTGAAGCGCTTAGCCAAGCTGCGGATGCAGCTGACAAAATGCTTCATTGGGGGGAGTCACATCACGAGCGTGATGCGAATTGAATGCTGCTTTGTTTACATGGCCAGCTACCATGCCTGTTTTTGAAACAGGAAAAATCGAAGCACCTTCCTGAAACCAGCCAGTTGGCTGGCTTTAGGAAGATGCCGCGTGAGCGGCATCAATTAGGTTGCTGAACTGATATTAACCAATTTTCGGGGCCATTGGCCATAGAAATAAGAGGCTAAACACAGCTTAGCAACAGGATCACGCCAGAGCCCAGACGCCACGGTCATGACGTACAAAGCAAGCGTGTTTCTGTAGCACCTGGCGCACTTTCGCTTGCCAGTTGCTATTGGTCGCTAGACGATCAGAAGCGGCTTGTTCGACTCTCTCATAAAGAGCAGACAGATCGGCTTTTCCCCCGAGAGCAACCATCGCCAAGCGGACGATTGATACCCAGGTTGAAACGATGCGTGCCTGCGCCTCAGTGGCGATGGTCTTCAGCGCCATGAGAAACGTCGTTGGAGCAGAAGGCTTCTGCCAAACCAGCAGGTACTCATGTGTGATCCGGGGCATCCCGCTACCGATCGAACTGTAATTCCGTCGGTCGCTTACACAGTTGTGCTGCTCCTTGATGATCACGCCTTTCAGTTCATCGCGCGGCATCCGTGCAATGAATTCAGCTTGCATGGAGTAATACCGACCCTGCCGGCGAAGATCACCGATCAGGGTTGCGTAGTGACCGCCAGGCCGAGTTGCATCTCGCTGGTTCAGCAGGGCGAGTTGCGACTTAACGAGGAAGTCCTCCATATCGTCACAGCGCGATAAATCATCAGGGTGCGCACCGGCGTACATGTTCCCGCTGTACACCACCATATCGTGGTACGGGAAGTGTGAGCACACAAGATCCGCGTGTCTTCCGGCCGTAACCAAGATGGAATCGCGCAGCAGATTGAACCCAGAGTGAAGATCTAGGCCAAGTGCCTCGATACCCATCTCGCGAGCCACTTCAATGCTTGTACCGCTCCCCATGCAGGGATCGATAAAGAACTTTGGTGACAGCCGAGTTAGCAGGTCCTTGTAGACGTAGCCGCTTGCATTGCCGCGATACGCCGAGTTACCCCAATGACCACGTTCTGGAAAAGAAATGATGCTCATAGTGCCTCCAAATTCGAAAGTTCGACCAAAACCACAAATGTGATGGTCGAGCAGGCATACGCCTAAAAGGGAAAGGCCCAGCTTGTGCTGGGCCTATGGGTTACGCCGGGTTTGCCATCAGCTTTTTGAGCTCAGCTTTGGCTTCTGCGACGGTCTTGGGTTTCGGTACCGGTACACCATGCAGGTTTGCGCGATGTTGGAGCTGGTTCAGGATGCGTTGAGGAATCTCCTCGCCCCCTTCACTGGCTTCAGTCGCACTGCTGGTATCACTGGAGACCATTTCGAGTTGCTGAGTTGCAGGACCAGTGGTCGCGACTTCAGGTTCCTCGGCTTTCTGCGTAACGACTGCTTCGGCCTGAGCCATTTCCGACTGCTGCTTCTCAGCAACCGGCACTGGGTCGGCCATAGCTGCACCTGAAGCGGCCTGGCCAATATGCTGAAGCGATTCCTTGAACTCTGCGTCGTGCTCTGGGCTAGGCCCAGAAGCAGTCACCGGATCATCAATGAAAGGGTAGCCACCGCCGTCATACGAAGCTGCAGAGGTGATCTGCCCAGATCGAGATGCGATATCACGGTACTCGTCGTCATCGAAGCAATCACCTCCAAAGCCAAGCGAGGCCAGCAGACGTTGACGAGCAGCAGTTTCACCTGCTTCCCAATCCTTGTGGTAGACGATCTCTTTGGCAGAAGTAGCCGCAGAAACCTCCTTTCCATCAGGGTCAAGAAGCGTTGCCTTGAAGATGTAGGTATTTGCAGCCGGCAACGCTGGCAGCCCACACTCACAAGGCGATTTCCCGGATTCCATAGCCAGCTTGTAGAGAGTGATGAGCGTAGACTGGCTTTGGATAAAGTCAGAATGCTCAACAACAACTCGATAGCCTTCACTGATCGGGTATTTTTCCAGAAACTCAGGGAGGCGTACCGAAAACAACCTGTATGGCTTTACCTCGCCATTAGGATTACGGATGTAAGCAACTCCAGCAGCTGGATTTGTCATAAATTTTCTCCAAAAAAAAGCCTGCTTATGCAGGCTTTTTGTTAATGAAACCAATTAGATAATGTACGTCGATGGCAGAGCCGCAAATGGGATGTCGTCGTCATACGGATCACCACCACCATAATCATGGCTATCTTGATGGAAGTTACCGTTATTACCTTGATTTCCTTGATTCGGCGCTTGGCGTTGTTGGCCATAACCGGACTGTTGCTGACCTTGCGGTCGGCTTTGTTGCTGCTGTTGTTGCTGACCTTGCGGTCGGCTTTGTTGACGCTGCTGACCACCATTCTGGTTACCCTGCTGACCTTGCGGAGCATTGTTCCCATTCTGCTGGTTGCTCTGTTGGCGGTTGCCGTCCAGAAGCTGCATTTGACCGCCCATATCTACAATCACTTCCGTGATGTAGCGTTTCTGGCCGTCTTTTTCCCATTCACGAGTCTGCAGCTTGCCCTCAACATAAAGTTTCGAGCCCTTGCGTGCATACTCATTAACAACTTCAGCAATGCGCCCAAAAAACACGACGCGATGCCATTCAGTCCGTTCTTGCTGCTGACCTGTTTGCTTGTCCTTCCAAGTATCGGAAGTTGCAAGAGATACATTGGCAACAGCATTGCCGTTAGGCAAATAGCGAATCTCCGGATCACCACCCAGAGAGCCGATAAGAATGACTTTATTTACGCCACGAGAGGCCATAATTTTCTCCTAGTTGATACTTTTCGTGATTTTATACACGAAAAAATCATTTATGAATATCAGTGAAATTGCTTTCACATCAATTGGTTACAGCGTTTAGGTTGCCCCATAAATCCTATGGGAGTTGGATGCTGCTTGATTACGCAGCCAGCTACAGCGTCCGCAAGAGCGGAAAAGACGGGTTGTTCATCTCGAAGAGCTCTCTTTATGAAAGCGCTTTGAAATGAACAAGCCAAAAGGCTTGTTCATAACGTGGATCGATCGATCAGACGCCCAAAACTCGTACAATAGGACGAGAGATGAGAACGGCAGAAACGATAATCACACACCAGATTAGATATTCCATGAGTAAATCCTCATACTTCGACGTATTGTGCAGGCTTTTGGCCGGCGTTAGCCTTGAACTCATCAAGTGAGATCTTGGGATTGCGAGGAGTCTTTGCAGCTTTCGGCTTATCCGAGTGCGCAGATTTCGCTGAGATTTGATGCTTTTCCAGAGTTACTTTCGCTTCAGCATGCTTTTTTTCATGTCTGCGGCGAAGAAACGTAGGAGTATCGAACTCGCTGAAGTCCCTCTCTTCGAGAAGGGCTGGAGCGATTACAGATTTTGGTGAAGCCATCGACTTCTCTGCAGAAGCAGAAGACGCAACAACTTGTGATGCGCGTTTTTTGTCATCGCCTTTGTTATGCATCTTTTTAACGCCGAACAAGTCAGCAATAAAAAAAGCACCCAAGACCACAAAAAACACAGTGAACATCATTTCCATTTTATTTCTCCGAGAAATTTCCAGAAAGACAAACGGAAGCACTCCCGGCGCCTGGGAGTAATCTTCCCAGACTGGGATTTAATGATTGCTAGAAATTAGCGTTTAGATGCTGAGTACAACACAGCTTCAGAGGAAGCAAGACCAATAATGGGCTTGCCGATACCTTGAGAATCAATCTCAAGGCCACCCTATGCAATGAACAAGGCTCAGAGAGCAGTGAACATTCACATAGGAATGATCGGGAATTCGTGGCGTCCCCGGGGGATGGGGATCTAGATGGGCCCAATATACCGCAGATTTTGTCTTTTGGAACCCCCTAAAGCTGCTTTTTTTGTCGATTTGCGAGAACACCTAGCAGTTACTGTGAATTAACATTATTACGGGGTTACAAAAAGCAAATAGCTGTTACATCACGAGAGGTCAAAATGGATACGAATTCTGCAACCGATTTTCTCCCGAACAACGGGATCTCCATCCCTGCATTTGAACAGACAATCACCCTTAACACTCTGCAGGCGCAGCGGGTCATGGAGCGCGTATTCGAACGCGCAGCAGGCTCACTCTATCGCATCGACGTAATTCTCCGCATCATCGGTAGCGAGGAAAACGCCCATTCGGTGGAAAACCTGATCCAAGAAGAAATCATGGGTGTATCGACAATCCTGAAGGATGCAGCGAAGCAAACCGCTGCAGTCATGGAGGCGAACGGCGTTGAGGGCACGCCTCTCTACAACTGTCCATCAACCAAGCCGGTTCGCATCGTTTCACCACATGTTGCCCAGTTTCTGAGCCTGGTCCGAATGCTGGACAAGCTGGTGATGGAAATCGACGCCCTCTGGCTCTCTGGCATTGTCGACAACAAGAATCGCAACGAAGAAGTCTACCGCTGGCAGCAGAAGGTAATGGGCCTTGGTAGCCGGATCATTGGCATCGAGCGCCGTGCTCGCAAGGCTGCTAAGAGCCAAGGCAAGGGCGACGAGGTTGACGCGCAAGCCCCTGTCTCTGAAGATGAACTGGCAGACCAAAGTCGCGCCTCCGTAGGTAAGGCACCCTCCGCACGTAAGCGCGAAGTGGCCGAGGTCTCGACAGATAAGGAACCAGCTGCCGAGATGGCCTAAATCAGGCTTACACTCCCAGGGACCGGGCACCCTTTACGCCCGGTCCAGCTACACCCGCCCCTCCTGCACGTCTCCCCTATGCTCTTCCCTTAATCGCTTTCACTCTGTGCGATCCTTCTACCCCGGGTTTACCGGCCTACTCTAGAGAAGGGTGATTGTGCGGCGATAGTCGGCACATAAAAAAACCCGGCCGAAGCCGGGTTGCATACAGGAGGCGCGGCCTATTGAATGTACTTATCCCAAAGGTCAATTTCTGCGTCATTGTTGAGTTGCCAGAGGTCTGATTCCTCAAGACGCTCTACGTTCCTGTCCGCCGTATTCAGTCGCTCCTCCTCGCTCAATGAGCCCATAAACGAGCCCGAGCCTGTCATCGACTCCAAGTCCAGGCCATCGCTCCCCGGATAGTTTCCTGTGATGTCCAAAAGACTCATCCACTCCTGCAGATCGATTTTTTCCCAGTCCAGCTTGTCCAGATCCTGAATCGCAATACCACTACAGTCTGGTTGCTCCGGGTTACCATAAGGCCGCCTCAGCTGCGCCCTACCCTGCTCGTTGATGATCCGCGCCAAAGGCGAACTAAATACACAATACGATTTCCGCTTTTCGACACACCCCAGAAATTCGACCTCTTTCGCACAATAAGACCCGACATAGACTGTTTTTTTCAACTCGACATCGACAGCAAGCTGCAACTCTTCTTCACTACACTCCCAGATAATGTTCACTAAGAGGTCGGCAATGGTGTAGATGGTGTAAATCATCCCAATCACGGAGAGCGCTGTAGCAAATCCAGATGCAAGCGAGGTTGCTCCGGTCGCGCTCTGCTCGAAGAAAAATCCAGCGACTTGATCGCCAAACTGGTCCTTGAGGAATTCATTTGCGCCGTCCATCACTGCCTGCTTGGCGGTGTCTAGCGCTGCGGTTGCCCCATCCAGAATACTTGAACTTGTCCCCCCTGTTATGCCGTCGAGAGTAGTCGTGAAGGTTTTCTCCAGGTACTGGTAGGACTTAACCAGCGGATCTCTGACGGTCGTGTAAGCCCCTTGAATTGGCTCCGCTACGCTAGTGCCCGTAAGGTAGGTGTCGAATCGGGCTGTTGTTTTCATCAGAGTGATGTACTGGGTCAGTGATACCCCGCTAATCGACTCGCAACAATCAACCCAACCACCTAGCGCCATCTTACAAGTCTGAGCTTCGCCGCCAAAAACCTCACAGGTCGTGACGTCACCCTCAATGTCGCACGTAACGTCGTTTCCCATCTCCTGCAATGCTGCAAGCATCGCGGCGGCTCGACCGAAGTCTGATGATTTCTGACTGTTCGATTCGACGCATTCGTTGCCCATGCATCGCACAATGCCTTCACAGGAGTATTCGGATACCGATACTGTGCTGGTCTTCTCGTATGTTTGATCTTCGCAGCTGTAGCGATCCTCCCAGATGTACTGGTAACCGGTACTGCCTTGCCCGCCACTCACCGGAAAGCGACCAACGTAAGTGCATTCGTCGCTGGCAACACGGGCCTCCAGTGGAGCGCAATTGTTTTCGCCGGCATTCAACACCTGGGAGGCTGTCAACTCAACGCAGGTTTCAACTCCGTGTAGATTCGTGGAGCAGAACTCGCCAGCTCCATACTCGGCGGTATCGTAAGTCGCGACGGCTTTTGTGCAGACGTAGCCAGGCGGTACATCGGTTAACTCATTTGGATAGAGCTCCGGGAAAATCGTTTCGCGTGCCCCCTGATCCATCGCATTACCGCCATAACTAACAGCTTCTTGCGCGACGCAGGTCCAGCGCGTAGTAGTCCAGTTGTCGGTATCGCGTAGGCATGGATCGTTACCATCCTCCGCTGGGCTGTCCGTATCAGTCTTGTTCACGTAGTAACCGGAAGCGAACAGACTGAAATTTGCTGCGATGGGTGAAGAAGGAGCAACGCCCGGACAGGAAACACTGTACTGGGCGCGCCACCGGTTGGCTGCAGACGCGGCCGTGACCAGCTCCACTTTGGCGCCGGGTGACGTATAGGTTACTTCTGTTGTTGCGTAAGCGGGGAACACAGGCCACACAAGCTCGTGCGTCACAACAGTAGGAGTCAACGAGCATTGAGCAACTTTAAATTCTTTGCTCTCGCTGCGCGGTCGATACTGCAGGCTTCGATTAGCCGTACAGGAAGTTAGCTTTAGCGCTTGCTCGCAGGTTTCTGTACGCCTTGTGGTATAGCTGGTCGTCTGCTTTTCAGTGGTAATGTTTTCCTGACAATCAGCAAAGCTTTCCTCGAAGAGATCCTTGATTCCGCAAGCTGCGTTTCTCCCTGTTTCTCCCGAGCAGTCGTAACGCTCGACGTAACGCATACAGGAAAGTTCGTCAAAAAAGGCGCTGTTCGAAAGACCCTGACTGAAATAGAAGTCCTCTTTGGCTTTTTCATAGCCATCTTGCTGGATCTTCTTTGTCCAAATATCCAGCTCTTGGCTGTTTGGTGCTCTTTCCAACCCCTTGAGGAAAATTTCAGTAGCAAGCTCTGCTGGGGTGCCGTCAGCGCATTGAGCCGTAATGAAGCCACACTGAGGATTTGTTTTGAGCGCTGCACAAGTCGTATCCCGGCCATCGGCAAAATTGCAGATAGGCTCAGACACTTGTGCAAGCAGGCTTAGACGGTCGATACCGGGCAGAGGAGGCTCAGAGATTTGGTTGTAGATGATGTCGCCAGGACAAACATTGAACCCGCCAATTTCGACGCAACCTCCGTTTCCACCAGACAGACTGGTAACGCTGCGATAGCACTGTGCGCCAATGTCCTCGAAGGCTTTGTCTATGCACTCTTGAGGCGACCACTCATCGAAGACAGAGAGGTAGCTCTTCATTGTCTCAAACAGGCTCTCAGTGGTGTACCCATTCCCCAGCCATGTCCCTAGCTGCTTTACAGAATCAATGTTGTGATAAACGTAGACGTCGACGCCCATGCTCCGCGCAAGGGCACCGATTTCGGCTGAGTTCATGCCCCCTGCAATCCCCGCAGCATCATTGTTGCCCACAATAATAATTGTCTTGGAAACCTTGGGATCATCACGCCAGGAGAAGTTATTTAATATGTGCAGTGTCGCGGCCGACATAGCCGTACCGCCTGTAGATCCAATACGACTAATCCAGTTCGAATAGGCGGCCGGATCACCAAGATCAATGTAATTGCTCGCGTAGTGCTTCGACGTCGCTGCCCCAATTCGCAACGAACCAATATTGCGATTCTGCGTCATCGCCGCGACGAGTTCGGCCGTCGCGGTACGAATTTGATTGATCACACTGCCCATAGAACCAGAGTTGTCGATAATGAATACAAGATCCATATCGTTAGGAACGATCGTGATCTCGTGATCAACCAGGCAATTCGAAGGATTGGTGTTTAGGCGATTGCACTCTCTATAGTCCGGCTCGCTGCTGGCAATGATGGAGCAGTCGATATCTTCGCCATCCAGTAAGTCAAAAACGGCATCGGTCGACGACCAAATAGGGTCATTGGCAACATCGGTTTGGTTCTTGATCCCCGCAGATTCGCGCAGCGTGCGAAACGCCTGTCCTTCTACGCTGTTTCCAGTAGAGAGCTCTTCGCGTGCGAGCAAGCCCTGCTTAATGAAATCGGCATCCGATAATGAGTAATAGTCTTGGGCCGAGCTGTCTTGGGAGGGAGCCTGAAATAGTTCGGCAAATGTAACCTTCTCCCCGTTTGCCATCTCGATTTCTGATCCGCCATTCGTACTAGGGAGGGCAAGCAGGCTCTGGTTTTCACTAAAGAAAGAGCGAGCCTGATCCCTGCCGCTAATGATGGGGTCATCAGCGGCCAGTAGCGGCAGCATGGGCTGAGCACCCATGACAAATGCCATGAGGATAGATACCGATTTGCGAATTGTGGAGTTCATTGTCGGACCTTAGTAATGAAGATTGAAATCGGCCTAATCAGAAGAGCATGCAGCAGTCATTCCAGCGCCAGATCATGTAAACCGAGTCCTCTCCAACCACGGGGATCGATCTGTTCGTACCCCACTTCCATGTTGACTCACCAATGATGTGGGTGCTTTGGGCTTCTGGAACCGGGAAGAACATGCCCATTTTGTACTGGCTCTTGGGAAGCATTGGCTCAACCTTTGGCCGGCACATTGCGTCCTCACCCATCGTTCTGAGCGCCAGGCCTCGACGGTGGAGGGCTGCAATGGCTCGCGCAGCCAGCAAGGAAGTGTTTTGAACCATTCCAGTTCCGAGTGACGGCCCCGAAAGGGGATACATGCTCCCCCATGAGCCTGCACACCAAAAGAACTTGTCGGTATTAACTCCTGCTGCGGTGCCGGCGGCATCGATCATGCAGGCGGACTGAGCAGGGAGGTTCGCGACAACAGCGGCTTCAGGATTGGTGAAGAACGCGAGCTCAGCAGAATTCCAAGTCGGATCGACTTCGGATAGGTACATGATGTCAAAGTCCTGCATGCCGTCCGAAGGGCAGCTTGCTGCAGCGAGGAGGTCCATCATGAGTAGGATTGGGAAGGCATAGTAGTGGTAGTGGTACATTCCAGATTCGAGCTCGTTTGCGCTCTTCCAACCGCCACCCGCCTGCCTGCGCCGATTATTACCCGGCAAAGTGATGCCGTTCAGTGCTGGAGCGCAGCCAGGCTGTCTGACTAGCTCGACAATCCGTGCAGGCTCCCAATAGCCAACGCCCATGCCGAACTTTGGGATTAAGTCGTCGCTGCACTGACAGGTGAATTTATTTGAAGCTCCATCTGGCGCCTCACCCCCACCTATCTCAAGCCCCATGATCCGGATTGGAAATAGGCATGACCAGCAAATGTCAGTAATTAGCTTCTCGCTGAACAATCTTGAGCTAGGACAAGTGGGGTTTGGCACATCATGCGAGGTCGCTTGCCCGAAGGAAGTCGCGGAAAGTGTTAAGCCGGCGATCAAGGCGATAGTTTTTAAAAGGCGCATAGTTCGATTACCCGATAATGGCTTGAGCAAAATTTTGGGACTGACCGAGGGCGTATTGCCTGAGCCTCGCTGTGCTCAATGGTTGGGGCTTGCCCAGGCAGAACGATTGAAAGAATGAACGGGGGAAGACCCTATTGATGGCCTGAATGTCATCTAGCTCAAAGCGCTCAAAGACAATATTGCTTCCGGGGGAAGCGAATCGAAGGTTGTTGTGCAGGCTTTCAAGCTGCAGACCAGCATCCCGGATGGCGTGCGCACAGATCTTGATGAAGTCCCAGCGAACGCCTTGAAGGAGCGCGCGAGCAGCCTCGCTGGTACCGGTGAAGTCATCTAGCGCGACTCTGGCGCCGGCCTTCTTGCATTCGATAGCCATCTCCCTGGTTGCCTCGGCGTCTATGGCACGCTCTGAAAACTCGACGGTGATTTGCGACTTGGTGCTGTGGCAGAGCGCAGCAAGGCAGCGCAACCAGGATCGGCGAAGGTCTGCTCGGGTGATTGTCTCAGGCGCCAAATTGATAAAGATGTCACCGATTGAATGCGTGTCGGATGTCGACATCAGGATGTTCATCACGCTGGCATCCATAAAAGGGTACACCTGGGCAGGGTCTAGCAAGCCAACAACATCTGCCGGCCCCAAGGGCGGCTTATTTGAACCAACTTCAAGGCGGAATAAAACTTCATGGCCAATGACAGCGCACCGACCGTTCTGAACTGAGAAAATGGGCTGACCGTAAAGAATAGGAGTCATATCAAGGCTCCCCTCTGGCTTTGGCCAAGGAAAACTCTCTGACGATGAAGGCTTCTTCGTCAGCAGTTACGATGCTGGGGGTGTGTTCGATTTCGAAGCGACTATGGACATCCTGAGTCAGCAAGTAGACCGGATGATCAAGCGCATCCTCCACGTCATTGAAATGATCCCAGCCTTTTTGGCGGTTCACCTCAGTGATGATGAACATGTCTTTGAGGCCGGGAACTGGCTCCAGACCTTTAGCCCACTGAACCTCGTGTTCGAGGTTGGGATTGAAAATCACTAGGCGCATCCCAAACGGACGCATTTGCAGAGGGTTGACCACCTTGCCTACAGGCATGATGACATTTCCTCTACCGTCAACAATCTCCCTCGTTACGACCATGGACGGATCGATAGTCCGAGTCCGATCTTCATTCGCTGGCGTGACACTATAGAACCGAGCTCGCTGCCAGTACGTTGCAACGGTTTGCTTCTTCCGTTCCTCAAGATCGATATTGGCCAGACGCTCTTTTATTACGTCGATCAGGTTGCGCTCTGATATTTCTGCCATAGGCCCGCGTTGACCGAGGAAACCTTCGGCGCCGTTCTGCACTTGATCCACGAGCCATGCAGGGTTGGTAAGGCCGTCAACCTCCGCAACGGACTGACCCTTTCGCATGTAGATCATGCGAGGAACACTGGCTAATCCACGAGAGCTAAACACCTCTGGGTCGATAGTGCCTTCCGGGGGGTGCTCAAGGTCTTTAGCCCAGCGGCCGAAATCGGCAAATGCATCGTTGAGCTTTTGCCCCTCGGCGATACCAACAAAAACAATTCGGACAGGAATAGGGCTGTCATCAAGCTGCGCGAACAGGCGTTTGATCTGGGCTTCACCCAAGCTGCGTGAGATCAGGATATCGACCCACTCCTCATGAGGCATTTCGGCCTTCTGAGGCAGGTTGTCCGCGTCAATTCCAGCGAACGAGTAGACCGCCTCCTGGGCTGCTCTAATCGTCCCTGGCGCCTCCCCTACAATCTCTTCAGCGAGCTTCAAGATCTCATCGTTCGGGGCAGCCTGCAGCTCGGAAAGGTCAGCGTAGGCTTGAGGATTTGATTGGATCTGAGCCGCTTGAGCGTCGATCGCAGAAAGGTCGCTATTAGCAAGAGCGCTAGACGCAACAAGGATAGCGGCAGAAAGGGCAAGAGACTTGGCGGCGAACGCAAGCATAGGGCACCAGAGGGAGGGGAATTAGTGTGGCCCTATAATAATGTAGTTAAGCAATGCAGTGTGCCGTGTAAATGCATAAATTCATCATTTACACGGCTTATTCTTTAATTTTTGTAACCCTGTTGTATTGAAAAAATGCTCAGATCAAGGGCGTAACCTTGCCTGCAAACTGAGAGGCGTCCACGTAACCCCAGTAGCGCCCATCGTAGCTCTCGGGGGCAGGGGCAAGCATCAAGTACTTACCAACCGGAATGATCTCGTCCTTGAACAGCGTCTTCAGCTCAAGACCTGTCCGATCGATAATGGGAAAGCCCTCCGCGATGAGAGTCCCATTGATGTGAACCCCCTCTTCGTCCACGACCAGATGGTCTCCCGGGATACCGCGAACAACCTTGGCCAGCATCGTGCCATTCTCAAAGATCGGCTCCAGCCCCTCGGAATGAAAGGCCATGATCTGATTCTTCATCGGCGCGGGCTTGGTAAGGTCCACGAGAAAATATTTGTGGTCAGGGAGGCAGCGCACCAGCTGGGCATCAACCCCAATAAGGTATCGACCCTGAACCCAGGCGAAGAATGAAGCGACAATAATGAGGATTACCGCAGCCTTTATCAGGAATGGCCCCCATGGCTTATCGTGCTTGATGATGGCCATCACTGAACCTCCAACCGGGTAACAAACTCAGGGGTAAGTTTTGCTGCGTCTGGAACAAGGAATGCCGCTTCTGGATACAGAACGACATACCCGGCGTCGCGCGCCAACTCTGCGCCTTGTCGAGCGCGAGCAAATTGAGCATTTAGCTCTTCTTCCGTCTGAGCTTTTGTAGTATCAATCCAACTATCTGGGGATACGACAACCACGCTCACTGGTAGCCGGTGATCATCCTCGAAATACCGCGACTTCAAGCCGTCGTAGGCGATTTGACAGGCGACAATCAGGACAACAAGAAGAAGCCCGCTAACGATGCTGTTGAGTTTTGATTGATTCATGCGTTCGCTTCCTCTGCTACTGCTTTGTAAAAATTGAGATTCGTTCCGATAAGCTCGTGGTCCTTGCGAACAAGCAAAGCTTCAAAGCGGCCACAGAAGGGACTTCTGTCCATATAACGTCCTACAGATTGACAGTGTGCAACTATTCGCCTTAGCGAGGTTCTGCTCCTGGCTACCATGCAATTAAAGTAGTCATCTCCTAGATAATCTAAGACCTTCAAATAATCTTCAAAGACGACAAATGCCGGGGTCATGATCTCGCGATTGCTATACCCAGTTACAGAGCCAACAAGAATCATAATATCAAGGTAGATAAATTTTTCTTCAATATCTGTTAGGGATGTGTCTGATACATCCAAGCAAACGATCTTTCCTTTCTCATATACCCCGTCATGAATCCTGAATCCAGGGCGGCCTCCGCTGAAGTACTCAGTCATCTTTGCCGCCATTTCATGGTTCATTCTGCCTTTTTCATGAAGCACGTCGATGATCGATTTCAAGGCAACTGATGCATCTTTCTCAAGATGTTTGTACGCATGCACATTGGCCCAGTCGTTATATTTCCCGTCTGAACAAATATGGAATAGTGAGTCAAACGCCTCACCCCTTAACTCTTCTAGAAGCGGGGCGTCGTATTCATGCTCGCTTGCGTACAGATGAAATTGATTCAAAACCCCTTCAGACCTCGTGGGCCTGATTATCTCTATCCCAAGGCTTTCGCACTGACGAACCATGGTCTCGGAGGAAGCGATATAGATGGCGGCAGCGCCAGTGCTTTCCGCTGTACGCTTGATACCTTCGTTAAACTCAAGCTGCGAGTTTGCCGTCGGGGCAGCAACAAAGTTTGGAGGCCTTTCGTTGCAGTAAAAATCACTTGCCTCAACCCCCACAAGCAGATTTTTTCCACGCCCTGAAGTATTCAAGCCACACCTCGATCAATCAGAATCTGCTCAATTGCTTCATTCACCGCCATCCCTTGTGCCTTATAGCTTGTGATGGCATGAACGTCGTTAGGATGTGTCGAGTAAAGAAGCTGGTGGTATTTGTCTACGATGAGACGGCCGATCCCCTTCCCGTATCCTGTCTTGAAAAAGATCTCACTGTATGCCCCTGGCTCCGTATGCACAGTTTTAAGCCAAGAGAACTCGCCGGAAGAAAGCTGGAGCTGCCCTTCCTTCTGAATAGATGAAATAGACTCCGCTTTCTGGCCTAGCAAAAACATATTTGCGGAGTTGTCAGCGATGGCTTTTCCGGTTGGGGAGGTGTATAAGTCAGAAACGGATTGAGTAATAACAACAGCCGCGCCCCCGTATTTGCGAAAGCGCCTGAACCCATGTTCGATAAACGTCGCAACATCGCCTTCCGTTAGCAATGACCAGGCCTCGTCAATGATGACGATTTTTCGCCTGTCTCGATCACCCAAATACATGTCTTGCTGAATTTGATAAATCAGCTGCAACAGAACAACTTGCTGCAAATGCTTTCGTCCTTTCAGCTCTTCGAGCTCAAGAACAGAAAAGTCTTTCTGAAAACTTACATTGTTTTCGCCGACGAAAAAGGCACCGTACTCCCCCTTTGAAGTGAACGCATAAAGCTGCACACCAACGTCCTTAACTCGGATGTCGTCGTGTTGTTGCAATGCTTCTGCGATCATGTCGATCGTGGAGTTATGTCCGTGCTCATCCCAAACGCCCTGCATGATCGAGCGAAGACAGGCAGTCTGATAGTCAGTCAGCGATTGCGTTGGCGCTGCCATCGCCGTGATCAAGGCTACGAGCATGTCGCCCTCTTCCTTGTAGTCCTTGATCAACGGGAATGGATTTAGACAAACCTTCGACTCGCGATCGAATTCAACGAAGTCGCCGCCGTAGGTCTCGCAAAGATCCTTGTATGAGCGACCCACGTCGATTACCCAGACCTTTGCACCGATCGAGGAGTAGGAGCTGATCATTTCGTTCGCAAGAAAGCTCTTCCCGCTGCCGCTCTGTGCGGCAATCGTGCAGTTGTAGTTTGATGGGCTGTCGAAGATGTCGACTGACATTACCTGGCCATTTCGCGACACGAAGTTCATCACCGGGTTGCCCGTGCCACGCCAGTCTGCAAAAACCGGCAGCATGGGGATCGCATGGCGTGTAGCCATGGTCTTGTACCTGAAGGTGTCGGTCATAGCCTCCCTGTCCGCGCCGAAAGGCAAACGATTGAGGAACAGCGGAAGATTGAAGAATTTGTCTTCCATGATCCCAATACCCAGCTCACCCCAGTAGCTGCGTGCATTCGATACCGCGATCGTCGCTTCTTCTTCAGACTTGGTGAAGAGGGTCATTCCAAGATGCAGGCGAACAATTTTGTCCCCGTCATCCAGAGCTTCGAAGAGAACATCAAAGCCATGTTTCTTTGCGGCCAACGCAGGAACAAATTTGAGCATAGGGCCGTACGCCTGGTTAACCGCCCATTGACGCTTTCGCTCAAGCTCGCCTTTCTTTTTGTGATATGCCGGATAGTGAATTGTCGCGGAAATCATGCAATTTTCGCGAATGCCTCGACTCCCCATCATGATGTCGCCGAGATACGCCGCCGCACTCCCGAACTCGAACACTCGCGGGAATCTTTTCACTGACAGGTTTGTCACTCGCACCGAGTCTGCCTCAGCAGGCTCACCAAGCCAGATGCCCTTCTTGTCGACATTGATTGAGTGATCAAGATCTAGGATCTGCTCACGAAGCGGCTTGTCGTCTTCTGCGTAGATTTTTCGACCATCGCGCCAAGACGCCTGCCCTCCCCAATTGAGGATCGTGTTGAATAAATGAACAAAGCCGTCGCGAGTCATCACAGCTGGACGCAAGCCTACGCTGCGCAGGGCCTGTCCAAATGAGCGCTGGAGGTCTGCTACGCGAACCATTTCCTTGTCGTTTGGAAAGGCGTCCTCAATCGGTACTTTGACTGTGACAACAAGCGAAAAATCCCGAACCTTAACGCCGGTATTTCGCTCAATAGGCGACTGAGTACCATTGACAAAAAAGTCACGGCGCCGCTTGGCGCTATGCGCAGTGAAGGAAGTCCCCCGGCCCTTTCTAAGGTCCGCTGCATAGTTCATGACGTTGTAGATATCCTGACTTCCGAAGAGACAGAATTGCATCAGGGTATCTTCAGGCCAGTCGCCGTTGAGCAGCACGTTGATTCGATCGCTCGCCTTGCTGTCTGAACCTTCAAGTGGAAGGCAGATGAAGCCAAAGCAGAGTGACTTGTCGTCAGTCATGAAGAGCTTCTTTTCGTCATCCCCTGCCAGGGTGCAAAACAATTCGCAGGCTCGATCGCCTTCAAACTTTCGTTCACGACGCATGCTCATAGCGTGTTCTCCATAAGGAATTGAGCCCAAGACTTGCCGTCGCTCGGAGCGCCAACTGCCAGCCTGGTTGATGGGGTAAGAACTGCAGGAAGGTCATCGAAACCCAGCATATTCGACGCCAGGATTCGGTTTGTAAGCTTGTCGTAATTGCAACCGTCTTCGGCTCTCAAGTCGTCATAGCCGTTATTGGAGAGAAGTGCGCGCATGGCAGCGGATGCGTCTGAGGGGCAAGCGAAAGCATGAGCAAGACCAAGAGGGGTTGTCTTCGAGGGAATGACAATCAAGTCGAAGGTATAAAGGCTCAAATGCTTTGAGGCCTCGCTCAGAAAAGCCCTGCTATTGGGGTCATCTGGCGAGAGAAAAACCATTGCGCGCTGCGCCCCTTCTCCCCATACCAGTGGGTCGAGGTATTCAGCACGAAATTTCAAATTCTGAAGTGAAAGATGCTCGGAGGAGTAAAGAGCATCTTCGTATGATTTGATCTCAATCCCGAGCCAGGTATCGATAATAGGGCCTGAGAATTTGTATCGGCCATTATCAGACATGATGGCCGTAGTGTTACCGCGAGTGGAGACCATGAGCCTGCCCATTGGCAGTGCTTGATTACTTACATGCGCTTGAGCATCTTCAACGTAGTCGACAAGAGCCTCTGTGGGGATGTCGGCCGCAGCGCAACCCAAAGTAGGCATTAGGGCTGCGGACAGCGTGAGAGAGAGAAGATAAGCGCGCATATCGGTCTCCGACTATGGATTTTGGCGAGTAGAAAGCAGAAAGCCCCTAAGCCGGCAGGCAAAGGGGCGCGAGGGTGAGGTCTACTTACATGCCGACCAGGGGCAAGGTGGCGCTCATTACTTCTTCGATGATGCCAGGGGTGTTGTACAGGCCCATGCCGCCAGCAATGCCGATAGCAAACGCCATCAGGGATTGACGAACGATGCCGGCAACGATGCCGACGACGACGATAGCTGCAGCAACGATGCGACCCAGAGTACCTTCTACCCAGTCGGAGAGGGTAATCCAGATTTCGTCGAACTCAGTGCCACCGGTACCGGCAAAGGCCATAACGGGGAAAAGTGCCAGCAAGGCAACCGCGATCTTCTTCTTCAACATGCTGAATTTGAACATAGGTAAAGCTCCGTGTTGTGGTTTGGTGTGATAGATCACACCGCAATATTACATAGCTTCAGGGCCACCATATTTGCGCAAAACGTCGATTTTCGCTGTTTTGCTGGCTTTCTCGTATTAGGCCATAGCCTCTCTTAATCATAACGAAGGCGGCGACACTACTTCATGCCAAAAGAGCAGGACAAAAGAGCAGGACAAAAGAGCAGGAATTGAGTGCTCTCAACATAGGGTTTACGGCTTTTATAATTCTCACATCCCGTTCTATCTTCCTATGAACGTGACGCAATTCATGGCATGCAGATGCAAAATGCCCCACGGTTTAGTGGGGCATTTTTAACATCAATTTGCTTTTTTTCGGGGCCTTCCTACTGGCGCGGTAGATGGCAGGACTCGTGGCTTCCCGTTCTTGCCAACAGGAATCAGCCAAACGCCTCGACCATTCCCACACTTATAGGCGCCTTGGATACGTTTCTTGTCGAGCAATGCGTGCAAGCGAGTAATGCTGATCTTCAACACCTTCGCTGCCTGGCTCGCGCTAACTACGGCGACTGCCGCCTCGCCTACTAAACCGTTGTCTTGGGTGCCCACTTCTTCGTATGCCGCACTCATACTATCCCTTATTATTTCTGTTGCTGGATTGACTGGATTGACTGCAGTGGACTGATGGACGGCGCAGCGACCGTTTCAGGTGTCCCGATGTTCCAGCGACGAGGCTCAATCTCACTGAAGATCTGGCCAGACGCATGCAAATCGCCATCAACCGATTCCCATGGGGCAACCCAGATACGCATAACTTGTGGCTGTGTACGAATCGGCAAGGGTGTATTTCGCACCGGAGACGCATTCAATACATGACCAGCACCAGCCGGCGCAACGGAACGATCTGCCTCAATGCGGCTCAGCAAGTTTTCTTCTGCCTCACGCTTGGACTTACCGTCGTCCTCCGCTTCAGCGTAGGGATCGGCACGCACTGGTCCGGGCTGCTCGGTCAGCTCGTAAACGCGACGAGCCGACATACACTGGACACCTTGCGGCAGCCCAGTACAGCCAAATTCAGAACTACCAACACCCAAAGAGCTTGCACAACCAGACAAAACGGAAACAGAGGTAACAAGCAAAGCGAAAATGTACTGTTGAGTCTTCATTAGTCTGGTCCTTATTTGATGGCGAGCTTGCCGCCAGAGATCATTACGATTTCCACTTCCCGGCCAGCATCGATCTCGATGACCGGGAACATCCCTTCGGCCTGATCGATATAGAACTGAGCCAAGCGATCGAATGCCGATCCAACGCCTGATACCGCACCACTCTGAAGAGCGTCAGCGGAGAACGCCTGCTGGTAAAGTGGCGTGTCGCTAGCGTCAAGGGAAAGCGTTGGCACAGGAGTTTTGCCAAAGGCACTGGCGAATCCCTGTAGCACACCTGCAGTGAGCGACTTCTGGAGCATCTGTCCCTGCTTGCTGACGAGTCGGCCACGCAAGCCAGCCTTACCATCTTCACCGACGGTGTAGCTGTTCAGGGCGCTCTCAATAACCTTTCCGTCTACCCGAATGCAGGAAATGCTCTCGCCGCGCAGGTAGGCCCGCTCGGAGGAGAGGTCGCCGTAGCCACCTACAATGACAAAACACTCACGCACGTCTGCGCGGAAACGGTTTGGGAGAATGGCCTCGTGCTTGAGACGCAGCAGCGCGGGATAGGGCTCATTCCGAGCTCCCTGCCCTGTAGGTGCATCCAGACCCGTGATCAGCGTCCCGGTGAGGATCGAGCCAGCTGGCAGATATACGCCGCTGTCTTGCTCCTCGCTTTCGGCCGTTTCTTCCGGAGCCTCTACCGCGCCGATAACGCGAATCGCTGATTGGGGCTGGCCAACAGCGGCCTCCTCACCCGGTTTCGCGCGCCCGTTCTCGGTTACAACTGGAGCTACTGGTGCGGCAGGAGGGTTATCCCACATCCGCTGAGGATCTGCCGCCAGGCTTACGGCTGCAGTCGGCATAGATGAAGAGTTGATAGGCTCATTGATGATTGGCGCGCCGGTTTCATCCTTTGGAGCATCCTCAAGGTTCGCAGGCTGGCCAACCACGATTTCGGAAGATTCGCCCTGATCTCGAACACCACCTTCAGCGCTGATATCGTTCAGCTTCTCTTCCAAGGCTTCAAGCTGTCGGGCCACACGCGGTCCAATCTCCCCCGCTTCCATTCGCTCCATATCGCGATTCATGCGCTCCATCTTGGTGCTGAGTTCTTTGTTTTCGTTGCGTAGATTCTCAAGCTGCGCGACCAGAGACTCGAAACGAACATCACCGCTTTCGCGATCGGTAAGAATTGCCCGAACCGGCTCATCGGCTTTCGCGTTACGCTCTGATTTCCCACCTGAAGGCATCAAGCCAACGACGAGTGCGAAAACCACAGCGGTCGTGACAATGACTACAAGGCGTCGATTTTTGGGGCTCAGCCCTTCCCAGTGTTGTTTCATCTCAGTTCCCCAGCAGAGAGCTTCGTGCGTTATATGTCGGCGCGGCTGCCGGCGTATCGATACCTTGAACCACGAAGATCTCACTACGCTCGCCAGGCTTCAGGAGCGACAGTGGCCAGGACGTAACAGCCTTCACTGACGGGCCTGCGCAGGATGGCTCTCGGAATTCGATTTCTTGGTCCGACGTGTTCTCTACTACGCCGACCACAACCCGTAGCTGATGACCATCGATGGATTGGCCGTTGCTAAAGTTGAATGTAAGGCCGGGCTGCTGGCAGCCGTAGAAGTTCGGCAAAGAGGCTGCGCTGTGCATGCTGTATCCTTGCGGCAAGGTGCCGGTGGCTACCGAACGCAGTACTTCGCGAATAGTTGTCAGATAGGGGTGAGACTCTTCCCAGCGTTGCGCAACTGCATTCGTGCCTCTCCAGCCTGGGTATTCCTGCTCATCAACCCGCAGCGTGACCTCGACCGGTGGAATGCGTTTCGGCACCAAAGTTACAGAGAGAGCAACATCGGTATTCCCCTTTTCAGTAATAAAAGCAGTCACAGGCTGCCCTTCATCTGAGGACGTCACGTAGAAAGTGCCGCCCTCAACATCAAAACTCGCGTTACTGGTAGTTCGAATAACGGGGTTTCCGAAGGGAGTGACAATCCGATTGGGATGACCAACCGAGATTGGGATAATTTCATTGATTCCCGGCCGAACGGTGATGACTCGTGGTCCACCGCTCGGATTGCCTACATCAGCTACAGGCGTGACCACTGCAGGCTCAGGAGCATTCGTTGCGGCCCGTATAGATGCGGCAGAAACGACTGGCAGATTGGCTTCGAGAGCAGCCAGCTCTTCGGGGTCGACATCCGCCATCGACAAGGCGGGCAGGCAGGCGATAGCGATAAGAGTGAAACGGCGCATCATAGCTCCTTAGTTCTGCAGGCGAGGTGCGCCTTCGTAAGTGTCGATGAATTCAAGAACCGGCATGTATTTGCTAAAGGCCCAGCGGAATTCGTAGGTGCGATTCACGCGTGTTGGCAGCGCGGAGCCAGCCTGATGAGTAAAGTGACGCCCCATGATGTAGGTCGTGCGTGTAGCCTCATCGAACTGAACTTCGCGAGGCTCAAACGAGAAGCTGGTCTTGTCTCGCTTAATGATGTCAATTTGTTTATCCATCAGAACAAGCGCCTCGTCTCGAATTCTGGGGCCAAGCAGCGGACCAAGCGTTTCACGGACAAAGGCGGCAGTTTCAGGGGTGACGTTGCCAAGCGACTCAGCCACATACAGGCTCCATGCTTTATGAATGCCCGCAGTAGCCATGTTGAAGTGCTGCTCGGATGCTTCATTCAGATTCGGTGGAATCATCGCGATGACGGTTTTTTCAGAGAAGAGACGAACCCCCAACAGAAGGATTACTGCGGTCAACAGGGCAATGATAAGCCGTCCCCAGTAGTTCTCTTTTGTAACCGACTGGATATTCGTTTTCAGCTTTGCAATATTCATGGCAGATACCGTCGCGCATATGGATTTGGAACTGTTTTTGCCTTGGTCGGGATAAAGCCCATCCAATACAGCCCGTGAAGCAGATAACCGTCTGAGTGGCCGTCAGTGAATCGACGGTAAACCTTGGCAATCGCAACGCCGAGGAACGTCAGCAGGAACGCTTTTCCGATAACCATTCCGATGGCCAGTCCTAGCGCCACAGGTGCCAGTTCTTCGGCACTCCACAACAAAACGTGTGGAGGCTCATCTACGTGCCTTGGAATTTCAGAATTGTTCATTGGAGCACCTGTGCGACCAGTTGATGGATTTGATCTGCCTCCATGTACCCAGCAGCAATCACGCCTTTCTCTGTGCCGTTATTGCGAACCAGGCTGGCCGGCGTGCCGGTAATATTGAGGTCGTGACCTTCTGAGAGGGACTGGTCGATGATGCTGCCGTAGCGATTTTCCTGGACGCACTTATTAACGTCTTCAAGGTCGGCTAATCCTGCGCCGGCCAGCGACATGCTCCAGTTTTGAGTGCTATAGGCGAGCTTGCTGTAACGCCAGTAGGCTTCAGCACCCTCCTCTTTCGCGACACACTCGGCAGCTTGCGCGAGCTTGTCAGACGCGGGACCAAGGACGGGGAAAGGCTTAGAAATCCAGTTGACCGCGCCGTTCGAGTCATGAACATACTGCTCAACAATTGGAACGTAGCGATCGCAGAATGAGCAGCGGAAGTCAGCGAACGTGTAAATGGTGATTTCGGCGGTTGGATTGCCGTAAACCACTTGGCCATCCTCGTTCATCGACAGCATTCCAGTTGAATCGATGGAAGGTCCTGGAGCGGCAGCTCTGTTGTTGTTGCCACTTGATGCTCGGCGGGCCTCTACGATGGCCTCAATGGCGGACTCAACTCGCGCCCGAAACTCTGGTTCGGTTTCTGGGGCTTGAACAGGCTGAGCATTGATGGCGTTCTGGACGTCAGCTTGTGTTACTGCGTCACGCGACGCCATGAAAGACATGCCTGCGACGCCAATGGCGGCAGCAGACAGAAAAAGGGATACAGAAGCAAGCGCGATGACAGCGTTTTCAGTTTTCAAGTTGAGGCTCCACTGGGAATTTACCGGATGAGTAAATTATCAGTTTTTCGGGGCCTCATTTGCACTCGCTAATTATCGATTTTCGACGCTAAGTCCTAAATTTGTGTAATAACTCCAATGGATTTTCCACTGCTGCCGTATAGCCGGCATGCCGGGAGATTCCAAATAGGAACCGAGAACCCACTTTTGGTGGCCGCACATGCCTGTTCCAATGGAACGCTACAACCTCTTCGGTAGGTTGGGGACCACCACCATTGCGAAAACGACCACCAGGACCAGGCACCCAATAGGTCCGAGGATTGGCGGGATGGGAATTGGCGCCATAATGACAGCAAATAGCAAGAAGGACCCGATGATTCCCACCTTTGCGCCATACCTGTAGAGAAACGGACTCGGATATTGAAAGGTGTACTGCCGAATGAGTCGCTGCATGTACCCATCGAAAAACGCGGGCACGAAGATGAGCAGCAGCAGTGGCACCCAAATTAGGATCGAGATCACTCGCACGATAGTGATTTTGACCATCTCATCAAGCGCCTCGCCCCTCCCCTCAATAAACGGATACCACACCCGGTCACCAATTCGATCCATACCTTTTGCGCGACTGAAGTCACGCTCCGGAAGAAAGATGAAGCTAAGCCCATCAGCGAGCCCTGTCTCTCTGGTCAAGGTCCAGTGCCAGGAATCAGCCCTATCCATGATCCACTTCATTGACGAATCACTGTAGCTGGCTGAAAGCCACTCGTACTCGATGTCTGATGCCCGCTTTAAGATCGAGCTTGGCACAAGCACAGCGATCAAAATCATCTGCATAAGCAAGATCATGATCCCGTACGCCAGAGATTTATTTCCCGATGACATCCATGCCTCCGTGCAGTCGTTTGGGTATCACATCCTTGATGTGCCGCACCAATGCTTCGCGAGTACGCCCGACATCATCTGCAGAAGGCCTCCGCAACGCCTTTGTCAGCTTTGCTCCCGGATTGGCTTGAAGCCAGATCGTCAGAGGCTCGCCATTCTGAGGCCGCCAGCTTCCTTGGTCCGGGGCGATAACCATATACTCGCTGGACAGTAGGGATAGGCATTCCACAAGGCTGGCGACATACGCATTGAAGCGAATGCAGTCGGGCTTTGCTGCCCCCACTTCTTTGTATTTACCTACAGCGAAGGAGATCGCTTTCAGCAGCACAGGTGTGCCGCTGGGCCCCTTTATTTCAAGGCTCACATACTCCGCAACGCGATTGGTAACGGCCTTCGCATGAGGCCAATCGAAGTCAATCATATTGAGGGCTCGCTCAAGGTGTCGATGCTGACGCAAGAGTTGTAGGAGCTCGTTAACCTCGACAGGAGGCATAACCTGCCTCACCGGGACAGCAGCGCTCATGCCGCCTCCTTTGTCAGAATCGGGAGCCGACCCTTCATCAGACGGCCATCGACCAATCGCGCAAAAAATTCAAGATCCGGCAGCTGGCCAAGCATCTGCGGCTGAATCAGCTCAATCTCTTCTTCCATCAACCGTTCGCCGATGTTGCCGGAATGCGATTCACCAGGAGTCGAGGATGAGTTGGTCCCCTGCGTTTGCATGACGTACTTCACTCGGGTCTTGGGCAGTGACTTGCAGATGTACTCTTGGGTTTCTGCGTCAGTAACTCGCAGAGATATGATGTTGTTTAAGTTTCCGAGCACCTGTCTTGCCTTGTTTTCATCGCCCATTGCAGCAGCAAAGTCAGCGAATGTTTGCGTCGCCAGCGTCGCCGCGTACCCGGCACCACGACCTTTGTTGAGGACCTGAATAAGTGGGAGATTCACAACCTCTGCCGTTTCATCGACGTACAGGTTTACGGGATTGTTAACCAAGCCGTAGTTGTATCGATCACCAGCTACAGCTGTCAGGTCGCTGAGCAGGATAGAACCAATCGCGGAGCCAACCATTGAGTCGGACAGCGAATCCAGGCCGATGTACAGGACCTGATTGCTGCGAATGATTCGAGCGAAATCGGTTATTGGTCTTTCATCATCCATATCCGTTGAGTCGGGAGACAGGAGCCGCCCCAGATCGCCAGAGGTCAACATGCTCATAATTGGCAGCAGCGACGCGATCATCTTCTGGAAGTGATCCCGGTTGTGCTCAAACATGGAGAACAGGCCTTCAAGGTCGGGCGATTTCAACGGAATCTTCTCCCGATAGAACTTGATCAAAGCGTGTGCCTGCCGCTCGGGAGTATTGGCTTTTGCAATGTACGGAGCAAGGATGTGCTCCCAGCTAGGGTAGTGCTTGTCGGCATAGGCTTTAATCGCATCAGCAACGAGGGTGTCCACGCCACCCTCAAGGTAACTACGCACCTTGACCAAGTTCGGCCGCGAACCCGCTGTCAGGATGCCCTGCGCGACGTTGTTCAACGCCATCTGGCCGAACGCTTGGAAAGGGTTGCCTTGCTCGCTGGCCATAAGAACAGCGATTCGACTAGCCAACTCTGTTGCGCGACTGAAGTTTCGCAAGGGATCGATGCGGACGCTTTTTTCTGGAAATGCCGGGTGGAAGTAGAAGAACCGGCTTTCATCGCCTGCTTGGCGGCACGCTGCGCGCGCGTTCTCGCAGAGCTCGCGATCCCCTTTTGGGTCAATGATGATGACCGCTTCGTTTTTCCGGCAGATAGCCTGAGTGATCAGGTGATCGAACATCCGAGTTTTCCCGCTGCCGGTAGTGCCAACAATCAAGGTGTGGCCAGAGGTATGCGAAAGTGGCTGACTGATCTCGTGCTCATCCACATTAAGCCCGTGAATTCGCTGGTCACCCTTCTTTTTCGGGTCTCGCTTTCCTTTGTACACCTCGTCCTTTGAGCGCTTGGTGAATTCGTAATAGAGCTGTGCGTGACGGTTATCCCACTCCCAGCCATAGCCAAGCCAGAGAGATTCTTCTTTGGTGTGGCGTTCGAGAATCGGACCCAGATCTTTAAGATTGATGAATGTGAGATCCCGGCCTTTTAATCCTCGTTTGGTTCGAAGCAACCGAAGGCCTGATGGCAACCGCCTGGCCGCCATAGCAACAGAGATGGCTGTGAATGATAGATAGGGGTCGGTTGGGGCCGAAATCAGGAATGGAGCACTTGCCGCCATTCCGCCCGCGATCAACCAAGCTGTCGCTCCATAAAGCTCGAAGTTAGGTCGAAATGTAGTGTCGTATGTGCGTAGGTTCATTTCATCGAAATCCAGAACACTGAGTTATGGTCGATCCCTTCAGCTTTGCTGACCATTGGGTGCGCTTGAAGTGCAGCGTAAAGAGCTTGAGCCGGCATAGTTCCCTTTGGATGCTGAGCGCGGTAATACCGTCTTGCCGCCATTCGACTAAGAATCCCATGCCCATCCGGGCTTGTGCCCAACGGAAGCGCTGAGTCTTGAGCCTGAACAAGCCGGACAAGCTTTTCAGCGAACTCGGTGGCCTCGTTATCAACAGCTACAGTTCTGCGCGGTGGCCGTGAAGAGCTTTCTTCTACCTCGCTGGCTGGAGCCTTTTGCGTTGGCCCGTTTGACCTGGGGTCTTGCTTTGGGCGTGCAGCGGGCTTACTAGGCTTCGCCTTGCCCTGTTCTTTCGCGGTACCGGGCACATCACTGCTGCTGATAGCCTGCGCAGGCTCCTGAGAGCTGCTGGCGGGGACGTTTTCCCTTTGGGCGATCAGCGCCTGAATCTGGGTGGCCACCTTCGGAGTGAAAAACACACCTTTCCCAGATTCAGTGTCACGCGCACGCTTCGACTCGTTAAGCGGATCAGGAACGATCAGATCTGCCTCGGACAGCAAGTTCAAGGTTCGAGCTGGCGGACCAAAACTCCGGATCGCATCCGGGTATCGAAGGTAGAGGCCATCACTGTTTTCACCGAACAAATCCGCTCGACTGTTTTGGCCTGGTGCTATCGACTCAATGATTTCAAACAGCAATTGCCCTGTATCACCGGATAGTGAGGCGAGCCACTTTCGAGCGGCGTCACCAGCCCCACCATGGGCTCCTTCTGCCACCTTCGTTTCGACCTGTGGCTCGGTAGGCTGATCGATGCCAGTATCGGGCTTCGATTCTGGGATGTTCGCATACTCATCAGCCAAGCTCTCTTGGCTATCAGCCGTTGGTACAAGAGGCATATCAAGCTGAACCTCTGCAGGCTGCGAAACACCCAGGTCTTCCGGCTTGCTCTGAGACGGCCTTGCTTGCGCTGAATCTACAGACTCCTTCGGTTCTGCAGCCTTTGCCGACGGCATCGTTGGAGTGTTTGGCATCACAGGCATGTTTCGTGACTGGCGAGCTGGCGGGGCCTTATCTGGACTCTTGTCGCTAGAATCTGCTTTTGGCTGAACCGCAGGCTTACGCGTGGGATTGTCACGGATGTACTGCGTGTCCGCGACATGGATGATCCCGTCGGCGCTAAGGGGGACTACCGAGCTGAATAGCAGCTCGGGCTTGGAGAGGCGAAGGCACTGTAGGTAATGCAGGCCGCTTGAGCGCTCCAGGCTATAGGGTGCAATTTCCCAGTAGCGATATGAGCGCCCCTCTTCTGTTTTGTTGTAGGTTGCCAGTTCACGATCAAGCAACAAATCTGCGATCGAATCTGGGTCGCGAGGAATACCTCGGACATCGTTCTCTTGGAGCATGTTGAGGACTTCTTGGACAGCGTGGGACCAGACGATGAAGACCGCTCCGTCCAAGATCCAGATTCGGCTTTTGTCGTTAACCTGCCACTCACCTGAATGAAGCAGTCGCCGCATGGCATCGAGAATATGCCGTTCCACTGGAACGCCTACCGAGACCTGATTGGCAATGTCGTAGTTCTGCTTGATGTCTTTACTGGTGCTTGTGCTGTCGGCGTCTTTAACACACGCTGTCAGCTGATGATTACCCTTGCAGCTTGTGGCCTCCATCATTCTCGCAATGATTTCAGGGCAGTCTCCAAGCCAGCTCAGCAACTCCGCAGGCATCACCTTGTTGACCAGCAAAGTACCGGTGTTCAGGTGTGCCTGGTGGCGATTGTCGTTCCAATGAATGTAGTACCGACGTACCTTGTTGGCGGCCCCCCAATCCCAGAGAGTTTCGTAGTAGGGGCTCCATTTTTTTGAGCCTTCATCGGAGAGAACGGACACGTCAGATGCGACCTTCCCAATGTCGTGAAGAAGGCCTGCAGTAAAGGCCGCCACGATCCAGCGAGGCTCTTCAGCCTTGCGCTCGACCGGCGTCTTGCCATAGCCAAAAACGAGCCCTTGGGCGAGCTGGGCGGAGAAGCATCCAACTTCAAGGGAGTGGCGAAAGAGACCACCTGATCCCTTGTGGTGATGGGTCTCGCTCGCGGGCAGTAAGTGCGCCATTGCAGCAAAATTGGTGATCAATGGGATCACAAGTTGATCGAAATCCTTGGGCGCCAGGCCGATCACTTGCCTGATCTTAGCCACCATTTCGTTTTGGGTTTCCACGAGTTGCGCCGGCGACACCATGGGAAGGCCCGCGTAAAAGGGCGGGTACCGGGGCACCATTTCATCTTCAAACAAAATGCCGTGGCCGGAGTCCACAAGGCGCTCTTTGAACTCTTCGTGCTCAGTGACAGTGAATAATTTTTTGATGAACGAAAGCATGCTGTGTGCCTGAAATTCTGTAAGTACATAGGATGCCATTAGCGGAAGGGGCATGATTTCCGCCAAAATCACGAAAAACAGCGTTTTAAGCGGGAAAGCCGAAATTTCGGTGGTTTATCATCTGAGGTACAATTCCCCTCAAGGTACAGACGATGATGACTTGTTTGAAAATGCTGGTAGCCGCTGCAGCGGTGGCGACCATTTATGGGTGCGCTTCGAAGCCAGAATGGTCTATCGAAGAGCCTTCAGAGCCGCTGAATACCTATGTGAAAGAGCGCTGCTATATGCCTGACCACACTCCAAAGGTGCGTTCCGGTGCAGGCTATGTTGATGCTGGCACTGAATTCTATTTCCAGTACGAGTGCAGCAAATATCAGGCTCCACAGGAAACGGTCGAAATCTCCGCCGAGACTGCAGGCGAGAACGCTGCAACTACTGAAGTCGAAAAGAAGGCTGAGTCGACTCCAAGTGAGGAGTCAGAGACCCAAAATGAGAATGCAACAGGATGATTGAATGAGAAGAGAGCTGTCCACTGAGGTTGTGCTGGTTGCCAACGCCCTGGGGATTTTGGCGTGCGCGTCAATCATATGGGATCTCACGCCGGCTTACCTCTTCAATCATGGGGACAGCATCACAGGTTTGCCGAGCTGGCTGGGCGTGAATACCCTGCTCTTGATCTTCGACCTTTCCAACTACAAAGAACAAATTGAGCCAAAGCGTATTTTTAAAGGGGCGTTGCTCTGCCCCTTTTGGCTTCTTCTGCGCTGGATAGTGATTTAGAACACACCCAGAATCGCACTCATATTCAGTCCGCCAACGGTTTTATTTATTGTTCAATCCCGATGGCGTGCCAGCACAAAGCCAACATTACATCCCTTGTCTCATCCGGCATCAATAGTCCGTGATTCTTGAAAGTAATACCGAATGCAAGATCTTCTATTTCCTTCTGCTCATCAGTTTTATCTTTAATATACCCAAGAGAATCCGGAGTTTCCGGATTGGCTCTAAGCTTTATGAGAAGCTCATCTAAATTCATTTGGGCGAAAAGCTTGAGGTCTTCTTTCGATCTAAAGTTCTTATTACTCGTAATTAAAAAGAGCTTCAATATGCTATCCATTAAAAGAAACTCTTCAGTTGCCTTTATGCAATACTCTGATTCGTTGCCATATCGCTCCGCCTCCGCCTCCATCAAGGAAACTATCTGTCTACCGTAGAGACGGCTTTGATTTGTGCTATCAATTTCGTATTTCTCATAAAGCTCGGATATTAAGCTTTCTGTATCATCGGCTAACGACCATCCAGGAAATAGAAGAGCTATAAATAGCAACCCGCTCAAATATATTGCCTTCTTGGCACCACCTTCTTGTGGATCGAGCATTGCCAAAACTCCTTTGATTCCATTCATCCGAGTGTCTTCGCGTTCCGTAGGCTTGGACATCTCGCTTCAGCTTAGTCTGCTCAGTCCTTTTGTGCGCGAATTACGCTCATTAACGGCGCAGCCATTCGATCTAAGGCCAGCCGACCTAGACCACTGCAGACCAACCGGCAGTGCTTCAGAGTTTTTCCCAGCCTCGGTCTGGCTGCCAATACCAGGCGAACCGGTTTTAGATGCTGCCAGCGGGCACGGTAAGCTGTGTGAGTACGCTTAGGACCTGAGACTGTCTGTCCAATAACAGCTTCAGACTGTTTGATAGCGCTCGATTTCGCGACACCCAAAGCTCGCACAATCGCGTTAATGTCGACCCCATTTGTTGTAGCGAACCGGGTCTCCTGACTGGAGATGAAGTCGGGTATCTGGCTCCGATTTTGGCTGAATACGGGAATACCCGAGCTAAGCCCTGCGTCCAGGACCTGCCGGCACGAGGGGAACACCACCATCGGTATAATTGGCACACCCTCCAGCTCTCTGCTTAAATGCCGGCGCATTGATTTCGCCTGGCTGACGACTTGGGCGGAGGCATTCCGCATTGTGTATTGCGCCCCACCAGGACTCTCCACGACCCATTCCTTTTTGTCAGAGGCGTAAATTGTCCCTTTGTTGTTTTTTACCTCAACTAGGTAGATGGCGTTCTTCCCAACTACTGCAATGTCAATTTCGGTGTGGCCAGTCCTCGACCACTTGTTAGGGATCAGCTGATTCTGGATCACAGTCCAGTCCGGAAACGCTTTCTGCAGCGTGCGAATGATGGCCCGCTCCCCAGCCAGACCAGAACGCATAGCGTAGTAATCTGGCGGGAGCTCGATCACTTGGCGGCCGAGCGCGTAGGAGAATGGCGCCCAAGCCATTGTCGCAGCGCCCACGAGCTCGATTGGAAGGCCTCGCATTACCATAAGGCCAGAGAGGCACAAGGTTGACGACACACAAATGGCCGCTCCTGCTCTGCTTACAGCCCCTTCCAGCGTCGCGACCTTTTCTTCGAGACTGGTGTTAGGGTCATATCCGAGTAGGATTTCAGCTTTGTTTGTCATCCTGATCCCTTTCGATGTAACGGACCATCAACTGTACCGTGGCGCGGCCTTTCCACCAGTTCAGTTCAGGCGAGAACACGACCCAGTATCGAAGCCCGGTCGTCATTGGAGCCTCAGTGCCGTGATTGAAAACGATCGCGTCAAATACCCCTCCTTCCCTGCCCTGCAGCTTCATCTTCCAGTGAGTTTTGTCGGCGCCGATCGCGTTAAGCTGGGCCGGAACGAACGACCCCATGAACAGCGGGGCCTCAAACTCACGACCATACGGTTCCAGAGCGCGCAGGCCCTGAATCAGGCCTTCACCGATCTGGTTGGTAGGCACTGTTCCGTCGACGAAGATCGCTGGCTCCAGCACTCGCTCGCCGACCTGCTTGGCCATGGCGCCCTCGTAGAGCTCCATTAACTCTTCTAGGCGATCAGTTTGGACCTTCATGCCACCGGCGCCTTGATGGCCACCAAACCTCAGCAATAGCCCGGGGCTGGCCTGCTGAACTGCAGCCATAGCATCGCGAACGTGGGTACCCTCGATGCCACGGGCGGAGGCTGTCAGGACGTTCTCCGAACCGACTTCATCTGAGAAGCACACAGCGGGTCGCCCGAAAGCCTCTACTACCCGACTGGCAACGATGCCATGTACACCAGGGTGGCCATTCTCCAGCCGGATCTGCATCACAACCTTGCCAGCGTCTGCCTGAGCTTTTGCAGCCAGTAGGGCTTCATCCTTCATGACCTTTTCGATTTCGCGTCGCTCATTGTTGCTCTCGACGAGCTTCATGAGGTGCTCATGAGACACGGAGTCGGTGTTAGCCAAAAGGTAACGCACACCTACCATAGCGTCGTCGAGACGGCCGGCACTGTTGATGAACGGGCCAACCTTGAAGCCCATGTCGGTAGCAGTCACGGGCTTAGCCGCATCGCCCAGCAGAGGGCGCACGACGCGCCAACATGGCCGCATGCCGCTTTCAATCAGCTTCAGACCCGCGTTGATGACGATACGATTGTTTTGGCTTCGGGCAAGGCTCACGCAGTCCGCGATGGTGCCCAGGGCGACGTAATCGAGCAGCGTAGTCAGCTTCGGCGCATCGGCATTCAGGTAACCACGGTCAATCAGGCGCATGCGCACAACGCACATTAGTAGGAAGCTCACCATGACGCCGGCGATCAGCGGGTCAGGATACTGACTGTCTGGACGAGCAGGGCTAACGCAGGCATAGGCAGATTTCGGAGGGCCTTCCTCTGGCATGCCGTGGTGATCTGTCACGACGGTGTGAATCCCGTGCTCAAGCAGCCGCGCGATACGGTCTTCATCCGACGATCCGTTATCGGCCGTGATGATGAGGCTGGGGCGTACGTTGGCGGCCAGAATCCGATCTGCCAACTTGTCAGACAGGCCATAGCCTTCGTGCAATCGGTGCCCGATATACGGAAGGAGTTTGTCGGGAGCAACGCCGAAGAAGTTCTTCAGGGCCTGGTAGATCACAGCATGGCTGGTCACGCCATCGACGTCATGGTCGGTCTCCAGACCGATCACTTCACCGCTCACCACGGCGTCAGCGATGCGCTCGGCCGCCAGCTCAACATCTGGCAGGGACAGGGGTGAATCGAGCCCGTTGATACCGGTATCCAGAATACGACCGGGGCAGGTCTCGTACTTGGTCGCGCGGTTCGCCAGCACGACTTGAGCTGCAGGATGGAGGTTGTAATTCTTCACAACCTCAAGGTTTTCAGGTGATGCGGTACGGCGGATTATGCGCATGAGATTCGTGGCCATTGGGTCTGTATATCTCCATTATCCACATCTCTTATTTTCAGCAAGTATTTAAGGCTGAACTGTGCCGGCATAAAAAAACCCAGCCTCCCTTTCGGGAGAGCTGGGCTCTGGTTTCACGCGAATTTCTTATTCATGTTTCACGCCGGCAGCAATGCTGACGGATTAGGCCACTTTGTCAGCTGCGAGATACTCAGCCAACACTTTTTGGACACCGGCTCTCTTCGACTCGTCCACAATTCCGTTGAGGAGTTGCTTCACATGGTAGAAAAACGCCCCAGTCGTTTGATAGAGATCTCCGGTACCAATCACAACGTCCAGGTTGTTTCCTAGCTGGATAGTGTCAGAGGTGCCAGAGGAGATACGGTAGTTCTTGCCAAAGAACGTGCCGTGCCCGCCAAAGCCTTCTTGTATCAGCTTATTGGTGTACCAGGATTCATCGAGCTGAAGCGCCTCAAGGCCATGTCCATCGTCGAGCTTCAGAGCCAGAAGATAGCGGTCCTTGAGGTTTGCTTCAGTGATTTCCGGGGTCATCTCCGCGATTAGATCGACATCACTGCCAGTGAGATGGCGTACGAAAGCCTTCGCCTGTTCCTCGACGCTCATCTCAACGCCAGACACAGCCAAGCCCTTTTCCTCGTAAGCCTCAGCCAGTCGTTCAAAAATCGACTCCCAGCTGCTGTCAATTTCATCGGATCGGAAGCCTAGCTCCAGCTTGCCATCAGTGACTTCACTGTCGTCCAGCATGTACTCTGAAAACAGCGCATCAATTACCGGTGTTACTTCTTTCAGAACGATAAAACCGGTGCCTTCGTTGTAGCAGTTAGCCATTTGTGATTCCTCTCTTTTCATAAAAATCGAGGAGTCAAAGCCCCGAGGGGCGGATGACCCCTCTTGGGTTTTTAGTGGTAATGCACTTAGATGTTGTACAGCTTCGCCGCCGCCTTCAGCTCTTCAAATGAGCCGACATGACAGGAAAGTCTCGGCTTACCATTTTCGGAAATGAGCTCGATGATTACTGAGTGATCACACCAGACCGAAACCTTACAGCGCGTTACTTTTGGGTCCAGCTGAACATGAACAAGCGGACTACCGTCTACTTGGGGCTCAAAATGACCATTCCTGGCGATCTTGTGTGGTACTTCGCAGAAAAAGGGCAGCATGCTTACCTCCCCCTTCTCCACTAAATCACACGCCCTTTCGAGGATCTGCATAAGGTCTGCAGTCAGCTCAAAAAAACACGTTAATTGCTGGATTTTGCCGACGCCTACTACGGATACGTCGATGGCTTCGACAAGATTTTCGATTTTCATAAAGGCTCTCCATCATTCTTTGGTGGAGCCTTCCCCCAATCGGGAAAGGCTTCCCGATTGGGGTTAATGATTTAGGTGTGCAGGTTTATCGGATATCGAGCAAAGCTCGACCGAGCTCGGCAAGCCGATCTTCCGAAAGCAACCCGTCCGAGACAAAGGCCCAAGCAGCAGGCCGCTCTTCCGGAATTTCCTGTTCATCAGGCACAGCAAACTCTACACCTGGGAACTGTTCCTCCAGTTTCACCAAGGTGTTCATGATTCGCTCCACGACTTGATGATGAAAATCCAGTTTGGCGCAGCCGACCGGATCGATAAGACCCTCGCTTTCCCGGGAGTAATACTCGACTTCAAATAGGATGCCGAACTTTGCATCCTTCTGAACGATGAACGTAATTTCATCCCACATTTGCGCCCGCAGGCGCTCCAGCAAGACATTATTTTCCTCCAGCTCTTTCAGCGGCTTACGATGCGAGTTGTGGTAATTCAGTTCACCCCAGCGGTCGGTCAAGCCCTGACAGATGTTCCATTTTGACCAGGCAGAAGGATTCTCCGGCAGGAGAACGTCAACGACAGGGGCCCGAGCGACGTTGCATCCGAAGACGTTTGACGCAAATTCCGGCTGGAACATTGGGTGCATCGCTTGGAACCATTCCTTAATTTCCTGGAATAGCGTTCCTTTAGGGAAATGAAGAAACTCTTCTGCGATCGCAGCTTTTTCCGGCTCAGCGGCCGTCCCGGTTACAGGGGTAACAAGCAATCCCTCCCAGAGGTCATACATGTCTTCCACTGTTTGCAGCGTGAAGCCGCAAGGGAAGCCGGCCTGGAGCTCAGCGGCAACTTCAGCTTTCTCAAGGAGGCTGAAATCTACCCCGCTCAACGACTCTCTCAGCTTCGGGGTACTGAAGGTTGGGTCACAGAACAGCCAGCGGCCATCTACGCCATAGAAGACTTGCGTGATCTCAGGGTAGCGGGCGTTGACGTGCAGCAGTGCTTCTTGAATTTTCAGATTAGGGATCATGGTTTTCTCCAAGTAAAAAATGCGTGGAGCCATGCCCTCTACGGGCATGACATACCCGCAGGGTTTAGTGATTTGCGTGATTACGCTTTATTGCTGCTTTGGACTAACTTTTGCGGATGCCTTCCATCACCTCGCCAACAACAAATTCCGGATGCAGTTTTTCGAACTGCTGCCAGATTTCAGTGCGGGAGGTCCCTTTTGCGAAGTGTAGAAATGGCTCTGCGATGGAATCGAGGTCCGCCATGAGTGAAACCTCACCGAGCTTATCCCAGAGGTGATACAACTTCTCCAGAGTGATGAGGCCGGCAGCACAAGGCAGGCCGCATTCCTCTGCGGCGGCGTCAACAGCCTCTTCAAGAAGACTGATATCAATCGGCCCACTTGCTTCGTCGAAATTCGGCAAGTAGAACGCTTCGCCACAAAACATCCAGCGTCCATCTACACCGAAAAACACCTGAGTGACGTCGGGGAAAATGTCGTTGACATGACGAAGTGCTGCTTGAATTTCTGCATTGAAGTTTAAGTTCATTTTTTTTGCTCCTTAACTGACGGAGCCAGGCCCGTGAGGGCATGACATGCCCGCAGGACGTAGTAAATACCGTGTGCGCGAACGCACTCGGAGATTAGGTGAAACGTGAATTACGAGAGGTGCCCGAGAGGGCTTTTGGATGCTGATTTTGGTCGAAACCTAGCTCAGCTGGCTTGTGTGCAAAGCACACATGAAGAGCCATGAGAATATTGGATACAGGCGCTTTGATCAAGCGCCGTCCCAAGTCCTACCTCGACTTTTTTACCGGCTTGTCGACGTAGACAGAATCCCCAGTAATGAACATCCCCAACGATACGAAGATGTCCTTGAAACGGCGAGTGCCAAAGTGCTCAGCCCGGAAATTTTTGTCATGAATCTCTGGCATCGCTTCGCTAATCTTGTTGGCCAGCGCGGCAATCAGGATAGGCTTCCCGGGCGTGGCTTCCTGCACCCTGCGAGCAATAGTCATGATCGTGTTGATCACGCTTTGCGACTCACCCGCAGCTTGCCGCAATCCTGCAGTCGTGGCCGACTGCAGCCAGTGGACCTTGCCAGCGCACCCGCTTTGCAGGCTTTCAGCAAGCCCAGAGAATCCATCTCGGGCGCTGATGATGATCCACGACTCATTCTCTGCTGGCGGCGCCAGATAGAAGCTTTCGACGAGCGCCTTGGTCAGTTCAATCGTGCCAGCAGCTCGAAGGTTGCGAGAAGGCCGAGCGTCCACCTGGCAGGCAAAGAGCTGGTTAGCTTCGATGCCATTGCGCCAATAGGCGACGTTGTTAGCTGCCCCGACCAGGACGATTCGATCCGGCTGCAGTGCAAGCAGGCTACCTGCGAGACTTCTGGCGCTCAGCGCCGGCTGTCCATCTACATCCACGAATACGGTTAGCTTTGCGACCATTTCTTTTCCAATTCAACTACGTCCTGCAGCATGTCGGGCGTCAGGGGACGTCCAAAAATAATCGTGTCATCAGCACCCGTCTGCTGATTACTGTCGGCGCTCAGGTTACCACAGCCCCTGATACGCAAATCTTCCATAGCGATCTCGAAGCCGTTCTGGGTGCGCGTCAGCACTGACAGTCGGTCGAGGCTATGCGCTTGAGGCACCTCTGCAATATACAAATCGCAGGCGCCCTCGCCCCCGGTACGCGCTGTGCGACCCCGGATCTGGTGAAGCGTGCTCAGGCCAAAGCGATGAGGCTCAACGATGATGGTTCGACGCAGCTTCGGAATGTTGACGCCGACCTCAACGACTGTTGTCGCGACGAGAATCGAAGCCCGACCTTCGCGCATATCAAGAAGTGCTTGGTTGTTCTGCTCTTCAGTTCTACCGCCATGGGCGAGGCGAACCATGCCCGGGGCGAAGCGCTCCCATGCTGCAGCAGCGGCCTCGACGTCCGAAATGGCGCTACTCCCCTCTTCCTCATCTTCTCGCGCGGCACGACGCGGATAGACGATCAGGACCTGCTCTCCCCTTGCCAGGTTGGCCTTCACGTCGTCAAAAAGCTGCTTTCTGTCGAAGTGATATCGAATGTCGGTCTTGATGAAGCGCGGTACCGGTGGCTCATCGAGAATCGTGTAATCGAAGCCACCGAACTGAATCAGCGCCTGCGAGCGTGGAATGCAGGTTGCAGTAGCCTCCAGCAAGTGGGTGCCTTTCGTGACCAAAGCCATACGCTGCTCACGAGAGAACTTCTGCTGCTCGTCAACGATGACAAGGTGGAATTCTCCGGGGTCCCGGAACAGCAGCGCGGTTGTACCAATCAGCCAACGCGCGTCGGAGAGGTCGTCAGTATCGGCTTTCGATCCTGTGACAAGTCGCATATCCGGCGCAGCCGATGGCCAGTATCCGCTGAGTTCACGAAAACACTGCTCTGCGAGCGTTTCGTTCGGGAGCATGATGCAGACCCGGCCGCCAGATCCGTACATAGTTGCAGCTGCAACACCAAACACGGCTGTTTTGCCATAACCTACGTCCCCGGACAGCAGGCGACGCATCACCTTCGAGCCACTGAAGTCAGCAACGATCGACTCAACCGCGAGTACCTGTTTAGGGCTCAGGGTGAAGGGGATTTGCGCCGCCCAGGTACGCCATTCATCGATTCCCGCAGGCAATGCCTTGGGAGGGGCGTTGTTGGCTTCGCCCTGGGAGCGGGCCAGCAACACGGCACGGTAGCCTGCCATAAGGGTCAATGTACGATGAGCGGCTTCGCCTGCAGCTTGAGACTTTGGGTAATGAGCCGCGATAAGCAGATCGGTCATAGAGGAAAACTGACCGGAGTCGCTAAACCGAAGCAGTTCATCGCCAGACATCAGCAATTCCTTCTCAAGGAACTGCGCAGCAACCGGAATGGCCTCCCGCATGAATGGCCCGATACGCTCTCTGACGGACTCAGACTTGATGACCTTGGGCTTGCCGGGGTACACCGGGCGTAGACGGCCGATCCAGCGCTTGTTAGGCATGTCGAAGTTCTGGAGAAACACGCCTCGATCGGAAACCGATAGTGTTCCGTAGAGCACCAAATCGGATGCGTTGGCCGCCAGCGCTGATTCCAATTCGCGGGAGTCGCCAAAGCAGGAAAACTTAATCTGAAACCCTCGGTTGTCGACGATGGCGCCAATCATTTTTGCTCTTGGCGAGAAAATCATGCGAGTGGGGTTTGGCATCCGACCACGCAGCAGCACCTTCTGCCCATCGACGAAGGGGCCGCTGAAGTCGGTAATTGGATTGGTGAGGTCATCCCAGCCGTTGGGGATGAGCAAAGGCACCTGCCAGGTTTCTTTAGGACCAAGAGAGGCGACTTTACCGAGAGCCGGTGCGCCGTTCTTTTCCTTCGGCTTTGCCTTTGCCTTTGCTTTCTGTTTCGTAGCTGCCATACCAATGTCCCGAGATGTATGAAGCTATTAAACCCGAAACAGTAAATCCTACAAATATTGCTGGCGGGAGCGTTTTTTCATGACGATAGTTAGCATTGAGGTTGGCACCGCGAATTTCTTTGCTGCTTTTGGCACCCCAATTTCCCTTGCCAGAGCGCACGCAAGTTGCCAGTCATCAGGAGTCATCTCAATGTCAGGGCGGCGCTCAATAGCCTGATACCCACGAACCTTGCGGAAAAGGTGCTCTCCTCGATCGCCTCGCTTGTAGCGCTCAAGAATCACTTTTGTGCAAATACCCTCTGCCTTTGCAGCCTCGAATAAAGGCTTATTCACACCCTGGTGCTCTACCGTGTAGAGAGATCTTTCAATCAGGGTTTTGCGGCGATTGTTTGAATGCTCATCGGTGTACGCTGGCCATTCAATCTTGCATCTGTCAATCCAGCCGAGCAGCGTGTTTTTCGCCACACCCAACTCTTTTGCTGCCGTTGTTTTGTTCAAGCCGCGCTTGGCTAGGTTATTCAGGATTGACGGCAATGAAGCCTCGTATCGAGCTTCAATGCTGGAGATTTTTGAACGTGCCATCAGGGAATTTTTTCCTGCTCTTACAAAACAGGAACACATCATTACATAAAATCAGGGCCACAAACCCTTGCCTAATTGACAGAAATCGACGCTAAAACACGGTTTTTTGTGGATTCACATGAGGTTTCGACCGAAAAGAGCAAAAGCCCCGCAGATGGGGCGAGCAATCCCACCTGCAGGGCTTTGAGCCTATGTGTCCGAGAGGACCATTATTAAAGATAACTGTTACATCAGACCGGACGTCATCTGCAGCATAGGCATGATGACCATGCCGAAGATGAGCGCTCCGCCAATGCTCATGAATAGAGCTGACACCATCTGGAGGATTGGAATGACCTGCTGCACTCGCCGGGTATAGGAGTCTTTGTACTGGCGTGAGACCGCGCTCAATGAAACCCCGACCTGCTCTCGATCCTGCGCCGTACTCAGTGACGCCTTGTCCGTCGGATGCAGATTTCGCATCGCAGTAGCCCACGGTAAGCCGCTACGAACAGCTGTAAGAGCCCTGCCCAGGTCTTCTGCTGCCTCCCCGGGTGGCGCAGACTCTCTAGAGAGTGAGAGCACGTCCTCCATTCTCACACCTGACCGAGCGAGCAAGGCCATGCCGTAGAACACCGTGTAGTTGTTCTGCGCGAGGATTAGGTCTCGGTAGACCGGGATACGCAGAATTATTTTGTCCGCCTGAGTTGGAAACAGCGGCTTGATGACAAAGGTCAAGAACATAAGGCAAACAAAAACCGCAGTGATAGCAATCATGATGTATGAAATGACTGTAGCTGCGCTGAAAACCCAATCGACATTCACCGAGTCACCAGCGGCTTTAATGAGCTGGGACTCCATGACATATGGCCCGACGAAGGTTGATGTGCCCAGGATAATCACGGCTGCAATCAGGAATGAACCTACAGCAGAAAGCAAGCCTTTCCCTGACTCTCGACGAATGGTCTCCATCTCCATCTCGTACTGAGCCGCATCCTCTAAAGCCGCATAAATGTCGCCGGCCTTGATGCCCGCACGAATGAGAGCGGCCGTCGTTTGCGGGAAATCCTTTGGCATGCTCACGACCGCATCACCAAAACTTGCCCCAGCCTCAATGCTCCTGATCAGCTCGTTGGCCGCCCGCCCAACAGGTCCGTTAAAAGCGTTCTGCATGATCTTCAGGGACTCACCAAGCCCAACCCTAGAGCGAACCATGGTGGACAGTCGACGAAGGAAGACAATGCGCTCGCTGGTGTTCATCCCTCGGTTCATCGTATTGGAAAGAGCGCTGGCTTTTCGTACGGACATCACCTTGCCATGCCGCGCACCCAACTCCCGAGCTGCAATTTTGCTCTCGGCGATAATCGGGATTGATTCCAGCTTGGCCCCAACTTTGATCTTGGCAATGTAGTTAGGCATACGCCTCTGGCTCCATGTAGTTCAAGCCGTGAACCGCAAGCATCGCACGGCCTTGCTCACCAAACAGGCGCACGACCTCTTCAGCCGTCGTGATCCCTTCCTTAACCTTCGAGATAGCGTCCTCGATCATGGTTGGCCAACTAATAATCCCCTCTGCCATCCGATCAACATCTTCAGGTGAGCGGAAATATTCAATCTCGGAAATCACGCATCGTCCGCCATAGCCGCTCCCGTAGCAGCTTGGGCACCCGCTAGCGCCACAGTGGCGGCAGACAGTCCGAATCAACCGCTGAACCATGACCGATCGCAACAGATAGCGAAGGTCATGCACCGGTACCCCGATGTCTCGAAGTCGATCGATAGTGCCTCGGATCGAGCCGGTGTGCAGGGTACCCAAAACCAAGTGCCCTGTTTCCGAGGCCTTGATAGCGTTCTCGGCGGTTTCAATGTCGCGAATCTCGCCACAGATGATGATCTCCGGATCGCCTCGCATGAATGCACGTACGCCTTGCGCGAAGTTCAGTCCAACTGCGTGGTTGATGTTTACCTGGGAGACGTATGGGATGCGGTATTCAACCGGGTCCTCCAATGAGTTGATGGACTTGCCGAAACGATCCATCTCGCGCACCGTCGCATTCAACGTAGTGGTCTTGCCCGAACCCGTCGGGCCACAGATGAGACAAATGCCGTCGGCATTGGAGAATCCGTCGCGCCACTTCTTGATATGCGTCACCCCCAGCAGATCAAGGCTCGGCTGAACTCGGTTTGGATCGAGGAGACGGATAACGACCTTCTCCCCTTCCACTGTAGGGATGGTCGCCACTCGCATATCAATCATTCGACCATTGTGCTCTACCTGGAATGCACCGTCTTGCGGGATACGTCGCTCTGCGAGATCGAGTTTGGAGCGGTCTTTGATTTGCGCAACGAGAGCCTGGTATTCCTCTAAGGTGCCCTCATGTGCGTGCTGAAGCACTCCGTTAAAACGGAAAAACACGCTATAGCTTTTCGAGCGCGGAGCAATATGTACGTCGCTGATTGAGTCGCGCAGGGCACGTCTCAGCAAGCGATCTACCAACGCGCCTTCGTTTCGCGCGATACGCTCAATTTTGTCTAGGTACTCGTCAAGAATGTCAAAGCTGACCGGGATGAACGAGAAAGTCTCGTTATGGTAATGCGGCCGGAATAGCTGCTCGATGGTGTCTTCATCAGTAGTGCTGGCCAGATAAACCACATCATCGGTTTCGGCCAGAACCATTGTGCGAGTCTCAAGCAGCAGCTCAGCTGGGCACTTGGTAATGAGAGCTTGTTCAGAGGAGATCTGATTGAGATCGACGGCGTGAATTGCCGCGATCAGCTCGGATTGAGATACAAACCCATTCTTTACGAGAATGCTGCCGATCCGCTCAGAGGTGACACTCTGCTCGGCTCTGGCGACTTCAAACATGGTATGGCTAATTAGACCGCTAGCGAGCAGATGCTCGCCAAGTCGTTCGGTTTGCTGCTGGAGTAGATCAGTCATATTGAACCTAATAAGCGCGACGAAGCCAGTAAGTAATTGCGTAGTCACCACCTTGGGCCACTTGATTGCGCTCGTAACCAGAGAGCGCGCCGCAGGCGTCGGCGATGAAAAAACTATCTACCGGGAAGCTTTGGCGAGCCCGGAAAGCGCCAACTAACTGGGGCTTCGACAGTTTTCCTGACAAGCAAAAATAAGAACCTTGGGCATTCTGGTTGTATGTCCAGGACGTCCCGGCCAATGGCTGGGGAATGAAGATGTAGAGAGGGCTGAGCAGGGCGCTCCAGCCTTGAACCGGGAGGTATCCCGGGTCATCAAGCTCCTTCTGGCAATCCTCGTAGGTATTGCCTTCGGTGGTGAAGGTGTCACACACCCAGATGAAGGTTTGATTATGGATTCGATAGGCGTCCCAGCCGTCCTGCAGGGCTTTCAGGCCGGTCTCCAGCAAGCCCTGCGATTGCTTTTCGACAGGGAGCAGTGGATTCACGTAGTTGATGCCAATGAGGGCCGTCATAGCTGTCAGCGCCAGAGACAGCACCGTGGTAATCAGCGCATGCATATCAAACTCCAGTCACAGAATCGAGTGCGGATGCTCAGTACTTTCGTTTTGAGACCATCCGTGACTGAAGAAACTCTGTGACCATCTGTGCCGGCTTGAACACAGCACAAATGGCACTCACAAGAGCGCAGGTAAACAAGGTAAGGGCGAAGTCATATTTTGAAGCCATCATTAAGGCCATGCCGGCAACGACAAGTAATGCCGCAGCCACTGCATCAAACTTGTGAAGATTCGAGATAACTTTCATTTGGCATGTCTCCACACTTGAAGAAGTAAGTTGCTAACGAATGGAGGGAACTCGGAGGTAACAATAAAAACGCCCTGCCGGATCAGATCCAGGCAGGGCGGGCATCTCTAAGCCGCAGCTTCGTATTACTTGAATACGAAGGTAGCAACTTCACTGCCGGCAGCGCCGACCAGATGGCAGCCGAACTGCTCGGTCATGCCGGCGGTAGCAGCGCCTACGTCAGCGTAGGTGGCTTGGGTTGCACCAGCCTGCTCGTTGACCTGTTCGCAAACTGCGTCGGTCAGACCGGTCAGGGTGATGGAGCCGTCAGTGCCCAGCGCGTAATCGTCGGCGGAGATGCTGCCCGGATTCGGAGCGGAAGCCAGGTAGTCGCCGCCAACCAGCGCGTCGACGTCAGCAGCGTAAGCTTGGTTGTCCAGGAAGCTCAGGGTGTTGGCACCGTTGATCTGGGAAGCCTGGTTCACGATGGTGCTGGCAGCAGCCTTAGCGGAACCCTGTTGGAAAGCGTCGCCGCCGAAGTACAGAGTTGCCATGGCCAGAGCGCCAACCAGAGCGATCGAGATGATGGTAATGATCAGTGAAAACATGGGTATTTCTCCGTTTGTGATGTAGTGTGTTTCGGTAGTCCCGAAAGGCAGAGCCATAGTATCCAGCGGAATACTCACTAACAAATCATTGTGGCCCTGTTTTATCGTTATATCAGTTACTACTTTTCAACGGGATTTCACTGAAAGCCACTACCCACGGGCGCTGCAGCCTATCTGAAAACTAAAAATAAAAATTTTCGCCCTGCAATTCTGTCCTGTAACGCTCAATTACATTTGCCGGGGCCACAGCCAAAAAAACCTCTAAATGGCGTTTTTAGACAATTTGAGAGTGATTACTTGCCCCCTTACTCCTATATAGTTGCGAGCAGATATAACCACTAAGGAGCAAACCAATGTTTGGGCTAATCATTACTGTCATATCGCTGCTGCTCGTTGCTGGACTTGCGGCGGCAACCCTTTTCTTTGGCGGGGATCAATTCCTTCAAGGCAAGACTGATGCTGAGGTCGCCCGCTACGTCAGCGAATCGCAACAGATTGCCGGTGCGGTTCAACTGTTTCAGGCAGAGAACCAGGGAAGCATGCCGACAGACCTCAAAGAAGATCTGGTCGGCTACTACCTGAAGGACATGCCTCGTGCCGGCGCAGACTGGAGCGTCGGGGACAACCTGCTGATCAAAGGCGTCAAAGACAAATCCACCTGTGAGCGGGTAAATGAGCGCGGCAACTGGACTAACCCGGAGTGGCAACAGAACCCGCTCGCTGCAGGCAAGTATGAGCCTATTGCCTGCGAAGAAGCAGATGCTCTCGGCAAGTCCAGCAACTACTACTGCTGCGTTTCATCTGCGGAATAAAAAAGGGGGATCTATGCGTCAGAGCTATCTACTTGCATGCACCGTGCTCTCGGCATTCTGTGCTTGTTCGGCCCCAGCCATGGCACAGGGCAATCCATTCGTTCCTAACGAGGATGGCCCGTCAACATTTGAGCTTGAGGGACGACTGCGGAGCCTGGAGTCACAGAACATGCAGGTAGATGCGCGCATGGAGGAATACATGGCCACCCAGCTGCCGCTAATCAAAGCAAGCCTGCTTGAGTCAGGAGCAAGCCAAACAGAGACCGAGGTCGAAATCATCGGCCGGGTCAACGAAAACTGCATTGGCCGTAAAACACTGAAAGGACGAGTCACCCTCGTCAAACTCGGCCCGGATGTTAGCTGCCCCGGTTTCTAAGGTCATTTGCGAGATAAACATGCGCCGTTTTTTGAACTTCACCCCTACCCTCCTGGCTATCAGCATCCTGGCTGGCTGTTCTTCTATTCCTCAGCCGTCCGAGCGGGAATCCCTGGACGCAATGCAGTCAGATGCGGTTTCTGACTGGGACTCCACCCCTGCTATCGTTCGCCATCAGTTCATCAAAGCGGCAGAGGTGCTGACTCCCCAGCAAATCCCGCATTCTCTCTACAGCAAGCAAATCAACATAGAGCTCTCTGAGCGCGTTACGGTCGATGAGTTCGCCGGCATTCTGAGCATGGCTGGTGCGCAAGTTGTGCTTGCAACGGATGAGCTGGAGGACGTCAGCCTATATGTCCCGCGCTTTAGTGGCGAGATGGGTGTTCTGCTCGATTCCCTTTCTGCATCGAGTGAACTGAGCTTTACGTCACTTCGCGACACATTGATTATCGATGTCACCGCCCCCTACCTGCTCCGCGTTCCGCAGAACGAAGACATTGGGGAAGCGATAGGGGAAGTCATTGGCAGCATGGGCGCCAAGGAAGTCCAGGTATCAAAAGAGGCCGGAATGGTCTCTTACCGCGCGGCCAGCCGGGATCAAGCCAAGATCACTGCCTACCTTGATCGCATCGCCGTGAATACCTCCATGGTCAATCTGCAGGTGGCGGTACTCAACGTGAGCCTTACCGAAGAGCAGCGCAAAGGTCTGGACTGGTCTTCCTTGTCGCTGAGCGTTGGCAAGCTTGGCTTGCTGGACGCGGCCGCCGACGCGGCCGCCGACGCGGTGGACGTGGTTACCGACACCGCAACAGATGCTGCTGCCGAAGCAACAACTGAAGTGATCTATGGTTCCGCTGCGAAGTTATCGGGCTCCGGCATATCGGTGATTGTCAGTGAGAAGAACGTAGGCCTAGAGGGAGTTCTGAACATGCTCTCTACCTACGGAGAGTCAAAGACCGTTCAGAATTTGGTTTTGAAAACACTATCCGGCGTTCCGGTGGAGCTTCGCTCAGGTGAAAGCATTCCCTACGTCGAAGATGTCAGTCTCAACGTAAACGAAAGCAGCTCCACATCAGGGGTTTCTACGACCACCGTGGAAACTGGCTTTGAAGTCGAGATCAACCCCTACTACAACGACGAAGAAAACCTCGTCACTGTTGAGCTGGACCTTTCAATGAAAAGCCTGATCGGATTCCGTGAGCTATCGGCCGGCAATCAGATCGGCACCATCAGTCGCCCACAGGTTCAGGACCAATCTCTCAAGAACATCGCCCGTATGGCTGCTGGCGAAACTGCCCTTGTCGGCGGCCTCATATACGAATCGGTATCCGATAACAGGACTGGCCTAGCCGGACTGGAGCGCTATCGCATTGGCAGCAAAGCTCTAAGAACCCAGAGCAATGCCATGTTCATTCTTCTGCGTCCAACCGTCGTAGTGTACGGCCCCCGCAACAATAATCAGGTCGCGGCCCAATGAAACTGTTCAAGAAAATGATAAAAGCCGACAAGCCAATCAACGTGCTTGTCGGTACCTGTGCAGGCAGCAAGCAAGACACCGAAGCGCTCGCCCGCTCCCAGGTAGAGCGCTACTTCGACATTCCTGGCAACTCATGGATGTTGATCCGCCCCCTTAATGATTCCTTCATTTACGAAATTCATGAGGGCGGCTCCGGTAAGCCTTACCTCCCCAACATTCTGAAAGCGATGAAGGGTGAAGAAGGCAGCGTATTTCTACAAACCCTGAGCGGGAAGGCGATCCAGATCGTGCGCCGCGAGAATGGCGCGCTGGCCACGATCATGCTCCCGGCCAAGGCAGAGCGATCAATCAACGACATCGAGGTTGATGCCGATCTCACCGGTTCGATGAAACCTTACGCGACCACGGGCGCAGAGTGGAATCGCATTGGATTGGCTAGTCTGAGCCTCGGCGTTCTCATGATGACAATTGCCGGCGTCGTTAGTAAGTCCTTCGATATTGCGATGCAGGGCTATCTTGAGGTCGCCTCTACCCTCCCAATCAGCCGAATCGCAGAACTTACAGTCAAGCCAGAAACGCCTTCCGATATCGTGAAGCCATTGGAAGCACTTCCAGTAAGTCAGTGGAATGAGCTTTTCGAAGCTCAGTTAGGGTATGGCGAATCCATTTCCCGCCTTGTGTACCAACAGGGCCAATGGGAAGTGCAACGAGTTCGTCCTGGTCAGGACGGGGCTTCCTTGGAAATCGAATCCCGACATCCACTTGAAGTTCAATCGAACACCGACATCAATCTGCCGCCCATCCCACCCTTGACCGAGGTCAATCCATGATTTCCAGCTACCTCAAACGCCAGCGCCTGATCAACGGCACTATCAGCGGCCTTTTGTTCACCGTTGGTCTTGGGCTCACCGGTCTAGGGGCCTACACGATGATCGAGGATTACCAAGCTGAACCGGCCGTCATCGATTCACTTCAAAGTGAACTGGCGAAGAACTGCGCCAAAGCTATCGAGGACAGCGGCATGCTGATCGAGAAGAGCGAGGAGGATCGCATCACCGCGATGAACTTCAATCTTGAAGCGCCACAAAAACAGATCGCGAAGATCAGTGTGGGTATCCAGCAGTGCGTGGGGTACAAGCTGGAGCGCTTCTGCATGGGCTCTGGTTGCGAGCAGGCCCCCGTAACGATTGCTTTGCGCAAGCCGGGAACCGCCAATGGCGGCTGAAGCGAATGTAGCGTACATGACCAGCTATGTCGGGAGATTTGGCTCTATGAATCTGCAGGGTGAGCATGGGTCGGCGTCTGCTAATGGCCATGAGCCAAAATGCCCGCCGCTGATCAACTGGAAAGACCTTGAGGCAACTAAAGGGGATATGTTCATGGGGAGAATCGATACTGACCCGCCAACCAGGGCGGCAGCCTTGCTGGAGCTTGCCAGGAAGTTCGGTGTTTCCGGCAAATCTGCCACCAAAGCAGACAGGATTCATGTGGGGTTCTTACCAGGCTCACAACACTACACTCGACCTGAGCGCGATCTGATAGCTCGGTTCTCTCAGCGAATTTCAACCGACGGGCGAGTGTATGTGATTGGTTACAGCGACCAGATGGAAGGTGAGCTTGATGAAGAAGAAGCATTGATGCTGGCCGAAGCTCGTGCGCATAAAGCAGTCACACTTCTACGTGACAGCATTCCAAATCTGGAAATTGCAGTTAAGAGCAGTCGTCATTGGTATGGTGATGCGAGAAAGGGAAAGCGAGTTGATATCTACTGGGTCCGCAATTACTAAGATAAAAAGGCAGCCTCGGGCTGCCTTTTTTTCTACCTGCTATCAGAATTCTAGCTTTGGCTTCCATGGGTAGCGAAAAGCATATTGGTAACAGACACCATATCCATCCACGGCATATTAAGCTGCAGTTGGCGCAAAACGATAGACGTCATATAGAAAACGTCTGCGGCTGCTACCGGTACAGCTACCAATGGACCGCCAGCTGCAAACACCTTAACAAACAGCTTATTGCCATTCTGCCGCTCAATTGAAAACCCTTTGTTCTTTTCCGGCCCATGATTCTTGAACTCGCAGCGCTGCATTGCGCCAACCAGTACAGCGGCAACCGTAGGAAGCTCGGCGCGGGTAATCTGGATGCGTGTTTTGTTCTGCCAGTCGTAGACACGCGGCCCGGTGCTTGCGGCCCCTTCCAGGGCGAAGGTATGAAATTCCTTTCGAGTGGAATCAGCCTCAATGCACAGGGCGGCCTTCTGCCCGTAGATATGCAGCTGGTGTCGCGTAGGCGCTGGCTCTTGGCCGGTGCCGGTGCCGGTGCCGGTGCCGGTGCCGACGTTGCTCGGGGTTTGCCGAGCGGGTTGGCGTGGCGCTTCACCCTGGGAGGCTGCACGGTAGTCCGTGTTGCTGGGGTTCGGCTGCGCTCTGTGCTGCTGCTGCTGCTGCTCAGCATGAGCTTGCTTTAAATCAATACCAGCTCGACCAAACAGCTCGGAGATAAATCGATGGGCGCCGGCATCATTGGGCAGCAGCGAGATTGCTCGCTGGATACGTCCACGATTCTCCAGTGTTTTGAACACGTCCATTTGTTCAGGGGAGACCCTTGGGAATCCGGAGCGTGCAAGCACTTCGTTGATGTCACCAAGAGTGTTCAGCTGAGTGACATTAGATTGTTGCTGTGCGCCATTCATCATTTTAATTGCCTCTTGCAATCAGTAATGCAGTTAACCGTAATGAACATATAATTGCATACTTTCGATTTCCTGCAAATTAAGCAAAGCAAGAGGCAATAACGACCTTACATTTTAATTACACCTTCAGGAAGAGTTGAGCCAAGAACCTTCATTCCTGCCATTGTCATAGCCTCTACCTTGATATCGGCCATGATTTCATACCCCTCTCTTCGGAATGAATTCAGAGGAGTTTCATTTGCGTAAGATCGGAGTCCGATCCCGTCTCTCAGCTCAGCCATTCGGGCTTGAATACCCTCCCAGGCCGAATCGAAGGATTTGAGCAGGCTCAGCCCCATGTAGGGCATCACGATCTCATCCTTCAGCTTGTCTTTACGAAACGACCAATACTGTTTGGCAAAGCTATGAAGTAGCTCTTCAAGCGCCTCGCTTGTTGCTGTGTTTCCGAATGCCTCGGCCGGCACCGAAACATTCCAATACCGAGAGGCCAGCGAACAAGCCATGGCCTGCTCTTCCTTGAGCGTTGCACACGTCTCACGACACTGGCGCATAACCATATTGACCGCGTGCTGGATGCTGTCGTCGATCGCTTGCTCAAGGGCTTTGGCACTTCCGTCATCGAGCATCTGTACCACTGCCTTGCGCATCAAGTAGAAGGTCTCGCGCTGAAGCGTGGTAACCGAGTCATATTTCAGCAGTTCTTTCCGTAGGAGTTCGTCCTGGCTCTGGCGTGCTTGCTGCGCTTGGCGAACGATCTTGTTGATAAACCGCCCTTCCAGCGCCTCCCCGGGGCCGAGGCTCATGCGCTGGCTCAATGTGTCGAGCTGGGTTTTCGCTCCATGGGAAACGATCAGATCATCCTCAAGGCTGACGAAAAACATAGTGTGACCCGGATCGCCCTGACGGCCTGCACGACCACGCAGCTGATGGTCCGCGCGAATGGACGGCGCCCGATTTGCCCCAATGACCAGAAGGCCTCCCGCGTCGTTGGCCAGCTCCCTGTCGAGAAGCCATGATTCGTTGGCAAGATCGCGTCTCGATTTGTCACCGGGGTAATGCTCTTCGCACCACTTCAGCCGGCGTAACAGATCTCCGCCGAGCACAATATCTGTGCCCCGGCCAGCCATTTGGGTGGCAATGGTAACGGTGCCGGGAGTACCTGCGTCGGCGATAATTTCAGCTTCGCGCGTGTGCTCTCGGGCACTGAGCAAAGAGGCATCAATCCCGCGCTCAGCAAGAGCAGCATATAGGCGCTCCGATTCCTCTATTGAGTCAGTGCCGATCAGAACGGGCTGCAAGCGCCCCTTTGCTCGAATCACTTCTTTGGTGATTGCGGCGTACTTATCTTCCTTGGTCAGGAAGATCAGGTCTGGATCGTCTTTACGGATGGATGGCTTGTGTGGAGGGATAGCAACAACATCGAGGCCATACATGTCTGTTAGCTCGTTTGCGGATGTCGCTGCAGTGCCAGTGAGACCCGACACCCGCTCGTAAAGCTTGATAAACGACTGATACGTCATCGCAGCCTTAATAGGCGTCTCTGGACGAATGGGAAGTCCTTCTTTGGCTTCGACTGCTTGGTGAATGCCGTCCGACCAACGACGCCCATCGAGCACACGACCGGTATGCTCATCGACAATCAGGATTTGGCCATTGCTGACCACATATTCTTTGTCCCTCCGGTACAAAAAATTCGCAGCCAAGCAACATTGAAGAGCGTGAGCCAGATGCCGATTGTTTGAGTCGTAGAGCTTGCTCCCCTTCAGGAAGCCTGCCCCCTCCAGTTGCGCTTCGATATTGTCCATGGCCTCCTCGCTCAAAGAGACATGCATGTCCTTGCGATCAACCTGTGCGTCTTCATTGGAGACCATGGCTTGAACAATGGCAGTCATCGTGCCGTACAGCTGTGTGACTGGCCTGCTCTCCCCGGCAATTTGCAGTGGCATGCATGCCTGGTCGAGAAGAATAGAGTCGGCTTCATCGATGATGAGGGTATCCATACTCGGAATGCATACCCTTGCGCTGCTTTCGGCCATATTGTCCCGCAGATAATCGAAGGCAATCTCTTGAGCTGTGCTGTAAACCACATTGCAGCGGTAGGCGGCCTGTTTCTCTGCGTGGCTCATCCCTGGAGTTACGCAAGCAACAGACAATCCGAGATAGGCGAAGAACGGGGCCAAGGCAGTCGCATCACGCTTTGCGAGATAGTCGTTTACGGTTGCAACGTGAACTTGCCGATGGAAAGAGGCATGAACGGCTGCTGCCAAAGCTGCAGCAAGGGTCTTCCCCTCCCCCGTTTGCATCTCAACGACCGTGTTTTGCAGCAGGGCGAGAGCGCAGGCAACCTGTGTACGAAACGCAGTCATGTCCAGAGCCGATTCTGCTGCGATGACGGCAAGCTTTGTTTTTGCCACCTCATCGAGCACGTCCTGACGCCCCATGAAACCCTTGATGCCTTCATTAGGGTCTTGTTTTCCAATCCGCGCGACGGCAGCGAGCAGCTGATCCGCCTGCTCGAAAAGCTTTTTCATGCGATTGTGTCGGGTACCAGGGATATATGAAAGCATGTGTTGGCTCATCGGGCTTCGTCCGCATCAAAGTTAATTCGTTGGCTGTTCTGTTCGGCTCGACGTGCCAGTTCGGTGTAGATCTCTTCGTCGGTTGCCTCAGAAAGGAGAATCCGAGCAGGGCCCGCGTTTCGCTCTGGCTCGGAAATTACTGGTTCAGTCCTCTCTGATCCTGTCGCCGCCATGGCGGAATGACTGACCTGAGCTGGAGCTGGAGCTGGAGCTGGAGCTGGAGCGACTACAGGCTGCTGCGGGTCGGCTGTGGCGGGGGATGTCGTCTCGTCTGCTGCTTGATTTTCTTCTCCATAGATAATCTTGCGGACGACTTCACGAAGCGCTTCGGGCTCTTCGATACCAACAAACACTACATCGTCTGTCGCTGAGCGATCGGAGGTGAACCGAACCGTCCCGTATCCAAGAAGCATCCCCATCAGAGTCTTGCTAATCACGATGCCGTGCATGTGTCGAAATCGCAGGACTTTGACCTTGCCGCCAAACAGACCAGATCGAGATTCGACCCCATCTCCGAGCAGCAGATACCGGCTACCCCATCGGGATTTCAGGATAAACCCACCAGCTGTCAAGAGAAGAGCAAGCCCGGTCCAGCGAAATATCCGGTCAATGGTCTCGGGTGAAGTCTGCATCGGCGCGTAGACCAGCCAGGCATCTGTAAATGCGCTAGGCAGCACGAAAAAAGCGGCACCTAGAAACAACAGAAGTCCGTACTCCCACGAGTAAAAGTATGAGCATTGATATGTAGCATTATTTGACATATTTGGCGGAGTCCTTGAGCTTCATTGAGCCGACAACGATTAGTAGCAGACGGGGTAGCGCATACGGGATGGTTAAAACGAGAACCGCCGCATTGGCTGGCCGCATTGGATTGGCAAAGACAAGAAAAATGTCACTACCAGGAATGCTTTGGCTGGAAATAATTGGGGCTAGAAACGTCAGAACCCACTTCAGGGCGAAGTAAGCTGGCACAAAAAGTCCAGCGAGGACCATATGAATAGTGACCTGTCTTGCACTGGCGTGCCGAAGCATCAAATAGCCTGCTATGACAGAAAGGATGATGCTGAAAGTCGTTGCTTGATTATGATTGAAGCCAAGATGCGAACAGACGGTTCCTCCAAGCGCAACAATGGAGTTCAGTATTGCTGCCGAGCAGCTATACCATGCGATGCATTTTGCTATCGAGGCGATGGCACTCCAGGACGGCTCTCTCATTCTTTTCTCCGTAGAATTACGGAGCTCATTGTATGGGATGTCGGTGTGTGTTTTTTTGTGTCAAAACGCGCATTTTCTTCATTTAGAGCAAAAAAAATACTGTCACAAACGACGCCCATAGCGCTGTAAATACAGTTTACAACCACTACGGGTTCAAAAATTACCAATGAGCCTTAAAATAGTGTAAATTAACCAACCAATTTCTGAAGAATTGCATCAGAAGGAACGAACACAATGCTATCGCCCTCCTCCCGCTTCCCGCTCCATTGCACCGTCGGCACGCTCGTTCTGGCGCTGCTAGGCTCTGGGCCAGTGCTTGCAGAGGATGCACAGGAAACATCGATTCCTGAAGACGTGCGCAAAAGCAGCATCGGTGCGCCGGCAGGACTGCCTGTAAATTTTCGGAATGTAGGCCGAGTGTTTTATGCCGGAAACGCTGGAGGTGAGGTGTATTTCAGCGAAACGGATGAACAAGGCCCCTATCGCTGGGCGGAAGCAGTTCAGCGATGCGAATCAAAGGGCCGGGGCTGGCAACTGCCGACTGCTGAGCAGTTAAACCTCCTTACTCAAGATGATATCAATTTGTCGTCAGTAGGGATTAACGCATCTTCAGGGACGTGGTACTGGAGTTCGACTATCAGCAGTGCTGGCTTTTCGATTCGACAACGATTTCTAGATGACATGACTCAACCAGTTAAACACAAGTTTGCAAATCGCGTTCGCTGCGTTCGAGTTTATTGATGGAAAAGTAAGGAACTACCATGTGCGAAAATATGCCCAATCTTGACTACGAAGCCTTAATTGAAAAAACCCCGGGCTTACCGCTAGATTTTGCTGAAATCGCAAATATATTGTCTAAAGACGACATTTATGAGCTTGAGCGTTTTATTCTCAAAGAGCCAATAATTACGAGCAGGGTTATTGCTGCAGCAAACAGTGCAGCCGTTAGCCGAGCCCGAATAGATGTTTTATCTATTAGACAGGCAATCGCCAGAATTGGTAATGCATGGGTGAAGAACATCATTCTCACCTCACTCTATTCTGGTAAGTTTGATTCAACCCGGTGCCCGTTGTTCGATAAGAAAAAGTACTGGTCTGAATCACTCCGCATTGGGATCATTGCCGACAGTGTGGCCGATATCCTTGATCATCCCTGCGACCAAATCCGCTCAGGAGGAATGATCGCTGGCCTCATCTCCAAGGTTGGCCTTCCGTTCATGGCCCACCATTTCCCGGACGAGATGAATCGCGCGCTGTTCTTCTATATCAATCAAGATCCAGGCCAGCCGAAACGGCGCCTGAGTCAGTTCATTTACGAATCGACGAGGCTTGACTACAAGCACATTGGGACAATGATTCTGGAGCACTGGGGAGTGCCGAAAGCTCTTAGCCAGGTCCCATCGTCCAATAAGCTTCAACCTCGAACCAGCGGAGACCTGAGAGCTCTACTCGCATTTGTACGAGCATGGTCAAAAGAGCACTTCAGTGATGGTGCGAGAGCAGTGACCGCTCTTCCGGCCCGGGATAGACAGAAAATTCTCGATCGGCGCGAGGCAATGCTGAAGAATGCAGACCTCATGATCTCGCTAATCAACCAATAAGGTGCATTAGCCTGAGCACGGGACCATGTGTGACAATCTAGGTTTTCACCTTATGTTCCATCGTATCTCATCCCAGGGGCTACATTCCCGTAGTTTTATTTACAGCTGTAGGGGCCGAATTACCGTGTTAATTGACAAATTTTTCACATATTTTTTCGTGACACGCGTCAATTGACAAATAATTTATCAGGTAGGGACCCTAGAATTCTGAAAATTGCTGTGCTTTACTTTGTATTGTGGACATGGACAGCGCTCTAGGACGCCCTAGAGCATTACTGAAATGGAATTTACTCGTCATAAAAAAGGCGACGAAGGGGATAGACATGAATGAGATGAAGCACATCTCTCCACTGCAAGCCGGCTACCTTGTGCGCAAGAACGTCAAGGGAAAGCTCAAAACCCGCTTTTTCAGTGCAGGTAAAGCGGGTTCAATGGAACAGGCTCTCAGCGCAGCCAAGGTGTATCGCGACGAGCTTGTGGCACAAAGTGAAGGATCGGTTTCATACCAGCAGGAAAACTCAGCCAACAAAACCGGCTACGTCGGTGTTGCCATGCACTGCCGTTCAAATGCCAGCCGTTCGAGCGGCGTCGTGCATTTCTTCCGGGCTCAAGTCCCAATGGCTGGCGGCAAGTCGAAGTCCAAGTCTTGGGCAATTAGCCGCTTTGGATTACTGGGCGCATACGTTGAGGCTGTGCGCTGGCGTCGCACCCAGATGGGGGAGCTGCCTCCCTCGCTCGAAGAGATTCAGGCCGTCTTTGCAAAAGACTTCCTGCCACTGTACATGAAGCATGCGCGTGACGAGACTGAACTCGATGAGCGCCTCGCCATGACCAGCTCCTTGGAAGGGCTGTACAACACAACCACGGAACCAAACATCAAGAAGATGCTTCGGGAAGGTCTCCGTCGATTGAAGAACAACAGAAACCTGATGGTTGTTTCTACCAATGACAGCCCGGTGAAGCCCAAAAGCCTCTTAGACGAGGCGCGGCAATCGGCGGCACGGAAATTCGAAGCCGTCTAGAACCGATGTCAATAAAACAAAAAAGCCGGGGCATCTGCCTCGGCTTTTTTTTTAGCTATATTGACGCGTCAATCTTCATTGACACCCCTAATCCATGCGCGACGACAGAACAGCAAGAGTGCTCTATCTCATCCATGCCCTTGAGACGCACAGACCCCACCCATACGGCAGACCCAGCCTGTACAACTGGGTCACACAACAGCTAGACGAGCTCCCGAGTGATGAGGCCGACCCCACGGTTGGAGACCGATCCATGGCAGCGATTATTGAGCGCTACCATGACTATCTTGCAGACCTTTAGAGCTGAACAGGCCCGAGTAACCACCAAGCTCAACCAACGAGCTTGAATTTGGCCAGTTTCTTGAGGCTAACCGTGTAGCCCTCACCCTGCTCCTGCGACGCGAAGTAGCGACCAATCTCAGCGCGATGAGCCAAAATCCAGCCAGTGATCTCTTTTTCAATTTGGTCGGCAATCGCCTTCCATTTTGACCGTTCCGCATGGAGAACCTGCTTGCTGCCCACTGGAAGCGCTCGGATGTAGCCACTTGGAGGAACGCCCTTCTCGCCTGCGCGACGGAAAGCGCTGGCCCACTCTGAGCCGGATGCCTTATTCAGGATTTCCTCCAGGCGGGCCAGAATTGCAGCTGAGTCCATCGTAGAAAACGCTTCAGCATCTGCAAGCATGTTGTGGACGATCAGCGGAGCCCATTGCTTTGCCAGTTTTGCAGCCTTGCGTGTCGACAATCCGACGAGCTGGCCAGGGTCAGACGCCACCAGTACGTCGCTCAACTCGCCAACTGGAACGCTAGCCTCGATCAGCGATGGCTTGACGTAGATGGCACTGAGAAGCGGGAAGTTGGACGGAACGATAGTCTGCGCTTGCATTACTGGAATCCTGATGGCTTGAGAGATGCTGTGATCCTACAAATCAGTAATGGCTCAATCAAACTTTAGGGAAACTGTGTGATCCTGCTCACTCCCGTTTTTGATCGGAACGATTCACTTACCTGCCAGGCCTCTTCTACGCCGAATACCTGTAACATGGACGCCTTTAAACAGCCCCACACCTCCCCCTGCCAGGCCGACCATGCCCGACAAGAAGTTCACGCACGTTGCAAACACAGCACCCGATAAGGTGCTGGAGGGCATCCTCGCGTCAACAACAGACGGAGCACACTTGGTCACCTATCGTTCGTGCTGTTCAGGGGAGATCACCTGGATCGTGCGAGGGCTCGCCAGCGACCCAGCTCTCTACTATCTGGAGTGCTATCAGATTGTGAAGACCCTCAGCGGCAGCAAGTTCCGTGGCTGGGGTGAAGAGGAGTTTATCCCCTTCTCTTCCTGTCCGCTGGATCTGCTCTCGATGGCTAACGGCGGAGTGAACTTGGACTGGCGAGCCAGCATCTTCATTCAAAAAGGGATGACAGATCTTCCCAACGACGTCTGGCTATATTCAATCGAAGGCTTTGTTGAAATTGCCAGCGAGAAGCGCCACACCTATGCGTTCCATCGGAACGGGGATCTTCGCAGCAAATGTGGCCGCGCCCTGCTCGTTGATGCGAATCAGGTTGCAGACTCACTTTTAGACGGGTTCGGGGTGGCCGCAGGACTCTGCTAGCCGGTTCGACGGGCAAAAAAAGCCGGGGGATCGTACCCCGGCCTTTTTGACTTTTACAGCTTACTGCGCCATCAGTTGAACCTTGCTTTCAACCATGCTGGTCAACGCCATGCTGAGCTCGGTTGAGATCCGGCCTGCCAGGCGCTCAAATGGGCTTGGCTGAACGGTATAGTCCACCATCTTATCCACGCCAAACTTGTCCCTTGCGATCTCGCCAGGGCTGCCAAGGCCATCAATCAGACCGATGGATTGCGCTCGCACACCTGTCCAGACCAATCCATTAAAGACCTCTTCGTCTGGCAGGGTGATTTTATCGCCACGGCCACGCTTTACGTCGGCGATGAACACGTTATGGATATCGCCTAGCATTTGACCTACCGTACGCATGCCCGTCGGACTGACCTCAAGGAAGGGGTCCATGAACGCCTTTTCAGAACCTGCAGTAAAGACGCGGCGCTGAACGCCCACCTTCTCCATCAGCTCAGTAACGCCGAAGCTCGACATGATCACACCGACGGAACCCACAATCGATGTCGGATCTGCATAGATCTCATCAGCTGCGCTAGCGATGTAGTAGGCGCCAGAGGCCATCAGGTCGCCACCAACAGCGATAACCTTTCGGTCTGGGTCATTCCCCTTCAAACGCATGATCTCGCGATACACACGCGCTGACTGGACCGGAGAGCCACCGGGTGAATCAATGTTAAGGATGACTGCGCTGACGTTCTTGGCTTCAAAGGCCCGCTTCAGGCCGGCGATAATCCGGTCTGCGCTGGCCGACGCTTCTTTGTCTCCACTGATCATGCCTTTTACATCGACGACACCGACGTGCTGCTCTACCTCATCAGGGTCTGGCTTAAACACGCCTGCGGCGATGAGCAGCGCACCAGTAAAGTACGCAATGAAGAACAATCGGAAGCCGATTTTCCAGCGCCTGGCCCTGCGCTGTTCTTTGAGCGTTTCCATCATGAATTGCTCTGTGAACTGAGTTTCACTCATATGTGATTTCCTGTTGGTATTTGAATCCGCTTCTTCCTGCGAAGAAGTTCATCAGTCATTGAATAGCCATAACCATTCGTGGAAAGCCTAAATATCAGGGCCACATAATTTGTATAGCAAATTCTACGACGCCTTAAATAGTCTCACATTTACCATTTAACAGGCATACACTTATGCCCTTTCTCGCACTTCCTCGACTTCAATTTTGAACGGAGGAAGTGAGTTCAGAACGATTTTGCCGTAGCGCTTTGTGACAACCCGACGATCTAACAGAGTAATGACGCCGGTGTCGGTTTCGGTGCGAATCAGTCGTCCGCAAGCCTGAACCAACTTCGTGCAGGCGTCTGGAACCGCGATTTCCATGAACGGGTTTCTATTCACTGACTCCAGCCATTCGGCGTAAGCGGCCTCGATCGGCGACGTGGGCACCGAGAACGGGAGCTTTGTGATAATGACGTGTTCGCAAAGCGCCCCGGGCAGATCCACCCCTTCAGCGAAGCTCGACAACCCAAAGATGACGCTTCCCTTTTTTGCTTCTATGGCTTTCTTGTGCAGCACCAATATCTCGCCTTTAGGGATATCACCCTGAGCCAGAATTAGCTTTTTCAGATCAGGCCGCATCATCCCGCAGATGTCTTTAAGCTGCTTTCTGGACGTAAACAGAACCAGCGTTCCCTGGGCGGGATCGATGATTCGGTTTAACTGTTCCGCCACTTCGGCAGTGTGCGCAACTGGATTGCTTGGTTCGTTACGCATCATCGGAATGACCAAAGACGAGTTGTTCTGGTAGTCGAAAGGTGAGTCCAGTCGCAGGTATTGAGTGCCGTCGTTGTCGCGCAAGCCTGCCTGCTCCATGAAGCGGCCGAAATGCTTGTCGGCGGTCACGGTCGCAGACACCATCACTGCACCAAAGGCCTTCAGCCAAAGCGTGGATCGGAGCAATCGAGCGGCTGAAGTCGGCGACGCATTCAATGAGAGATCCGGCGCCCTGCGCCCTTTTTCAGCTGGCCTGTAAACCCAGCGAGCATCGGGAGAGCCCTTCGGTGGATTCTCATCCAGAATCATTTGCCAGGTGGTAACCAAAGCGTCTAGGTTCTCCCGCTGGAACCCGAGATTCTTGGTTGCTTTAGTCGTTGTCGCGGCCGACACCCGCTTCGCTTTGACCTCAGTCTTGATGCGATCGGCGAGCGTGCGAAGGATCTGTTGAAGTGATTTGGCTGGTTCAATTACCGCCTCTCCCAACTCCGCCAGGCCAGCAGGGATCTGGCCGTGCTCAAAGCGCCACGTTTCGCCATCATCCTTGTTGAAAAAAGCTGAGACGCTGGTCCGAGGAAAGTTATTGATCAGGAATTCTTCAGCATCCATCAATGCTCTATTCAGATGCTTTGTGTAATCTCGCGCATCACCCACCTCAGCCTTGGATTTGTACGCTTTGATTTTGCAAAGCGCGTTCACCTCTGAGACCACTTTGGGCAGTTTGGTGACCAGCGATATCGATTTGCGGATACTGCTTTCCGAAGCACCGCGAGCAAGAGCAACAGCTGGCAGATGATGTGCTTCATCGAAGATGTAAATTGAGTCTTCCTGCGCAGGCAGCACCACCCCGCCGCCGAGCATGATGTCTGACATAACCAAGTCATGGTTGGCCACAATGACATCAGCCTTATCCATGTTCGCCCGGGCACTGAAGAAGCCACACTTAGTCAAGTAAGGGCAATTGCGCCCGATGCATGCGCCCTGCCCTACAACAACAGCAGTCCTGACCTGATCGTCGACTGGATTACCCTTCCAATCATCCAGATCGCCATCCCATACCCGGTCTTCCAGTTGGCGCCACATGTCGATGACTAGGCCCACCTGCTCTTGTGTCGGTCGAAAATGCCACGCTGCTGATACTTGCTCGCCAACATCAATCGAAAGCTGATTTGGATCATCATTGGCTAGTTCATTGACATTGCGGTTGCAGACATACCGAGAACGCCCCTTCGCGAGCACTGCAGTGAACTCAAGGCCAGAGCTCTTGGCCAATTCTGGAATGTCGCGCTTCACCAGTTGCTCCTGCAGCGCCACAGTGCCGGTAGACACGATGAGTCGTTTTTCCAGCTCTTGCGCCACGGGAATTGCCGATATGAGGTAGCCGAGGCTTTTGCCTGTCCCCGTGGGGGCTTCTGCGACCAGGATTCGCCGATCGCCATAGAATCCGGCCAGCGTCCTCGCAACATCCCGAATAAGGATCAGTTGAGACTTACGGCTCTTGAAGTGAGGCGAGGCAGCCTTGACCGACTGGAATGCCTTGCTGATGCGATCCTTCAGCTCGTCGGTCAGTTGGTCATTTGGGGCTTGTTTCATTGCATACCTCGACGTTTGTGGCGTTCTCGATCATGGTAATGACTGTTTCAATCTCACTGATTATCCGGTCTCGATCTTGGTTTATCTCTGATGCGAAGTACCTCAATACACGCCATCCATTAAGCGTAAGTGCCCGGTCTTTTTCCCGATCCCTCTTAAAGTCTTTTAAGTACTTCCCGTGATACTCCCAGCCATCGCATTCTATTGATAGCTTGTGCAATGGAAATGCAATGTCTATTGAGTATTTCCGTCCCGGTACGACTTTGCTTAACTCCCAAACGAGCCCGCCATTGCGACGAAGATCAGGCCATTTGATTACGCAAAACCTCCAGAGCTTTTGCTGAGGTGTGTCTCCATCGATAAAGCAAAACGGGAGCGATTCAGAAGGTGTTGCAGACGCCTTGGAGGATGGTCCGCCAGGGCGCCGGCGCCGGACTACATCCGCTGATTTTTCCCGCGCAGCCGCACGCTGCCTTTTTGCTTGCTCCTCGCTTATCCAGCCGCGCTTCTGAGCCTCGTCTATGGAGAAGCGCACACTCATGGACGATTCTTCTTCCGGTTACGAGCCGTGGACAGTAGGTGCTCTGCGAACGCTACCTCACGCCGTACCTGTTCGTAGACAAGCTGTTCGTTTTCACTTATTCCTGTTGAGTCGAGGTCATCATCTGCTGGCAGAACGTACTTCTTGAGCCCGTCCTTGCAGCTGTCCAATACCTCCAGCAACGAGGGTGCAAGCAACGCGAGTTCGAGCACATCATTCCACTCAGGCGGCAGCTCAGGCCTGATAGCTGAGACCTTGCCTTTGCCGGTTTTTAATGACAGCGCTTCAAGCAGGCATTCCTTGATGCCGTTGATTGCTTTGCGATGAGAATCGAGGTCGATGATATTCAATTTGTAGAGCCCATTCGGTTCAATTGAAATCAGACTACCCCTAATTGAATTTCAAGCAAGAAACTCGATCTCTTCGGAGAATTACAAACGATGGCATAATGCGGCAGCTACTTTAATTAGGTGTACCTATGTGGTTTGACTTACCTGATCCATGCATTGATGCAAGCCTGATTGACGGGAAATCTCCGCCAGTCAATATTGGAAATGAACACGCCATTTACAATCCGTTCGCAGCTTTCGGCGATGATTCTGGGGGTGCTATTGAGAAGTACCGTGCCTGGCTCGTTCAGAACCCATACCTGTTGAGGCTCATGCGACAAAGACTGACTGGTAGAGCAATCTCGGGGCTCGATCTGAGTCCGGAGGGTTTTGAAGAGTTGACGATTTACGCGGAAATAGCTGCGGGCCTATATGACAGCCAAATTGGACAGGAGCCGATACTGGTCTTCCCTAGCATCCTGGACGGCAATCACGGCCGAGGCTTCTCTGTCGAAGCGAGATTTTGCTATGGCGCGGAATACGGAATCTCAGACGGGCCTGCGGGGCATAGCTATGCTCTTCCTGTGATGGACGCGCACTACCAGTTCCTCGATTTGTCCGCAGTGCTTTCAAAACTGGATGAGTTCTTTGCGTACGCAGCGTCGCGCCCGTTCGAGCAGTTCAGACTCTCCCACTTTGTCGACCAATCTAATCAGCTCGACCGTAAAGCACTTGAAGCCCACTGCATCCAGAGCGCACCTGAAAACGTCCTATTGCCTCGCAGCTGGCTATTCAGCGCCGGCTTGATACCGGCACGCGTTCTCGTGGCAGGAAGCCATGGCGTCCGTGACTATTCGTTGGTTGATGAGCGATTGGATGCTTTGATGTGCAGGCTCGACGCGCCCGAGATTCTTTCTACTGGAAATCGTGGCGCCTCTCAGCTAGGAGAGCGCTACGCAGTAGAGCGCGAGTTGGAACTTAGGCGATTCCCTGCTCCATGGCATCGCTTCAAGAGTGACGCGGAGGAGATCCGGAACGATCGCCTGGCATGGGAAGCGACCCACCTTGTTGCGTTCTGGGATACCGTTAGCTCGGAGACGAAGCATCTGCTCGGGGTTTGCGAGAGGTCCAGAATTCCGACTCGGATTTCAATGTCATAATTCCGTGCTGAAAAGCCCCTTTTCGGGATAGCCACCCTTCCCTTGTCTGGCAAGAAAACATCCATGCTATCGAAACTACTTCGCTCCATTGGGCTGCTTGCCGGCCTGGGCATAGGCCTCATTTCAACAGTGGTCTTGCCGATGTTGCTCGCATTCGCTGTTTGGGCCGCGTTCGCCCGGGCATGCGCAACTGCAGCCAGATACCTTCAGTCCCAACCCGACACCCCGCAATGGATTCCGATAGGCGCATTGCGCGACTTGTCACTCAGCGCTCCAGGCCCCGAAACAGCTGCGACGCATAGCGCGGTCCTGTTTCTAGGCACCTACACCACCCTGCTTGCCGTTCACGCCCTTGTGCCGATGCGATTTCGGCTCAGAGGACTCTTCTCAGGAGCTTCACCGCTTCCAATGGAGCACCCTCTTCAGCAGTTCCTTCAACACGAGCTAATTGGCGACAACGGTCCAAGGGCGAGGATCTGGTCAATCCCGGCAGAAGGCGTATGCGCTTACGCCGTGAGCGGCCCTCTCCATGGAAATGCGATCGTTATGAGTCAGCATGTGATCGATGGCATGCACCCGGCGCTCAGCCAATGGATTCTGGCCCACGAGTACGGACACATAAAGCTTGGCCATACGCACACATCGACACTCTGGCTGGTAGGGATCAAAGCCATTCACCGCTTGAACTGGCTAAGGCAACGGCTAGCTTCGCTCACCTACAGGATATTGATGTCTTTCCGGCTGGTGCGCCTTCTATGGGCACCATTCTGGCTTACTTTCTGGCTTCTGGAGTTGATCGCCAACACAGGTCTCAAGCTGGGTGTTGGAGCTTTCGTGATCATGGATAGATGGGCTTCCCGAAGGATGGAACTGGAAGCCGATGCCTATGCAGGAGGTGTCTGCGGTTACGACCCTGGCATATGGCTTTTCAAGCAGCTGCAGGGAGCATTTGAACCTCGTTTCAACTCGATATTCGCGACCCATCCAACGCACAAAACTCGCGCGGACCAGCTCGAAAAGCTGAAGTCCGCCGAGGTTACGCCAGCTTGAGGGTCTGCAGGGTTTTCTGACAGAACTTGGCGGGAGCGAGAATCCGTTTCAGATCCTCAGAGCTGGCACTCCGGTGCTCCATGAGATGGTCGACCAACTCCCGGTATGGCGCGTCGTTGGTATCAAAGAAGGAGTTAACGGCTTCAATTTGCTCTTCCTTCAGGGCGTGGAGCAGCTTCTCGTTCGAGTTAAATTCAAGCTCGGTTTCCGGATCGTGTACCCACCCCTCTACAGCTTCAGCGGCGAGCACTGCGCACGCGCGCCGGCGCCATTGGGTGAAGTCGTTACCAGCCCCTTCCATGAATCCACCGAAGTAGCGATTACTTGCTACGGGGCCGGCAAGGAAAACGAACATCTCAGCCCGCAGCATGACGGAGTTAGTCATGTCGTCACTCATAATCGGAGTAGCCGTGAAAATCTGCCCTGACTCGATAGTCACAAAGCAGATATCCAGCACTCGGGCTGGATAGATAGCCAATGCAGCGGCATGCCCAGCTTCATGGACGACCGCGAGCTCCAGCTTTTCAGGGCTCAACTGCCCGATATGACTGGGAACTTCTAGATCATTCTCGACGGTATTCTCCACCTCCAATGTCGGAGTCGGATTTTTCGACTGGTTGGCCAGCACTCCGCCCGTGGCGCCGAGGACAAAGCCCGCAGCAGCCGGGACCCAGCTAGCTGCAAATGGAAGCATGGTGGCTTCAACCATGTTCCACCCGGCGAGCAGTCCGCAGAGGACTCCCAGCGAGGATACTGCCTTGTAGGCCAAGGAAATGGGACCAGGAACCTGCTGCAGCACCTTGGCGCGCAGAGCGGTGTCAGCAATGAACTGCAGGCCAAGACCAAATACAGCGCCGACCGCGAAATCGAACCCGGATTTGGCGAAGCCGGCGAGATCGAGCGACAAAGCCAAGGCCGCGCCGCACATGAAGAGCACTACAAGCCGCTGTCCCATCAGCGACCATGCCATGCGCTCATCAATGTACTTTTGAACCGGGTTTGATTTCATCGCTCACATTCTTCAGTTAGTTGTGCTGAGTGTATCGCATGCTCAATTTACTCAAAATTTTTCCCCGCAGCGCTCTTGCCCTTGCTCGAACGAGTGCGTGTTTGCTTGGCTGGGGAGTCATGCAGAAGATTGCCCATGAGAACACCGAAAGCGGCTGTAGAGCGAATCATGAGAGTGGCTAGCTGCTCGGCGCCATGACCTTTCCTCTTGCTCATTGTACCCCCTCAGCAATGCTGTTATTAACGGCAGCATAGTGTCCTTGCGTGTTTCGAGTGACCAGCCCTGCGGCAAGCAATTTCTGGCATAAAGGTGAGCCAAAGGAGCTGTGCCTGCCTGTTTTTCCCAGCTGATTCCCTACCTCGCGACCAACCTCGGTCGGCGAGACAAAATGGGGATATCTGTCCTGCAGGTAGATCGCGGCAAGACGCTTGGGCGATTCGCGCTTCGTCATAGTTTTAGTTCCTAGATTAGGCCTGCTGTTATTTCTACCCGAATCTTGCCATAAGGGCTGAGGTGCCGAAATTTAAGGCTGGGTAATAGGCAGATTTGAGAGGGGCGAAGGTGGGACGAGGGAGGTGATGCGCTTGCGGAGCCACAAGCGCATTTGGGAACGCGGATTATCCAAGCAGCCCGCTTTGAACGCTATCGCCAATGAATCCGTTGAACTGGGCAAACAGATGGGCTACCTGCTCAACCAGGAAGGAGACCATGTTTGCGGAGTCACCCAGGATCGCCATTCCACCACCGGACAGGGTGAAAAAGGCAAGCGCCACTCCAATAATCGCGACCACCACCAACGACCGGATGAAGCGAATCATGCAAATAGAGCCCAAGGCCATAGCACCAACAACCAGAACCGGATCAGCCATCATGTCTAAATACCGTCATTTACAGTTTTTCAGGTCTACAGATACTAGCAGCTAAATACACCAACAGCACATAAAAAGCTATCTATTGGCGATATTTACAGACACAGAAGGCCACAAACCTATTCCTTACTGATGGCTAGCCTGGTAGAGTTGGAAGCTCTTGGGCATGCTCCCAGCGGCGCGCTGCACTGCCGGTCATTTGACATAGCAGCAATTAAGTCGATTTCTCGAACCACGAATGCAACCCCCTGAATCCGGACTGGCTGAGCCAGACCTTCTCTGAAGGCGCGTCGTCGTGCGCGCTAAAACGAAGCAGTACACAAACCCTCGCGGGGCCTATTCCCCGCATGGGGATAGGTTTTCGCCCAACACCTGGAGAAAACCATGAGAACAGCGATTATCAACACCAAGATCGGTGAGTCGCGCAACGTCGCACGTATCTGGATCGAGGGCGCCCACCTGCAGCACGGCGGCCTGGTCATCGGTACCAAGTATGCGATCACCCACAAGTCGGACAACCGCGTCGAGTTGACGCCAGCGAACGACGATCAGAACGACCAGACTTTCACCGTCAGTAAGCGTGAGAAGTACGGCGTCATCAAACCCCTGATGGAAATTCGAACCGACCTGCTGAAATCCATTTTCAATGGCATTCACAAAGTCCGGGTAGCCATCAAAAACGGGAAAATCTTAATCACTGCAAACTTCATTGAGCTTCGTGTTCGAGAGCGCTTGACTCGATTCCGTGAGGCAATGAAGAAAAAGGCAGCACTGAAGGTCTGCTCATTGTTTCATGGAGCGGGCATTCTTGACCGATCAGTTCATAGCGGAATGATGCGTAACGGTGTCAATTCGTATGTCCAGGTTGGCGTTGAATTGGAGGCGAAGTACCTCGACGCATCCATTCGAAACAATAAGGAAATCTGGAGAGAGGATTCTATCGCCATTTGCTCCGACGTGCGCGACATTAACTTCCAATCTGGAGTTCCGCAATGTGACGTACTTTGTGCCGGGATTCCTTGCACAGGCGCAAGTCGCAGCGGTATATCCCGTAACAAACTTGCTTTTGCAGAGGAGCATGATACTGCAGGAAGTCTGTTCTTCGATACGCTTGAGGCAATCAAAGTGTTCAATCCATTCTCCGTAATCATAGAGAATGTTGAAGATTATTTGAAGACCGCATCGATGGCTGTAATACGCTCTGTACTGCAGAGTTTAGGCTATCAGCTGCACGAAACCGTAGCTAATGGGACTGATTTTGGTACGCTCGAAAATCGCAAGAGGATGATTCTTGTTGCGGTCACTATCGGCGCTCCAGCAGAATTCTCATTTGAAGGCATGGTCTCAGTGAAACAAAAGGAGGCACGAATTGCCGACATTCTCGAAGGTGTACCGCTTGATTCACCGCGTTACAAAGCCTACGAGTATTTGGCAGAAAAGGAGATAAGAGACAAAGCCGCAAAGAAAGGATTCATGAGACAGTTGCTAACGGGTGAAGAGTCCTATTGCGGCGTTATCGCAAAAGGCTACGCAAAGTCGCGCTCAACTGAGCCATTCTTTGTAAACCCATTGTTTCCACATCTGAGCCGTCTGTTTACAAAATTGGAGCACTGCCGGATCAAAGGCATTCCGCCACATGTAATCGATGGTCTTTCAGAAACTACCGCCCATGAGGTTCTTGGGCAAAGCGTTTGTGGTCCAGTGTTCGATGCTCTAGGCGCTCATTTGGCGCTGTATTACAAAAGATGCTCGGCCAGTTGGGAGTCCTCAAATGAAGAAGGCTGGGCTCAACCAGCACCGCTGCAGCTTAAAGCTGCATAATGAAAAAGGCCGCTGCGCGGCCTTTTTTTACTTCTTCACCGTCTCCAAGGTCTTGGTGATCGCCGCAACTGCCGACCCTATGTTGCTCAGCTCGGCCGGCAAAATCATCGTGTTATTGGCCTGAGCCAGCTTGCCGAATTCTTTGACATACTGCTCGGCGACTCGAAGCGATACAGCGTCTTTGCCACCTTCCGTGTTGATCGCCTCCGCCACGCGACGCAGGCCCTCCGCTGTCGCCGTGGCAATAAGCTCGATCTCACGCGCCTTACCCTCTGCCTCATTGATCTGGCGCTGCTTGTCAGCTTCAGAGAGGTTGATTGTCTCCTGCTTAACACCTTCGGAGATGTTGATCTTCGCCTCACGCTCGCCTTCCGACTGCGCTACAACCGCACGCCGCTCACGCTCGGCACGCATCTGCTTTTCAAGCGCGTCCAGGATGGTTGCAGGCAGCTCAATGTCGGCGATTTCGTATCTCACGATTAGCCGGCGAAGTCGCAGGCAGCAACCGGCTTAAACGACTGGCCATGACGACGCTTCATCGCCGTAAACCACTGTTCCCAACTGTCCGCGCAAACCGCGTCACAGAACCGCTTTTTGTCGTGGTCAGGATCAGTCGGAGCGAACTCTTCGTCGCAGTCGTAACACTTCCCGCGTGCCGGCATAGACATCCCGGAGGCACCATTACGGCATGCGTTGATGGCGTTAGCCTGCAGCATTTCCATTGCGCGCTCTTGCGCTTCAATCAGGTATTCGTCTGTCATCATTCTTCCTTTGACGCCCCCTCTTTCGAAGGGGCGTTCACAATGGCTTAGTGGATTGCTTCAGGCTCGTCGTCAGCGGGGTCAACGGCAGCCGGCACAGCGATGAGGTCTCGAACAGAGCCGTTCTTCATCATGCTCACACCTGACGTGTTGCGGCCGACCTTCGGTACGTTGCTACCGCTGATACGGTTGGCACCACCGGTTTCGTTGAAGATGACCAGATCCTCTGACTCGCGCAACAGTGCCGCCGCAACGAGTTTTCCGGTGCGAGCATTGGTCTGGAAACAGATCATGCCTTTCCCTCCGCGCCCCTTAACACCGAATTCAGTGCTGCTGGAACGCTTGCCGATACCGTTTTCACCGATACAGACCAGATCGATTGAGCTGTCTTCTGAGGGCAGCACCTCTCCAGCAATTACCTTATGCCCCCACGGCAGATTGATGCCGCGCACACCTCGTGAAGTACGGCCAACCGCGCGAACTTCGCTCATACGGAACTGCACGGCACGCTCGTTCGAGCCCACAATCAAGCCGAGGTCGCTGTCACCGTTACAGAGTCGGGCCGAGACAATTGCATCGCCCTCCTCGATCGTGATCCCTGCTACACCGCCCTTGCGGGTAGCGTTGACGTAGAGGCTCAGCGTGGTCCGCTTCACGTAGCCAGCTTGCGTGTAGATCACCAGTGATTGCTCTTCATTCGAGAGCTCTTTGGTAGACAGCATTGCCACCACATGCGCGTCGTCAGCCATGCCCTGGAAGACATTTCGGTAATGGCGGCCCTTGCTACCAGGCGCACTTTCTGGGACGGAGTGAACCTTGATGGCGTGAACCTGGCCCTTGTCAGTGACCGCGAGGAGGTAGTCGCGCGTGGACCCACGCTGGATAGCAGTTACAAAATCGTCATCACCAACATCCATCAGTGAGCGGCCGCGAGTACCACGGTTCTGGCGATTCAGCGACGTGATCGGCAGGCGCTTCACATAGCCGCCCCGAGTGGCCATAACCACAACCTCTTCATCCTTCACCAGCTCATCGTTTGAGATGGCCGACAGATGGCCTGCAATCTCTGTCCGGCGCGCAACGCCAAACGTGTCGCGGGCGTGGATCAGTTCATCGACCATGATTTGGGTCTGACGATCATGCGAGGCCAAAATGTCGCGCAGATCTGCAACCAGTGCAGTCAGCTTGTCGTGCTCTGCTCGGATATCCAGAATCTGCAGACCGGTAAGGCGCTGCAGCTTCATGTCCAGAATCGCTTGCGCCTGGACACCATCAATACCGAGAAGCTGGCACAGCGCTTCACGCGCAGACTCAGCGTCCGACGAAGCGCGAATCGCGGCAATCGTCTCGTCAAGACGATCGATAGCCTTGATCAGGCCTTCGAGGATGTGCAGCTGCTCCAAAGACCGGTCAAGGTCATACTGCGTACGGCGCTGAATGACCTCCAGCCGGTGATCATTAAAGACTTGGAAGATGTCTTTGATCCCCAGCTGTCGTGGCTTGCCGCCTACCAGCGCACGGACGTTGTAGCTGATCGAAATTTCGATATCGGTCTTGGAAATCAGCTGAGCCATGATGAGCTCTGGCTCATAGCCTTTCTTCAGGTCCATTACGACCCGAACGCCTTTCTTGTTCGACTCATCACGCAGGTCGACAATCCCTTCAATGTCCCGCTCTTGGACAAGGTTGGCAATGCTCTCGACCAGCACCGCTTTGTTGGTAAGGTAAGGAATCTCCGTCAGCACGATACGTTTTCCGCTCCGACGCTCCTCCTCATGCCAGCGAGATCGCAGGCGAATACGTCCGCGACCAGACTCCAGCGCCGACATGTAGCCATCCAGACCATGCACCAGCCCCCCAGTGGGGAAATCGGGCGCAGGCATCAGCTGAGCAATCTCTGGCAGGGAGATGTCGGGGTTCTGCAGCCATGCCATGAATGCGTTGGCAGTCTCGATCAGGTTGTGCGGACAAATCCGTGTTGCCATACCTACCGCAATACCCTCAACGCCAGAGACCCAGAGGTTTGGAAAGGTTACCGGCAGAACGGTTGGCTCAGTTTCAGTGCCGTCATAGTTGGGGATGAAGTCGACAGTTTCTTTCCCCATGTCGCCGCGACCAAACAGAGAGGCGCCAGTCTTGGTGAGGCGCATCTCTGTGTATCGCATTGCAGCGGCGCCGTCCCCGTCCATCGAGCCGAAATTACCCTGGCCGTCAATGAGGGGGTGCGGCATAACCCACTCTTGGGCCATGCGGACAGCGGCGTCATACACGGCGGAATCACCATGAGGGTGGTACTTACCGATTACGTCACCGACGATCCGCGCGCTCTTCTTGTGTGGGCTGCCAGGCATAATGCGCATTGAATTCATCGAGTGGAGAATTCGGCGATGAACCGGCTTTAGCCCGTCACGGGCATCCGGCAGGGCTCGGCCAGTGATCACCGACATTGCGTAATCGAGATAGTTGTTCTCCATCACGTCTTGAATAGCGAGATCCAGCGGCGGGTTTGCCAGTTCGGCTGCGGCAATTTCTGTTGTGTCAGTCATGTAGGAAATCCCGATTAGAGGTCAATGTTGGCGTATTCAGCGCGCGACTCAATGAAGTCCCGGCGTGGCGGAACCTCTGGCCCCATCAGCAGGTTGAAGACGGCATCATCCTCTTCCCCTCCGTCGTACGCGTAAGAGACGCGGCCAAGGCGGCGAGTAGCCGGGTCCATAGCGGCTTCCCACAGCTGCTCGCCATTCATTTCGCCGAGACCCTTGAATCGCTGGGTCTTCCACTGGGCGGCATCATCCCGACCAGCCATGAACTCCTGCAGCTCAGCATCATCCTTCAGGTAGAACGACTGATTACCCTTCCGTACGCGGAACAGCGGCGGAATGGCCACGTAGACGTGCCCAGCACGGATCAATTCAGGGAGGTAAACGTGGAAGAACGTCAGAACGAGCGTGGCGATGTGCGCGCCGTCGACGTCCGCATCGGCGAGGATGATGATCTTGTGGTAGCGCAACTTGGCCAGGTCAAAGTTCGATTTGGTGCCGGCGCCCAGCGCGAGAACAATGTTCTTCACCTCCTCGGATTTCAGGAGGCGCGCAGTATCGGACTTGTAGCAGTTCAGGATCTTACCTTTGAGCGGCAGGATTGCCTGGTACTTGCGCTCTCGGCCAAGTTTGGCGCTTCCGCCCGCACTGTCCCCTTCCACAAGGAAAACCTCGCACAGAGCCGGGTCCTGCTCTTGGCAGTCAGCGAGTTTGCCGGGGAGCGCGGTACGTGAAATTGCCGACTTGCGCTCAACGACCAAATCACGAGCCTTGTCGGCGGCCTCGCGAGCGCGCTGGGCGAGTTTTACTCGCTCAACAATCGTTTTTGCCTGCTCGGGGAACTCTTCGAACATGGCGGTCAATGCTTCTTGCGTTGCGCGTGAAACAACGCCCTGGACGCCGGGGTTTGTAAGCTTTTCTTTAGTCTGGCCGGCAAACTTAGGCTCAGGCACCTTAACCGATACAGCAGCAACGAGACCCGCTTGCACATCGTCAGATGTGAATGTTTGGCCTTGGCGAACAAGGTTGTTGGCCTGCGCATAGTTGTTGATTGCGCGAGTCGCGGCACTGCGCAAACCGGTAATGTGCTGACCATCAACAGTGGGAATGGTGTTTGCGAAGCCGGCAAGGCGCCCATTACGCTCATACCAGCGCATTGCAATGGATACCTCGACTTCACCTTCGCCTTCAACAATCTCAGTGCTGTTGCCTTCGATGATCGAGCTGTATACGGTGCCTGACTTAGCGCCCAGGTCGTCAAGCATCTCTCCGAATGAGCTGGCACAGAAGATCATTGCCTCGTGCTCGCCAGCTTCGTAAGTGAGAGTGAGCTTCAAACCGGGGTTGAGGTAACTGGTTGTCTTCAGGCGGTTAACGATCGTCTGATGATCAAACTTGCAGTCTGCATCAAAGATCGTCATATCCGGCCAAAAACGAACAAACGTGCCGGTGGAAGAGGCTTCGCCGATCGGAGCAATGTCAGCGATTGGCTGGCCACCATTCTCGAAGACCTGCTCCCACAGCTTGCCATCACGCTGAATCACCACTTGCAGCTTTGACGCTAGTGCGTTTGCAACGGAGGCGCCTACACCATGAAGCCCCCCCGAAACCTTGTAGTTCGCGCCATCGAACTTACCACCCGCGTGCAGAATGGTGAACACGACGGTAGCCGTCGAAATACCTTCGCCGGGATGGATGTCGACGGGGATGCCTCGACCGTTGTCCTGAATAGAGATTGAAGCGTCGGCATGAACAACCACATCGATTTGATTGCAATGCCCTGCCATAGCCTCGTCGACCGAGTTGTCGATGATCTCCCAGACGCAATGATGGAAACCGCCATTGTCAGTACCGCCGACATACATGCCGGGGCGCTTACGCACAGCCTCAAGTCCTTTCAGGACGCGGATTGAACTTCCGTCGTAACTTTGTTCGTTATTTCTTACAGATTCGTCAGACATGTATCACCTGAATTTTGCGTCTCGTTTTCGGGTTATTGCTTGTTGCTGAGCGCGGACTTCACCGCCGAGACCACCTGATCTCGACTGGCGCCAGTCAGCGGGTAGTTGTCTAACGGCTCGGGGACTCCTAGAAGGACTTCAGCCTCAATGACCTCTTCATCCGGCTTGCCTGCCTCGCTGGCGTAATAACGCACCAAGTCTTCACGCCAGCCTTCGCACTGAATAAGTCGATCCGCGAACAAGTCAGGATCTGCCTGGCCCATTCTTATGTGTGCCTTACTTACGAAGTCCCAGATACGATTGAACTCGTCTTCGTTGTAAGCGGGGTTTTTGTTTTGGCCATGGGCGATATTGATCATGGCCATGAAAACGCTCTGATCTTGCAGGAGCTTGTTTTGAAATTGATTCTGCTGCTCTTCATCTATCATGAGTTGATAAATGGCGAAGCACTGCATGGAGCGACTTTGGACCTTGCTCTCTACGTTCGCGTTTGCAGATAAAGCGATGGTCAGCGCCGGCGCAGTGGCAAGCGCACGAACAATGTTATTCAGTTTAACCACAAGCGACCTCATTTAAATTACAGTTTTTCGGGACACCGAAATATTACCATGCGCCGCGAGATCTCAAAACAAGCCAAAATTCACTTTTTCAGCACCTTGAGGGGTAGCCCCGCGTGGTGGTGGTGTTTTTTGCTGTATGACTCTGATTCGGGCGTTTTTTGGCCAAAAAAAACCCGGCACGAGGCCGGGTAATGTATGGGGTTACGGAGGTCTTGGCTTACACCAGCGACCCTTCTAATTTCAGAACATCGTTACGCAGTTTCAGCTTCCGAAAAAAGCCATCCTCTGCCTGTCGATCAATGGAGCTGAGTTTCCAGTTGAGGATTTCAGAGCCACGCAACCAACTGTATCGATCTTCGTACTTCAAGCCATTACGAATCATTCTACGAACATCGGAATAAAACTTACCGTGCTCTACTTGTCCGAGCAGAACTTTTGACGTCTTGGTTACTTTGTCGCCTGGGCGATCTCGTTTTTCAAGGATCAAAGTGATTCTGACTTCAGACTTTGGTTGCGAAGCATTCATATTTAACTCCTATGCTGCTTTTGACTGCAGACTTTTAACGGGGACGCACTTGTAGCCCGACGTAACGGGTATGGCCTCCCCCTCAAAAACGAGTTGGGTGGCGCAATACTCGTTCTTGAAGAGCCAATATTTGATTTTCCGATCACCAGCGAATGACAGCGCATCGTGAGCCAAAAGGTCATGAGGATAGCCGTCCAACAAGTAGCTCTCGGTCAGACCTAGAAGCTGCTTGTCAAAGAAAGCATTGCCGGTAGGCTTCTCCAGAGTCAGTCGCGAAAGCACATACACGAAGACTGAATCCAGAGCATTGAAAAGGTAGAAATGATTCTCTTTGAAGAGACCACTCAACCCGGTTTCTGGCAGTAACGAATGAAGCTCATTCGAGAGGCAAGATGACTGCGGAACGACGAATCGTTTATCAGACTTCTTGATCTCAAGATTGAACATGTTTTCGATGCCGGTTGCAGCCTCCTCCATCTTGAACGCAAGTGCAGTCAAGTTATCGAAGTCGCTGGCCTTGTTAGAAATTCCAGGGCACTGAGTTACCTGAAACATCAGGTCCTTCTGTAGCCGTTTGAAGATTACTGAGCTCACCCATGGGAGATATGATTCCGTCGATTCGAACCAAGACTTAAACCGTCGAGATTTGATCGCTGAACTCACCTTCGCCAAGAGCAAAACGGTTGCACGAGCCGACTCCAGTTGCTTTTTCACCGCTTCATCAGATTTGGCAATGCTATGAGAGTGGTACATGTAGTGCCTCCAAGAAAAACACGCACGCAAAAGATCGACAAAGCCATCGGCTATCGATTTGAGAGTGGTGTATACATTTTGCGCGGGATTGCGCAGAGGGGTTCCCGAACGGGATTTTGATGCTGCTTTTATTTAGAAGGACCAGCTACCCTTCCTGCTTTACAGCAGAATGAGGCTTCATCATATCCCTGGGGAAAGCATTCGACAAGCGGCGTGAGGCACAAGATCATCACATTCTGCGCACTCAGCCTGAAGAACATACCCCCTGTTGCTGGCAGTACCGGTACCGCTCGATGGTCTGCACCGCCCTGCTATTTCGGTCATTTGCGGGCCATCCTATAGACTTCAAGCTGTCCTTGATGAACTGACGTATTTTATTAGTTTCAGATTGGTGCAAAGAGGCCAGATCAACGCTGTCCAAAACTTGTTTGATCTGAGAGCTGACGCTTTCAAGCTCAGACCCTTGATACATCGGTGAGTAGCTTGATTCGAGAAGCGTATCCAAGACCACGTTCGACGGCTGATTTTCAGAAGGCGGTACCGGATCGCCGACGCCGGGATTTGTGTAGTCAGGGAATGGATAGTTAGTAAGCTGATAGAACTCTTCTACCCAGAACGTCACTGCAGTCTGGCCAGCTGCGGGATGGACGCTGTAACCGGGTTCAATGACTCCGCATTCCGTCGCTAAGGTGACAACGCCTTCCGGGAAGTTATAGCGAACCTGCTGCAACTCCTTTGCCACCCAAAGATCGACCACTCCGGACGCACAAAAATATGCACCTTCGGTACCGCTAGCCGAGTAGTTCCAGTGTTGGCCGGCAGGCGGACGAGGCATGAAAGAAAAGTACGGCGTAATGGCGGCCACCCAGCCATCAGTCGCGGGGATTGCATCTGTCATTATGACCTTGATGCATATCGGCTTCAGGGACCCTTCGGCAGTTTGGCACTGCCACTCATATTCACTGTTTCGCTCGCGATAGTGATTCCATGCGAAACCCAGCCGCTCCAAAGCTTTGGTTGTGTCAGTAGCGACTTTACCTGCGCGCAGAGCGTACTCATCAACGCTTGATCCCTGATCGTTCAGAACCAGCGCAGTGCTTAGACCGATAGCAGAAAGTGCAAGTAGGTAGCTGTTCAAGGCTCAGAGAGAGGAATAAGTGAGATTTATATAGATAAATAAATGATGGCGCAATGAAATCAAAAATACAATTCTTCGGGGCTACGTTTTAACGAAAACCGGGTTTAATCAGACGAGCGGCAAAAATTAGAGAAAGCCGGGATAACAAGCGGCAGCACGATCGAGCCGTCGCCGCTTTAGACATACACAAAAAAGCCCGGGAAACCCGGGCTGCTTTGAGGATGCTTGGTTAATCGTTTTCTACAGGGGCCGAAAGCCCCGAGCAGACATTGATGTCACCAACCAAGTAGTTTTCTACATGAGGATGCTGCACAAAACCGGAAGCCAGGTAGCGGGCTGCAATTCGCTCAAACGACGACTTCTCATCAAGGCGCGTACCAGCGGTTCTCATCGGCTCGACAGGGATCATCACAAGTCCACCTCCCTTTCCGTAACGCCGCAACACCTGCTTGATTACACGCTGGCCAACACCCTTGCCGATCAGGCCAGGTACCACAGTTAGCTCTTCGACGAAAATCAGGTTCCGGCCAATGGCTTCAGGGAGCCCGAGGATGTCGGCCAGTTCGTAGCAATGTTCAGCGGGCTCTCCATCAAGGTCATGATTGCAGATTGCATCGTGATGCCGAAGCGTGTCGGGGGCGGCCTCGAACATATCAGCAAGATTGAGGTGGCCATCAAAAATTGCGGGCTCCGCATCAAGGCATAGCAATTTGATCTTCGCGACCGGGACTCGCCGGGTGCAATCACCAATTGTTGCGTAGACCTGCAGAATTACCGACTCCCACAAATCCTTTGGGTTTGCGAATCCGAGTTCGATCTCGGACCCCAGCTGGGTCAATTTCTCAGCACTAACGATGTTGATGTCTTCAGGAGTCAGATACTCAGCAGTAGCAGGTGTCATTCGATTCTCCGACGCAGCATGTAGATAAGCGAAACCAACAGTGGTCAGCTGGTACATACCTGAGTGAGCTGGGCGTACAAATCCCCTCTCAACCAGTTCGCCAACCACCTCTTTGGCCATCCGATGACCACGTTCAAATCCATGACCCCCGCGTCCATCCGAGGTGTTCTTCCCAGAAGGCAGGTTTGCACACCCACCCCGTTGATACAGAAAGTCGAGCAGATCAATGGTGCTCTCAACGCAATAATCAACAGACAGTTCGTTCATTTCAACCCCAAAAGCAGGTCAATGCAGCAAACATTAACGCATTTTTGCGCTGCATTACCGCTAAAGCAAATAAATGTTCAGCTAATAGCTACCATTATCGTTTGCTCAGGGTGAAACGAACGAAAACCCATTGATTCGTACAGGCATTGCAACCTATTGAGACCCGCCACATAACCGGGTTCATTTGAAACGTATGTGTAATTGAGGGGGAAAGGTATTAACGCAGATAGCGTGCTTTGACCAGTTTCATTCATAAGATACCGAAGAGCGGCCAATCCAACACCAGCCCCAAGATACCTAGATCGGACTCTCAGGTGATCAAAGACCAATATCTGTAGCGGGTTTTCAATTGCCGCCTCAATCACGCTTGTCAGGGCGAAATTAGGCGGCTCCATTGAAGTCAATTCTGCTAACGGTTCATAGCCGTCGAACGGACAGGATCTGAACGCTTGTTCCAGCTCATCCAGGCCTAACGCGTCACGGTATGTTGCGAAACTAAGGCTGCCAACTGAGCAGTCTAAATTTACATCTACGATATCGGCTTCCGATATCACCCACCCGCTATCAAGCGGCTGGTTGTCTGGTATCACTGCAATCTCGCCAGGTTCATATCGCAGCTCCCTTGAGAGCGAGCGATAACTCTTGACGAGATGTTGTAAGCCTTTGGTTGTTGGCTGAAATGCCACGAAACGTGGCTTTGCCGAGCAATCTTGGCTGGCCGCATGAATCAGATTTTCATGCACCAGCGCTTGAAAAACACTTTGAAGCCCAGGAGCCTCTAGTAAGGGATTTCCCTTTGAGTTAAGCCTGAATCCGCCATCGATGACGGAGGCAGACAGGTACTCGTCATTCGCAACGCTAAGCAGAAGAAGCTGATCACTCAGCGCTTGAGTTTCGTTACTGGCATTGCTCATCGCGCGGCGAGCTCTATCGCGCTCTGAGAGCCCATCACAGAGAAGGAGTAGGAAAGCCCTGAGAAAAGATTTTGGTACCGGCTAATTTTCGCCATGTACCGAGACATCGCAGCATTGAAGCTTGCGTTGTCGTAGTTCGTCGGCCCTACGTTGTAGGTTTTGAAGGCGCATTCCCAAGTATCGCAACGCTGGCGATAGAAGCTCAGGACGCGGGCGCCACACAGAATATTGTCCTTTGGATCGAGCAGGTTCCCTTGGCAATACTCTGCCCAAAACTTGGGAACAACCTGAGCCGGCCCAACAGCACCGACAGAAGACTCTGCCTTTACCGAGAACGAAGATTCAACGGCTATAAGGGCTGCCAGATGTTCAACAGGGACATCAGTTTGAACATGGGCATCGTAGATCCATTTTGAAAATTGAGTAGCGCGACGACGGTCCAGGCCATAAGCATTCATGAGGTTCACCTTAATGACCTCTATGCCCTGTGCGACCATCAAACTGTTTAGCTGTTGCTCGATATCAGAATGCGAGTCGTAATCGGCTTCAGTTTTATCGTTTGCTTGAATCTCCCGACTCTCTTGCGGGAGACAGTTTATTGCAATGCCGGAAAATGACATCAAGGCGATGACAATCAAAGCGACAGTTGCAATTCCATTCAAACTCCAATTGGCCCGAGCTATTGCACCTGAGAACATTTTCATTTCGCCCCTTTTCTTTGATGAATAGGGACTATCTCAGATAAGGCAAATCCAGCAAGAAATGCAGAAAAAGGGCGTCAGTGTGCGCTCGCTGGCAATTGAAATTTGGGAGTTTGGTACCAGACTGGTACCGAGGATTCGATGATACCTAAAAGGTATAAGAATTCATGCGAGGAATTATGCCGATAGGCTGTGCGCGGTTGGCGCTTGCTAACACCGAAATCTTTCAGTGCGCAAGCGAATAGTATTTCATTAAATCCAAAATGGGAACCCCTACCTAGCGCCGGTTCAATGTCGAAGCCCGATCTTGGCATCCGCAATAACCGTCTCCACCAATAGGGCACTCTGCTCATCGTTCTGAATCGCCTCCGATTTGGCGAACTCAACACAGTCGTGGATGATCAGGTCTTGGCCAAGACAGTCTCTCAGGTAATTTGCGACCATAGCGGCCTCTGGCCGGGAGGGCATTTCATCCAGCGCATGCAGGATGTTGATGTCAGTCATTGGTGGCAAGGAATGCTCGTGAACCTTGTCTACCGCGAAAAGCGCACCGGCCCCGAGCACGAGACCAGCGGCCACCGACACGATACGATTACCGTCTTGAATTGCCTTTTCGGCGAGGCGTTCAACCCACTGCATCCGTCATGCTCTCATTCCCGTGATGAGGTTTCATTCTAACCGGTCAGCCGCACCCACCTTGCTTGGCAAATCATCTAAAACCGACGCTTTGCGGGAAACTAAGCGGTTGACGCCGCGTCAGAACGAAAAAGCCCCGGACGCATCCAAATGGATGGCCGGGGCTCTGTCTTCGAGTTAAGTGATTCTAACTAGGCCAACTGAGATTCCAGTTGGCGCAATTTAGGGTCACTCGTTTTTGCCCATACCTGGGGCAACTTGAGAAATGCCACGGCCATCTCGCAACAATGTCAGTACAGCCTTTGTCGCGATAGATCACCGTGTCTTTCTTTTCTTTCATGCCAAACTGAAGCGCTACAGGGTCCTTCGTTGATTCCTTTCGTGCATAAAGAGTCAACATCACTACTCTCCCTCAACCGGAATCCCGCTCGGGGTAGCCAAGTCAGCGAATCGCGGTGGAACACCACAAGCGCCTTCTTCTTCATGCTTATGGCCATACCAATCGAACACTTCGACGTCGACGCCTGGATCACAAAGCGTGTCAGCCATGCCATCGTTTACGACAACCAGCACCCGAGGCTTCCGTACTTTGGCTTGATCAGCCATTTCAAGCGCCTTGTCGATTTCAGCCATGTCGAAACCCGACTTGCGAAGGGATCGATGAGCATTCTGTAGAGCCTGCTTCAATGCAGAAATCACGATAGCCTGACTCGTGCTTTCTTCGCCTTCGCTTGCCGATTCCACTGCGTCCGGAATCGGAGCTTCTGGCTCCTCGACCGCACCAGTGATTGCAGCCAGCTTAGCTTTCAACTCGGTGATTGTCCCCAGCTCGATCTTGAAGTATTCGCTGTAATCTCCAACGTCCATCTGGATGTTCACCTGGCCATCGCTCAGAACGATAAGATCAGCTGAGTTACCTTTGACTGCTTCAAACGGGACAAACCACTCATCGTCGACAACGATAGCGCCGCTGTCACCTTCGTTACCGCACTCGTACAGATTGCAGGCCACAGCGAACCACTTAGCCGCTTCGCTTAAACGGTTCGCGTTGAGTGCCGCTTGAATTGACTCAGCACGATCCAGGAAAAACTGATCGATCTCAATTCGAGCCAATGAAGGGCAGTCGCCCCATTCGTTCGAACACTTGATCTCAGTGAAATCCATAACCAGTGATTGATTGCTCATAATTTGCTCCAGATTCTTCAATGCGGAGCCCTCCCCCAGCGGGAAGGCGTTCCCGCTAGGGTTGGTGTGTCCTCGATCAGGTGATGTCGGACTTCGATTTTGCTGCCGGCCTCTTTTGAGGAAAGCGGCTGGTACGGCTCTACTCGGCGCGAATGTAGGTGGCCCACAACTTCCCACGGGGAAGCACGGAGACAACTTCCAGCACGCTGGATTCATCCGGGTAGTGGTCGATTTTCGTGTCAGCGAGGATCGCCTGCTGCAGATACAGCAGATCCTCTCTGGTGCCAGGCAGCGTAGCGTCACCCAAGTTGCCGAGGGTTCCGTGCGCGTGCAGCACTTCTTTCAACAAGCCCATCGCGAGTTCTGCACGAACGGCCATTAGCTCGGTGGAAGTTTTGCCGTCCACAAGGGGCATGCAATCCGGGCCAAGATAGTGAGCTTCGTCCTCGATCGCTTCGCCGTCGGCGTCCAACACATCCACCAGATAGAAATCCGGTGGCGCATCAGTCCACTCAACATCCGTCACACTGAGTCCGTTTTCAACGAGCAGTGGAGCCTCATGCAATGCAGGCTGCCCCAGCAAACTTTCGAAATCGACTGACTTTTCAGCCAAGTCGATCGCATCCTCCATTGCTGCTGCCTTGATGCCGACTACTTTGACTCGCACTTGGGTGTACAGATGAACATTGAAATTTTGCATTGGTGTTTCTCCAAAAAAGAAACCCCATCGAGACTGCCCCTAACGGGCGGCAACTTGGTCTTGACCAAGAGATCCCGATGGGGAAATTACAGGTTGATGCGTCGAATGACGCCTTTGAACGTAGAAAACACTTCGACAGTTAAACGATCTGGACGTACGTGTCCCAGATCGCGCCACTTGGAAGAGCTCTCGCCAATTCCAGCGCGTGCGACTCATCCGGGTAATGATCGATGAAGCCACCCGAAAGAATCGCGCTCTGGAGGTACATCAAATCCACCAACGTACGAATGCCATGCTGCTCGGCAATCGCAGTCAGAGCCTCATGAGACTCAAGCAGCTCAACCATAAACGTCTTGGCGAGCTCTGCTTGAACCAGCAAGGTTTTCGCTTCATTTTTTGCCGCACGGGGTGCCCATGGAAGCAACGTATCCAGCTCACCTTTGAAGCTCGCATCACTGTTCTTTACGGTAAACGTGACACGAATGTCGTCGTTTGCATAAATTTCGATCCGCGAATCGGAGATCTCGTAGTCAGGCTTGAACTCGACGTAGGTCTCACCGGCAACCTCAATGGTATTGGATGAGTCCACTGCTACCGCCCCAGCTTCCAACGACGTATACAGCTTGTAATCGAGGGTGTTGGGCAGAGTCGCAAAGTCGCACTCTGTTTCGTTGAGAAAGCTCAGGATCTCGTCCGCTTTTTCCCGAAAGGCTTCCGGGACATCAAACTGGATCAGCTTGGGGGCTTGAATCCAGTCAGCGTAAGCGTCGATATCAGTGGCTTTCACATTCATGATGATATTCATGTTTTTCTCCGGTTTTTTTCAAAGACGCGGAGCTCCCCTGCGGGAGCATGCCCGCGAGGGTTGTGTTTCCTTGGCCAAAGGCAAAGGATCTGGGGGATAGTAAATTCAGGGGTGCGGGGCGATGCCTCGCTTTCGGAATGCTTCGTTCAGCTTACGCCTGGCTAAGCTCACCATCGGTGCCGAAGGGCACGCAGAAGAGCCTAAAAAATACTTGGTTTTAGGGTCTCTGGCTAGGTGTGATCGCTGCATGCTCTTCTCTGGTGGTCCCGCATTGGGCCAGAGAAAAGCATGTCAGGACTCCACGTTAAGGCAGCGCAGCGCCGCCGCTTTGGTGAATTCTCCCCAAAGCAAATTGCGGCATCGCATACACAACCGGCGCCGTAAAATAGCCGCCGACGTATGCCTGTGTGCTTTCATCCAGCCGAGTCAAACCAAGGATTGCACTGGTATTGACGATTGAGCTGTGCTTGATAGCCAGCACATGATCACCCTCCCCCAAGCCCAAGCGGTTTATCGCTTGAGTCAATGCGGGAGACGCCACAGGCCGACCACCGTAACAGGGTGTCAGGAGAAACCAGACGCCATGAAACGAGCTGATCGAGTGAAGGACGACCCTTAGCTTTGCATTACCCTTTGCGTGCAGACCATCGATGAAATCCATCAGGTCGCGCGGCTCTACGGCTTCAACATTGCTTTTCATAATCGACTCCTCGCTGCGAGAGCTGTTCAGTTGCGTGTGTGTTGGTTCCTCGTGCTTCTTTTACCCAGCATGAATGCCGGCGTTGATTGTTGGTTGATTGGTACGTCATACCGCCTCCAGAGATGAAGGGGCATGCACACCCCAAAGGGGCGGTATGCCCCAATTGGGTTTCGGTCTCTCGGCGCGCGAGCAAGCTCGGACTGAAAGGCTCCTGGTTAAACTACGAGTGGCCGAATGGCCGGACACATCGATACTCGATGCCGAGGCATCAAACACTGATGATTCGAAAGCAGCAGGCGCTGCGGGCCTCTAGTAACGCCGCGAAGGCGTGACCAGAAAGAATGGAGAGAGATTGATTATTTGTGCCTGCAAAGAGGCCTTGATATGCTGTTTTTAGCCAGCTACTGAAAAGCAGGTTTACGCTTTTACGAGACCACAGATTACCGGTTAAATTTCGTTCTGTGAAGCTCCTTTATTCCGCCCATAAACGCAGGCCTGTACTTGTCCAGCAGCCAATCAACCACTCTTGATCAAGCCCTCATAGAGCGCTACGAATCCCTCCCGCCAATCAGCGACTGCCTACCCATCGAGCTGGGCACAGGCGACGCCGCGCACACCCTTTCTGTGCTTGAACTAATTTGCAATACCTGCAGGCAGGAAATACCTCAGCAGGCCATTCGAGGGAATATAGGCCGAGTACCTGGCGGGAAAGTCACCATGCGCGGGGTATTCCACTGCAGCCCTTGCGACGAGTACAAGGCCCTAAACCTGCACTTAAATGACGACCTTTCAATATCGAGCATCGATGCCGCCCCCCGCACTCCTTCCAGACCTGGGCTGATCCAACGCGGAATCAATCTGTTGTCCCGCTTCTTCTGATCCCTATCGCTGTTTTTGATTTTCAGTAGTTCGGGGCCACAAATAAGTCATTTGGACTTCAAAAAAGTAGATTAGAGAAGCCCAACTCTTCTTTTTTTTCTCCATTATGTTTCTCATCCATGGCAGTCGCCAAAACGAAACATTTAGGAGGGTGAAGGTAGCCCCAGACAAGGCCCTTCACAGCAACATGCACACAAAACCCGTTCTACTCCCCGGACAAAGCCGCAAGACGGACCTCAGCCTGGAGGATCTTGCATACCGCTCTCTTTACCTGATTCTTCTCGGGGCCACCATGTCCGGTGCGGATCGGGTCGCACTCTCCTTCGACGAGATGTCAGGTGTCGTCCAAATCAAGGACAACGGGAACTTGAAGTTCACGTCCCGTGGATTGACGATGCTGCACGAGCGCATCCGCCAAGGGCTGAAATCTATCGAGCGCTGGTCTCCATCACTTTTCCGCATCGCCGGTGCCGCCCTTTGCTCTGCCGAGCTCAAAGTCGTAACTCAGAACTGCTCCATGCAGATGAATACGGCACTGTTCCTACAATCAGGTGTGAAAAGTGTCGATGAGGATCGACCACCAGTAGAGGGTGTCAGTCTCAGCTTCACTCTGGCTGAACACGCTCGCTGGAACACGCAAACCATGCGCAAGACGCTCACGCGCCTGGCTGTCGGCTGCAGCATTCATATCTCGTTCAATGACGAGCCGGTGCCCAGTGCCCAGGCTTACTCGGAGCACTTCGCCCCCTTCCAGTACGGACACTATGACCTGAGCTTTACGCCTCGGAGCCAAAGCAAGCGCGCGACGGTATACCGAAATGGCCTACCTGTACGAATGCCAGCAGCTTATTGCAACCTACCGGGTGCGCTTACCATTCACATCGACGCCCATCAGATCCAAGGCCACTACGACGAATCAACATGGGAGGTGATGATATCGGACGCTGATGCTGCGTTTATCCATTCCGAGATGACGCAGATCTGGTACCGATATCTTGAGAGCCAAAAGGCTGCTCTCAATCCGGAAGAATTCGCGCTTCGATATGCTCACGCATGCTCTACTGGCGGCGCTGGCTACCTACTTGAAGACACACCGCTGCACCCGTCCATGTGGGGGCTATACACGCGCCTTCCTGGGCCGGGTCAGCCAGGGCTTCCGGGTCAATTTCTCTACGGCGATCGTCTTCTGAAGCCCACCGATGAGGTGGTGCTCGATCTGGAGTGGATCGAAGGCTGGTCAGGCTCTCTGGCAGCGACGTTTGTCTACGGCCTCAGTTGGCCTGTTATCACGGCAGATGTGAGCGATGGCCATTGGGCGCTGAAGACCGCATTGAACCCCGTTTCTCTTAATTTGAAGGTTGTCCCGTACGGCGTCGCCGGTAAACAAACATTCAAAACCGGATTACTCAACGGCATCCAGGTTGTCTTCTGCCAAGGCTACGAAATCCTATGCAGTAACTATCCTGCCAGCGTCTATATCGAGGAGGTTCCAACCTTCTGCTCGGAAACGGCAACCATGTATGTCACTGAGCACAGCCATCGTGATCTGCAAGTATTGATCTGGCAAATTGGCGCCTACTTGCATCCACAAAAGAAAAACACTCTGCGGGAAACCATTGAGGATGCCAAAGCACTGCTCAAACTCATGGGTACGGTGTTTGGATTGGCCAAGAAAGAGGCTCCAAAGAGTGCTGCAAGCTATGCGATATCTAACTGATCTTGCTCAATGGAAATCGGTATCCGATTGAATTATGCTTGCGTAAAAATTGCGCAGGAGTGGATACCAGATGACAGCCCCTGACATGAAATCTCTATCAGAAGAAGATCTCAACGATCTGGTGCAACAAGCCCAGAATCGATTGGATGAGTTACAGCGAGAAAAGCTGGCAAACGTAGAGCAGGAGTTCACTCGTCTTGCCGCCTCAGTGGGCAAAACCCCGCTTGAAATTGTGCAAGGTATGCTGCCATCAGGTCAGTCCGCCAAAGGCCCCCGCAAAAGTAAGGGCATCGCAAAGTACTGCAACCCAGAAAACATAGCGCAGACTTGGACCGGTGTCGGCAAACGACCAAAATGGGTTCATGAGGCATTAGCGCGCGGTGTCACGCTCGAAAGCATGGCAATAGCTAAAAGCTGATTTTCCAGACGCCCCTCAGATCAATTCTGGTTGGGGCGTTTTTTATCCCTTCCTCTTGCCTCCCTCCCCGAGCCGATCAAAATTGGCTTGCTAACAACTAAACCAATCCAGGTCTCTTCCCAATTATTTTGGGAATAGCTCCCCCCCTATACCTTTGAATCATCTACTTCGGATTCAGAGTGAACAGCGATGAAATGGCTAGGTTTGATGATGGCGTTTGGCGTGATTACGCTATCGCTGGTGTGGGGTGGCGATATTGGAGTCAGTATCAAAGCGCTTTCCGGTGTGCTGTTGGGCACGCTAGCGGCCGGCATGGTCCTGACCCCTGCTCGTGACGTGAAACACGTCTTTCATGCCATGTGGCTCGCATTTGCACGCCATGAGCGCACGACCGAGGATACCGTTCACGAGATTATCCATTTGGGTCGAGTGGCACGTCGCAAAGGCGCGCTGGCGATGACTCGGCAGCGGTTCTCCAATCCCTACATGGAGAAGGCTTGCAACTTGGTCGCGGAGAACGCCCCGGAAGGCCGAATTCATCGTGCCCTGCAAATCGAGATTGACCATCTGGTACTGCGCCATAAACGCATTCAGTCGTTGATCCGAAGCCTTGGCATCTATGCCCCTTCGTTTGGTCTCATTGGAACGGTCATGAGCCTCATTTTGGTGATGAAATCTGGTGCTGGCTTGGTATCCGTTGAGAGCGCTGTTCACCTCGCTCTGACTACGACCCTCTATGGGGCCTTGTTGTCATTTTCCGTGCTGAATCCAATTGCCAACCGCCTGGCTTATCGCACCGTATCGGAGGTCTCGGACATGGAGCTGATTCGCGAAGGGCTGATCAGCATCATGAACAACGAGAACACCACCCATATCAGTGAGCACGTATCTTCGGCTTTACCAACAAGCACTAGACGGCTCTCCCTGACCAAGCACCGAGCTGACCAAGCGGATGAGGTGACGGCCTAATGAACACGCGAAAGAAGGCCCCAACCAGCGCACTGCTGATAGATGCATCGACGGAGCAGAACAAGGCATGGCGCGTCATCCTGATTGATGCCTGCATGGTTCTGGCGGTTTTCGTTGGTTACATCATGGTTGTCGAGCCAGAGAACAATAAAGGCCTACGATTCATCCACCAACTTGCGGCGATCGTCGGTCCTGAGCACATAAATCTCGCAGCCCCAACCAGCGACATTGTGTACCCCACCCATGTGTCAGGCCCAGCAAGCGATGCGCTTTTGGAGCTGGAAGTATTGGTTGATCGTAGCTTGAGGAGCTATGGGGTTTCGGGCGTAAAGACTGCGCGAGTAGGTGGTAACTCTCTCTCTATCGTCATCAGTAGTCCGTCCTACTTTAAGACTGATTCACACGCGTTGACGCCAGAGCTCACGCTTGCCTTAGACATTATCGGTTCCCGAATCTGGGCTGACCAAACCCTCACAGCAGCAGTTTTCGATCACGGTGACGGAATGATGCCTCTGTCCCAGGAGTACGTCAGCGCTGGTCATCTGTCTAACGAGCGGGCAGCCGTCGCCAGAGAGCGTATCGTCGAACATAGCCAAGTGGCATTCGACCGAGTGCTGGCGGCCGGGATGTCGGATCAACGTCCTATCGCCAGCAATAACACTGCTGCAGGACGACAGGCGAACAGCAGGCTTGAGGTTGTCCTGACGATCGACCTTGCTGCGCTGCCAAAGCAAGATAGCGGCAAGCCGACATCCGATTGGAGACAAGCGTTAGAGCGCCGTGTCGATGCAGGAAAAGCAGGAGCACGACAGCTGAGTAACGCCACAATCGAGTGGATGATTTCTATGGGGCTGCGGTAGCCTCCCCCTACATTACGAAGGAAGAACACCAGATGCTTATCAAGCCCAAATTGCGGTTCGTGGAAGGCAGCTTTGATATGGAAACCGGAAAGCTGGTTTGCGTTGAAATGCCTAAGCATGCAGAAGTACTGCTCTGCCTTGCCGAGAAGGCAAATATCCCAGTGGCGCAAATCAGGCTCCATTCGGAAGATTTGTACATGGATGCGAAGGAGGTGTTTCCTGACGCGGCCGCTCTTGGCAAAGAGATCGCTCGGCGCTGGAACGACTACCCTGCGCTGAAAAAGCGTGAGCAGAATTGTCCATCCATGGAAGAGGGTGAGTCGCGGGCGTTACTGCGCGGTCTACAGGAATGCGCTGGTCTGCTTGGCATGTCGCTGGAGGCCAGCCCCTCTGAAGTAGTGGAAGCGTTGCGCTTGCGCCTAAGCAATCCGTTCGGAACGCCTCGGAGCACTCGTGACGACTAACACCGCCTACTCTCTCACGCCCGAGCAAGCCACCGAGGTTGCAGCTCTGGCTGAAAGTGCCGTCGACGAGCGCATTGCGCGACTAACGCGCTATGCCGGCGAGCATGGTGCCGCCGGCGTGATCGAGCTACTTGCGCAGGTTATTGGCATGGCCAACTCCGTTGCCGAGAATGCACGCCAGATGACGGATTTGGTGCTGATCAGCGAATTGGGCATGCACCCGGATCGATTCGACAGCATCAATTTGCCTACCTTGGTAGGGGCCTGCCAAGGTGTTCTATTGGCTGCCCAGTGCGACCCTGAAGGCGCTTGCGCTGGTTGCGCCTATCGCCTGGGTACCATGGCCAACCAATCGCCTATAGCGACTACTGACGCGGCCTACATGTCCTTCGATCAGCGCGGATTCATGTGTCATGCGGAAACAGACGAGCATGGTGAGCCAACAAAGGTCTGTGTTGGGCACGCAAAGGCCACGCCAAAGCCTGGTACCGATTAAGGTGCAATCATGGCCAAGAAGCTGAAAATCTGGAATGGCCAAGGCTACTGCTGCCGAAAGCACAATGACCCCGTGTGGGACAGGATACCCTTTAACAAGTCAGTTAGTGTTTTTGCGGCGGCATACAGTCGAGCGGATCTGCGGCGGATGATCACTGAGTATTGCGGAAACGACCCAGGTGACAGGGAAATTAAGGAATTCTGGATGGAGGGGTGCTGGGGAGATGTTATGGACAGTGTTGCGCTTGAACGCGGGCTTTGGTTGCAAGAAAACCAGAATGACACCGTGCCGCTTCGCCTGATTTGAAGGCCATGGCGGCCGCAAACTCCTCTTTCCATTGCGCATAAAAAAACCCCGTCAGCTAGTACTAGCCTGAAGGGGTTTTTGATTAACGCAACTGGTTCAGCTCAGATCGTTTTCAATGTATTCAACGACCTGATCAAACCACTGCAGAACGTCCGTTTTAGCCGTCCCTGCCGGGAAGAACATAAAACTTTCGTCATGCAGGCCACCTTCCGTTACCGGAAGATTCGCGTGCTCTCGCATGAGATCTTTGAGCTCAATAATTCCAAAGCGCGTCTTGCAATGCTCCAGAAAATTCGCCCCGATCCATTCGCGAGCCTCTTGGTACGATCCACACGATTGAGTCCTGAAACGCATAGAATCCCACCACTCCTCGACCTCAAACGAAGCAGAACCATCATCCTGGGGGTTGTCGACACAGATTTGGAAACCCCAAATCTCGCCCACATCCCAGAAGACCTGTTCCGATTGGCCAGGCTCAGCAAGGAATGACTTTTCATGACTTGCTGGATAGTTAATCCGGCAGCCAGGATACGCATCCTTCGCTTGCTCAACGGCGTGAGCAAACGACTCTGCTTGGCACTCGAAAGTGATTTCCGGGAGGAAATCATCGTCACCGGCCTCACAAAGGTAGATGCGGTAGCCTTTCAGTTCAGGCGCCTCAGTCCAAAGTGAGTCAAGGAAGTTCTCATTGATCCACTGATGAGCTTCTTGGCATGACCCACATGTCTTGGCCCGAAAGCACTGACCGTGCCGCCATTCCTCAGCCTCAAACGATACCGAGCCATCGGGCTGGCGATCGCTAACGCTGATTTTGAAGCCCGAAAGATCGTCCAGATCCCACAAGAACACTTCAGACTGCCCAGGTTCCGTCAGTTCATACTTAGAAGCCAAGTGTTGCTGACTCTCGCCGACAGCCTTGCATTCGAGCGTCGTCTTTATCGGTTCGGGTTCCTCAAGTCCAAAGCGGATCTGGGTGTGCTCAAGGAAGTGCTCATCGACCCACTGACTAGCTTCTTTGTATGAGCCACATGTCTTGGCCTGGGAGCACTGGCCGTAAAGCCACTCCTCAGCTTCAAACGACACCGAGCCATCGGCCTGGGGATCGCTAACGCTGATTTTGAAGCCCGAAAGATCATCCTGATCCCACAGGAACCATTCAACCTGCTCAGACTCCGCCAGTTCAGACGCAGAAGCCAAGTGTTGCTGACTCTCGCCGGCAGCCTTGCATTGGAGCATCGTCTTTTCGAGCCAGTAACGAGCTTCTTCCTTAACGGTCCCCTCCTGGAAAAACATGAAAGGGGCTTGTAAACGACCAGTCGACGTTACCGGGGAGCTCTTCAGCTCGACCAGCAAAGCCTCGAAGTCAGATTGCGAAAATCGCTTCATGCAGTGCCCCAAGAACTCCTGAGCCATCCATCGGCGAACTTCGCGATAGTTGTTAGCAGTGTGGTTATCCACAATGTCGCCGTCCCGCCATTCTTCAGCTCGGTAGACGTAGCCATCGCACTCAGGATATTCGTCCTCGCTGATGACTGATTCCAAACGAATCTGAAATCCCCAATGACGATCTTCATCCCAGCAGACCAATTCGACATCATCCAAACCAAGGACGTTCTTGTCGCTATAGCAGCCTGGGTAGTTGATCAAGCATCCCGGGGAACCCGCCTTCACTTGTTCGACCGCGTGAAGGAAAGATGGCGCCTTTAGATCACGCCAAGTTTCGTCAAAGAAACCATCCCCATCACGTTCGTTCAGGCAAATGGAGTAATAAGCCATATCAATCGCAGTCGGCTCATTTTGCAGCGCAGGAACTTTGAGCGAAGCTCCAGCCCCAAAGCTGCCCCAGATACCTTCTGCTTCCCATACGCCAAGACCCTCGCCCGGAGACGAATCGTTGCGTTTGACTTCGAGCTGATAGTTGCCGTCCTGCATTTCAGCAAGACTCAGAACTTCACCACCGCAGTGGTCGCTAACAACTTGCGCGATATCCGACATAAACCACATGAAGGATTCGCTACTTTCGAGCTCTCCAACTGACTCGGGGTTGACCAGCAATTGACCAACGATATAGGCCAGGTTTTCTTTGGTGATATGAGCTTGAGTAGCCATGATTTATTTCCTTGCAGTAAGCAAAGAGCCACCCGCGAGGAGTGGCCCCTCGGGGGTTGCTTTCAAAAGTGGTCAGCGGATCATTTGATGCCGGCTGAATTTTTACTCTTTGGTGAGGCTGGACAGCTCGACCGGGAACCAATAACAGTCCCAGTCCAGGTAAGCGATCGCTTCAGGACGCCAGCTGGGATCGACCTCGCGGACGAAACCGAGAATGACCTTGTTTTTGATCGGCACCCCCATCCCATTGATGACAGTCACCACGTCACCCTTCGCAAAATCACACGGCACCGGAGGGGTATCCGAGACGTGTTTATCGATGAAGGCTTCAAAGTGCAGATCAGGCATATTGCATCTCCAGAAAAGACAAGGCCGCCCGAAGGCGGCCATTGAGGTGGTGTAAGCAAATGCCTACCTTAGTTTTCGGCTTCCTGAGAATCCGGGTCCGATGTTCCGTGGTTGCTGCCATCAATCTCATGCAGAGTTTTCTGCATGGCTTGAAGCTGCTCCACTTCAGCACGGGTCAGAGTCATCACAAACGTATCGGCCTCATCGGCCGGCTTCAGGCTTTCCAAGCGCTTGGTCAACGAAGACAGGCTTGCATGCATCGCAATGCCTACCTTCTTCGTGATACGCGGCCCAGTTGAAACCTTCCTTTTGGTGATCTTGATTGGAGCCTTCGGCGCGGCGTCGCCCCCTTTGTTGTGGGCAGCATCGGCTTCCGATTCCAGTTGCTCTTTGGTGCTCTGTAGGATGTCCACAGCTTTGGTGCCATGTTCCTTGTAGAGCTCCAACGCATACGAACCACTCACCACTTTGTTCTGCACCATGACCAGCAGCGCTCGTGGCGCTGTCATCAAGTGCAGGACGTCACGCACATGGTTTTCGGAGCGACTGATATCTGCAGCGATCTCAGCGACGGTCCAACCTTGTGTTTCCAGTCGCTGATACGCAACGCCGCGATCAACTACAGACAACTTCAGACGATCGTTAGACTTCACGATCAGAGCCGTCTGCTTGATATCGTCACCCACTGCTTCCAGCACTTTGATACGCGGGATCTTGTGCCCTTCCGACTTGGCCAGATCCAATGCGCGCTTGCGGCAATGACCATCTCGGATATACGGCACACCGTCGATCACCTTAACCACAATCGGAGGGACAAGATCCCCACGAATGTATGCGTCAGCGAGCGCCCGAACATAGGCCACGACCTCCGGCCGTTCCCAGAAGTCTTCCAGAAACGCACCTCGTGTATTGAAGCCTTCCTCTTCGACCAGGATGTCCGGGTCGAGAGTGAAGACGTCAGTTTTTGAAACATCCTCGCGTTCGCGATTCAGGGCTTTCATTGAGTTAGCTACAGACATAATTTTCTCCAGATGCAATGCATCCATACCGCGCTTTTCAGAGCGGCATGGATGATTCTTCAAAGGGCGAAATTGCCCGGGATTTCCCGCAGAATGCGGCTTAGGGGATAAGCAGGTTGATCAGAAATGCGATCAGTTCAATGACTTCCATCGTTGACCTCAGTTGGCTTCAGAGTGGTAAGAGAAGGGTCGGACTGCGATCACCTGTATCAATGGCTTCCTGAAAAGCCGATTGCATACATTGGTGCTTCGAGACCGGATCGAACCCAGCGAGCCGACTCCCTTTCAGGAGCACGAAGCTGGTTGCTTGGTTAAGCTCGCAGCACGAAGAATCCGAATTCGATTCAGACTCCGCGTGAGGCTCGATAACCATTTCTACTGCCTTCTTTGGCTTTGCTTTGAGCATCACCGATTGAAGGGTTTTCACGAATCCATACATCGGGTGTTCCGCTGTAATCGCCGTGGCTATCTCCCCCATGTGATCCGAATCGCACAAGACGATTGCAGAGATCACTGCGCCGGCTAACTCCCCTTCCATGCCCTGAAAATCAGGGGAAGGTGATGCCATATGCTCAGAGAGGATGTTGAGGATTGAGTACGTGTGCTGCATGACTATCTCCGAATGATTATTGGAGAGTCGTCCCCTTTGGGGATTACTCCCCGACAGGGTTGCACTTCATTTGCTGTTTACTGCCAGCTACATGCGCCAGGGCGCGATTTGCTGGTATTACCCAGCAGCAAAGCTCATGAATGACATGCATTGCATGAGCTCAAAACCTGCCGATACACACCACATTTTGCCGATCAGTGAAGACTGGCCGCCTTGGCTACCGCAGAAGCTGATGCATCGTCCACCGCCTCTAAAGTGCCGTAGTAGCCCCACACGCTGTCTGAATCAATGTGCTCCCAAAGAGGCTTCTCAGAGGACCCATGATTCTCGAACGTAGAGACGACTTGGCCATACACCTCACCATTGGCCCACATGTTCCACATATCGACGCATACCTGCGCGAGTTCAGTCCGAGCTCGATGGTAAGCCTGTGCCACTACCTCCTCTGAGGTGGATGGCGTCAGGCTTTCTGTCAGTTCGCTCAGCCATTCAAACGCACCGCTAAATGAGTCGAACGCCCGCGACGACTGAGATCCGTAGGCCTCATCGGTAACCGCGTAGAACGCCGGCTTACCAGACTTCGGCAGCAGGCCAACGACCTGTCCGAACATGTAGGCTTTAGCCCGCCGCTCGATTTCAGCTTCTGCCTCATCATCGGGAATCCAAACCCCATGATCACCAGTAGTGAGCCAGGGTGCATCCAGATCGTGAGGCAGGCCAGAAGATGCGTTCTGGTTACTCAGCGTGATCGTGTCCTGATTTCGGTGAGTGAGCAGTACAGCATGCTTATTCCCGATTTTCCCGGCACTTCTCAAGCGAGCCCAAACGTCCAACTTCACCTTCTCAGTGAAATCGAAGTCAGACAACGACGGAGCGTGATAGCTCTGACTCTGGCAAGCGCTCCAGAATCGGAAGGCATGCCAGCGATAGAAGCCTTGATTGCGATCGTCCTTACTGCGACGAGTGAAGTTGGTATCTACCCAGTCAATGAACTCACTACAGTTACTGGCAGCTTCCACCCAGCCCCGCTTGAGGTCTGAGTCGAAATCCTCCAGCAACTCCAAGTCCGGATCGAAATAGGAGTCGACTGCAAGGGCCTCGGCGAAGCGCTGGCGATCTTTACGAGCACGGCCATTGCCTGCAAACATGATTTCTCCGATACCCTCATGATTCTCGGAGGGAGCTTGCGGACTTTGGTCATCAGCGAGATAGCCGACAACTACGCGCTTCTCCCCGACGAGATGAACCGACGGGCTCAACCATTCCATTGCCACGGACGCCTTGATTTCCAGAGGGAGCGTCTTGAACAAAGCTGCAGGTTGAACAGCACCAACGTGATGAGATTTCTTCATGTTTTTCTCCATCCGCCCCATCTGCGGAATCAAGCTGACACACGGGGATGGGATAGAGCTTCCCCCTGGCGGGAGATAGCTCTCCCGTGTGGGGGTTAGTTTTTGAAAATTACTTTTCGGCGCTGACGATCGTATAGGTGCGTACCGGGTAACCGCAGATGACGTCTCGCTCTTCCTTGAAGACCGCTTGAATCGTCACGTCGCCGTACCGATTCGTGAGGCCGTATGGCCCACAGCGCTCAAGGACACTGCCATCACCCTTCATCTCAATGAACGAACCATCATCCGCCACATGACGAACAATATGCCCGCCATCAACGAATGCGATGTAGTACCCAAAAGTGCTGGGGAACTGCACCACAGGCTCTTCTTGAGATGAACATCCGGAACCGATCGAGACTACAGCTGAAACAGCGGCCGCCAAGATCAAGCGCGAGATAATGGTTTGCTTCATTGGGGTTTCTCCATCCGCCCATCTACGGAAATTGGGTTTACGCACGGGGATGGGATAGAGACTGTCCCTGTCGGGAAAGCTCTCCCGTGCAGGGTTAGGATTTGGATGCTGTCTGGATTTATGTCAGCCAGCTTCTGACGATCGCCTGAAAGACCAGGCTAACGGGCTAAAACTCCCGCTTACCGACTCAAAAAAGAGCCAATGATTTGAGCTTTCAGTCTAGCAGTAGACGAATACAAAAATGAAGCCCCGAAATAATGAACATCGACCTTATTCACTAGCACTTCCGGGGCTTGCGATGATCATGCGTCAGGTAGATACCTCAACTCACACTTCGGATGAAAAGGTATCTTGTGCTGCAGATCAGCTGATGGCCCTAGCCGGCTCCCACCAGGGCGTCATGTATACAGGAACACCTTCGTCGATATCATCTTGATGCTTGGCATAGAAGGCCTTGTACCGGTCAAGGTGCTCAGTGCAAAACGCCTCTAGTTCCACCTTCGGGAGGCGCGGCGAGTACACATGACCCGCAGGGCAAGATAGATCCGCCAAAAGAGCGCTGCCATCCTGAAAGTTCAGCAAGCCGGTCCCCGTCAAGTCCATGCACTTCGTGAAAATACTGTCATCGAGCAGCACGGTCGTTGCCGGATTTTCTCCCCGCTTAGCATCAATCTTCAGCACATCCCCTTCCATTCGAGGCTTTGCCGAAACCTGAATCAACATGCCCGCCTGAACGAACTGATCCCCAGGCTCCATCTCGGTCGGAGGGATATCAATCCAGCGGTCATATCGGAAACATTTGTACGTCTGCATGCATCATCCTCAATCTAACTTTAGGCTCAGCTCGCGCCGGAGCTCAGCCAATACCAATCTGAACAGACTAGAGCAGAGCCTCAATTCCCGAAACAATCCATACCTTTCGGTCAAATTGCTCATTTAGCGCGTCAGCACAAGCTTGCAATTGTTCTCGATGCTGTACACTCATATTACTTATTTTCGGGAGTACAGGAACAATCATGCTCTTCAAAAGCGCAATCGTTTATCGGATGCGATCCGGCTACAAGATTGAACAATCAACCCTTGTTGAACAGCTGGAGTCCGTTCGGTTTTCCCCCATTGTTGGTCATCAAGAATCATCTCGCGGGTTCATCTGTCCGATTGAGCACAGCGAAGAAGATGAGCTGGCCTACTGCCAAGGTGAAATCACCCTCCTCTGCTATCAGAGTGAAAACAAAATCCTTCCTCGATCTGTGCTACTCAAAGAACTGGATGAGCGCGTAAAGGAACAGGAGAAGATCACCGGGTACCGTGTGAAATCCGCCGAGAAGAAGCGCATGCTCGACCAGATCGTCATGGACCTGCTCCCCAAGGCGTTCACTAAAACGAAGCGAGTCCTTGGCTACATTGACCATGGCCGGGATGAGATTGTAGTTGGCTCCAGCTCAACTCAGAACGCCGAAGACTTCCTCGGCACACTGCGCATGGGGCTTGGCTCGCTCCCAGTAACGCCAATCAGATGCAACACTCCGCCGATGCAGACAATGACTACTTGGGCGCATACCCAGACACTGCCGCGCAAACTGGCACTCGGCCGTGAAATCATCATGGTTGATGACGTGAATGAAGGCAGTACCGGCGCGTTCAAGAAGCAGGATCTTGGGTCTGACGAAATTGGGCTTTGCATCGAGTCGGGCAAGAAGGTTCAAAAGATCGCCTTAGCCTGGAACGACTTCATCGAGTTCTCAATTGATCAGAAGATGATCCTGACCAAGATGGCCCCTATGGACATGCTCAACGACGACGATAACGAGTATGGCGATGGGACCGACTATCCCCGTATTGCTGCAGACCTGTATCTCACCTCCGCTGGCTTGCGTCAGCTCATTCCAGAGATTTACAGCTGGTTCGACGCAGAAGATGTTGCGGGCACCATCGAGACAGAAGAGGCAGCTGATGAGCATATGCGTAACTTGGCGATGATTCGCAGCGACCAGGGGAAACTTGCTGGGTTAGAGGATGGTGATAACCTAGATTTTTCAGAGCCAGAAGCCTCAGAGCCGGCAACTATCGCCGAAGATGAAGGGCAAGAACACCACTTCACTGGCGGCACCGATGACTTTGATGAAGAACATTTTGAATCGGACTCGGATGTTGAAGATTCGGACTTCGACGACGAGCCGAACAGCATTCCAGACGGCCTTCCGGAAAACTTTTTTTAAGGATCAGCGTTGAGCAACATCATCGACATCTTCAGTGCTCGAAAAAAGCGACAGCAGGTTGCAAAGCCTTCAACAGGAGAGGCACTGCTGGTTAGCCTTTCACATGACAAAACCGCAAGCAGGGTCGATGCAAAAACCGTTGAAGTAGTTCGAGACAAGGCAAGACGGCGCATCCGCAGCGCCGTTGATCCATTTTAATTTGGTCCGCGAGGAAGTCATGAAGCATTCAGAAGAAGCGGTATTCGTAGCGCTAACCAATGGTGATCACGCACAGGCACAAGAGATCATCAACGGAATGACTGAAGCTGATCGACTCAGCCTGTACAGCGCTGCAGTAGACATCGCTGCAATGGCTGCCGCCCCTCAATCACCCCTCTCCCCTGCTCAGTCAGAAGATGCAGCAAACAAGGTGGAGGCCATTGTCGACAAGCAGCTCAACGCTGCAGCGAATGTCCCTTATGGCAGGAACACTGGTCGTCGCTTTGAGGTAAAGCTTAAAAGCGCAGCTGGCTCACAACTCAACGCCGAAGAAATACGCGCTCAGTTCAAGATCGTGATGCTTGATATCGCACGTCGAGTTGGCGTGGGGTTTGTTGACTACATCGATCCGATAAGCCTCGATCAGTTCATCACCATCTCCATCATCAAGAACCACGACACTGCAGGCTTAATTCGCAGTCTAATCCGGTCGTTTATCGCTGCTTACAATGACCCTCAAACCAATGCAGCCGCGTACGGTACGCTTGAGGACCTGGAAGAGGTGCAGCGCACATTGCTTTCCAAGTATGCTCTCCTGCGCGCAAACATCCATTGAGGACGCCTTCAGTGAAACGCCCCCCAAAGCACAAAACCGAAACGGCTGCAGGTTGGCGTGGGCTCCATCAATGGCGCCAAGACAACCGAGAAGCGCTGATCGCTAAGTTCACTAGGCACTTTGGCAACAAGCTGGAAGAGTGGCCAGATTTCGTTGAGGGTGAATTCGCCGCCTTTCTGGGGCGCCGGAATAAATGCTGAGCCTTCCTCTATCGATTTTTCAGCCTTCTGTTGCTCCGCTGGAACTGGGCTCAAACCACTCAATCACATTCCAGCTGTAGTCAATTTCAGCGTCATCATCAGCTGTTCGCCAGTTGCAATCATCTTCATCAACACACTTGAGGCGGTACTCTTGAGTGTTACCGCTGAAACAGTGCTGCAACCGGCACAGCACCTCGGCCCCGATCTCCGGGGATCGATCTCTCGCGTTGATCCATGGCATCTATGACTTCCTCCGGCTATCAGTAATTCAAGATCGTTGCACCAAAAAACCCCCGGCAGCTGCATGCTGCGCGGGGGTTTGTCTATTTAGTGGCGAAGATCAATCAAGGTTCAGAAATGACACCAAGACCAACCAGAGCCTCGTGAATGTAATCCAGCAGCAGATGGCTCTGCACCGGTTCCCATTCAACTTCGTTGCTCAGCACCCTTGCCATTTCCCGGAAGGACCTCCCATCCGTGTTGGTAACATGCAGAGCATACTCTCTCAGGACACTTTCGATATCCGACTTCGATACCTCGCGTAGTGGGAGAGGTTTGCCGGCCTTCAGCATCAGGCTATGGATCTCATCAAAGCCGCTGCACCAGAGCGCAGCGGCGATACGAGTTGCTTGAGAAGCATTGCTGATGTTGTTGGTCACCCACGCTGCTGCTTCATCAATCGCCGCCTCTTGATCGCTTTCGACTTCACCAGCGTGGTTGGCCGCTTCAGCGCCCACAGATGCTTTGATGTCAGCAGCTGCGTCATCCAAGAGGGAATCGATTTCAGACTGAAGTCCAGCATCGTCAACCTTCTCGAAAAACGCATCGAACAGGCAGATCGCTTCAGCATTCTCATGCTTGAATGCTTCAAATTGCTCTGAGAAGGATTGCTTCGGATCGGCATCAGCCTGTTCTCGCGCCATCTCTTCATCAGCCATCTGCTTGCGCTCCAGCATCTCTTCAACGAAGCTCCCAGGCTCCATAAGGCCATAACGCCCCATCAGAGTCGGAATGTCATCCTCATCGACCAAGCCGTTGTCAATTCGATCAGAGATCATCGAAATGACCTCATCTTCCGACAGCGTTTCTGGATGCTTGGAAGTGATGATCAGGTAGTCCTCAACTTCCGCCTCAGAGCAGGAGGTGAGCCGTCCTGCGTGGATCTCATTCGTGGCCAGGTCATGCAGGTTTTGAAGAAGATACTCTTCGCTGACACCGTTGGGGGTGTAGGTCACGTCGAGGATCAGCCGCAGTTTCATGGTTTCTTGGGTTGTGCTCATTTTGATGCTCCATACGAAAAAGTACGCGGAGCTACACCCATGCGGGCATAGCGTACCCGCAGGGGATTTTTGAGAGGTAAAGCTCTGGACTAGCAGCTTGGCTGCCTGTTCAGCTTATTCAGCGAAAGGGACGTCCTTGATGAGAATCCAACAGACCAGGCGCCGATCGGCATTCAGTCGATTCAGAATCTGTCCATCATGAGTGATGGTCAGAACTCCATCGCCGACTTCCCCAAACTTGGTAGTTTGGCCCAGAGAGTCCGTTATCTCCCCAAACTCGTACGCGACCACTGGGTCTACGCTGAAACGACCGCAGGGTGACAGAGTGGGATCTCGGATTTCGTCGCCATCGTAAAGAAACGACAATAGTTTCGGATCGTACTCGCAGAGCACTGGACCGTTTTTTTCAAGCTTCCACATGACCTTCGGACCTGATACTTCAGGTTCGTCGCCAGCTTGATCTGCAGTTGTTGAAGGGGTTGTCTTTGCCACTTGTGGTGCCTCCAAAGATAGAGGCTTACAGGGTCCCGGGAACGGGAATGTAAGCCCGTTCAGGGTTAAACATGCAGCCTGGTCATATCGATATCCGACATGAGCGCAGAAAGCATCAGGGGTAATTTGCGAGGGGTGTCCGTTAGGGCTTTCGTTTGCTGAGTAACGCCAGCTGCGTTGGGCTAGGCCCATTGGTGGCAAGCCACCGGAAGAGATCCCATCGTATATTCAGGTCCGCATAAAGTAAACCCGGCCGAAGCCGGGTCTACAGCACTTTCTACCAAATCACCGTATTGGATTCAGCACGTCCATTATCGAAGGCCTTCAATGTGACCCTCGGGACAGACTCATCTCGGACAGTGACTGAGATTCGGCCGCTGGAGATGCCTACTGGCTCGCCGTTGACCGTCCACTCGTGAGACGCAATAGTGCCATCGACATCTTGGCAATCTGCCGAGAATCGCCAACCAGAGAGGGTCTTGCGTGCTTCCAACTGACAAGTTGGTGGCGTGTTCGGCAGCACCTCAATGATTTTGTTCTCACGCACCACTTCGCCAAACGATGACATGATTTCCAGACCTAACTCGTGGGTTCCTTCCAGCAGTTCGGTGCTGAAGTAGCGGGTGCCATCAGCAACCAGCTCGCCATCCAAGTAGTAGCGATGAGTCGAGATCCGATCGCGTGGGTGGCCACCACGAATTTCCGGAATTGTTCGTAGGCTCATTGGCGAACGGTACTCTTCCCCACTGGTACTGATGCGGTAGTCCACCAGCCACGGATCTGCAGGAATGACATCGATGACGTGCAGCATCTGTGACTCATAGCCCCTGCCATCAGAGATGGTGACAAGCACCGGGTATTCCCCTGCTTTTTCCGCACGGAAAACGCGCGTGTCTTCCTTGTCCGCGCTCAGCACTGTCAGCCCCGCTGGGATTTCCCACTCATAGCTCAGGCCCTCCAGGTACCGGGTACTTCCGGCCGGGTTGCGCAGACGCATACTGATATCTGACGGCGCTTGATAGGTGCTTGCGCGGACATAGAATTCCCAATCCGGCCACTGATACTTCCACACACTGATCTGACGTGTAGTGCTGGTGGAGCCGCCGATATCCTCGAACCCTTCCATCCAGACCTCGTAAACCAACGGGACTCGGCCCGCTTCGGTGTCCAGGTCAGTAGCGGTGTAAGTAGCGGAGTCAGAGTTAACAACGGAGCCATCCGGCAGGATAAAGCGGCCCTTCACCACGACATCCATTTCAGGATACGGCGCACGCGCCAAGCCACGCCATTCAACCGAATATCCAGTTTCGATGACCTTTGGCCCATAGACGCCAGCACGAGGCGCACGCACCGGTCGGAAACCGATCCGCTTCTTGTTGATGACATTGGCGTCATCGAAGTCTTCTGGCGAACTGCGCATCCGTACCTTCGATTGCAAGTACACGCGCTCCTCTGCATCGCGCTGAAGCGTATAGCTCAGGCCACCTTCGGTCCAAGTTTCGCCATCATCCTCGGACCACTGAACCACAACGTCAGCCTCAGTCAGAGCCTCCCCGTTATGGGTTGCTTCGATAGTGTAACTACCAGATGCGCCAATGAAGATGTTAGAAGGGCCATTCAGCTTCACATCCGGCTGAATGAAAGCATGTACCTCGATGATCTCTGTAGTGAACTCTGCTCCCGAATTTTTATTCGTGACAATGGAACGCACCTCATACTCGCCCTCGTCAAAGGACTTGTAGAGCCGATCGAGCCCAACCCCTTCCTGCAGCGTCTCCCAGGACTCATCTCCCTTCCGGCGCGACTCCCACTTGATATTGCCAAGCGCGCCGTAATCCAAGCGATCAGCGACATTCAGCGTTGCATATAACCCAAGCGGAGCCTTGCCAACCAGTCGACGAGCACTGATCTCTGAGTCAATGGCTTCACCTCGCAAGACAGTCACGTACAGGGGGCGAAGACCAACAGCTTGGTGCTCATATTCCGGCACCGGTGAAATAACCCGGCCTTCTGGCAGAACGCGCAGGAACTGGGTCCCAATGTCAGTCAGCGGAATGCTGAAGACCGCATTTCCTTCGGCGTCGACGGCTGCGTAATCTGTTAGGGGATCACGCTGGTTGTACGAAACGTAGTTCAGCAGACGAACATCCCATTGCCCCATCGTGACCGGATCGTATACCTCATTCGAGTCGTAGGGGTTATGGATTGACGCTCGGACGACCAGATCCTGCGTATTCAGCACCGTCGTATTATCGACCTCTACCTTCGGCCTCAACTCATCAGACGGCACTGAGAGCACTTCATAGCTGAAGGTCGATGCTATTTCAGGTTTATGAGAATAAGCAGCGGTTACCGCTTGCTTGGTCAGTGTCCAAAGGGGCTTGGCGCCAATGCTCAAGCGCGAACGATAGCTGATGGTGTCGCCGAATCCGCTTTGGGTGCTGTCGGAGTCAATCACCACACCGTCTTCCAGCTTGTTGATCTTCATCGGTGCATTGATGGATGAAACCGTTAGATCCCCAACAAAACCACCGGTGGTTGAAACGCCAAACATGTTTGGCTTGATCTGCACGCGCGGGCTCACATCAATACCAGGCGCCGGAGGTTCCAGAATGACCAATTCCTGGCTACCACTCATCAGCTCGACACGAGTACCGTACCCGCTGAATGAAATCACTTTCCAATCGACGACAGCGTTGCCCTCGACTTGAGTAAATGATCCATTCAGCACCGGCTGAGTTGTGAGCTGAGAAGGCTCTAGGCCGTCAGGAAGCGGCTCAGACCATTCGATAAAGCAAGCAGGCCGGTTTGTCATGGAGTTGTTTTCAGCGATCTGCTCGTCGGTTGTCAGCAAAGAGCAAGACGGGCCAGCTTTCTGCAGCAGAGTGCCCTCAAAATCGGTCACGAACCGATAGATGTTTTTGTCCCGAGCAGAAATTTCGAACTTCATGTCTGCGCCGGCAGGCTTAACCTTCATCGGAACCGAGCCTTGTTGAATAACAAACTCCGCGCCTGCCGCACTGTAGATGATCACTTCGTAGCCGATTTGATATTCCCCAGCCAGGGGGACATAACCGCTCAGCTCTGGACGAGAAAGAGGCAGCGCGTAAGACTCTGGTGGCTTGTCAGTCCAGCGCAGGAAGCAAACAGGCTTGTTGATGCGATCTGAATACTTCGCGGACTGTTCAGCCCCTGTGATGTCGCAAGCAAGCGGGTCTGTCTGCGAGGCCTTAAAGCTGAGTCGGTCAAACAGCTGATAGGGCTCCCAATTGCTGGAGCTAACCTCAACATCAGGCATCCAGACGTGTACTGGAACCTTGACCATCCGAGATGCATCGCCGTTTGGAATCAGGTAAACAACCCCGTCCCCTTCCACCTGATTCGCGTCAGCGCGAATGTCGAAAGTGATTTTGCCGCCCTGTTTCAGCAAAAACGAACCAAGTGGCACCACGTCACCCGGGAGAATGGAAACACCATTCACAGCCAGCGGCACACCCGACAGATCACCCGGAACGATCGCGCTGTACTCAATCTCTGTATCGAGTTCGAAAGCAACATCCTCGACAGGGATCGAAACCGTAGGCCCATTCTGCTTGTCCCGGAACTGGTGCTTTATTCCCGGCACACTTACAGGTGAGGCATCCAGCCCAGCAGGCTCGAAGGTAAATTCGAGCTCTTTGGACGCAACATTTTTGGCGTAATCGGATGCAGTAACCCGAATAGTCACTGGTTTCTGCGCCACATAGGATGCTGCCAGAACAGCGAAGAGCTGCTGCTCGGTTATGGTGCTTTCCTCGGAGCTGAAGGCCAGGTGTAACGGGTGTCGAGCCGAACAGGCATTATCCGACACGGCGCCACTCTCAATCGGGGCGTAGAAGGACACTGGGTATTCAGCACCATCGTAGATCAAGGTGGCAGAGACCTCGCGGGCATCAATGCCACTCAGATCGTCATCAACAGTCACGGTCAAGCCGTTAACGCTGGTCAGAACGTCACCCACAACGTCTGTTGCGATTTGTATCGTCGGACGGCTGTCATCACCAAGGTCCAGAGGATTCACTGTGAAGGTCTTGGTTGCTGAATTCCCCGCCAGGTCTGCACTGCTCACAACAAACTGAAATGGGAGGCGCCCGCCCTCCGCTTCAAGAGCGAAGAACGCACGCTGCAGGCGTTCAGCGAGCCCTGAGTTTTGGCCAATGACCGCTTTGAACTCAACGGTGCGAGCGCCAACCTCAAGCGCGTGATCCTTATCAATTGCTGCCTGGTTGGTGATGGCGTAATTCACGTCGAACAGCTCACCTTGGAAGTCAGCAATGACCTTGATGGACTCAAGATCGATACCCGACTCGTAATCAGTCAGCTGGAACAGATACTGCGAAACGGCATCGAGATTGTTGCACTCTTCTGCCCTGGCCAGCGAAGCAACTGGAGCTGCAACATCAGGCGCCGGCAGCACAACCTCAAGGTGGAAAGTCGCACGATTTGACTCTGCACCGGCCAAGTCGGTAACGAAATATTCGATATCAAGGCTTCCGTACCAGTGCTCCAGGGGGGTTACCTTAATTGAAGCACCGTCGACGACCAGGGTCGCTGCCCCCGGCATGCTGCTACTGACAATGGTTCCAGTCAGCGTGTCCCCGATATCGACATCGGATGCGGAAAGCGCGAATGTGCGTTCTGTATTGACCGGCATTTGCTCCGTCATGTCGGCGGCAATAGGAGCGTCGTTCACCGGGGTGACATGCAGCGTTACAGTTGAAACATTCGACCACAGCCCCTCTGGATCAGACACTTTGAAGGTGAAAGAGGTTGTTCCGTTCCAATCCTTGGCCGGAGTGAACCTAAAATTCCCCACCACATTGGTAACGGTTCCGTGTGCTGGGTCTGGCAAGTCGACAAACACCGTGGAGGAAGCTCGCTCGCTATCAATGTCGCTCGACAACAACCTCCCTGAGAACACTTCATCTTCCAGCAGAGTGTATTCGCTACTCTGCGTGATAGGAGCGTCATTAACTGGCGTTACCATTACGGTTACGGTGCCAATTGCCATCAGGCCATCTGGGTCGATTGCCTTGTAAGTGAAGCTGGTTGTGCCATTCCAATCAGCAGCGGGGGTAAAGGTCGCCTTGTTCCCACTAATACTTACTGTGCCATGGGCAGGGTTCGGCTCCTGCACCAGCCCATAGGTCAGTGCATCCCCGTCGATATCTGTGCCCAGTAAGATCGCTGTTCCCGCCTTATCTTCAAGCGTCGTCAGGGTCAAATCGCGAGCGGACGGAGGATCGTTGATAGGCGTTACATCAACGTAGATCGTGCCAGCGTTAGAATTAAGTCCGTCAGGATCAGTCGCTATATAGGTAAACGTCGTACCACCGTTCCAGTCAGGAGCGGGCACGAAGGTAAGAGTGTTCCCGAGAAGACTCGCAGTCCCGTGCTCTGCAGGTGGCAATGAAGCAATGCTGAAGGTTAGGGAGTCGCCGTCAACATCATATCCTGCCAGCACAATGCTGCCGGCAGTATCCTCGTCAGTGAAAAGAGTGCGGACGCCTACTGTTGGTGCATCGTTCACGGGGGTGACAGTTACCGTGACGGTCCCAGTACGACCTCCTGCCCCATGACTGTCCCTGGCCATATAGGTGAACGTCGTCGTTCCATTCCAGTTCTTGGCTGGGGTGAATGTAGCCTTGTCACCGCTAAGGGTAACCGAGCCATGAGCGGAATTCGGTGCTCCTTGGATGGAGTATGTGAACGAGTCGCCCTCTGGGTCCGTTGCGACCAGTGTAATGACAGCCTTCGTGTCTTCTGGTGTAGATACGGCAATATTTTCAGCGTCTGGTGCATCGTTTACCGGTGTAACAGTCACGGTCACCGTCGCCGGGGTTGAGGCCGCCCCTTTATAATCAATTGCTCGGTAAGTAAATGATGTAGTTCCGGTCCAGTTTCTCACTGGAGTAAATCTGGCAGCGCTTCCAGTTATAGTAACTGAGCCATGAAGCGCATTCGGTGCGGTTGCTACTTCATAGGTGAGAGCATCGTTCTCTGGGTCGGTGGCAAGCAATGTTACATTGCCAGACTGATCCTCCATGACAGTCAAACTGCGATCAGAGACTACCGGTGGATCGTTCACAGCGTTTACCGTGACGGTAATAGTCGCTACGTTTGAATTACGCCCTTCAGGGTCTGTTGCCCTGTACGTGAAGCTGGTGGTTCCAAACCAGTTTCTTGCGGGTACAAAGGTCGCCTGGTCACCGCTAATAGTTACGGTTCCGCTATTGTTGGTTGGCTGCGTGACTACGCTATAGGTGAGCGCATCTCCATCGGGATCTGTCGCATTAAGTGTGATAACTCCGGGAATGTCTTCATCAGTGATGAGCGACCCGTAGAACGCAGAGGGGGCGTCATTGACTGGAGTAACGGTTACCGTGACCGTTGCAACATTGGATGAAAGACCGCCCGGGTCAGTGGCTTTGTAAGTAAAGGACGTAGTGCCGTTCCAATGGGCTTTCGGTTGGAATGTGGCCTTGTCTCCGGCTATAAAAACCGTGCCGTGTGCAGCGTTTGGCGCTGAAACAAGGCTGTAACTCAGAGCATCACCCTCAACGTCCGTCGCCACTAACGTGACAGTTCCTGTGGTGTCTTCAGCGGTGGTCAGGCTGGTGTTGCTGGCCACAGGTGCATCGTTTACCGGCGTAACTTCGATAGTAACCGTAGCAGCGCTGGATGAGAGCCCGCCTGGATCGGTGGCCTTGTAAGTGAACGAAGTTGTACCATGCCAATTCGGTTTCGGTGTGAATGTCGCTTTGTCCCCAGCTATTGAAACCGTGCCGTGTGCCGGGTTAGGCGCTGATACAAGGCTGTAGCTCAGAGCGTCACCGTCAACGTCAGTCGCAGACAAAGTAACGACGCCTGCAGTGTCTTCCGCAGTGGTTAGCGTTCGGTTAGAAGCAACTGGTGCGTCGTTTACAGGTGTGACTGTTACAGCAACTTTAGCAGCGCTGGATGAGAGCCCGCCTGGATCGGTGGCCTTGTAGGTGAACGAAGTTGAACCATGCCAATTCGGTTTAGGTGTGAATGTCGCTTTGTTGCCGGCTATAGAAACAGTGCCGTGTGCAGCGTTTGGCGCTGAAACAAGGCTGTAACTCAGAGTATCACCGTCAACGTCAGTCGCTTTCAGCTGGAAAGTAGTTGGCGTGTCTTCGGGAGTCGCTCTTGAATCGCCAATTGCGATAGGAGCCTCGTTGCCTTCTACGACAGTGATATTTTTTTGCGCAGCATAGTTAAACGTCCTACCGTAAAATTTACCTACGACATGGACGAATAATATGTAGTTTCCAGTACTAATATCTTCGTTAAACACGGCTTCATAAACATTTCCTGACGCTAATATAGAGGTTCCCGTAACGACGCTGCTAACCGTGCGCCTGATGCTTGCAGTAACAGTCGCGCCGCTCAAGCTACCACTTATCCTCATAACGATAGGTCGGCCTCTTTCCATCTCAGTAGACTTTATTGAGACCCGGACATCCTTGAATGCATCTGAGTTTAAGGTGTAAGGAAAAACAACCGGCCAAATAGGAGAGCTTCCGTCGGTAACTCGACTTATCGTCACCGCCGACACAGAAAACGATGACAGCATCAGTAATAATGCAACAATGCATACTGAGAGCGTGTTAACTCTGCACTTAAAAATCGACAGACATCGAAACGTAATTTCCATAATTTTCCCCGGCCCTTGCGCTATCATTTCCGACCTCTCCTCACCAGAATCCTTGACCCAATCCGTATATTAACGTATTTACGGGGCCACAATTTCCGCTCAAAGCGCCAAAAAATATGTGTTTCACGAGGTAAAGGCGAAAAAAAGCCCGCACATGGCGGGCAAGGATGTAAAAAACCTTGAGGGTGCGCATCCTAGCTTTGATTGCTAGGAGGCCGCCGAATTTCGGGGAGAATTATTCGGCGGCCATTTGATTATTCTAGCTCTCAGATTCACTACTAATTAGGAAGTTACTGACAATTTCGCGCAGCTCCCGCACTACATCTTCGCTGACCTCACTCTTGTCAACAAAAAGGCGAAACTCACTCGGCGTTTCAATAACGCTCCCTACCTTAACCCCATTAGATTCAATGCTCGTTTCAGAATTAACCTTCGGCCTATTACGGCTCTTCACTACAACATGCTTAGCGCGAAGTTGTTTGATGATTGCCGCACGGCTTTTAATTTTCCCATCCCGATATTGATTGATCAGGTCTACCAAGTCTTCGTTAAACTGCTCCAGATTTTCAACGTCGACACTGTTCATCATCGAGGACAGATCAGAAGCCTCGTTTCGGGAAAGTGCCTTCGGATAACTATTTAAAGCATCTTTTACACTATCGTCCAAGTCGTTGAACTTGAGAATCTTGTAATAGTCCTGCTTCCCAATTCCGAGCCGAGCTGTGATTTTTTCAATGGGCTCATGCTTATCGAGTAGATCCTGAATTGTGTTGCATCGCTCATAATCATAGATCTTCTCGCGACTGCTGTTTTCGCTTGCACAGAGATATATCATCTCAATATCGGTAGCCTGCCGAACGACTGCTTTGACAGTCTTGCTTGGAAGCATTGAGCACGCTCGCCAACGGCGCTCGCCAAAGATTATTTGATATTTCGCCCCAAATTTTCTGACTACGATTGGTTGATTCTGCCCATTTTGGCGGATGCTTTCAGCCAACTCCGCCAGCGCATCTGGGGAAAAATACCGTCTGTTCTGATAGGGGTTGGGGTCAATATCGTGACAGTCAAGGGTTAGGATAACTTCTCCCGGGATGTATTCGCCTTCAAGTGAAGGGGAGCTTACTTCCTTGCTTTGGCTCGGCGTGCTTGCAGCGTCAACTCTTAATTCCAGCCCCTGCTCTTCCGAATAATCCCGCTCACCCTTCATCATGGCATCACGCATCCGCTGGTGCTTTGGAATGCCTTTTGTCTTTTTATCTGTCACCTCAGACCTCCTTACCAGATTGCTGACTGCGATCCATCGACACATTCTTGATTACGTGATGAGCTAAGTCGTAGAACGCTTCAGAGAGAGTCGTTTGCTTGCCTTTCTTTAAAGCCAGGTCGCCCGTGAAACTGTTTTCGTCAATTTCTGTTCGTCTCGGAATATATGTCTTCAATACTGGAATTCCATTTGCTGCGGATTCGCGAGTAAGAATTCCGCGCGAAACGCCCTCTCGTGGATCGAGCCTGTTGTAAACGATCCCCATCTCCTTGATTTTCGGATTCCGGCTCTTGACCTTTTCATACAGGCTTGAGGCTTGCAGGTTGATAATGCCTTGCTCGGAGAATCTGCTGGTATCTGCGACGAAGTAAATATGAGTCGCTACGCTAAGCGCAATTTCTGCCAAGGTATCCATCGTTGGAGGAAGGTCGATAATGATGTAGTCCGGGCGATCCTCCACGTTTAGCTCCTCGAACTGATCAAGCGCAGCATTCAACCTTGCTATGCAGTTGTCTGGCGACTTTTCCTTGGCGATAGTCTGATTGAGAATCGCCTTTAAATTGGTATCCGCAGGGCATAGCGCGACGTTTTCAACTTGAGTTTGCCAGATGATGCAGTCAGCCATCCTGTCAGAGGTTCCAGCTATGAGGTTCGACACATGAAAAGATCGTTCCTTCGACTTGGGCATCTTCAGGTGCGTAGTCAGGTTCGTGGATTCGTCCATATCAATAACAACCACCTGCTTCTCGTTGGCCGCCAGAGCTGCAGCAGTATTAACTGTCAGTGTTGTTTTGCCTACTCCGCCTTTGTTATTGAAAAATGCGAACACCGGAATACTACGCATAACGCTATCCTTTTATATTAAACAATTTGAAAACTATAACAATACGCCAATAACCAGTCAAATAACCCCTCCCCTGCCTCCCTCTTCTCAGTCGCAAAATGCGACTCTCGGGTAGCACAGGCCCAACATGAATCCGAGTAGTCGCAAAATGCGACT